>Ga0307987_1000471_pt1 | contig 24277 bp, 25 predicted proteins | sample EllFjometagen181_FD_203157 | JGI IMG/M metagenome (GOLD analysis project Ga0307987, IMG submission 203157) | Marine microbial communities from Ellis Fjord, Antarctic Ocean - #181 | ecosystem: Environmental > Aquatic > Marine > Unclassified | place: Southern Ocean | collected 2014-10-08 | reverse complement strand
ATTATCAGAAAATTCGTTGTCCAGATATTGCATCTCCGGGCATAGCAGGTGATCGATAGTCAAGGACAAAACCTGACCCTCATTGAAATTCCAATATCCCAAATGATTGGGGCAGATGGAAATTGGGTCTGAGAAAATCAACCTTTGACCATGTCAGCCAGTGGGGATGGGAGGTTTTATCACCGCACTTATAAAAATTTGCCCGTGGACACCTTCCGATCACCCATGGGTAACAGCCAATTTCTCAAACATATTGGCCAGCCCTGTGGTAAGCGTATAAATGTTTTCAATGGGCAAATTTTTATCAGCCGTGGTATCGAAAAAAAGATTCAAATCAGATTCCAGACCGTCTTCAGGGTGATTGTAGCAGATGAGTACGGGCAAAAGCGGCAGGGGTTTGATGATCAGGGAAATATCCGCCTCATAATGATTTTCAACAGGTTTGCCATTGAACAGTTCAATGATGTCTTCAAAAAAAGAAGGGTTTGCGTCTGCTATTTTTTTAAACCGGTTAACGCATTGATGCTCAAAAAACCGGGACCAATCCTTGGAGGTTTCAAGCTCCCGGAACGGAACCCAGGTTTCAACCAATGCCAGTCCCTTGCCTGACAGAATATAATTTAAGACCGGCGGGGCAATCCAGTGATTGACATGAATTTCTGTAAAAATCTCACCCTTTTTATCAACGCTGAAATTTTTTCCAAAAATTTTCAAAGTAAGTCTGCCATTTAAAAATTTCTCACCCAATATATCCGCTCTGGACTCAAGATCTGTCTGCTTGATATTTTCTTTTAATTGACCCATTACTTTAAGATACGCCTGCTCAGACTTGGATTCATATTTCTCTTTTTGACCCCCATAGGCGCTAAGCGTTTTTTCATCAATAAACGGACATTCACTTAAAGACACCTGGCCCTGAAACACGGCAGCTGCAAATGCAAGGCAGGTCGGTTTATTGCATTTGCGGCAATTGGTTTTTTCAAGTAATTTGAATACATCCATGGTGGTGTTGAATTTTGCCATATCAATGGGACTCCTTCTTCTTATTTAACTTTACCTGTGGTGTTTTGCCTTTGGCTGCATAAAAAAATATAAATTTCAGGCAACCAGGATCAGACCCGCCACCCAGCTTGTGGCATTTTTATCCGATACGTCTGATTTTTCAGCTTTTGGTGCTGACCACCCTGAAGACGCCATCAACAGGGTTACATTGATACCAAACCCTGACATTGACGGACGAGCGGATGCCAGGTGACGACATGGTTTGTTCTCAGCTAATACGCAGCATTTTTCATGTTCCTCACAAAACAAGTCTTTACATGATCCGCCAGCAAATCCCTTTGATTTTTTAAAGCCTGAGTTGATGGCTTTTTGCTCCACTGTTGCCACAATATGGTGAAGCATCTGCATCACACCCTTTCGCTCATCGGAAAACATAACAGATACTGGTAATTCTATTTTAACAACAATGGAATAGTGGCTCTGTGCCTGCCATTTCCTAAACTCGGATGGGCCTTTCACATGGGGAGGGCAGCTTGCTGCCAGACCAAATTTAGGACATTTATATTCCCCGTTGCATAAGGCTGCCAGATTCTCTTCAACCTGAATCTCCTTAGATAAAACAATGGCTGAAGCCGTTGCTCCCAGATTTTTTGCTTCACAGGTTAAGGGTAGAAGCTGCTCTTTTGAGATCAATACATTTCCCATTTTTCATATTTTCGCTATATTTAAATAATTTCAGTTCACGGATACGATCAAATTTCCCTGCTCCTTTTTTACAGGATAAAGGGTGATCGGATGGGGTGCAGGGCCAAATATTTTATTCCCGCCTGAATCGTAGGTGGATTTATTAAGACTGCAGCACTGAACCGTGTCGGTCCCTGGGACCGGATCCAATCGGCGATGACCCAAATGGGCACACCGATTGTGAAACGCCCGATACTCACCATCCTCTGTGCAAACAACGAGCACCCGTTTGGGAAGGTTTTTACCTTCGAACCGTATTGCACCACCGGGAGTTTTCAGTTCCAATGCCTTATCCAAATCTATGGTAAGCTTCCCATCTGCATAATTCCAGCAGGCATCTATTCCGGGTTTGGTGGTCGCTGATATCCCCAGCAATCGCTGGAAAAAACTTCTTTTCAAAAATTTAGTAGCCATGATTTCTTCCTTTAAAAAATTATTTTAAACTTATGATTAACAAAACCAAAACAGATATTCAATCGTTTTGACTGGCAATAAAAGAATTCCAGGTCACTTCTACATGAATCGAACATCTCCATTTATAAAATAGATCTGTTAAAGCCCCAAGGAAGCCGATAACTGCCGACATGGTAAATACAATTATAATTTATAAAATCTGGTAATAACGGTCAAAAAGCAACTTATCATTTTCTCATTGAAATTTTATTAATTTTCGATGTATAGTTAAATTTTATCAAGCATACTGGTTATAAAATCATAGAATCATAAAGAATCGCAATTAAATTGTTTTTTTAGTAGATGTATGACGGAGATGACATGGTAAAAAATTCAATTGCAATTGATGTTCTCATAAAAATTGTCGAAGATGGCGGAAAAGTCACCACAGGCATAGATGTCTATAACGAGCAGGGAATACTGCTGCTTAATAAAGATGTGATTGTCAACACAATAAACCCCTTGGAGGTCATAAAAAAAAACGGGATCGCCTCCATCCCTTTCAGCTCAGATAATAATAGCGGTGTTTGGGATGTAAACGGAAATTCTATTATTTTTGATAAAGACGGATCATTTGAAACCATAAAACAAAAAAAGCTCCCTGTCTTAAGTGGAATTGAAAAACGGGTTTCTGAAATACAGGAACTCAAAAAAATTTCCACGGAAAAATACAACGGTGCCAAGGACAGCATTAAAAAGGTTCTAGGGAAAATCAAAGAAACAGGGGGAGATTTTGATTATAATGAAGTGTATTCAGATGTCCGTGATCTTGTCGCGTTTCTGACAATTGAGGACAATCCTTTTTCCTATCTCACAAAAGAAATCTTTTCCTATGACGATTATCTTTACAACCATTCCATAAACGTATGCGCCATTGGAACAGCTATAGTCAACGGCTTTAACACCACTTTCAGTTCGTTTATAAACAGCCATCTAAACACAAAACAAGAACTGGATTCTTCTCCCTTCAGCAATACAGAAAAAAAACCAGAAGAAGCATACAAATGTTTTCAAAAAGATGAAATTGAGCATATCTGCACGGGGTTTTTCCTCCATGACATTGGAAAAGTAATGGTCAAGGATGAAATACTCAACAAACCTGGAAAAATAACACCCGCTGAATTTGATGAGATAAAAAGGCACTCCTATGATTATGGTATAAAAATTTTGGAAAAGAATAAATTAAACAATCCGTTTTTAACAAATACGGTTCAATACCATCATGCCCCCCTCTTTAGAGGCCAGAAAAGAGGGTATCCCCTGGACAAGGCCCCCAACGAGCTTCCCGCCTATGTCAAAATCTGCCAGCTTTCCGACATATACGATGCCATGACCTCAAAGCGGTGTTATAAAGAAGCGTTCAACCAGATTAATGTGGTCACTGACATTTTCAGAAACTATGCCAAAAAAGATAATATCATGCAATATATCCTCCACTCCTTCGTAAAAAGTATTGGGATTTATCCTGCGGGAAGTATTGTTTATCTGAGAAACGGACAGATGGGGTATGTGCTTGAAAGTGCCGGCCCTCTGATCATACCCTTTACAGATACCCAGGAAAAAACCCTGCCAGGCAACTCTAATCCCCTGGATCTCAGTGAGGTTGGATCAGATAATGATTTAAAAATTGACAACAGAAGAAGTATCAAGACCCCTTTGGAGGTTTACGACCTTCTTCCCTCCTATTTAAAACCCCAAAAAAATTAAAAATCTAAGAAAACTCATTTTGCCACCCGCCCCTCTTCTCTCTGGGTTGGTCTGCCCGCTTGGTTGGTGATCACAATGCCGGAAAAAATCAACACCATGCTGAGAAAATGCACAAATCCAATGGTTTCATTCAAAAACAAGTATCCGAGAAACCCGCTGAACAGCGGCAGGGTATAATAGACCATCCCGGCCCTGGACGGCCCCAGGGTAACAATGGCCTGATTCCAGAGGATAAAGGCGCACAGGGAAGCAAAAATTCCCACATAGAGGATGGCAGGGATGGTGGTGTGGTTCAGATAATTCCCCTGGGCCGATAGCTGACCCTGTTCCCATACAAAAAAAGGCAATAAAAAGAAAAGCCCCATTAGAAAACAGGTAAATTGAAGGGTATACACAGAGATCCCTAACGGTTTACGTTTCAGCAAAAGGCTGTAAACGGCAAAAAGAATAGAGGCGGCCAGCATCCACAGATCCCCAATGGCAAAGGAAATATTCACCAGGGTTGACAAAGCCCCCTTGGTGATAAGAAACACTACCCCTGTGAGAACCAGAAAAACACCGATCCCTTTTTTGACTGAAAGGACTTCCTGGTACAAAATTCTTGAGAAAATCATAATAAAAATGGGAAAGGTGATGGCAATAAGGGACAGGTTCATGGCCGTAGTGGTATGGCCGGCAATGTAAATAAAGGTATTAAAACAGGTGATCCCGATAAAAGAGGTGATACAAAAATAAACCAGATGCTGCCGGATTGCCGGCCATTCTATGATCAGGCCCCTGATGGCAAAGGGTGCAAAAACAAGCACTGCGGTCATCCACCGGAAAAAAGCCAGACTCACGGGCGGGATGCTGTCACTTAACCCCCTTGCCACTATGAAATTTCCTGACCAGATGGCAGTGGCGCCCAGGGCGAACAAATATCCAGTTGCAATGGAATGAGGGTTGGATTTTCCGGTCATATCGTCTCCTTTTATAGGTTTCATTTATTATGGGAAATTTGAACAAAAAAAGAAAGGGACAGATCCAAAGAAAAAAAAAGGGTACAGACGACAAAACAGTATCAAGCGGATGTTTTGAGCTGATTGGAAGCGATATGACCCATGGTCTTAAAAGCGGTTGCAATGGAGATGCCAGCTCCGGAACGGGTTTTCATCCAGTCCTGGCCTGCCAGAATGGATCCTAGGGCATAAAGATTCCCATGGACAGGGGTATTGTCTCGGCCAAGGGGACGAAAATTTTCATCCGTGACAAGCCCTGCAAGGTTTATGGCATGGCCCCTGGGATCAAAATAGGTTGTGCCATGCCAGTTTTTCCGGTCCGATGGTTGATCAACAGGCAGGTTAAATATAGGTTCTGTCACCCCTTTCCGATCCGCAACCAATCCTTTTGATAAAAAACGGCCCGTGGCAAGGAGGCAGGTTTTGGCCTGAATCCTTGTTGTACGGCTGCTCGATGGGGTTCCCGTCTCCAGAACAAACCCCTGGTCAGGAGAATGGGCGGCCAAAAGAACACGCTGATCCGGCAGCTGGGTAACACTAGTATTGGCAAGCAGTTTTTTAAAGGCTTCCTTAAGGCGAATTCCCGGCACCGATATGGGGGATGTGGGGATTTCAAATATTTTTATTCCCAAACTCTCTTCAAGACGATTCAAAATATTTTCAGAACGGTTGATTCCCAGGATGGCGGGTATACCCAAAAAATATTCATCCTTGACCAAGGGTTTGATTGCCGCCACAAGTTTGTCCTGAACCTGTTCGACTTCCATGGCTTGGGCCACGAGGGGGGTAAAGAGCTCGGACCGCTGGGACATTTGCGGGAAATCAACGGTCCCGATATTGATCTTCCCCCAGGAGGATTTTAAAACCTGCTGAACAAATTTGGCCCGAAATTCACGCAACCCCTTGAAATCCAGGAGCAGCAGCGGTTTTTTTTCAGCAAGGGCTGTGACATTATTGGCCATGGTCAAAGGGAATCTGTAGGTGGGCTTTGCTGTCCCGAAGGCCGTCATAATCGAGCTGTTCACCCGGGCCTGCCCCCCATAAGCCAATCCACTCTGGGTCAGCCCCTGTGTCAGCTCGTCAAAGGCCGCTTGAATATCCAATTCAGAGATCTTCAGGAAAGGATGGGAAGGAAAATATTTTGGGATCCGGGCAATGCCCTGCCAGGGATCTTTGCAAAGCCCTGTTTCAGGAGAGGTCAATCCCCAAAGATCCAGCAGGCCGCTGGCATATTCAAAGGCACCCGCTCCCCCCACCACCACCCCGGATAGACCGCGGTTTGCCGCAAACACAGCCGCCGCCATGCCTGCCATGCCAGCGCCGATGATCACAAGATCTGTGTGGATATCTTCTTTGTTTTCCATTCTCTTATCCTTTCTTGTCCTCTACCATATCCGGATCTGCCATTGGTTCCATATCCAAGCCGTAAAAGGAACAGAACATGGCTTCATTCAACTCTGCCTGGGCCAGCTGGCTGCCCCATAGAACCGGCTTCTGGCCCTTGAACCGTTCCGTGAGTAAAAATCTGATATTGTCCAGGCCCTGGCTTCCTTTAATATAGGCTTCGTCATACATAAAACCGGTTACCCTCAGGCTGCAAAAAGTGCCCTGGCAGGCCCCTTTTCCCAGGCGAGAATGAATACGAAGGGAATTTAAATCGGCTGTTTCCCGGTTCTGCTTCAGCCAGAGAATCAGCTCCTTAAAATGACTTTTGGGTATCATTTCACACTCACACATCATACTGTCCCCGGGGACAGGCTCCCTGGCCCAGAGCTTGACCGACATGCCCGCTTCAATAAGCTTGCTGGGAGCCTTGGACATCAAGGGGGTTTGAGCCGTGGTGCAAACAGATGTCACCTTTAATTTTTTGGCGGCCAGATCTGCTGTTTTTTCTGCCATGAGTCGGTAGGTGGTCACCTTGCCACCGGTTATGGTCAAAAGGTTCTCCACATCATCCCTTGAATGGTCAAACAAATAAAACCCCCTTGAAACCGCCCTGTCATCTCCTGTGAGCTCATTTGGGCTGTTTATAAGGGGTCTGACACCGGCATAGGCCCTTATATATCTTGTAGTTTCAAGTCCGGGAATCATCTGGGCTCCCTGGCCCACAAGAAAATCAATTTCATTAAAGTCCGGTTGGATAGCGTCCAGGTTGTCAAGACGAACGGAGGTGGTACCAAAAATAGAAACGGTACGGCCCGGCACCAAAATATCTCCATCGGCTGCCGGTCTTAACCGGTTTATCACATGGGTGCTCAGCCGGTTATGGGTAACCAGTAAAGAACCCTTTGAATAAATCATATCAAGATGGATCCCGGCAAACTGCGTTACCATGCCAGCCCAGGCACCGGCGGCATTAATAACCACCCGGGGGGTAATATAAAAACAATCCCCTGTCAGATTATTCCGGACCTTTACTCGTTTAATGCTCTTTTTTCCAGAAGTTGTTCCAAGGGAAAAGCCAATGGCCTGGCAATTGCTATAATATTTGGCACCGTGTTCAATGGCCTGGTTCATATTCTCAAGGGAAAGATGAAAGGGATCCACAGAGGCATCTTTGACTTTAAAGGCGGCTATGGCATCTTTGGAAAGTTCAGGCTCAAGTTCAAGGGCTTCTGCCACGGAAAGATTTTGGCAAAAAACGCCTGCCCGTTTGCAAAGAGTGGGGAAGTCGGCCACATAGGATTCATCATCTCCTTTAACCGCCACATAGAGTCCACCGGTATCTTCAATGCAGTGTGGCGCAATTTCTTTCAAAATTTGAGCTTCCCTGGCGCATTCTGCGGCAGAATCGGGATCAGATCCCACATAACGGGCACCACTATGGAGCAGGCCGTGATTTCTCCCAGAGGCCCCGTCATTGATATTTCCCATTTCAATAACAAGAGCTGAAATACCCCTGAGGGCAAGATCCCGGGCGATCCCCGTACCAGTGACCCCCCCGCCGATGATAAGCGCTTGAATGTCTTTTGTTTTTTTCATGGCATTGATTTTATTTCTTTTATAAATTTTATATTCGAAAAAGAAAATATCATGGAGAAAAATGTTTCGCAAGTGAAAAAAAACATTTAAAAAAGCAATTGTCCTGAGTTGTATCCATTTCTATTGAAAAGGGCCTGGTCTTATACTAAAACGGTTGAAAAGAAGTTAGTTTAAAAAATAAGGAGTCTTTCCCATGACGTTTCGTTTTTTTGCAAACCCCCATCTTCATTTTGGACCCGGCACCATCAACCGCCTCTCTGAGCTGGTAACCTTCCATGGGAAAACCCTGCTGCTGATTACCGGTGCCCAATCACTCCAGAAAACTAATCACTGGCCAAGACTTTTAGATGCATAGAAAAAAAAAGCCATCCGGGTCTACCCGGCAATCGTAGAAACCGAGCCCTCGCCTTCCATGATTGATGAGATTGTCACAAGATATCGGGATCAAAACATAGATGTCATTGCTGCCATTGGCGGCGGAAGTGTTATGGATGCCGGCAAGGCGATTTCAGCCATGATGACTAAAAAAGAATCCATCAAGGAATACCTGGAAGATGTTGGGAGCAGATCCCATGATGGAAAAAAAATCCCCTTTATTGTGCAGTGCCCACAACGTCCGGCACCGGCAGTGAAGCCACAAAAAATGCCGTGATCAGTCAATTAGGGACGAATGGATTTAAAAAATCCCTTCGCCATGACAAGTTTGTTCCGGATATTGCCATTGTTGATCCGGAGCTGACCCTGGACTGCCCCCCCCGAAATAACGGCTGCCTGCGGCATGGACGCCTTAACCCAGCTTTTAGAATCCATTGTTTCAACAAACAGCTCACCCATGACAGATTCCCTTGCCCTGGGTGCCCTGGGTGTTGTAGGTTGTTATTCATAAACATAATTATAATACGTTTAACCGGATTGTAAAATTAATTTCGAAAAAGAAAATAAGTTCTCCTAAAAATGTTCTTAACTGAATAAAACAAATATTTGATGAAAATTATTCGTTAAAGTCGTTGATTTTGGATGAGGAGAAATTCTTGATAACATAGAAAAAACTCTTGGTTTAGCTCGTACAATGAAATGGAAAGGAAATTACAACCGAAGTATAATATTGAGGATATGAAATCCAGAGATTTTATTATATTTTGGAATCATTTAATAGCAACACAAGATTTTTCGTAAAATATTCGTTTTATTCACTTGCGGAACCTTTCGAAGCATGCTACGTCATTATTTGAACATATAATAATTTGGATTTCACGTTAACTCGGAGATCGACATGAGTATTTTAATCGAGAATATCAACTTAACGATTGGTGAAGAAGTCTACCTAAAAGACATCACTCTAAATTTTGAAGGCGGGTCCACCAATATATTTTTGGGACGCACCCTGGCCGGTAAAACATCCCTTTTAAGGATTATGGCAGGGCTGGACCGGCCGGATTCGGGCAGGATTATTGTCAACGGTGAAGATGTTACGGGAATGGCTGTCAGAAAACGTAATATTTCCATGGTCTACCAGCAATTTATTAATTATCCCTCCTTTACGATTTACGATAACATTGCATCAGCCTTGAAGATTTCCGGAATGGAAAAAAAAAAAATTGATCGACGGGTAAGAGAAGTGGCAGAGATGCTTCATCTTGAGACCATGCTTGATCGTCTGCCCACAGAACTTTCAGGGGGGCAACAGCAGCGATGTGCCATTGCAAGGGCACTGGTAAAAGATTCTACCCTTTTGCTGCTCGATGAACCATTGGTCAACCTTGATTACAAACTTCGCGAAGAGCTTCAGGTTGATCTGCAGGATGTTTTTAAAGAACGGGATGCGGTTGTTGTGTATACCACCACTGAACCGAGCGAGGCATTAAAACTGGGCGGTAATATCGCTGTGATGGATGAAGGGCGCATCATTCAAACCGGAGTCACCTCACAAGTCTATCATAGGCCTGCGACCGTTAAGGTAGCAGAAGTATTTTCTGACCCCCCCATCAACCTGCTGCCTGTAAATGTTAAAGACGGCAAGATGAATCTGGGAGAAAATTTGAACATACCAGTAGACGGTCATCTTAAATCTTTGTCATCCGGCAATTATGTCGTCGGTATCCGTTCCAATCATTTGTTTTTAAATCCACAGAACCCCAATGATGTGACGCTTGAATCCCGGGTTGAGCTGGCCGAAATTAATGGTTCAGAAACCTTTATCCATGCGAACTATGAAGCAAAGAAGCTTGTGGTACAGGAAGTGGGCGTCTATTTTAAAAAAATAGATTCAAAAATAATGGTCTATATGGATCCTGCAAACCTGTTCGTTTTTTCTAAATCAGGCGAGCTTATTTTGTCTCCAGGTGAGTGATTACCTGCATAACAAAAATGGTTAGGCCAATATTTACAGGAGAGATAAATGGCAAGAATCACTTTGGACAAAGTTGCACACAGCTATATCGCAAAACCTTCGGATGAAACCGATTATGCACTCAGGCTCATAGATAATATATGGGATGATGGCGGAGCGTATGCCTTGCTTGGCCCATCCGGCTGTGGAAAAACGACATTATTGAATATTATTTCAGGACTGCTTGCCCCGAGTGAGGGGCGGGTTTTGTTTGATGGAAAAGATGTCACCGATTTACCGCCTGAAAAGCGCAATATCGCCCAGGTATTTCAATTCCCGGTCCTTTACGACACCATGACGGTTTTTGACAACCTGGCATTTCCTTTGAAAAACAGGGGTTTTACCAAGCAGGATGCTAAAACACGGGTCCTGGAAGTCGCTGATATCCTTGATTTGACAGACAGTTTAAATAAAAAAGCCGCTGGCCTCAGCGCCGATGCCAAGCAAAAGATTTCTCTGGGTCGCGGGCTTGTCAGAAGAGATGTGGCAGCTATTCTTTTTGATGAACCCCTTACGGTGATTGATCCACATTTAAAATGGCAGTTGCGGTGCAAGCTCAAGGCAGTCCATGAACAGCTCAAGTTGACCTTATTATATGTTACCCATGACCAGGTGGAAGCACTGACATTTGCGAACAAGGTCATTGTCATGTATGAAGGTGCCATTGTTCAGATTGGAACCCCCCAGGAATTGTTTGAAAATCCCATCCATAAATTTGTGGGGTATTTTATCGGCAGTCCGGGCATGAATTTTATGCCCTGTAAAATTGATGGCAATCGCGCATTTATCAATGGTTCCAGTATTCCAATTGATGACAGGGTCGCCGAGCTTGGCGAAAACCTTACCGATAATCTTGAGATTGGTATTCGCCCGCTCTATCTGGAAGTCCATGCCACTGAAGTTGAAAACAGTGTGCCGGTTACGGTTAAATCCATTGAAGATCAGGGCAGTTATAAGATTGTGACAGTGCGATTGTCAGGGAACCTGTTGCGTGCACGGCTGGATGAAAAAAGTGTCGTCCCGCCTGAAAAGGCCTGGATTCGATTTCCCAAGGACTGGATCAGGTTGTATCACAAAGACAAACTTTTAACCCTTCAATCAAACGATTAAAATAGGAGCATCGCTAATATGGATAAATGGAAAGATAATAAAGCATGGTTCCTGGTTATACCGGTGTTTATACTGGTCGCTTTCAGCGCCATTATTCCTTTGATGACCGTGGTCAATTATTCTGTTCAAGATATTTTCGGCCCGGGAAATAGGTTGTTTGTCGGAACAGAATGGTTTAAAGAAACTTTGTCTGATACCCGCCTGCATGACGCATTAGGGCGTCAGTTATTGTTTTCAGGCCTGGTATTGTTAATTGAGATGCCCCTGGGGATTCTCATTGCATTGATGATGCCTAAAAAAGGCTGGGCATCTTCTTTGAGTCTGGTATTGATCGCCTTGCCACTGCTGATTCCATGGAATGTTATTGGAACGATCTGGATCATTTTTACCCGACCGGATATTGGTCTGCTGGGTGCCGCCATCAATGGTATGGGGGTGGCCTTTGATCATACAAACAGCGCAGGACAGGCCTGGATTACGCTCATGCTTATGGAAGTGTGGCACTGGACACCATTGGTTGCGCTTTTGGCATTTGCCGGACTTCGGGCCATTCCTGAAGCCTATTTCCAGGCCGCCAAAATTGACGGTGCCTCCACTTGGGCCACTTTCTGGTATATCCAGCTGCCTAAAATGCGGGGGGTTTTAACCATTGCACTGCTACTAAGGTTTATGGACAGTTTCCTGATTTATGCAGAACCCTTTGTGCTCACCGGCGGGGGACCGGGCAATACGACCACCTTTTTATCCATCTATCTGGTAAAGATTGCTGTCGGGCAGTTTGACCTAGGACCTGCTGCAGCCTTTTCACTGATTTATTTTTTGATCATACTTTTATTTTGCTGGTTATTTTATCAGGTGCTGCTAAATGTTGGTAAAGGAGAAAAAACATCATGAAGAAACGAACCATAGCCTTTATTATTTATCTGGTACTTCTCATGCTGCCGATATATTGGATGTTCAATATGTCTCTTCAAACCAATGCTGATATTATGGGGTCATTCAACTTATACCCTAAAAATATCACCTTTAGTAATTACATGAATATCTTTACCGATTCAGCGTGGTATAATGGGTATATCAACTCGATCATATACGTATCCATGAACATGGTGATCTCATTGGCTGTTGCATTGCCAGCAGCCTATGCGTTCTCCCGGTATAATTTTATTGGAGACAAACAGATCTTCTTCTGGCTTTTGACCAATAGAATGGCGCCGGCGGCTGTTTTTCTTCTTCCGTTTTTTCAATTGTATTCTACAGTTGGCTTAATTGATACACATATCGCCGTGGCTCTTGCTCATTGTTTGTTTAATGTTCCTTTGTCTGTCTGGATACTGGAAGGATTCATGTCTGGTGTTCCCAGAGAAATTGATGAGACTGCATTTATTGACGGATATAAGTTCCCCCGGTTCTTTTTAACCATTTTTCTTCCGCTAATTAAATCCGGGATTGGTGTTACAGCATTTTTCTGCTTCATGTTTTCATGGGTAGAGCTCTTGTTTGCAAGAACTCTGACGGTTACAAATGCCAAACCCATCGCCGCCATCATGACCCGCACGGTAAGCTCATCAGGGCTTGACTGGGGATTGTTGGCCGCTGCGGGTATTTTAACCATCGTACCGGGTGCACTTGTTATCTATTTTGTAAGAAATAACCTGGCCAAGGGTTTCGCCATGGGACGAGTTTAAATAAAGGAGTGACCATGAATTTAGAATGGATGGCGTGGACCGTTCCCACTGCAACGTTTTTTATTACAATTTTTCTGACCCTGATCAGTATGACCGTATGGGAGGTGCTATCACCTACACCGGATAGAAGAGGTTTTTTACCTATTTCCACAACACGGGGTGACCGTTTGTTTATCGGGCTGTTGTCCAGTGCCTATATCAACCTGGCATGGCTCGGGTTCACGGACATGACGATTTGGATCAGCTTTGTCATCGGACTTATATGGATGGCAATCGTCATGAGGTGGGCATAAAAAAATATTTTTTATAATCGTATAATCGTTATGACAGGTATACTTGCCTTCATATCTGTCATAACTTTTTAATAAAATAAAGAAGAAGGCTATTAATGGAGGAAGCAATATGGCAAGAACGTTAACGACAAATGGTGCCAGGATATCGATTTTGGCGAGTATTTTGACGGCCTTGTTTTTGATCACAGCCATGCCTGTAAGCGCAAACATGGATGCTGCTAAAAAATGGGTTACTGAAGAATTTCAACCTTCTACATTGTCACAAAATGATCAGCTCAAAGAAATGGAATGGTTCATGAAAGCAGCCGCTCCTTTTAAAGGGATGCAAATCAAAGTTGTTTCTGAAACAATCCCCACCCATGAGTATGAATCAAAAGTACTGGCAAAGGCTTTTAAAGAAATTACCGGAATTGAAGTGACTCATGATTTGATTCAGGAAGGTGATGTCATTGAAAAATTACAGGTTCAAATGCAGTCAGGCAAAAATGTATTTGATGCTTATATTAATGACTCTGATCTTATTGGAACCCATTCTCGATATGGAGCTGTTGTTAACCTGACAGACTGGATGGCAGGCGAAGGTAAAGACGTTACACTTCCGACACTTGATATTGACGATTTCATGGGCAAATCCTTTACAACCGGTCCGGATGGAAAACTGTATCAGCTTCCTGACCAGCAATTTGCCAATCTTTACTGGTTCCGTTATGACTGGTTCAGCAAACCTGAACTCAAAGCACAATTTAAAAAGCTTTATGGATATGAGCTTGGTGTTCCGGTTAACTGGTCTGCCTATGAAGACATTGCTGAATTTTTCAGTGAGCATGTACAAGAAATTGATGGAAAAGCCATTTATGGTCATCTGGATTATGGTAAAAAATCACCGGATTTAGGATGGCGATTTACGGATGCATGGCTCTCCATGGCAGGTGCTGGCGACAAAGGCTTTCCAAATGGGAAACCCGTTGATGAATGGGGAATTCGTGTAGATGAAAATGACCGCGCAGTAGGCTCTTCTGTATCCAGAGGTGGCGCAGCCAATAGTCCTGCTGCAAAATATTCATTAAACAAATACATGAGCTGGCTAAGAAAATATGCCCCTCCTGGTGCTTTGGGAATGGATTTTTATCAATGCGGTCCTTACCTAGAAAAAGGTAATGTGGCACAACAAATTTTCTGGTATACCGCATTTACTGCTGGTATGGTAAAAGAAGGAACCCCTGTTGTAAATGCAGACGGCACTCCTAAATGGCGCATGGCTCCATCTCCCCATGGTGCGTACTGGGAAAAAGGTATGAAACTGGGTTATCAGGATTGCGGTTCCTGGACACTTATGAAATCTACTCCGGTTGAACGAAGAAAAGCTGCCTGGTTATTTGCACAATTCTGTGTATCTAAAACTGTTTCTTTAAAGAAAGCCCATGTGGGTCTTACACCCATCAGAAATTCGGATATCAACGATCAGTCTTTTACAGACCGTGCCCCTAAACTTGGTGGACTGGTAGAATTCTACAGAAGTCCTGCAAAAGAGGCCTGGACACCTACTGGAACAAACGTTCCTGATTATCCAAAACTGTCTCAACTCTGGTGGCAGAATATTGGTGAAGCTGTTTCAGGTGAAGTCACCGTTTCTACTGCAATGAACAATCTGGCCAAAGAACAGGATAAAATCTTGATGCGTCTCGAACGTTCCAAAATTCAAGGCGACAAAGGTCCTAAACTAAATCCAGAAAAAGATGAATCATATTGGTTGAATCAACCGGGTGCTCCAAAGGCAAAACGTGCCAATGAAAAACCCCAGGGTGAAACGGTTGATTATGATACGCTTCTTAAGACCTGGAAAAAATAAATAATTTAGTTCCTATTTAATCATTTAAAGCTGAAAAAAGGGTGTTTGATGCAAGAAATTGCATCAAACACCCTTTTTGATTGGGACTGATCTACTGCTGCAAAGAATCAATTTTCAAGCGTTTCTTGTGTCAGTTCTAAAGTAACATCATTGTTTCGAAGAACCTCCATCAACTGCTCTGGTGGGGCCTTATCCGTGATCAGGGTATCGATTTCTTTTATATGGCCCAGTTTCACCATTGCGTTCCTGCCAAATTTAGAGTGATCCGCAACAAGATAGACTTTTCGTGAATTTTCAATGATGGCCCGGGCGACGTAGACTTCCTTGAAATCATAATCAAGCAAGGTTCCGTCCAGTTCAATACCGCTGATACCGATAATACCTATATCTACCTTGAACTGACGGATAAATTTAATTGCAGCCTCACCGATGATCCCGCAGTCCCGGCTCCTGACGATGCCACCGGCCACAATGACTTCAAAATCCTTTTTCTTGCTCATGATGGCAGCGACATTGAGATTGTTAGTGATAATCCGTAGTTTATTATTGTGACTGACCAGTGCTTCAGCCACATATTCCGTGGTGGTTCCAATATTGAGAAACAAGGAAGAATTGTCCTTTATCATTGATGCAACCAATTGGGCGATTTTACGTTTTTCATCCAGGAGAAGTTCTTTGCGGTGGCGATAATCGACATTTTCAGTTGAAACACAAAGACCCGCGCCCCCATGGTATCGAGAAATATACCCATTTTTATCAAGGAGGTTGATGTCTCGCCGGATGGTCTGGGGAGTGACATTGAATTTTTTTGCCATTTCTTCAACTGTGACAAACCCGATGGCCTTGATCAATGATATGATCCGCTCGTGCCTGTTGCTGATTGCTTTTCCTTTTATAATCATAGACCTCTTTTTGTCTGCTGCGGACCTTTTTAAATTCAGTTGTTTTTTCCTTATCAGATTTTAATTTATATTGCCAGCCAAATGATTTTACAGTGGGTTCTGCCTAAATACTGCAAACGGTGTGACCCGAGGGTCTTTTTCTCTTTGTTATTGACGATGCAATTAATCGGATCTATTTTTGACGCTTCTGAGCAAAAACGAAAATATTCCCGTTTTCGTCAAACAGAATAAACTCGTTGCTTCTTTTTTCCATATAATTGCTCAAGCATCTTGAGTGAGAGGCTTAATGTTATTCCCATTGAAAAACAGGATTTAAATGCAGGTGCCTCGGGTGGCAACATTTATTGCTATAGCTTTCCGAACAGCTGAACACAATGGTCAGTCGGTTTAAGATTTAATCGTCAGGGCTGGCCTCAAAATACCATATCATCTATTTAAAAGATTATGATGTGATTTTTAAGTTCACATTATTATTTTTGATCACTTCCATGAGTTGTTGCGGCGGTTTTTTGTCCGTAATCAACGTATCAATTTCTTTGATATGACCTAATTTGACCATGGCATTTCTTCCAAACTTGGAATGATCTGCAGTTAGAAAAACTTTCCGTGAGTTTTGAATAATGGTCTGGGCCACATAAACTTCTTTGAAATCAAAATCAAGTAATGTACCGTCCAAATCGATACCACTGATGCCGATGATGCCCACATCCACCTTGAACTGCTGGATAAAATCAACCGCGGCTTCACCGGTGACACCGCAGTCCCGGCTCCTGACGATGCCACCGGCCACAATGACTTCAAAATCCTTTTTCTTGCTCATGATGGCAGCGACATTGAGATTGTTAGTGATAATCCGTAGTTTATTATTGTGACTGACCAGTGCTTCAGCCACATATTCCGTGGTGGTTCCAATATTGAGAAACAAGGAGGAATTGTCCTTGATCATTGATGCAACCAATTGGGCGATTTTATGTTTTTCATCCAGGAGAAGTTCTTTGCGGTGGCGATAATCGACATTTTCAGTTGAAACAGAAAGACCCGCACCGCCATGGTATCGAGCAATATACCCCTCCCCATCAAGAAAGTTGATATCCCGCCGGATGGTCTGGGGGGTGACATTGAATTTTTTTGCCATTTCTTCGACAGTGGCAAACCCGCTGGTCTTTATCAGTGATATGACCTGCTCATGCCTGTTGTTGATCGCTTTTCGTTTTATAATGGGAGGCCTCTTTTTGTCGGTTGTTGACCAGATTAAATGTTAGTTACTCTTCTTATTTCCAGGAAAATGATTTTTCGATGGCCTTGGCCCAACTATTGCATAGTAAATTACGCTGAGCAGGGTTCATGCGCGGTCGCCATCGTTTACCTTCAGACCAATTTTTTTTGAGCTCCCGTCTTCCGGTCCAGAAACCCGTAGCAAGACCGGCAGCATAGGCAGCACCAAGTGCAGTTGTTTCTATTACAGTAGGTCGGATGATCGGCACGTCCAAAAGGTCTGCCTGGAACTGCATGAGCAGTTCATTGAGCACCATTCCGCCATCCACCTTCAGGTGTTTTAAATCGACATTGGAATCCTTATTCATGGCGATGATAATATCTCGGGTCTGATATGCACAGGCTTCGAGGACAGCTCTTGCAATATGGCCCTTGTTTGCAAATCGGGTTAAGCCGGCAATAACGCCTCTTGCATCAGAACGCCAATAGGGGGCAAACAGGCCAGAAAATGCAGGTACAAAATAGACATCACCATTATCATCGACTGTCTTGGCCAACTCTTCAATCTCAGATGCATCCTTGATAATGCCTAAATTATCTCTCATCCATTGCACCAGGGCGCCGGCGATGGCAATAGACCCTTCCAGGCAATACACGGCTTCTTCATTATTAATCTGGTATCCCACAGTAGTTAGCAGTCCATGCTTGGATCTAATAATTTTGTTCCCGGTATTGAGTAGCAAAAAACAACCGGTTCCATAGGTATTCTTTGCCTCGCCCTGTTCAAAGCAGGTCTGGCCGAACAGCGCAGACTGCTGATCTCCCAGAGCACCACATACAGGGATGCGCCCCTGAAACGGACCATGTTTTCGAGTCGTTCCCCAGGTGTTGGAATCCACGGAAGGCTTGATTTGTGGCAACATGGATTCAGGAACCCCTATGGCATCCAGTAGTTCTTTGTCCCAGTTCAAGGTGTTCAGGTTCATGAGCATGGTTCTGCTGGCATTGGAAACATCTGTAATATGACTGCCTGTTTTAGAGTCGCCAGTCAGCCACCAGATAATCCAGCTTTCAATCGTACCAAACAATACCTCGCCTTTTTCACAATCTTTTTTAACCTTGGGGACATTGTCTAAAATCCATTTGACCTTGGGGCCAGCAAAATAGCTGGCCACGGGCAGACCGGTCCGTTCGTGAAAAAATTCTTCACCATACTCTTTTACAAGTGCTTTGCAAATATCATCTGTCCGTGTGCATTGCCATACAATCGCATTGTAATAGGGTTTTCCTGTTTTGGCATTCCACACAACAGCCGTCTCGCGCTGGTTGGTGATCCCAATGGAATCGATCTGTTCTGTTTTGACGCCAGACATGATCATAACCTCCTGAATAACCAAGCAGGTATTCTTCCAGATCTCCATGGGATCGTGTTCTACCCAGCCGGGTTTTGGGAAAATCTGTTCATGTTCTTTCTGGGCTGAAGCAAAAATATTTCCTTGTTTGTCAAACAGTATGAACCTGTTGCTGGTCGTTCCCAGGTCAATGGCCCCAACATATTTGATCATGGTATGCTCCAGTTTATTTATTGATTACTTAAATTTCTAAATAAATATTACCATAGCAGGTAAATATTAGTTTTTAAACATAAAATATCATATTTCTATTCGTTTTATTCGTTTTGTATGATTTGGCAAACAGAACTGCATGATTTTTCGAACATATCTATATAGAAGCCAAGGGTCGGAATGTCCAGCTGATTGGTCCAGACCTCGAGCAAAGATACCAGATGACGGGCCCCATCCACCGTGTCTGGCAAACGGTTTGACGGGTCAAGGAGATTGGTCGCCTCATTATATTTTTTTAAATAAATCCCATCAGGCTCGCTCTGCATCAAGGATTCAATGCTGATGCGGCAGGCTCGGGCCAAAAGGGTGCCGCAAGTGAAAAAAACGAACATCTAACGAAAATCTTTAATTGGTTTTATAAATGAAGAACATGTCAACCGCTATTTTTCAGAAAATGGATGCCCGTGTGGGGTCCTTGGCGCCATTGAAAGCTTCGCCGATAGTCTGGGCTGTGTTCGACGCAGATTCATCTGTGATTCACCAGAATTAGGTCCTCAGTCCTGAAGCCCAATGCTCGGGCTCGCTCCTCAAACCGAGAAAGAAGGTCTTCGATAACGGTGGGCGTTCTCGACAAAAACCATAGATAGGATTCATCAGGTCCCGAAACAAAGGCACACTGATAGCCTTTTTGGTCTAATTCGAAGACAACGGAGCCATAGAAAGGACCAAAGAAGGAGACCTTCAAATAACCTCTGTCGGCTCCCTGGACGAAGAAGGCTTTGCCCTCGGCTTCTTTCCACGTATTTTTTATCCATAATTTCAGCCGATAACAGGGGCATACGCGATTCATAGAGCATATTCAACACACCGGATAAGGCGGCCCTGTCGACCAGGCGCCGACAAGAATGGTAATAAGGAGCAGACCCCCATCATTTTGAGCTTTTCCAAACACTCGTTTCCATGGCGAGGTATAAATTTTCCACTTTCTTCCTTGCCCAGGACGTCTTTCTCAAAAACTTAAGACTGGATTTCACCGAAGGGTCACTGGTAAAACATCGAATTTTGATGCGGTTCCCCAACTCATCCCACCCATAGTGCGCAACCAGAGAGTTCATAATCTGTTCCAGACTCACACCGTGGAGGGGATTATTGGCTTGTTGCTCTTCCATGAAGTTAGGAAGGCCCCATGTTTTTTAGCACCTCTTTTACCTGGTTGCCGTCGGCAAGCTTGCCAAAGTGCTTCATGACAGCGCCCATGGCCTGGACAGGACTTTTGAACTGGGCGAGATCCACATTTTCCCGGACCCATAGCTCAATCTCCTGGGAGGTTACCATCCGGGGCAGATATAAATTTAATAATTCCAGATAGTCCGAGGTGATTTCCTTTTTAATCTCCAGCACGGTTTTTTCTGACTTAACAAACTTGCGAATAATGTTAAGCAGGTCCTCATCGGTTATTTCCTCGGGTGTCTTGACCCGGGTGGTCTTTTTTCCGCTCTCCAGGGTAAAGGAAATCGTAAGGCTGGGAAAGGACCCCATGATGAGCCGCATGGTATCCCGAACAGTGGTGTCCTTTTTAATCATGGCGCTCTTCATATCCTTGCGGATCTTATCGTAGAGGGGAATTTCCATGGATGCATCCCACCCATATTCCTTGCTGATCTCTGACATTTTTTTGTATCTCTCCTTTTATGACCATGAAAAGTCTTTGATTGTTAATTGTGTCACCATACCACATTGACGGAATCACCGCTACCATGATCCATGGCCTTTTCAGGATGAGCGCATGTAAATTTTAATCTGGCTTGTTAAAATTTCCTATAAATTTTTTAAATCTCCTTAGTCCCTCTTATAGCGCCCCATCAAACGGTTCATACCGATAAGATGCGGCTCTACCTTTTCCAGAAGCTGCCACAGGTTCAGTCCCGGTTCCAATGCCACTGCCTTATCCAGTGCCAGTACCCAGAAATAATAATTGTGCAGGCCGTGTCCGTTGGGCGGCATGGGACCGTTGTAGCCTGTTTTTCCAAAATCGGTAATGCCATTGGTATACAACTGAGTGCCTTCATCCAGATGCCTCACATCCCCGGGAATATTATACAGTACCCAGTGAACAAAACCATAGGTGCCTCTGCTGGTTACCAAAGGCGCATCCGGGTCGTGACAGATAACGGCGAATGCCTTTGTTCCCCCGGGCTGATTTTCCCATGACAACGCCGGTGAAACATCTTCTCCTTCTCCGGTAAACCGGGGCGGTATCAGCGTATCTTGTTCAAATGCATCGCTTTTTAACTGCATTTTTGTCGGTGCAAACCCCATACTAATTTCTCCTTATCTTTTTGGCTTCTGAATTATGCAATCATGCGCTGTTTGATTTTTTACTGTATCAAGCTTTGGATTAAGAGTCAAAACACCTTCATTTATGGCTATTGATTAAAACCGGACAATTGTTTATGCTGTTGCCCAGGTTTTTATTTACCATCTGGTTACTGGAGCAAACAAGTGAAATCCCCCCCGTCCAATCAGCAATTGTTTATCCACTGCCCCCGCTGCGGTGAGGCTGCCCTGGAACCTGCCACAAAAAAATCATTCGCCTGTACTGCCTGCCAGTTTGTTTTTTATTTAAACTGCGCAGCTGCAACCGTCGCGCTTATTTTAAATGAAAAGAATCAACTGCTGGTCACCCGAAGAAGAAAGGATCCCTTCAAGGGAACCCTTGATCTTCCCGGCGGATTTGCCGAACCCGGGGAAGGCATTGAACAGTGCCTGATACGGGAAATCAAAGAGGAATTGGATCTTGAAATTACCCACCTTGAATACCTGTGTTCAGCGCCCAATACCTATCCCTATAAATCCGTGGTCTACCCTGTGACAGACATGGCATTTGTTTGTAAGGTGAAAACCTTTGACACCATTAAAGCCCGGGATGACATAGACAATTTTTATTTTGTGGACCTGGCGAAACTGGATACACAATTGTTTGGATTGTCTTCCCCCAAACGAATCATTCGACACTATCTTAAGGTTCTTAGCCAAAATCAGCCGCCTGTTTTCCCATGAAAGAGGCCACAGGATATTGCTAATTTCCCCAATATGATTTATCCTAGGGCATGAAAAAACGATTTTACCGGTCCAAGACCCACAAAAAACCACAACCCAAACTACCGCCGATGATACCGGGTGCCGACGAAGGCCTCCAACGCATTTTTGAAGACATCGGCGTCCCCGATCTTAAACCCTTTCTACCGGACCCCTTCCAGCTGGAAGCTATTGAAGCCATCAAAACCGCAGACTGCCTGGTCACCGCCCCGACAGGCGCCGGCAAGACCTGGATTGCTGAAAAGGTGGCCCAAAAAGTCATGGAAAACAATGGGAAAACCTGGTATGCCACCCCCTTAAAAGCCTTGACCAACTCCATCCATGCCCAGTTTTCAAAACTCTTCGGTAAGGAAAATGTGGGCATTCTCACGGGAGACATCAAAGAAAATGCAGATGCCGCCATTGTCATCGGCACCACGGAAATTTTAAGAAACCAGCTCTATGATTCCATGTACACAGGAAAAAATTTAGACTGCGATTTAATTATCCTGGATGAAGCCCATTTCTTAGGAGATGTGGAACGCGGAGTGGTCTGGGAAGAGATCATGATCTACCTGCCCGTCAGGATTCCGCTGCTGCTCTTGTCCGCCACCATTGGCAACCCGGATCAGATTGCCGGATGGCTCGCCTCCATTCGGGGAAAGGACTGTAAGGTGGTGGAAAACCACAACCGGCCCGTACCGCTGCACCCTATTTTCTTTCACCCTTCCGGCACCCTTTACCCGTTGATGAAAACCCCGGAAAGCCCCAAGGCCAGGCCGGAACTTCACCACAAGGTAAGTCAGTTTGTCAATGACAAGCAGCGACCCCAGATGGCCGTCGGCGGCAAGCTGCCCAATTTTGCACAAATTTTAAAGGTCATGGACCATTATGATCTGCTCCCGGCCATTTTCTTCCTTAAATCAAGAGCGGAGTGCGACCAGGCGGTCCGGCTGTGCGATGGGGAACTGCTCGACAAATCTCCGAAAAAAAAGCAGGCCCTGATAGACAAAATAGACGAACTGACAAAGAACAATACCCATCTACAGAGCCACCCCCAACGTAAATATCTGGAGCAGACCGGCACGGCAGGTCACCATAGCGGCCATTTACCAGCCTGGAAAGTGGTGGTGGAAAACCTGATGGCCAGCGGTCTTTTAAATGCCATGTTTGCCACCTCCACGGTGGCGGCAGGGGTTAATTTTCCGGCAAGGTCCGTGGTGGTCTTAAACTCAGACCGATTCAACGGGGTGGACTTCATGTCGCTGACCCCCAGCGAATTCCAGCAAATGGCAGGAAGAGCCGGCAGAAGGGGCATGGACAATGTGGGGTTCGGCCTGATGCTGCCGGGCAGATTCATGAATTTAAAATATGTGGCAAGACTTGTGGATGCCCCACCTTTGGATGTGGACAGCCAGATCAAAATAGATTTTTCCATGGTGTTGAACCTGCTGCTCTCCCATTCGCCCAGTGAAATACAAACCCTTTTGGACAAATCCTTTGCTTCCTATCTCATTGCCGGGGACAAAAAAGGCAGCAAAATTGCCCGAAAAAAGTTTGGAAACGACATGGAACACCTGTGGCTGAATTTCCAGGACCACATGGCCTTGTTAACCCTGGAAGAGTATGTGACCCCGGAAGGAGCGCTTACCCAGGACGGGTTATGGGCCTCTAAATTGAGAATAGATTCCCCCCTTCTCGTGGCCCAGAGCATTCGCAAGAACCTGTTGCCCATTACAGACCCGGCACTTCTGGCAGCCATCATCGGCACCTTTGTCAATGAGAAGGAGTTCCCCGATGATCCCCTTCACCAGTCCGCCCTCCCCAAACTGCTCAAGGGGGTTTTTCTGGACCTGCGATACGGATTGAAACCCTTTGCCATTCAATTGCTCAAAAAGGGATTTCCCGCCCCTAACCTTTATATTCAGCCGGCCGCCCTCCTCTACGCCTGGGCCCATGGCGAGGACTGGGATGATTTAATGGTAGGCTCTGTTTTTGCCGAGGGGGATTTTGCCCGGTTGATCCTGAGAACTGCTGAAAACCTACGACAGATCACAAAACTTTCCGACACCTTCCCCGAGATTGCCAAGACTGCCAAGGAAGCCATTGAATTGATCTTAAAGGAACCCGTTGTAACCTTGTATAATTAGTCACCCTTTATAATTAGTCACCCTGTATAATTAGTCACCCTGTACAATTAATTAATTTCAAACATTATAAAAAAATATACAAAGTATTGAAGGAGAATCCCATGGAAATTATCACAGCCGCAAAGGCACCGGCCGCCATCGGCCCCTATAGC
>Ga0307987_1000470_pt1 | contig 24336 bp, 33 predicted proteins | sample EllFjometagen181_FD_203157 | JGI IMG/M metagenome (GOLD analysis project Ga0307987, IMG submission 203157) | Marine microbial communities from Ellis Fjord, Antarctic Ocean - #181 | ecosystem: Environmental > Aquatic > Marine > Unclassified | place: Southern Ocean | collected 2014-10-08 | reverse complement strand
TTCACGAGTTTAGGAGGTTTAGAAATAACAGATTGTTTCATAGACGAAGCATCAGAAGTAACCGAGAAAGCAGTCAGCGTTTTAAACTCCAGAATAAGATATAAACTAGATGAATATAACCTAATACCTAAAACACTTTTAACATGTAACCCTTCCAAAGGTTGGCTCTATTCTAAATATTATAAACCATCTTTAATAAACAATCTACCAGTTCACACTAAATTCATAAAATCTCTTGTAACAGACAATAAAGCAATATCCAAACACTACATCAAACAACTAGAGAAACTAGATAAAATAAGCCGAGAAAGGCTACTGTATGGAAATTGGGAGTATTCAGATGATGATGCTTTACTATTCAACTATGATAGCTTGCAGGATCTGTTTAATAATACATTCATAGAAGAAGGCACAGGATATATTAGTTGCGATGTGGCACGATTAGGTGCAGATAAATCAGTTATCATATATTGGAACGGATTGAGAGCAGAGAAAATAGTATCAATAGATAAAAATACGATCCCTGAATTAGTTGAAATAATAAAAGGGCTGCAATCAGATTTCAAAGTACCAAACAGCAAGATAATAATTGACCAAGATGGAGTAGGTGGTGGATGTGTAGATTCATTTAGTGGATGTGTAGGCTTTTCAAATGGAGGCAAAGCATTAAAAGGTGAAAACTATCAGAATTTAAAAACACAATGCTACTTTAAACTAGCTGAATTGGTTAATGATGGCAAAATATACATCAAAGACAAATCAATAAAGGATGTAATCATAGCAGAATTAGAAATAGTGAAGCGTGATAAGGTAGATAAAGACCAGCAGAAAACAGCTATTGAAGGAAAAGACATACAGAAACAAAAACTAGGTAGAAGTCCAGATTATGCAGATGCCTTAATGATGAGAATGTGGTTTGAATGTTTCGGTGGTTATGGTGATTACGCTATTATTTAATAACTTTACAGTAAATTAACCTTTGTATTTATAGCATGAAGAAAGAAATAGAAATAGTAATACCTACAAACTGGAGCGATGTAACCTTAGCAGCTTATCAAGACTTTAGCTCAGCAGACTTAAAGAATGAAGATGAGATTATCATACATTCTATTTCAACACTATGCGATGTGCCGTTACGGATCGTTAAAAAGTTGAAGGTATCGGATATTCAACAGATATACAGAAAGCTATCTAAACTAATAGCAGTTCCATTAAACAAAGAAATAGTAGGCAAGATAACTTTGGGCGGTGTGGAGTTTGGATTCCATCCTAACCTAGATGAGATGAGTTTGGGCGAGTTTGTGGATTTAGATGAGCAAGTAAAAGAAGGCGTTAATGGTATTCAGAACATTATGGCTATTCTATACAGACCAATAACAGAAGAAAAGGGAGCTAAGTATAATATAGAGCCATATACCGAAGAACATATTAAAAATGCTAAGCTATTTGAACAAGTAAGCATCGACCATATAAACGGAGTGATGGTTTTTTTTTATCATTTAGGGAGCGAATCTTTAAGGAGTTCACTCAACTATTTAAGTCGTCTGGAGGCGAAGCAACAGCACGCAGTAATTATGGGTGGTTCGCTATAATAGATTCTTTATGTGGTGGAGATTTACTTAAATTTAATAGAATCACTGAGCTACCTTTTAAGTTATGTTTCGTTAAGTTACAAATGCAGAAAGCAGAACAACAAGAAAACAACAAGAAAAAATGATTACATATTCTGGCATCATATCATACTTCAAAGACTTCGCAAATAAGCACAGTCAAATCAATTCATTTTCAGTTGGTGAAACAGATCAATTGGAATTGAAAAAAATAAACGAGTACCCTGTGTTTCATATAAACATTACAGGAACTACAATTGAGGATAACACAATAGCCTACGATGTAGATGCTTATATTCTAACAGGTATAAATGATGACCAGGGCGATAAGTGGCGAGAGGATAGCTTAGCCAATACATTGCTAATAATGCAAGATTTACGAAGTGAGTTCTTTAAAGGTAAATACATACTGAATCCTACTTTACTATTGCAAGGATCGGAAAGCATATCATGCGCACCAATAGATGAAAGCTTCAACAATAGAGTATTCGGTTGGAGTACTTCAATTACAGTTACAGGAGTAAACGAATCTACACAATGTAACATACCATACGAGCCTACTGAAATATTTGACGGCTTAGCTTTCACAGCACCTGTTACTAATTTAGAAAACTTACAATGGTATTCAGCTACAGAAGATGTACAGTCTAATGTAACTGTAGGAGGTTATTTAGGTAACACAACAATAACAGGATTAGCACCATTTATAAATACAGATTCATTTGATACGGTTGGTTCTTTAACTAGGCAAGGTGAAAATACCTTACTGTATGATTTCAATAAGCAAGGTATTAATTTGAATGGATTAGATACAGACGCCTTTTCTAACATGTATATGATATGGAAGAGTGCTTCATCATCATTTTATACATCTACTTTTGGTTTAAAAGTTTCACATATTAAAGATAGTAAGACTAATTACACTGAATTATTTTGGATGGATGATTCTTTAACCACTCCAACAAAAGGATTTAGAATATTAGTAGGTGGTTCTACAGTCACAGAAGTAACGCATAGAAATATGCTAGTTATAAACAAGGTTAGTGATAATTCATTTACATTAATTGGTAATGTAGCAGATGAGAGTACTGACTATTTAAGAGAGGAATCCTTAGTAATAGTAATACAAGCAAGTGGCGAAAGTGGAACAAATAAAACTTATGTACATTTAGAAGGAATAGAATCTTCAGGATATATAGATGCTAATTTAGATGATAACACAGCCTACTATTTAGGAACGGGGGGACAACTTACAAACTCGAACAACTTCATATTTAAAGAATTAGTATTAAACGATGTAGATTTACCTAACCAAACAGAATTATACAGATGGCTAAAACACAGGTAGATTTAACCAACACAGCTAAAGCTTTAGACTTATACGGTCAGGAAGTTTTAAAACGAGCCAAGAGAAACCTTAAAATCAAACGTAAGGTAGATGGCAAATATCGTATCACAGATAACACAGGAGCGTTACAAAAGAGCCTATATTATAAACTGACTTTAGGAAATAATAAGATTAACTTAAAGTTCGGATCGAAAGAAGATTATGGGTACTTCATGGAAAAAGGAGTGCAAGGGCGTGAGAGCACATATCCATCAGTAAAGAAATACAAAACAGGAATGACAAAAGCTAAGTTCACTAAACATAACCTAGCTAAAGGAGTGGTAGAAAAATGGGTACGCAGTCCAAAAATAAGGCTAAGAGATAAGGATGGCAAGTTTCAAAAGAAGTCAGAGGCAAACATAAAATCTGCATCTTATTTAATCGGTAGGAGTATTTCTGAGAAAGGATTAGGAGCGAGGAGTTTTATGGCTGACGCTATTGAGGAAACAAAGAAACGGTTTGTAATAGCTTTAAAAGAGGGATTACTAAAAGATTTAACAACAGGATTAGATATTAAGTAGATGGCAATACAAAACTACAATTTCAACAGCAGCGACTATGTTTTAAGTGGCTCTAAGCGAGTAATTACTTGCACGAGTACAAACGTAGCAGAACCTAAATTTAGATTCTATTTGGAGGTTATTTACGATTCTAAAACTTATGCCTACACTTTCAGACCAAACAATTTAGGATATGGATTAATAGATATTAGTTCAATATTACAAAGTATTGTTTACCCTATTTCGGTGCAGCAAGTTTTAACAGTTCCTGCAAGTATAGAAACTACAGGAACGACTAATTACTTTCAGCAGAATATTCATTCTATGCCACATCAAAAATATAGCAGTGGTTATGTAGAACAGATATTCTCAACTGGCGGTACAGGAGCAAAAAAGATAGAATTAAAGCTATGGGATTTCTATGCTGCATCAAGCTCGGCAGCACCAAGCAAACAAGGCTCAGCAGTAACAGATGATATGTATATGATTTCAGGCTACACTAAAAGCACCGATCTAATCAATACAGACTTTTCAGATTATAAACTAACCACTACAACGAAGTCGTTTCTTAGTGGAAATTACAACTTAACTGATAGTATTAGAAGTGCAATAGATGTTTCAATGGAAGATTTCGGCACACTATCGTTTCTGAATAGAACGGCATCTGTAAATACTACAGCCGAAACACAATATGTGGTAATAAATTACTATACTGCAGCAGGTGTTGAAATAAGCAGAAGGGTGTTAACTCAGAGTGAAATTTATGGAGGCGAATACGATGCTAGCGGAGTGGATGGTGGTGGTATGATAATAACTGTTGGGTGTTATCCTGCTAACTTAAATAAGATGGCTACGGATAGACCTGCAGACCAAGTGGGATTAGCATATTATTATGTGTCCGCCTCATCTGCAAGCGGAGGTACACATTACAGTAAATTGTATCGATTTAATATGGTTACAAGGTGTGACAAATTTGACACGCAAAGACTAGCCTACATAAATAAGTTTGGAGTTTGGGAGTATATCACATTCGATAAAAAGCGAGAGGATAAAATCAGTAATAAACGAAAAGAAATAAAGACTTCAATCTATAATTATGGGCAATCTTATGCCAATACTGCAACTGGATATAACGAAAAACCATTTGTACCGGGAGTAGCACATGAATCACGTAAGAATGTAGCATCAAACGTAAAGCAATCGTTTAAAATACATACAGGCTACCTACCAGATTACAAGATTGAACAAGTAAGAGATCTATTTATTAGCTCACAGATTCATTATATCAATGAAGACGGCACAGCCTTAGCAATTATTCTAATGAATAACAGTATTGATGAAGTGGTTGTATCACATAAGCATGAGCAAACAGAATATGCACTAGATTTTGAGTATTCAATAGAAACGTATAATCCAATTCTACTATAATGGCATATCAATTATTTGTAAAAGGAAAAGAGGTAGTTCCATCTATAGGAACGTTCATAACAGATGTATCACAATATACAACTGAAGGAACTACTACGCTTTCTGGAACATCACTTACAGGAGCAACACTTACTCAAGGAACAACAGGAACGCCTTCAACTACTTGGACTCAAAGATTAATAGTAACCATACCTAATCTAATAGTAGGGCAATCATATAACTATTCGTTTACTTTAAATTCTTCAGTTGGAACATCGTATGTAGCATTTAGCATACGAACTAACGGTTTAGATTATGTGAGTGGAGATGCCGGTGTATTAGACTACAGCACAAGCCCTCTTTCTGTTTCATCTACATTTATTGCTACACAAACAACGGCTGTTATGGTGTTTAGACCGTTCTTCGTAGAACCTACAGGAACGACGCTTATACTTTCATCTTTATTGGTGGTTGGATGGACTGAATCATTTAATGGAATAACAGAACTAGATATATTAAAAGGAAGTCCATTTACTTTAGATTTCAATTTCAAAGACATAAAAACATTAAAGCCTAAAGGATCTCACTCCTATAATTTTAGGCTTCCATCTTCACCATCAAACGACCAATTCTTTGGCAGCTATTATAAAGTAGGCTCTTACTATTCAGATGATAACTTTTCATATAATCCATTTGGAATGGCTGAGTGCTATGTTCTAAAAGATACGATTGAAGTGTTTAAAGGAAATATGCAGCTTACTAACATCTACTTAAAAGATAAAAATAGGTATGAGTATGAGTGTATATTATTCAGTCCAGAAGTAGGATTCCTAGACTTAATAAAAGGAGCTAAATTTAAAGAACTAGATTATTCAGAATGGAATCACGAGCTTACAGTATCTAATGTTTATGATTCATATAACAGCGAATCAATAGACAGTGGTAATATCGTTTGGAGTTTATGGGATTATGGAATGGGAGTTGCTTCAAGTGCATACATGAGTTATTTTCAGTCATCGGTAACTAATTCAGACGATTGGAATACATTTAGTTTTAACGCTAAGCATTTACGACCTCAAGTAAAATTGAAGGCTCTTATTGATAAAGTGTTTGCAATTACAGGATATACATATACATCAGAGTTGTTTGATTCAGCAGAGTTCCAAAAAATATACATGGACTTAAATTATAACAAAACGAATGTAGTTACTACTGAAATTGTTCTTGATGCATTTAATACGCAAGTTGTAAATAATTCATCGCAGAGTATTAGTAATAGTGACCCTCTACCTCAAAGAGTTGTTACTTTCCCTACAGAAATTTCAGACGAATCTAACCAATGGAGTGGAGGCACGTGGACACCACAAGCAACAGGAACTTATCAAATAACAATATCAGGAACGATAACGCCAAGTGTAGTGCCGTCTTTCATTTATGGAACAAGCTTTAGTTTAGGAGGTGGCACGCCTGATTATTTAGATTTTTCTGATTTAGAAATTAGTGCAACAGGTGCAGCCTCAAGTTTTAGCCAAACAATAACAATAATAGTTTCGGATTTAAGTGATTATTTTAATATAACACTTTGGGGTTCGATATATAATGCAGGAGTGGACTGGGTATTAACCGATATGGATTTAAAGATTCAGCCAACGGAAATTAATTCAGATATAACAAACATAGTTTACATAAATAATCTATTTGGCGAATTGTCTATTGAAAAGTGGTGGAAGTCTATAATGACAAAGTTCAACTTAGTAATGATTCCAAATAAAAACAATCCTACAGAACTATTAGTTGAGCCATATAACGATTATGTAGATACAGGAGTTGCAATAGATTGGAGTGATAAGGTGGATTATACAAAAGATGTGCAAATTATACCACCTACTAAATATAGTGGTAAGCAAGTAAAATTCAAAGACGCTCAAAGTAATGATTATGTTTATCAGTCTATAAAAAGAAACCCATTTAACGAAGATGAGCAGACTTACGGCGAATACATAGAACCTGGAGTTAAGAATAAATTTGCAGACAAAGACACAGAATTTACAAGCATATTTGTACCTACTATAAACTATCCTTTAAACAATTCAACAAACAATTTAGGCGTTTATTCGTGTGCAATATGGAACACAAATGCAGACGGAGCAAAAGAAAATACAGGGGGTGTAAGACTATCTTTCTTTCACGGAACTAAACCATTAATAGGGGGGTTTGTTTACAACCTATCAACTGGAAATGAGTTTTCAGGAGTAGATAATCAATACTCAAACTACCCATTCTTTAGTGCTTATTCAGAAAAGGATTTCACAGATGGATCGGATGTTTGGACATTAAACTGGGCTGAAACATTATCGTCAGCACCTCAAGACTGGGACGTATTACCTTCGTTTGGTATGGCAAGAAAGTTTTGGAGTGATTATGTACTAGATAACTTTAACGTAAACAGTAGAATGTTATCGGCATATATTAGATTGACACCAAAAGACATTGCAGATTTTAGTTTTGCAGACACGATTCAATTAATGGGACACAATTACAGAGTTAATTCAATCAAAGGTTATCCTGTTAGTAGTTCTGGAAATGCAAGAGTAGAACTGTTGTTAGTGAATAAAAGTAATTATATACCTACATCGCTAATTAATCAGACTGGTGGTATTATAACAGGGGAAAACCAAGTTGATTGCGATTGGATTTATCATAGTTTAGCTCCTAATACAGGACTTGTTTTATTTACAACTTCATTAAGTTCAACACCTACTACAGGGATAAGTGAAACTTGTTGTTTAGCAAAAGGCTTCCAATGGCTACCTAATTCTAATTCGCTTTATGGTTGTTACCTTCCTGCAGGAACGCCATTACCGGGTGAGGAAAATGATAGAAACGCAGCTGGTAACATATTAACAAACACAACCAACACAATTAACGGAACGAATAACACTACAGGAGGTGATTACAATAGTATTACTGGTAACGGTAACACAATAAAAGGAAATTCCTTCAACAATAAAATAGAAGGTAACACAAACGAAATAGGTAGAACAGTTAGAAACTCGTTTATATATGGATCGAATAACAACATAGACACTTATCAATTTTCAGATGTAGTATTTGGCGAATCGTTAAATTATAACACATCAATAATAGGCGGTCGGTTATCTGGAGATTATGGAAGGATATTAATTACAGGAGATGATGTAATAAGCAACGGAACATCTATAAAGGGAGTGGCTCAGAAAGGAAACTTTGTATTGAACGCCGTAAGTGATGGAGATATTCTAATAGGGCAGTATGGAAAATTCAGCTATTCAGATGACTATAATTCAGCAGCTAATCAAAACGGAATTAGATTTGCAGGAAAGTCAAACATCAAATTAACTATTGAAGCAGTAGGAATAAATCAAAGTCCATCGAATCAATCGTATAAAGAGAAAGCTATTATTACTCAGACGGTGATGCTTTCAAATTATACAAGTCCTGTAGTTATTTATAACAATGTAGATTCATCTGTAGTAGATACAGTATTTGGAACGACTACAATAGAGGTTCTGCCATTAAGTAAACCACCTTATTACAATAGTAATGGTGGAGGTTTTGTGTGTATTAAATTAGCAACTAATAGCATAGATGCTAACTGGACATTCAACATAAAATACGAAACAACTCTTTTAAATAATTTAGTAAGTCCTGCAATATTAGATCCCACTGTTATAACAGGGTGTAAACTATGGCTCGATGCTTCTAACTTTGCAAGTGTAACAGGTGTAGATGTATCACAATGGAACGACTTATCAGGTGGCGAAAATCGTGTAACGCAATCGGATGCAGCTTTCAAACCTGAGTATAAATTTGACGATTGGCACAGACCATATTTAGACTTTGCAGATACAAATATGAATACTACAGATGCAGACTTGTTAGCCTTAGCAAATGGAAATAATACTTTTATTGCAGTATACAAATCAGATATTACTACAGCCGAAGATTATGGGCAAGTAATAATGGGATGTATTAATTCAGACGCTAGTCCAAACGTAGGGCTTAGAGTAAATGCAAGCAGAGGAACTGGGGCTAGTGGATCGGATAGTATTAGTTATTCAAGTCAGCTAAATGATACTTCTGTAAACGCCTGTAACATACCAACAGCAACAGTAACTAATTTGAGTATCGCAGTAGGAACAAGAACAGGAACGGACACTAAAATATGGGATGGAAACGGACTTACAGGAACAGGAACTACAGGAGCGGATAACACGAATGTAACATACTTTTCAGTTGGTGCAGCCACGAATACAGGAACAACAGATAGCTTTGAATTTGACGGTAAAATACATGAGTTAATTTGCTATAATGTAGCCATCACAGATTCAGAAGTGCAAAAAGTAATCTCTTATCTAAAGAACAAATGGGATATAGTATAACAGAAGTAGAAGCAAAAGGAATCAAGGTAGATTATATCTTCAAACTTGACACATTAGATGAGCATTTACGGGAATGTATCAGCACGATAGTACCCGTAATTGATTGCCTACCTAACTTTAAACACATTTACGAACCAACAAACATAAGCACGTTTTACAATCGCTTAAAACGAAGATATGAATCCAATAAAAGTGCTTGGAAAAACCGATAAGCTATGGCTGATAAACTAATATTTGAGTTCGAGATTAAAGCCAAGATGGATAAAGCTATCGAGGAAATTGAGGAGGTCAAAGAAGGAACAAAAGAAATAAGTGAAAACCTTAAAGGAATGAAAGCAGCTGGTAAAGTTGCTGAGAAAGGACTGAAAGGAATCGCAAAGGGGTTTAAAGGAATCGGACTTGCTATGAAAGCCGGAGGGTTCTTTCTAATCACCGAAGCCTTTAAATTCCTGAAAGATATAATGATGAAGAACCAGCGTGTGATGGACACAGTTACCATTGCAACTGAGGCTTTGAGTTCTATATTTAATACGCTGTTTTCGGTGGTGTTAGATTTAGGCGAAAGCTTAATGACTACATTCTCAAATCCAAAACAAGCTATTTCAGATTTATGGGAGTTAATTAAAACAAATCTTTGGAATAGATTATTAGGACTACAAGACTATTTAGGTGCGTTTGCTACAATCTTAGAAGGTGTGTTTACGCTTGACTGGGATAAAGTAAAAGAGGGTGCATCGGATGCAGGAACAGCAATCATACAATTATCTACAGGACTAGATGAAGTACAACAATCTAAAATAGCAGATGTATTAATTGATGGAGCTAAAGCATTAATTGAAGTAGGTACAGAAGCTGTTAAGACTGCAACTAAAATTACTGCATTAAGAAACGAGGTTATTGGTTTAGAAGCTGACCAACGCTTGTTAAATTTCACATATCTAAAAGAACAGGAATCACAAAGACAAATTAGAGATGATGTTACCAAAACTTTAGATGTAAGAATAGCAGCAAATGATGCATTGTTAGTTAGCCTAGAAAAGCAATTAGCAGATGAGCAACGGATCCTAAATAAAAAACTAGAATTAGCACAAAAAGAAGCAGCAGCAAATACTGAAAGTGTAGAATTAGCAGCAGCCGTTACAGATCAGTTAGCAGAATTAGCAGATTTAGAGGAACGGATTAATGGATTCAGATCTGAGCAGATGACCAACGAGGTTAGTTTGAAATTAGAGCAGAAGGAAATACTAGATGAATTAAAATTAGCTGAGTTAAGCGAGAAAGAAGCTGAGTTTGAAACACTCCAACAAGACTACGACCGTAAACTAGAAATGGCTAGGATAGCTGGTGTTAGCACATTAGCATTAGAAGAACAATTCAAGGTAGATTCACAAACCTTAACAGATAAATACATAGCAATAGATGTAGCAGCAACAACACTAGCAGCAGATAAAAAAATAGCAGCAGACAAAAAAGTAGCAGACGCAGAAAAATTACTGAAGCAGCAAAAGCTAGACGGTCTTAAACAAGGCTTATCTATGGCAGCAGATATGTTTGGCAAGTCTGAGAAAGACCAAAAGAGATTTGCTTTAGCTAAGATAGGAATTGACACAGCCGAATCCATATCTAGTTTGATGGCAGTATCAGAAGCGAATCCATTAAATGCCGTTTCTTTTGGTAGTGCTGGGATGATACAATGGGCTTTAGGTTTACTTAGAATATTTGGTAACGTAAGATCCGCAAAGAAACTATTAACGAGTGGTAGTACAACTACAACACCACCACCACCTTCAACAGGTGGCGGAGGGGGAGGGGGAAGCACGCCAGCAGTCACACCTCAAATAGATACATCTTCTATGTTTGATTTATCAGCTTCAACTTCTATATTTACTGAGCAGCCCTTACAAGCATTTGTAGTTCAACAAGACATAGAAGACCAAACAGAAATATCCAACCAAATTCAAAACAGAGCAACACTTTAAAAACCAAATTATGACTAAGATTGTAGAATTGATTATAGACGAAGAAGAAAACAAAGACGGTGTATTTGCCATATCTTTAGTAGAAGAAGGAGCTATTGATAGTGATTTTATCGCACTAGCAAAAGAAAAGAAAATAGACGTTCAATTTGCTACACAAGATAAGGATAAGCAAATATTAACAGGAGCGGTTCTTATTCCAAACAGACAAATTTTAAGAGTGGATAAAGAAACTGGCGATGACTTTTATGTGTTCTTTTCAAAAGAAACTATTAAGAAAGCATCTGAATTATTTATGATGAATGGCTTTCAAAACAACCATACAATCCATCACAAAGCAGATCTTAAAAACTTAACTGTAGTAGAGAGCTGGATTAAAGATAATCCAATAGACAAATCACACAAGTATGGATTTGATAAACTTCCAGAAGGAACTTGGTTTGTAAGCGTAAAAGTAAATGACAAATCAATATGGGATAATTACATAAAAACAGGAAAGGTAAAAGGCTTTTCTATTGAAGGATATTTTACGGATAAGATGGAATTATCAGAAGATGAAACTACATTAAGTAAGATTAGAGAAATTATTAAAAAAGGATAAATACTAACTTTTCGTTGATTACATCTTTGTATTAATGAACAAACACACAAAAAATGGCAAATCAAAAGAAAGTGCTTAACACTATTCGCACGTTGCTTGGAATGGAATCAGAAAAAGAAATGCTTGCAGAAGCAGTTTTAGAAGATGGTACTAAGATAGCAACAGACTCAGATGAGTGGAAAGAAGGTGCGATGGCATTCGTAATCTCAGAAGATGGCGAAAAGATGCCATTACCAACTGGCAACTATAAAACAGATAGTGGCTTAAACTTAGAAATTGTTGACGGCGAAGTTATGGCAGTCAATCAAGAAGAAGTTGAAGTTGTAGAAGAGGAATTAGCTAAGGTTGATTTATCGGCTTACGCTACTAAAGAAAACTTAATTGAAGCTTTAGGTACCCTACATACAGAGTTATCTGAAATGATTTCAAGTGCTATAAAAGAAAACGATTCTTTGAAAAAAGAGCTAAGTAAGATTTCTAAATTATCAGCAGAAAAACCAGTTAAGCATACACAAACAAAAGAATCATATAATACAGGCAACAAAGCTTTAGATATGATGCTTGAACTTCAAAACGAAAACTAAGATGAATAAAAAATCAATTAAGTACGAACTTGCAACCGATATTTCTATTGGTGCAAATACTTACGCAGGATTCCTTGCAATGCCATTTTTAGCACCGTCAGTAAAATTAGCTGCAACAGTTGCTAATGGATACGTAACTGAGTTAGACGGCGTTACTAAAAGTGCAGTGGTTAATACCTTAACGGCTGGAACAGTAATTCAAGCAGCAGGGTGTGACTGGGATGCAACTACAGATTTAACAGTAGGAGAGCAAGTATTATCTGTAGTGGATATGAAAGTAAACGAAACTGTTTGTAGAGGTACATTATATCCAACTTGGATAGGTGCAAGCTTCAGCGGTAGAAACGGTTCAATCCCTTCTGACTTTGCTACATTCCTTTTAAGCACAGTTGCTAATAAAGCAGCAGCAGAAATGGAAGATAGAATATGGGTTGGTGGAGCTACTCCAACATTCGCAGGATTCTTATCTAATAGTGCTACTTTCAATAGAGCAGGTTTAGCAGCAGGGCAAATGAATATTGCAGGCGGTGTAAACGGTCAAGCTATTACGGCTATTTCAGCAGCTAATGTTATCGCTGGACTAGGATTGGTATATGCTAAAGCAAATGCATCATGTCCAAACGTATTAGGTAAACCAGACACTCAGATTCTAGTTAACCAAAAGACTGCAGGGTTCTATATGCAAGCTTTAGGCTCTGTAGGAACTAATCAAGGTGTAAATCTTCAAAGTACTAACCAAGGTTTTGCTGCATTACAATACCTAGGAGTTGTAATTAATGTTTGTCCGGGTATGCCAGACGATGCTATTGTTCTTTGTCAAAAATCTAACTTGTTCTTCGGAACTAATTTAGGAGCTGATACGAATGAAGTAAAATTAATTCCATTCTATGAGTATGACGGATCTGACAATGTAGGTATTTCAATGAAATTCGCTACAGGTGTTCAAATTGGTATTGCTTCGGACATTGTTCTAGGAACTACGGCTGCAATCTTACCAGCTTAATCTTTAAATACTAACACATGGCTTGTACAATAGCAACCGGAAAGGCTCGATACTGTAAAGTTCAGCCTGGAGGTATAGACAAAGTTTACGTAATAAGTAGATTTGATACGAATAGAGTTACTGCATTAACGTTAACAGATGGTGTATTAACATCGACTGGATTAGCTCCTGCATTAGATGCAGCAGATTTCTTTCAGTTTGATTGTGATCCGTATCTTTCTGCATTAACACAAACTATCGTTGTAAACGAGGGTGGTGGTGTAGGTTACCAACAAGACTTAGAATTAGTTTTCAAAGGTGCTTTTGGTGAAGCAGACGTGGTATTCCAAAACTTAATAAACGGAACGTGGCAAATGGCTGTATTAGATAACACAGGAACAGTTTATTTTGTGGGATTTGATAAAGGAGCAATTTGTACAGGTGGATCGTTTATTCACAATGGAGATAAGGCTCTTTCAGATAACTTAGCTTACACTATGACATTCGCAGCAACTGAATTATTACCAGCAACTAATTGTGGAACAGAAGCAAACTTTACAGACCAAGTGACTGTAAGTTCCGCTCAAGTTACTGGAGCATAAGAATTTCTGTTTTTTTACGAACGAGAGGGATGGTAGGTGATACTATCCCTTTCTTTTTTTAACACAAATTATGAGATTAAAAGTAAAGAAAAACATAGTTGGATCGGTATTATATATCAGTCCATCTCACGAGATTATAATTACTGATTATATGTTAGATTCAGACTATAATCATATATTAAAGTTGTATCCTTCGTTCTTTATTAAAGCAAAAAAGAATAAAAATGATTCAGATAAGTAGAACAGTAGGTAGAAAGTTTATTGCGATAAATAACAAGAAAAGCCTATACTCAAATACAACGTCTGTAAAGCAATATCTACCAGATGGTGGTCACTTTATACCTTACTTAAGTGGAGAGGATACAAAGTGTATGCTAAGCATTACAAGTCAAGTAACACGTGAGGTATATACAGCTAGTTTATTTGAATTAGAGCAAACAGAAAGAAGTACTACTTATTATTTTGATTTCACAGAAGGAATGTTTCCTGAAAAGGGTACTTATACCTATGAAATTATAGAATTAGTTGCAGCAATATCAGTTGGAGATGCAGGAGATTGGTTTACTACAGATAAAGGCTTGTTTATTATGTATAATAATGACACCTTTACAGAGCCATATTTCAACGAAGATGAGCAAGTAATACCAACGACTAAAGTTTACAGACCATGAATGATTTAATAACATTAGGACAAAGTCACGAGTACATAGACGATACCGAAACGATAAAACAAGGTACTGACTTCGTGGCTTATGGTGTGGATAATAACTACCCTGACTTTCTTATTAATTTATATCAAAAATCGGCGGTTCATAACGCACTTTGTAATAGTATTTCAACTTGGATTTATGGTGAAGGAGTTTCCTCGCCTCAGACTAAGTCAGAAAGTTGGGCAAAGTTTAAATTATTGTTTGAACAAGGGATCGGTAAAAACACTATTCAGAAATGTATCTTAGATTTAAAAGTACATGGAGGTTTTTACTTATCTATTTCATATTCAGTAGATAGAAGCACTATTTCAGAAGTCAATCACATGCCATTTGAGTGCATGAGAGTAGAACCTGAGATGGATGGAAACCCTAGCGAGTTCTTTTTGTATTCTAAAAACTGGAGTGATTATAAAAAGGTAGGTTCTGCCAAAATAAAAGCATTCGATCCAAACGAAAAAAACGACTACCCAAATCAGATTGCTAGTTTTAGCATGTATTCTGTAGGGCAGTATTATTATCCAAAACCTGACTATCAAGGTGGTATTAATTATATTGAATTAGACAAAAACGTTTCGGAATTTCACTTGGCTAATATCAAAAATGGTTTAGCACCTTCATTTCTTTTAAGTTTTGCAAATGGTATTCCATCTGAGGAAAAACGCCAAGCAGTAAAGAAGCAAATAGAAGCAGAATTAAGCGGATCTAAAAATGCAGGAAAGTTTATTTTATCTTTTGCAAATGATAGAGCCAACGCACCTGAAATTACACCATTTCCCTTATCAGATGCAGACAAACAATACGAGTTTCTAAGCAAAGAAATTACAAGCAAAGTAATGATTTCGCATAGAGTAGTTTCACCTAGATTATTTGGTGTTAATGTAGATGGTGGTGGCTTAGGAAATAACGCAGATGAATTAAAGACTGCATCTATTCTGTTTGAAGATATTGTGATTAAAAATTACAGGGATATTCTTACAGAAGCTATGGAATTGATAATGTTAGAAGCAGGACATCCTATTAATTTAGATTTTGCTTCAACTAATCCCTTCCAGAGTGAAGATAATGTAAAGAGAGATGTAGAAGAAATTGAAGCTTCTATTGAAGTTAATATGTCCGATGAGGATGAAAATACTTGGATCGAATACTTAGCAGACAAAGGTTCTAAGGTAGATACAGATGAATGGGAATTAATAGATGAGATGGATGTGGATGATGCAGTAGCAGAATCAGAAATTCACAACAAGCCGTTCAACTTCTTCAAAAGATTTGCCGATCCAGACGCTAAGTCTAAGATTGATAAAGGTCTTTATAAAATACGCTACAGATATTCAGAAAACATAGCAGGAAATAGCAGACTATTTTGTAAAAATATGGTGGCTAATGCTAAGCGTGGAGTGTCTTATCGGTTCGAGGATATAAATGAGATGTCAAAGGATGGAATTAATAAAGAATTTGCAGAGCGTGGCAAGTCAAAATATTCCATATGGTTGTATAAAGGCGGTTGCTACTGCCATCATAAATTCATTAGACAAGTTTGGTTTAGAAAACGAAACAAAGGAAAGTTCTTACCTAATGAAGGTTTAAAAAACGACCAAGATGTTACAGACCAAGAACCAACAGGACAAGGATTAAGAAATGCGAGTGGATGGAGAAAGGCAAATACACGCACTATCGACATGCCAAACAGAGGAAAAGTAAACTAAAAAAAAAGAAGATGCCAACAAGTTTAATAGTACGTCAAGGAACAACAGGAGTAGCAGTAACTCCTAGCGACACAGTAGATATAGTAGGCGCAAGCCCAACATCACCAGCTGCATTATTTGTAGGTACAGGAGGCGATGTAGAAGTTATCACGTTAGGAGGCTCTACATTAGTTCTTAAAAATATTGCAGATGGAACGTTTATGCCTATACAGGTAACAAGAGTAAAAGCAGCCCTTACAACTGCATCGGATATAGTAGCTATATTTTAGATGATAAATGTTATACAAAATACAATTGGTGCATTAGCTCGAAGAGCCTCTACAGCTGCATCTATAATCACTCAGAACCTACAACTATGGCTTGGCTTTACTAAGGCTGATGTCTTGGGGGCTGAGTTGGTGGAGAATGGGGATTTTAGTCTTGGCTCTGACGATTGGTGGAATCCCGCTTTAACGCCACCAAATTCGGTAGTGTTTAATGCTAACAATTCTGTTACATTAACCTCCGTAGATTCTAACGTGTATATTCGGCAGAGCAATGTTTTAGATATTGATACAACGTATTCAATTACATATACAATTGATTCTGCATCGGCAGACATAAATGTACTAAAACTAGTTTCATCACTAGGTATCGCTGTAATACCAACATCAAACGGAACTCATACAGTCGTAGGTACAGCAATATCTACAACACTATATATTGAAAGAACCTCGAATGGGGTTAATGCTACAATTAGTAACATCTCCATAAAAGAAGTATCCCAATTCGCTCCTGACAAATCTACCAACACGAACAACGCTAAGTTGTTTACAGGTAAGGCTCTTGGTTTTGATGGGGTTAATGATTTAGTCGATTTAAGTAATCCAAACATAAATCTAAAATCTATTTGCTTTTGGGTTAATTTAGATACTACTTCTGAGCAGATATTTAATTTGACATCTACTCACAATATAACAGCTTCTAGTGGTGTTATTACTTTGGTTGGTACTTGGAGTAATTCAAATATATATGTAGATGGTGTAGCGACTACTTCAATAGGAACGACACCTAAACGTGTAGTAATTACAACTGATACTAATATACTTGTAAACGATTTAGAGTTTGCTAAAATTGGTTCAGATTATGGTGCTTTAAGTTTAGCCGATGTACAAATTTACGATGCTGAATTAAGTTTGCCAGACGCTTTAATTGATTATAACAATCCAAACGACCTTGTATTTAATAAAGGCGGTTCGGTTGCTTTAGCTAATCTAGTAGGTTACTGGGCTTTATCTGAGGGTAGCGGTTCGATTGCTTACGATAGCTCAGGCGGTGGTAATAACGGAACTATTACAGGTGCTACATACGATGACAAACAACCTACCATACCTCAGTTGGGTATGATGGATTGGAGTAATACTTCTGGTAAAACATTAATTGAAGCTCCTAACAACGTAGGTTATGATATATTAGGAAACGCTCTAAGATTAAGAGAGGGTGGATTTAATTTAGATGGGAGTGGGTATGGTTCTATTGCTAGTGATGCTACATTAACGGCTATTACAACCGGAACTATTCAGTTTTGGTTAAAGACTTCTACAACTAAGTTTAGCGTACTTAACGGACAAACTAGTTCGGAATTTATAGGGCAAACAGACAGTGGAGTTTGGACTGATGGAAACGCAGGAACTATTACAGCTTATAAAGATGGTTCGACTGCAAATACATCTCCTGTATATGATGGTGATTGGCATTTCTATACATTCACAGGTGTTAATCTTAGTACTTGGACTTCATTCTTAATATCTAATTTGACAGCGTTTGAGTTGGATTGCATTATAGACGAGTTATTAATTTACTCAGACGTACTAACAGCAACAGAAATTGATAATAATTTTAACGTAAGCTCAGCTACACACTCTTAATTATGCAAGGAAATATATTTATATGCCTTAACAGGGCAACATACAAAGGACTAATCCCAACTGAATTAGAAGGTAAGTATTCTCGTAAGGTTTACGATGAAGAGGGTGCTTTAATTGAAACCTTAGACACTACGTTTGAGCAGTTAGGTGCTGATAATAGAATTAAGTTTGGCAACGTTATAGAGTTTAAAATCGGAGCGAAGAAATACTTTGTTTTGGAGTTAGATTGCTCTTGGTTAGACGGAAGCGTATCGGCTCTATTAGGATTAGGTTCTAATATGAATTATCCAAACAATTGCCTTATGACTAATAAGGAGGCGATGGAATTAATTAAAGACAATCAAGATGAAAGCACAAGTATCATTCATTGATTCAGACTACATAAAAGCCTACTCTCAAGTAGGTGGAAATGTAGATGAAAAGTATTTTATTTCGGCAATAATTACTGCACAAGATAAATACATACAACCTATTCTAGGAACTAATTTGTTTAAGGATCTGCAAGATAACATAGATGACTTAACAAGTGCTAATTCTAGCTATCCAACACTAATGGATGACTATATTAGAATGGTTACTATGCGATGGACTTTAGTGGAGCTGTATCCATACCTTTCAAACAAGCTTTTAAACAGTTCTATTGCTCAAGTATCAGGAGATAACGCCTCACCTATTTCAAAGTCAGAAGTAGATTCTTTAATTAATATTGAGAGAGATAACGCTCAGTTTTATTCGGAACGATTAATTGATTACTTACAGGCAAATAGTGCTACCTTTCCAAAATACAATACAACAACATCTACATCACAGATGAATCCTATATTTTCAGCTTATTATGAAAACGGACTAACGATCAGTAACGGTAGAAGATAATGGGCAGGCCAAAAGGAAGTAAGAACAACAAGGATGAGAATAAAGAGAAATTAAAAATCTATCTTAAAAAACTCCGATGCAAGAAAAATTAGACTTTGTGATTTTTAACACGATAAACGTAGGAGCTTTGACAATAGGCTTCATAGAGATAGAATCTATATTAACAATCCTTGTCTTAATGTCAGCCTTAATTTACAATATTAAAAAACTCAGAGAGAAAGAATGAAGCACTTTAAAGAATCTGAATTTCATTGTTGTTGTGGTAACTGTTTTGATAAGATGGATAAAGATCTGTTAATTGATTTAGAGTTAGCCCGGGGAATAGCCAACACTCCGTTTAGTCTTAATTCAAGCTGGAGATGTGAGGCTAACAATGAGGAAGAAGGTGGCAAAAAGAACTCGGCACATTTAAGAGGCACGGCAGTTGATATAGCTTGTAGCACATCACACAATAGATTACTAATCTTAGATGCTTTATTAGCAGTAGGATTTACAAGGATAGGAATAGCAAAAACATTTATTCACGCAGATACAGATCGAGAATTACCACAAGAAGTAATTTGGATGTATTAAAACAAACACTATGGAATTTATAGCAAGCAACTGGATGGCTCTTTTAGTAGCCTTATTAGCGTTTATTAAGGTAGTAGTTAATCTTACACCAACCGAAGAAGATAATGCAGTATTCGGCAAGATAGACACGTTTATTAATTTATTTATTAAAGACAAAAATAAGTGGTAGGTTTAAAACAAGCCTTTATTAGTGTTGGTAAATTGTCAGATGTTTTTAAAGAAGGTCAGAGGCAAAAGAAATGGAGTGCAAAGAGATCTGTTTCAGGAGTATTAGTTACAGCATCCGTTTCAGATATGGCAATGAATGGATTGAATGAGTATAATGTACTACTTTCCTTCATTGCAGTGCTACCTTTATGCTTTTCAGTATTCCAAAGATAGTTTTTTTGATTGCATATATAAAAATAATTTTATAATAAACTTTAATATGTTGCTATATGTAAAATAAATTTACTATATTTGTTCTATCGAAAGCGAATAAGCTTAGATGTAAATAACAGAACGAATGAACTTACTAGAAAGAATTAAACCAGAGTACAAGACTAAATTAGATGAGTTGGAATATCCTCACATTAAAGAGGCTATAATTCAATCTTTAACTAGAGAATCATTCATATCAGAATTGAAACTAGGTGAGGCTTACAATGTAGTGTATTACTTATATTCTACTGATGAGAGTGTAGGTGTTATCTTTAATGTGTTTCATGGAGTAGCAGAACTTAACGAATTATTAAACGACATATAATGAGCAGATTATTCAATCAATTTATCGAGAGTGTATTCAGAGGCAATGCACACGATTCAGAACTAGGACGTCAAGTAGATGCAGAACATCAACAGTGGCACGAAGAGAGATCCAAGTGGTTATCTGGTGAGATTACATTATTCAACGGTGGTACGGTAGAACAATGGGTAGCTTTAGGCAGACCCAAAAACCCTACACTATAATGGCTACGCATAAGACTAGACTACTGGCTTATTTGAAGCAGTACGGAAGTATAACCTCACTACAAGCTATTCAGGATTTAGGGAATACTAGACTGGCAGCTTACATCTTTATTCTAAGAGATGAAGGACATACAATCAAAGGAGTTAACATTACTATTTCTAATCGGTGGGGAACTAAAACCACTATAACACAATACGTTTATGAAAATACAAGAAATTAAAAGCCAAAGCAGAAGAGATTTTACAGCATTAATGGTATGTGAACACTGCAAAAACAATCAATTGTTAGAAGGTGGGTATGATGATGACTTTTTCCATACAGAAGTAATACCTAACATTAAGTGCAAAAAATGTGCTAAGACTTCTGGAGATGATTATATTCCAAGAGCAACTAAATATCCAGATGGACAAGTTGTTTAACTTAACAAAAACAACATGAAAATTAGACTAGACAAAGCACAATGGGTAGAGAATTGCGATACAGAAAAGAGCTATGCAATTAAATTTAGCCGAGGTGCAGTAGATATGACATTCTTATCAAAGAAGTTCACAACTATTACAGAAGTCCAAGAGCAGGATAAATCATTAAGTTATGACTTTGAATTTCCTGACTGGCTATATGATAAGCTTTCAAATAAGGAAGTGATTAAACTTATTATAAAAGAAAACAACTAGTAATAAACTTTAATATATAAATTAATATTTGTATATTAGCAAAAACAGAAATCATGGCAGAAGTAAAAAAGAGTAAAGTAATGAGTGTACAAGCAAATGGTACATGGGATGGATCCTATGGACTAATGTACAAATTCGAAGTAGTATTCCAAAATGGAGATGTGGGTGAATACTCAGGAAAGAACAAAGACCAGAACAAGTTCGAGGTCGGAGCTGAAACGGAGTATGAATATACAGGAGGCAAGTTTCCAAAAGTCAAACCAGTTTACCAATCACAAGGATTTAAAGGAGGTTTCTCGGGTGGTAAGTCAGACGATGTACAGAACAAGATTGTAAGACAGTCTATGTTAAAGGCATCAGTAGATTTCCATGCTATCAATCCTCAATTAAAACCAACGGAAGTAGATGTACTGAAAACAGCAGAAAGATTTGTATCATTTGTTAATGGTAATTCTGAGGTGCAGTTACCCAAGCAGTGGAATGAAATAAAGGCTAAAGAAGTTGGCGAGGATAACCTACCATTTTAATACGTTCTAAGAGCGTTTCTATTATTTAATACCCACTAACACTATGAAGACATTTGAAGCTAACACACCACAGGAAAAGTGGATAAAATCAAAGTTTGAGAGTAAGTCTGAACTTATAAGGGCAACTGGATTGTCCAGACCAACCATAGATAAGATCTGTAGAGATGTTACATTCTTTTATAAGTATGTACCACTATTCTCTAGGGTATCAAAGGAATCTAAGGAGAGTATTATCAATAGTATTTCATAAGCTATTGATTAAAATGCGGTGTTAAATATATTTTTTGTATATTTGTACCTATCGAGTGGACGCGATACTTAAAGCATTTTCCTAAAAGCCTATTTCTGCGAGCCGTCCACCTCAACGAAATGGGTTTTTTTTATATCAAAGATTTAATTTGATAAATCATGAAAGCACGAAACTTTTTAAGCCAGACAGCATTTTGGCAAATAAACAAATCATTAGCACTTAGAGTAGGTATAGAGCCTTCTTTACTTTTAACTGAGTTGATAGGTCGTGAAGGTTATTTTTATAGCAGAGGGATGCTAATAGACGTAAGTGGTGAAGATTATTTCTTTTGCACTAGCCAACAACTTACAGAGGTAACAACACTATCATACAGGAAACAAAAGAGGTGTATTAAAACATTAGAGGATGCTGGGATGATAAAGACTTTTTTACGTGGTGTTCCTGCAAAAGTTCATTTCTCTATTTGTGATGACAATATAATACAATGTGTAAATACTAGTATTAGCGAAACGCTAAATCTATCATTAGCGAAACGCGAACTGCACAATTACCAAAACGCTAAAACTATTAATAATAATAAAGAAATAATAATAAATAATAATAATAAAGAAATAAAAGAAAAGGAGAATAAAAATTCTCTACCTCCTTCAGATGAGATTTTAATTAAAGATATTAAACCTAAAAAGATTATTAAGGCTAAAATACCAAAAGACTTACAGGAAGTAGAAGCCTATTTTAAAGAAAAGGGATTTGATATAAAAGAAGCTATTAACTTTTTTGAATATTATGAAAGTAATGGATGGAAGGTTGGAAAAAATCAAATGCAGAAATGGAAAGCATCAGCAAGCAAATGGGGGCGAACTGCAAAACCTAATTACAACAACAAAAATGAGCCAGTCAGCTTAGCTAAGAAGTACTTTCCTGAGATGTTTGGAGAAAAGTCAGAAGAAATTAAAGCCTTAGATATGAATAAAGTATTTGAAACTAAAAAATAGAGCTATGGAAATCGGAAAAGAACAAACACCAGGTCTATTAATCTTCTGTGGAAACATAGTCAGAAGGACATTCTTTGAATTAAGCCAAAACAAGAACGATGCAGATGTTAGTATAATGGCTAACATACTCAGCAACGATTTAACAGATTCATTCAGCACGATGTCTTATGAAGATGTAGATAGTGCTTTCAAATTAGGAGTTCGCACAGGGGATCAATATGCAGTAAATCCAAAGACTTGGTTTACTTGGTTGAATAATAGAAAGCAAAAGAACGGTTATAAAAGCAATAAACTATTTCAAGAAAAGCAAGCCATTCAAATAGAATACAATTCAGCTAATACAGATCGGAGTGCTGACCATAGAGATTATGTATTGAATGTGGTGGTTGCAAAATATGAAGAGTGGTTAAATTTTGAAGAGCCAAAGAATAGATTTAGTAATCCTTTTCAAATATCTGGTATTGAAATGCAGTTCAAATGGTTCGCAGCGAATGGATTTATAAACCTAACAACCGAAGAGCGTAAAGAATTAAGAAGAAAAGTAAGAGGTTCTATTAATCATGATGCAGGCTCATCTACTACCTTAAACTTTAAGATAGATAATGCTTGCAGAGAGCATCTAATTAACGAATTGTACACAGAATTAAAGGAAGGAAAAGTAAACCTAAGAGAACAAGCTCTTGAAATATTAAATAAATAAAAACAATATGGACAATTACACAATGATGTTTGGAACACCAAAACAAGCGACCGAACACACAGGAGAGCTGCCAGAATATATCATAAAAACGGTACAGAACACGTTTAAAGTAAGAGTGAAACGCAAATACTTAGGAACGTTTAGAGAATTAGAACTAGCAGTAGAAGTATTGAATGAATATTTAAGTAAGACAAAATGAAAATAACACACATTACAAGAACAGAAATAGACGATACGGTAAGATATTCAGCCAGATGTGATGAGCGTTTATTAAAACTAGATTACATGACTGACGGAATACATCGTAGGCATATAACATTAGATGAATGGACTACAAAAGCAACTGAATTATTCAAAGAAAAAATAAGACAAAATGAAAATAAGTGAACAAATAGCAGTGGCAAT
>Ga0307987_1000469_pt1 | contig 24340 bp, 41 predicted proteins | sample EllFjometagen181_FD_203157 | JGI IMG/M metagenome (GOLD analysis project Ga0307987, IMG submission 203157) | Marine microbial communities from Ellis Fjord, Antarctic Ocean - #181 | ecosystem: Environmental > Aquatic > Marine > Unclassified | place: Southern Ocean | collected 2014-10-08 | reverse complement strand
TACTGTTCAATGCTCATGATTCTGGTTCCTTATTTAAATCTATGTTAGGACCTTTTTCCTTTGTTTGCTCGAATGGATTGATTTGTGGGGAAAAGCTCGGACAGTTTACACACCGTCACCTGGGATTCGATATAGACAAGTTTGTAACGAATGCTCAGGAAATGATTAAAATTGGTGAAGGAATTGGGGCTGTTGTTGAGGATTGGCAAAGTATTGAACTGACCCCAAATGAACGTGGAATCTTTACTCAGGCAGCGACAAAGTGTTTGTATAATGATCTACAAACCTTTGATCCTGAACAATTGCTTGAAATACGACGAAAGGAAGATTCTGCTCCTACACTGTGGAAAACTTACAATGTGATCCAGGAAAACATCATTAAAGGTGGTTTGAAGGGAAAAAGTGAAAAAGGGCGACCAACTGTTACACGTGAGATTGTTTCCATTGACAGGGACCGTGAGATTAACCAAACTTTGTGGAAAATCACAAAGAATTTAGAGGAATACAAAAACGCCGCATGAGATTAGGTTATCGGTTTATAGTATATAATATCATACTATAAACCTTTAATACTGAAAATAAGCATAAAAAACTAACGAGAAACGTGTTTGTTTTCAGTATTAAGGAATGAAAAACCTTAAATGAAAAACAACTAACAACTAAAGGAGAAATATTATGAAGTTAGAACTAACAAAAGTAAGAATACCATTAGTAATTGTGATCAAAGATAATGTTGTTAATACTGTTACAAGATGTAAAAATGCAGAAGAAGCTGAGATCTTATTTGAGACAAAAGCATGTTTACAAGGACATAGTGTATATGACCACCATTTTGATAATGGTTACATTGAGATAAATAATGGAAGTATTTGCTTGACGTGGATTGACTAATGAACAAAACATTAAAACAAAAAACCATCAATGGTAAAGTGTACAAATTAACTGATAATAGGTTTGATCGTGAGTTTTCAAAACTGATGCCTGTAAAATGGTGGGTCATACAAGATTATACATCACACCCTTGTATATTTGAAGTTTTCTTTCAAAAAGACACTGCTCTTGCGTTTTATGATAGCATAGTAGATTAAACTCTTAAGGTATGGATTTAAACTAAAATTTTAAGGTTTGAGTTCATACATGTTTGTTTAATAAATGAAAAACAACTAACAACTAAAGGAGAAATATTATGAAAGGTGTAAAGTGTGTAAAAGATGTAAAATCTTGTGATCTTTTGACTGACAGTGAAGTTAATTTACTTTGTCAGATTATTAATGATTATGGTGAAGGAAGTCACCCTTGGGCAGATGCTGATAGTTTTGATGGTTTTGCATTTGATTATGTGAAGTATTGCTTAAGTTCAGCTATAATGGATTCAAATGAGTCTAATCCAAATTACAGTAATGCACTAACAATAAGAGAAAAACTGAATACTGATGGAATTGCCCACAGTACAGATAAAATCACCATTAACAATAAGATTTACAAGATGTTAGGAAAGTTAGGGGACAAGAACTATGATCATATCCTGAACATAAAGATTTTTAATGGAAGTAACATTGTCTACCAACAGGTAGGTGAGGAAATTGCCCATTTGAAATTTGATTGGGATGTGATATGTGATAAAAGAGGAACCAAAGCTGATCTTATAAAAGATTGTGGACTCGATAAATACACGTTTGATTTTGCTTTACCTCAGCAATGGGTAAATTCAGTTGTTGATGAATATAAATTAGATTATCATATGTTTATCTCAACTACTGTGTTTGTTTATACTGAGTTCTATAACCATGGAATAGCGGTATCATGTTGTAATGAGGTCCAAACTGTACTCGACAAAGTACAAAATATTGAGTATTAATCATGTTTGATAAATTTAAAATGATCATTGGGCTTATAGCATTAACAGTAATATTGATAGTAGTTGGGATCATAACAATTATAGTTAATATAAGTAACAGGAGTTAGTGGGGTAAATGGACAAAATGAATCCAGATGATATTATTGAAGAATCCATTGAAGAATCAGAAGAAGCTCTTCCTAAATGGCAAAGGAAACGTAAAAACTAGATGGTAAACCAATGAGGTATACACCCATGCCAAAGATAAGAAGTCCCACCAGTAAGTAGTGACGGTATATCATTACATACAACTATAGAATAGAAGGTAGGGCAGTTGAGTACAACTGATTTTCCCTAAGAACTATGGTGTTTGCGAGGTGACAACAATGCTGATGGAATTTAATTAATTCCCTAACGGTTTGACAATAACGGATCTACATGAACCGGGATGTTGAATCGTTTAGGAAGTAATTAAGTAATCTAATAACTAAGGAGGAATATTATGGAAAAGATCACAAAAGTAGAATTTATGAATGAAGCAAAAAAAGGTATTTATTTTTTCAATTCTTTATGGACTGATGAAATTAATCCATTAAAAACGATCGAAAAGTATATTTCTAAGATAGATGTTAAAAAATATATGATCGAAAAAGAATTAAGGGTACTGGAGAATAATGGGGGAAATCTACGTTTCAAAAGACATGATGGCTCTACCAGTTATTTAACATTAGGATCTAAATCTGTTATTTACAGGTACAGATCATTCCTTATTGTTTATTCTATGTTTGAGAAATCCACTAATCAATCAATTGTTTTGTACATCAAAAAAGATGTAACAGAATTAAAAGATGTAGAAATTGATCCTGAATTGTTTATTGAAGAATTACCACATGGATCAGGAATTGATTGTGAATGGGAATACACTGAGCATAAAAACGGAAAAGTAACCTTCAAAAACTATTTCCATGCAATGGATGAATGGGGTGGTTATGATGGTTATATGCCTTTTAAATTCACTGTTTTTTATGATCCTGATTCAGATCAGTTTGATTTTCAAAGATTGATTTGTGATGAAAACAAAAGAAGAAGTTTCTTTGGGCTGAAGGATTATTTAGAAGATACCCTTTATACAACAATTGTCTCAAATATAAATCCTGATAAACATTTAAGGAAGATTGAAAACAATTTAAAAATAACAGGTATTTACGATAATGAAGATAGATCAATTGATCGTTATACAGTTGTTCTTGACGAAAAGGAAGGGCAGAACCATAACGTATGTTTGGGACTATCTCATAATCCAAACAGTCCAAATGGTGTTAGTATGTTTGGATATGGACAACCTGGACCACATTTAGGCAAGAAAATCAAATTTGAAGATCTTTCAAATGAAATACAATCTCACATAAAAAGGAGATTAAAAGATGAAAATTAACGGTAAAGAAATCGCTATAATGGTCCCTTACACAATTGATGGTTATTATTTCAGCTATCTTGGTTGTGACAACTGCAACAACGGAGCCGGTGGTGATGTTATGGATGCTAAACTGTATCTTACTACTAAATGTGGTGATATTGATGTTTCAGATTGGTATTCTATCAGGATATGTGCTGGATGTCTAAATACGTACTACAATGCAGAGGAATTAGATGAAATGTGCGAAAATGTATTTGAGATTTAACTTTAAATGATTCTTTATGGTATTATGTGAGGATATAATACCATTCGGAAGTATTTAATTGAAGAACCTAACAACTAAAGGAGAAATATTATGAAGTTTGAACTAACAAAAGAACGAAAAAACATCAACGGAAAAATTCTTTATAGAATAAAAGCATTGAAATCATTTAAAAATATTACAATTGGTGATCTTGGTGGATTTATTGAGAATGAAAAAAACCTAAGTCAGTTTAACTATGCCTGGGTTTGTGACGATGCATGTGTTTACGACGATGCCAGAGTTTACGACGATGCCAGAGTTTACGACGATGCCAGAGTTTGTGGAACTACCATAGTTTGTGGAAATGCCAGAGTTTATGGCAATGCCAGAGTTTGTGGAACTGCATGTGTTTGTGAAACTGCATGTGTTTATGGAACTGCATGTGTTTATGGAAATGCATGTGTTTATGGCAATGCCAGAGTTTATGGCTATGCCTGTGTTTATGGAAATACCAGAGTTTTTGGCGATGCCTGGGAAACATCCCCACTACAAATACAAGGAACACGTCACTTTATTTGTATCTGCAAAAAAGATACATTGAAAATAGGATGTGAAGTCCATAAAATACAAGAATGGAAAAATATGTTTAAAAAAATAGGAATAAATAACAAGTATACTCAAAAAGAAATAAATGAGTATGAGTTGTATATAAATTTAGCACAAAAACTGTATACTGATGATTAAATGATTCTTTATGGTATTATGTTGAGATATAATACCATTCGGAAGTATTTAATTGAAGAACCTAACAACTAAAGGAGAAATATTATGAAAGAAAATGGTTATCTATTAATGAAAAAAAGACACAGTAATGAGTTTAACAATTTCCCTTGTTTCTTTGCCTTCAATGACAAGCAATTTAATGAAGGAATGGTAAAAATTGGATTAGATCCAAAAGATAGTAAAATGGTTTATAAAAACTCTACTGGAATGATCTACAGGAAAACTGAATCTAAGAATCTGAAGAATCTTTTTGAAAGACATGAAAAAGAAATGAATTGTGCGATTAAAAAAGACAAAACAGGTCATGATTTTATATTCGATATGTTTTCTTACGAATTGAGTAATCATGAATATTGCATAACTTGTGATGAATCTGATACACTTGATTCATTAGGATTGTCTTATTGTGATATATTAGCAAGTGATGCCCTGATTAACGGATTAAAATTAGCCAAGGTAGAGGCAATGCAAGACTATTAGGGGGTAATGTGGAAAAATCAATTAGAGCTATGGTAAAAATGGAAAAAGGATTGACCTTTGGATACATAGGGAACCTTGAGCCCTGGGGTGATGATAGAAAATTGATGATTTGGGATGACCAAAACTGCAAGATATGGACAGCAGAAGCAAAGAGATTGAATAATGGGGATTTTAAAAGAGCAATAGACTCAATAGCCCTTTACAGATCAAGAAGTAATTAAAACATTAATTTATGGTATTATTCGGAGTGATACCATTTGTGGGTGTTTTAATTAACTAACAAGGAGAAATATTATGGAAGAAACATTGATGGGATTGATTAATCAAAATGTTAATGTTCATGAAAATTATGGCATCACAGAAGAAGATGTAATTAAGGTAAATGAAGTAATCTATTGTATTGAGGATACAAGGGATAAAACAAAACCATGTGCCGGTGACATAATTATTTGCAAAGGTCCAAAAAAAGAATATCCGAACGGTCACTTAGAGTTCTGGAACCCGGTAAAAAGCGCATCAATATGTGTCAAACCATACACTTCATTTGTTAATGTTGCAAAAAGCAAAGATAAGTGTGACTCATTACCATTCTTTAATACATCAGGTGGTTATTGGTTTGGTATTGCTGATATAGATGTTGACATGTTTGAGTATGTGGGAAAAAGATTGAAAACCTTCATTACATGGGGACATAAAGGACCTTGTGGTGGTGGTTCTATTTCATTTAAAGCTATGGTCAATATCTGGAAAATATACAAGGAAAGTATTTATTAATCCAGAAAATTGAAAGGAAAATTGAAAAGGAGATTCCATGGAAAAAACAACACAGCAGCTTGCGAACTCAATTGCCCATAAAGAAGGATATGGGATTGCTACAAAAATAAAAATTGACAAAAGATTGAAAAAAGGAACTGGTAGAGTAACAAAAAGAATTAATTTTGGTTATCGAAAAAATACAACTGATCAATATGTGCCAAATGCTTACATGGATAAATTTGGATGGAAAAACTGTTACTACCAAAAGGCTGAAACTGTTGTAACTCTTAATCTATAATAAAATAGGGGTATCGATGAAAAATCACAATAATTGGAATTTTAAAGATGATGACACAAAGTTCTTTGAGGTGCTAAAAAGAATATTATTCTTTAGTGGTTGTTTAGGGTTTTGTGTGTTGACCTGGATATTTATTATTATGTTTTTAACCTATGCTCAAGACTATGGGGTATTATAATGAACCATGAACAAAAATTAATTGAATTTTTGATTGATAATTGTGTGATTTTAAGGTATAGAAGGAACCTAAGAGATCATAAATTAGGAATGGTTAGAAAAAATGTTAAAATATCATTCAATAGATTATTAAAACCCTTGAAGCCAAAAGATTACATACATTCATTTGACTGGGGTTTAACAAAGGAAGGATTTGGGTTTTGGCACAACATAGATAAAAAATGGGAAACAAGACTCAAAAAAATGCAATGAAAAAACAAACTGTACAAAAAGTAATATTATCAAATAGACTATTATTGGAAAAGCCTATACTTTTTAGTAAAGAAATCATGAAGGCTTTTTCAATAACAAATCCAAAATATAAAGCAGCAACAAAATTCTGTGGAAACAGAAACTTCAAATACCTGCCTAAAAAATTCTTAACCTATTGGAAATATACTGATGCTGGTATTACTGTTCCAAGAGGATCACTTAATAAAATTAAATTATTTTACACAAAAAGGGGAATTACTTTAGATATTTCTGATGAAACTAAATTACTACCTGCGATTAATTGGGAATTTAAAGAAAAACTGGATAAGAAAAGAGGACAATCTAAAATAACAGAATGGGATAGTAATTGTGGTATCTTAAAAGCTCCGACCGGCTCAGGAAAAACTGTGATGTTTTTATGGTTAATGGCAAAGTACCAACAGCCAACTATTATAACTGTTCATACTAAACTTTTATTGAACCAATGGCCCAAGAGAATAGCCCAATTTTTAGGAATCAAAGAAAAGGACATAGGTATCATAGGGGACAATAAAATCAATGTAAAACCTGTCACCATTGCGTTGATGCAAACCCTTGTAAAACATCCTAAATTATTAGATAACTTTGGGGTCATGTGTATTGACGAAGCTCATAGATCACCGGCAAAAACGTATACCACAATAATTGAGAATTACAAAGGAAAATATTTATTTGGTTTATCAGCAACACCATCCAGGAGTGATGGATTAACTAATGTGATGAAATGGTATATAGGAGGAATCCACGTTTCAATTAGTATCGAAAAAGCTAATCTTTGTGAGTGTTATTACAAGATTGTTACAACGGAGTTTATAGCTAATAGTTGTTTTCAAAAACAATACTCAAAAGCATTAGTTGAGTTGGCAAGAAACCAAAAAAGAAATAAATTGATTGTTAATAACATAATCAAGTATATTGAATTGCCTGGGATTCATTTAGTTATTTCCCAAAACAGATCACATTGTACAAAATTATTTAAATTGTTACCTGATCATATCAGAATGGTATCCAGAATATTAACGGGAAAAATAAAAGAAAAGGAAAGAAAAGAAATTGTATCAAAGACTAAAAAAGGGGATCTAAAGATTATATTTGCTACGGACAAATTAATAGGGGAGGGTTTTGATGAGCCATTACTTAGTGTTGGGCATCAAACAACACCAATTAGTGACAAAAACAGACTCATTCAGTATGTTGGTAGAATAAGAAGACAATCACCAGGAAAGAAGTTCGCCTTGTGGTTTGATTATTTTGATTGTTTAGAGGGTGTACTTAGGGGTGGTGCAAGAAAAAGATCAATCGCTTATATTGAAAATAATATTAAAAAATGGGAGGATAAATGAAATCACCAATGATAACAAATGCTTATTTTGTTGAAGAAAAAGAAAAAGAAAAATACTCAGATTTACAGGTTCTTTGCTCTGCTGCCGGTTGGTACATTGGAACAATACACACAGACAATGAATTAGGAGTAAAGGAACCTGGATCAAGGGATACTGAATATTTTAAATCAAGATTAGAAGCAGATGTTCATCTTGATCTTTTAGAAATGGGTGAATCTGATTTAATATTAAGGATGATCCCATAATGAATAAAATGATAAGGAAAACTAAAAAAGAAAAGATGGTAAGAAAAGCAAAAACATACAAAATCATACATGCAAATTTTGGGGGACACGTGCCCAATGTCGGGGATGATTGTCCTAAATCTATTCATAGATTCAAACACATGGATACCATTTGGCTTGATGCTGGTATTTGTAATGGTTGTACATTAAAGCCATGTTCTTATTTTAAGGCATGGAAGGAGTGGTTAAATGGAAACAAAAATAGAAACATTGAAGGAATTTCTGAGTGAAAGTGGGATAACTGCTGAGTTTATATATAATACAAAAACACAAAACCATATACATAATTTTGAAAAATTCTTTGATGAAATAAAGGGGTACACAGAAACGAGTATTTTTAATATGCTTATAATTTCCTTTGATTGGTCAAAAACAAAAGAAGGAAATACATTTTGGAAACACCACAATAAAAGATGGGAAAATTGGTTAAAAGCTAAAGGGGTGTTATGAGTTTATATGAATTATTCAAATCGGTAAAAACTGCCCCAAGTAACTCAAAACACAAACGCCCAGGTTGGATAAATGTTAATTGTCCTTATTGTGGGAAAAATAATAATCATTTTCATTTAGGTTATCACATAAAAGGCCAATACTTTAGTTGTTTTAGTTGTGGAAAACAACCCACTTTAAGGACTTTTAATTTATTATTGGGGCTACCGTACCAAGATATAACAAAACTGTTAAAATCAGCAAAGAGTAGTGGTTCTGTGCATGGGTTTGATACGAAACCTGCGATAAATAAAAAACCCTTTATATTACCTACGAATTTAATACCGATTAAGGGACTCCCACAGCACCAAGAATATCTAAAAAGGAGGGGATTTGATTGGAAAAACCTGGTGAACCATTACAACATTAAAGGAACATCATTACTTAGTAAAATGGATAACATTGATCTTAGTTGGCGAATTTTCATTCCCATTTACGATAACGGCGATATCGTAACTTACCAAACAAGAGCGATAGGTAAATCAAACTTACCATATATCGCCTGTCCAAAAGATAGGGAAAAAATCAATATTAAATCGCTGTTGTTTCCAGATGAAATTAATCATACTGTTTATCTAACTGAGGGTATATTTGATTGCTGGAAAGTAAGGCAAGCTGGATTTAATGCAATTTGTGGATTCGGTGTAGGATTATCACCTCAACAAATTAAATCACTTTCCAACAAAAGAATAATTATCTTTTACGATGGTGATATTGCCGGTAGAAAAGAGGCAGAAAAGATTAAAGATAGAATTGAATTTATTAATAATCAAGATGTATTATTAGCTGCTTGTCCTGAAGGAAAAGATCCAGGGACATTATCAATTAAAAAAATACAATCAATTTTAGGGGGATATTCATGAAGAATGATTATGATTTTCAAGTAGGGGACAAGGTGTATGATCTTATGTTTGGGAATGGTTCTATTGTTGATGTGGACATGGATCCACCTGCTACCATAGATGCCATTGAAGTTAAATTTAATAATGCCATTGATGGTGTGGGTTTTTGGTATAGTTTCAGTGGGTGTTTGTGCTCAATATCTGGCAGTAATTATGATTTTATAACAATAGAAGAGATACACACAATACAAAAAACACTATTCCATGGGCATAATATTATGAAAAAAGTAAACATGGGGTATGGCCCATTTATGATTAAAGAAGAAAAACCAATAAGAACCATATGGGTTAATGCCTATGTTAATGAAGAAAATAAACCATATTTTGGAAAAAATACTTTCACAACAAAAGAAAAAGCCTTTGAGTTTAAATACAAAAACAGTACCTATGTAACAACAATTGAGTTAAAGCCGTATGTGGGGGTTACTAATGAAAAGAATTAGAAGGAAAGGCAAATTCAGTGCTGAATGTAAATCAAAAGGACCTGAAAAATCATTCAGATTCCTCACTGTTAGGTATGAGGATAATTACTTTGGGCAGATAATGATTCAAGATCCCGAGAAATCAATACCTGTTATTATGAAGACACTTAACACAGAACTAAGAAATATTAAGGAAATCAAGAGGTTAAATGGGATTGATAAATGATTAAAATGATTAAAATGATTAATTAAAAACATTTGACAAATATTTGTTCTTTTAGTATTGTTAGGCAAATGCACCTGCCCTGGCCCGGATAGGAAAAGGGGTGTGGACCTGAAAAGGTTACTACGACACACCCCTCGCATTTCACCCTTAACGTAGCAAGGAGATTCATCATGATTCGTAAAAAACCTGCCAAAAAACAAATCAATCAATCAGACACTCACCAAAGCACAAACCAAGATGAACAAACAACCACAATTGAGCAGTGTTGTATATTGTGGTGGATACTTTCAGATAAAAAATACATATTTTCTGATCATGGAATAAAAACAACCAATCTGTTTTTAAAATCACTCCCAAAAGAAAGTGTTATGGAATCTATGCAAATAGCATTTACAAAAAAACTAAATGGTAATGAAACCACCATTGATAGTAGATTTTCTTATTATTGTGGTATTTGCTGGAACAAAATAAAAACAGAAAACTATAAAATACAATCAGGATGTGTTGGTTATAGGACGGTGTGTGATGATTCGTAAAAAATCAACTAAAAAACTTAATCCTGATGAACCTGTAAGAGAATGGACAGGGATATTTATTCCTGCTGAAACATGGCTTGATGATAATCTTACTTTACTTGAAAAGCATTTTTTCATAGAAATAAAAGACCTTGATAATAATGATGGGTGCTACGCATCTAATAAACATTTTAGCAAATTTGCTAAAATATCTAAAGGCAGATGTTCACAAATAATTAACTCATTATTAAAAAAAGGATATATAAAAATACATCTTCATAAAAAAGGAAAACAAATAATAAAAAGAACTATTAGGGTAGTTAATATCCTAGAGGGGGGTGGTAGATATCCTAGAGGGGGGTATCTAGAAAATGATAAAGAGAGTATACCAAAAGAGAGTATACCAAACCTAGAGAAAGATATATATCCAAAAAACAAAAAAGTTGATTTAAATAAATTAAAAAAAGATAAAACAAAAACAATCCCAAAGAAAAAAGATTTAATCCAAAAATCTTATATTAACTTAACCAAAAAATTAATTAATATAATTCAAACCCATAGAAAAATAAATGTTAATTCAAATTTAAACAATTGGTCCAAAGATATAGAAAAACTAGTTTCCAAAGATTTAAACATAAATGGGTTTTCCCATAGAGAAATAATTAAACGAGTAAATGATGGGTTGAAGTTTTATGGTAAAAATATAGGCAAAAAATATATACCTGTCATCCATAGTGCTAAATCATTTAGGGAAAAATTCAGTAAGTTAGAAGATGCTATTAAAAGAGAAACTCAAGATAATGAGCCCAAAAAAGTATTATATCCACAATTACCAGGGGCAGCACCAAGATCAGATGTTGTGTATGGTGAAGCTACAGATATACGAGATTAATTAAATTAGATTAAATAAATTAAATTAATTAACCCATTTACTTCTAACCAAGGATACATTATGCAAAGAAACAGATCCATAATAAAAGTATTTGATGTTCTGAATATTAAATTCCAAATCCCTTGCACCCTTTTGGAAAAAGTGAAGGAAACTTATAGCCAATTAAATATAAAAGAAGAAGATAAAACAGGAAATCTTTATTTTTATGGTAAATCAGGAACAGGCAAAACCATTTACTCTTTGGGTTTAGTTTGTAATTTATTCAGAAACATAAACATTCCCATTATGGATCATTCATTAATGTTTATTAATACCAGTGATCTTTTAATTGAATTAAAACAATCTTACAAAAAAAGTAATCAAGACCCTACCTTTGGTGTTCAAATTGATCCAGAAACAGAAAAAGTCACAACTTATGAAGAAAGAGTAATGAATATGTGTAAGCACAGTGATTTTCTTATTCTTGATGATTTTGGTTCAGGCAAGAGTACCGATTGGACAAATGAAATAATGTATTCGATAATAAATTACAGGTACAATAATGCCAATAAACGAATGAAAACCATAATAACTTCAAATTTTGATTTAAACACATTAAGGGACAAAACTGATGAAAGAACAACATCAAGATTGTCAGATATGTGTAAACCTGTCTTTTTTAAGAAACAATACAGAAAAACCCAAACAAATTCCCAAACCTATGTGTAAAAATACCCCTGACGTTTACGTTTTAGGTTTTTCTGATACAACCGTACCACTTTAATTTTTAAACCAAAGGTCAGTAGCATGATTAGAAAAAAGAAAAGTACCATAAAAAGAAAAACTAAGGAAAAGATTTATAAATATTTAGTTAGTTATAAGTTTGATGGTGATGTACAAAAAGTAATAGTGGAACAAGAAGGAAAAAAAGAAGCAATAATCAGGATGAAATCCTGGTTAGGTGGTAAAACAATAATAGGGAATAGAATATTAAAAGAAACAAATACTCATAGTTTGTGCAGTACCATTGAAGAAGCTAATATAAAATACAAGCAATACATACTTAAACGTATTAAGTACCACAAAGAAATTATTAAAAATCTCAATAACACTATAAAGGAAATGTTATGAACAAAGCAACAGAACTCCAAATTGTATTGGATAAGATAAAAGTAATTATTAGTGGGGCTGAACAGATAAAACTTGAACAAATTGATGTTTATGAAAAATGCAATAAATGTAATTCGGTAATAAAAGGAATCCTCGACATCATAAAAGAACACCAAATATGAAGAATAAAAGTGATGCACATATTGAACGTAGAATAGTCACTGGACTTATTTTAAAAACTGAATATCTAAAAAGAATTGAACCATTATTAAAAATTAAATGGCTTAAAAGTGAGGAGTCTAAGCGTATAAGTAACTGGTGTATTAAATATTTCCGTAAGTATGAAAAAGCCCCAAAGAAAGAAATACAAAACATCTATCTATCCAAAATGGAATCCCTTGATCCTGATTCAGCAGGTTTAATTGAAGCTACCCTTGAAAGTCTTTCTAAGCATCAAAAAAAGATTAATGTTGATTTTCTTTTCGATGAAACTAAAGATTATTTAAAAAGAAGGCAATTAGAATTAATCATTGAAAAGGCTGTAATTGAATTAGAAAACAATGATTTAGATGAAGCAACACAAATTATAAGTGATTACAAACCAATTCAAACAGTAAGATCTGATGGTGTTATTCCTTTACGTTCCGCTAAAAGCATCAGGGAAACTTACGAAGATCAGTTCACACCTTTATTTTCTTACGGTGATACTCCTTTTGGAAAAATGATAAACAGAACATTATGTAGGGGGTCATTTGTTTCCATATTAGCACAATCAAAACACGGCAAAAGCTTCACCTTAATGGATATGGGAATGAGGGCTATTAGTGCAGGACTTAATGTTGCTTTTTTTCAGGGTGGTGATATGTCAGAAAAGCAGCAAGAACGAAGACAAGGTATATGGTTGACTAAGAGATCAGATTTACCTGAATATTGTAATGAACTTTATATTCCTGTTTTGGACTGTGTTTATAACCAAAATGGAGATTGTGATTTAAGGGAAAAGGAAAGTAAACACAATCCTTTTGAGAATTATACACCAGAACAATTAAGGGGGGAAGCTGAAAGTAACAATACAACACTGAAAGATTTAAAAGAAAGGGTCAGCACCACAAAGAATCACAAACCTTGTTATAACTGTTTAAGGGGGGTCAATGAAAGTAAAAATAAGAATTTTAAAGGAACAATTTGGTATAAAAAAAGAAAACCTGTTAAACCATTGATGTGGAAGGATGTTTATCATAAGGTACAAAAAGACTTTAAACGTAAACTGAATAAAATGAGGTTAATCACATATCCTACTGAACAATTAACTATGTCCATGATAAGGCAAGAATGGGATATTATGGAAAAAGAGGGGTTTCATATTGATGTTTGTTTAATTGATTACATGGACATATTAGCCCCTGACACAGACACCAAAACATTATCTATTAGGGATCAAGAAAATAAGAAATGGGCAAGGGCAAGGGCATTGTCTATTGAAAAGAATGCTCTAATTATCGCACCCACACAAGCTGATGCTAAATCATTTAGTAAGAAGATTCTTAGTAAGGAAAATTTCACTGAAGATAAAAGAAAATTCGATCATGTGACTTCTGCATTTGGCATAAACATGACACCAATGGAAAAGATTAAGGGGATTGCTAGATACAATTCTATTGTTGATAGGGATGTTGAGGGTGGCCAAATTGTGTACACAGCTCACCGTTTACAAGTTGGAAGGCCCATATTGTTTAGTTTTTATTAAGATCAAAGGAATTAACATGAATCATTTAAACACAAGTAGTAATAAACCAAGAAAGGATTTACACCATGTAAGTGTACTGCTCACAACAATTAAAGAATACATATCAAATGAGGAAGTTCCACAATGGATTTTAGACATAGATAAGAGTAATTGTGAATTAGGAAAAGTGTATAATATTTATGCTTGCAAAAAATGTATGATTGAGCACGTTATTGATAAAATAAGAAAAGACAGAATATTGGTATTTAGAGTAAAAAAGAAAATAAGAAATAAAGTTGTTTGTGGTTGTAAAGAAAAATTACCGATTAAACTTAAATTTAAAATTTGTTATAATTGTGGGTGGCATGTTTATGGTAAAAAGGTATTAGTAGGGAAATGCCATAATTGTGCTACCTACACTAGTTCTTATGAAAAAGGACAACCGAAGATTAAGAAACGTAAATTTTACAGGATGGGGGAGTTAGTAGAATCTTACCATGATTTGGAAGACAAGAATGCGTGGAATTGTGGAAACAGAAATGAGTGCTTAGATGTAACAAAAAACACTGGGGGTTCTATTGTACGGTTAGGGTGTAAAAATTGCCCTTATTACCTGTCAACAGGGCTTTGACGTTATTTCATTAAATCAACCATTTAAAAAACCATTAAATATGTAAGAAAATATTAAAATAGTGCTTGACATGATTAGTCAATATCTATAATATGTGTATGTCGAAGTCTACTATGGTAGTAAACGAATTGAAGTAAAGAAGGCAAACAAATTAAGGAGAAGTAAAATGGCAAAAGCAAAAAAGGTAAAAGAAATTGGACGTAGTGACTTAATCAAGGTCGCTAAAGATTTATGTAATGTGTGTGAACTTGAGGACAGTAAAGGTGGTGCTGCAATTAAAACGGGGAAAACAGTTAAAGCTGAAACCCTAAAAGAAAAAATCATTGAAGCTGCTGGATTCGTAGAAGAAGATGATATGGGAACTCTTTCTGAACTAACAGTTAATGTGTTTAAAACATTAGATTGCACCCCTGATTTTAATGAAGAAAATGAAGAAGAAGAACCTGAAGAAAATGAAGAAGAAGAACCTGAAGAAAATGAAGAAGAAGAACCTGAAGAAGATGAAGAAGAAGAACCTGAAGAAGATGAAGAAGAAGAACCTGAAGAAAAACCAAAGAAAACTAAAAAGAAAACTAAAACTAAAAAGGAAAAAAAGGAAAAAAAGGAAGTTAAAGAAGAAGTTGGGGATGAGGAAATAGAAACTGATCTTAATACACTTGTTCAACAAACAGGAAAATTGGTTGAACTTAAAGCCATTGTTGCTGAACACCCTGAATTTAAGAAACTCAGAAAAGGACTTGATGGGTTTAAAGGACTACAAGGCCCCCGTCAGTTGAAACCAAAAATGCTGAAAATTCTTGGAATTGAAGATGCACCGAAAGTCAAAGCACCTAAAAAGACGGTTTCAGCAATTAGACGTCCTGATGTAATTGCAGAAACAATTAAAAGTTTAGGTAAAAAGGGCTTTACAATGTCTGATCTTCTTTCTGTATCTGATGATAATTTTGTTGAACAAGGGGGTTCCAGTAACCCAACGGCTACAAGTGCTTGCACCTATATGACAAAAGCGTTAGTTAATTTCGATATTCTTTCTGTTAAAGAAGGCATTTACAAACTTAAATAAGGAACTTATGGATTTTAGTCTATTTGGCGAATCCATCTTTTCTGAACCACTGGAACAAGACATGGGTGGAGCTATTGCTAATAAGTACATAGTCCCACCCTTTTCTATTTTAAACACCCAGGACAAGCGGTGGCAAACGAGAAAACGGTGGTGGGTTAAGATTGGAATTAAATCTGAATTAGGGCGTAGTAGTTCATTAACTTATCAAATAGGGGATATGTCAGAGTTTCAGAAAGCTGAAGCTATTAAAAAGGCAAAAAAGAAAGCAGCAAAAAACACCCCAGGCAGGGGGTCACTTAGTGACAAAACTGTATGGAAAGACTATAACTCCAAAAAGTATAATGAGGGTTTTGATGAAAAGTCAAAGAAAGCACTTGGTTGTTATTCTGTTTTTGGGGACACTGCTGTTGATAGAAATACTGGAGGAATAACAGGAACAAGTATTTTCGATCCTGTTCTTACTGAGTTAATGTATAAATGGTTTTGCCCAAAGAAAGGGCAAATACTTGATCCTTTTTGTGGTGGCTCTGTAAGGGGGGTGGTTGCTGCATTATTAGGATATAATTATTGGGGTTGTGATTTACGGAAAGAACAAATCACAGCCAATCAAGAAAATGCTGATTTAATCTTCAAAACACACACACCTAAATCCATTAACTTAGAGTGGGTCGCTGGTGATAGTAAAAAACAATTATTCAGTGCCCCTGAATCAGATTTTATATTTACTTGCCCACCTTATGGGGATTTGGAAATATATTCTGATGACAAACGAGACATATCAAACATGCCCTATAAAGATTTTCTTGATACATACAGTAACATTATTTCCAAATCACTTAGAAAACTAAAAGAGAATCGCTTTGCCTGTGTGGTTGTTGGGGATTTTAGGGACAAGAAAGGGTTTTATAATGGATTCATTGCGGATAACATTAAAATCTTTGAGAAGTGTGGGGTTAAGCTGTACAATGAGTTTATTCTTAAAAATGCTATAGGATCATTGCCTGTTAGAATACAGTTACAATTTGATTCGTATAAGAAATGTGGAAAGAATCATCAAAACGTATTATTATTCTTTAAAGGTGACCCAAAAACTATAAAAAAGATGGAATTTGAATTATGAAGATTACTGAATATTTTATCATTAGTTATTGGAAACAGGAAACAGGAATATGGAGTAATGTACAGGAAAAGTATTTTAATCGTAAATGGTCAGATGTAGTAGAAAAAACATTAGCAATACGGTTCCTGGATTCAGGACATACTGATGATAGGGGTATAGTGGTTAGATTCAACGGCGGTCCAACTGGATTTGAATCTTACTATTTAGGTAGTTTAATAGAACACAATTTAGACAATGGCAGTATGTTTTGTATTTGTGGGGGAACTATTAATAGTTGGCATAACTGTGAAGTTAAAAGCAGGGAACTTCACAACATAATCAAACAGTACCAAAAGGAAATCTAATGATTAGAAAAAAGGAAAAGAAAAGAAAATCAATGGGCATAAATCATAATCCAATTCTAATAAACAAAGATGGGTTTAGAAAGGATTTAGATGATTATTTTAAGAAATATATGTTTACTTACAAAAAACAAATATCCCCCTTTATTGCCATTGACAGAAACAACAGAATGGTGTCTTGTTTACGATATACTAAGTACCTTTTTGAAATTCCCGATAGTACAGTTATTCTCCATACTTGGCCCGGTAAGTGGAAATCAGATGTATTTATCTTCAATATAAAAGAAATGAAAGAATGGTTAAGCAATCAACCTGAAGAATATCAAAACACCATTAATAAATTCTATATAAAGGACATTAAATGAAGATAAGTAAAACAGAATTAATTAAAGCATTAGATATTGTTAAACCGGGACTATCAACATCAGATAACATTAAACAAAGTACCAGTTTTGCCTTCATGGAAGATAGAATAGTGACTTATAATGACAGTATTTCTATAAGCACATTATTTAAGTCTGGGGTTACTGGTGCCGTTAGTGCTAAAGAGATCTACACATTGCTGAATAAAATCAGCAATAAAACAGATAATATTAACTTAAGACAAGAAGATAATGAATTATTAATCGGGATAGGTAAGGGGGAAAGTGCAGGAATTAAATTAGAAAAAGAAATCCAATTACCTTTAAACGAGATTAACACAGAACATATCTGGAAAAAAATTCCTAAGAATTTAATTGAGGCTTTGTTGTTTTGTTCGTTTTCTACCACTAAAGACCTATCTAAACCGTTATTGACATGTATTCATGTGAAGAATGATATGGTGGAAAGTACGGACAATAAAAGGGCAACTAATTATAAATTAAATGGTAAAATCTTTGGTGAATTTCTTATACCAGTTGATTCAGTTAAATTCTTAAGAAACTTCAATGCAATTAAATACAGCTTAACTGACTCATGGGTTTCTTTCTTAGCAGACAATAACGCTATATTTTCATGTAGGGTGTTTAATGAGAAATTCCCTAATATCTCTGGTGTTATGGATGTTGTTGGTAAAAAGATGAAATTTCATGAGGAATTAATTAATGCCATTGATAAAGCAGTTATCTTTTGTGAAAATGATGATAGTCTTTTTGGTGCAATGATTGACATTACTTTAATGAAGAATTTAATTATTATTAAAGGAATAGGAAAAGTAGGTCATTATACCAAAAAGACTAAAATTAAATACATAGGTGATTCTTTTACATTCAGTGTGAGTAGTAAGTTCTTTATTGATATGTTGAAAGTCACTGATAGTTGCCACATAGATAAAGAGAATAAAAAGATTAAATTCAGTTTTGGTAATTGGAATCATATGTTTAGATTAATGTCTGGGGAATAGACCTATGGAAGACTTCTTTGATACTAATGAATTACAAACAGATCATATCAGGAAAGGCAAGTTACTGTCTTGTGCTTCTTGTGGTTTGTATAGAAATGGGAAAAATCCAAAACTCAATCCCGTAGGAAAGTTCAAAAAGAAAGTGATGTTTATTGGGAACTTTCCTACGGAACAAGAAGACCAAAATAATAAACTTTGGACAAATGGGGCAGGACATTTATTACAAAGTAAATTAAAAGGATTTAATTTTAGTTTATTCAATGATGGTATTTCCTTAAATGCTATTAATTGTCTTCCTAAAGAAAATGAAACAGTCACTTCATATCAAATAGATTGTTGTAGAAAAAGGGTACAAAGTGCTATTAAAAAATACAAGCCAAAGATGATTGTTTTATTAGGTGCAAGTGCTGTTGAGTCTGTTATTGGTAAGTATTATAAAAAAGGAATCGGTGGGATTGATAAATGGCGTGGGTGGATAATACCTGATCAACAACACAATGCTTATGTTTGCCCAATATTTCATCCTGGGTATGTGAATGCACAAAAGAAGGACAATGTTGCGTATAAGATTTGGACTGATGATATAGAAAGAATAATTAAACACACAGATACCCCTTTTATTGAGTATCCTGATTTTACTGAATACATTAATTATTGCCATACTGATAAGCAGTTCAAAGAAGCTATAAAAGCATTAAGAAAAAGCAAAGTATTTACCCTTGATTATGAAACAACAGGACTACGCCCATACCGTAAAGGTCACAAGATAGTTTGTACTGGTGTGGCTGTTTCTTATACTAAGGTATACGTTTGGGAAAACACCCCATTTAGGGACAAGCTCTTTGGGCAAGTAATGAAAAATAGAAACATAAAGAAAATCAGCCATAACTCCCAATTCGAAGACACCTGGACATCACATTGTATTGGTGTTGATACAGAAGGTTGGCTACATTGCAGTATGAATGGTGCCCATGTGTTGGACAATAGAAAGGGAATAAGTGGATTAAAGTTTCAAACTTATGTTAATTTTGGAATAGCTAATTATGATGAAGATGCAAATCCATATTTGTCTGGTATTGATGTTAAGAAATATGGTGCTAATTCCATAAACAGAATTGAAGAATTTGTTAAGAAATTTGGTATGGAAAAACTTTTTACTTATTGTGGATTAGATAATGTCTTTACTTATATGTTAGCTATGAAGCAATTAAAGGAAATAAGTAAATGAAACCAACTACTCAAGATGCTATGAATCTTATTAATGATGGTTTAATTGCGTTAAACAGAGCTACTAAATACGGTATGTGTGTTGATGTTAAATATTGTGAAAAGATACACGTAATTTTAACCAAAAAACTGAATGTACTTGAAGATAAGATTAAGGATTCTAAATTAGGCAACAAATGGAAACAAGTTTTCGGGACTGTTAAGATACGTTCTGATTCCCAATTAGGTACTGTTCTTTTTAAGAAAATGAAATTACCTGTTCTTGCTGAAACAGAAAAAGGAAACCCATCAGTAAGTGCTGCTGTTTTAGATATACTTTCTAAAGATGTTCCTGATCTTAAACTAATTAGTGAATATAAGAAACTTTATATAGTTAACAATACTTTTATTAAGGGATTCCTTAAGGAACAGGTAAATGGTTTCCTAAGACCAGGGTTTCCTCTACACAAGGTGAAGACATACCGTTCCAGCAGTTCTGATCCTAACTTTCACAATAATCCGAAGAGGGATAAATTACAAAAGAAATTAGTAAGAAAAGCAATTAGACCAAGAAAAGGACATCAACTTGTAGCAGCAGATTATAGTGGCGTTGAGGTTAGGGGTGCTGGATGTATCACAAAAGACAAAACACTTATTTATGATATTGTTCATGGGGATATGCACCGGGACATGGCAAAGGAGATTTTTAAGTTAGATGATTTTGAAAAAAGTGGGTATGAAAAAGAATTGAGATTTGCTGCTAAAAATGGTTTTGTATTTGCTCAGTTCTATGGTGACTTTTATGGTAATAATGTTCCTGCCCTTTTGAAACTGTCTGCTATGCCAGCTCAAGGCACATTTAAGAAAACTGATGGTAAGAGATTAATTACAGGTAAAATGATGGGGGAACATTTAATCAGTAAAGGAATCAAGAATTTCAAACAGTTCACTGATCACATAGAATCTATTGAATATGACTTCTGGAATAAACGATATAAAGATTATGGTAATTGGAGAAAAGCTGTTGTTAAGAAGTATAAGAAAGAAGGGGAAATGAAAACTGTTACAGGATTTACGATTAGGGGGGTTATGTCTAAGAATGAAATAACCAATTATCCTATCCAAGGACCAGCTTTTCATTGCTTATTAAAATCTTATATCGAAATGGACAGAAGACAACAGAAATACAAATGGAAAAGTAGGCAGATAGGGCAGATACATGATGAAATGATATGGGATACTGCCCCAAAAGAAAAACAAGATGTATTAGACAATATGGCAGAAGTCATGATGCATTGGTTGCCTAAACAATGGGATTGGATAACTGTCCCCTTAGAAGTAGAGGCTGATGTATTTGGTGTCAATAAATCATGGGCAAGTGAGGCAGAAACAATTATATTATAAGGACAAATAAGGACAAATAAGGACAGCTATGGATTTATATATAAAACACCAACCAAAAACATTTTCTGAATTGATTGGTAATGTTGATACCAAAAATAGTTTAATTGCAAAGATAGAACAGAATAAACTTCCACATGCTTTATTGTTTACGGGGGAAAGTGGAACAGGTAAGACTACTATAGGGGAAATAGTATCTAATGAAATTGGTGCTAAGGAAACTGATTTTAATTACATTGATGCTGCAAGTTATGGGGGCATTGATGGTGTTAGGAAGATGCGTGAAAGCATGAGATTTGGTGCTGATGGAAAAGCTAAAGTATATTTATTAGATGAAATCCATTGTATGCAAAAGGCAGCTCAAAACGCACTATTACAAGCATTAGCCAAACCACCAAGTTGGGTTTACTTCATTTTATGCACAACAGATCCACAAGCATTGTTGTCTACTGTTAAAAGTAGGTGTACTCATTATGAAATGGAAATGCTTAATGAAAAACAATTAACTGTATTGATCAACAGGATAGCTAAACGGGAAAAAGTCAGAATACCGAAGGTGGTGACAAAAAGCATTGTAACTGCATGTAATGGTAAACCAAGGCGAGCTTTAACTATTCTTGAAAAAGTAATTCACTTACCGCCTGATAATATGAAGAAACAGGTGGATATAGAGAATGAAACTAAATCAAGTGGATTTGAATTAGCACAATTGCTGTTTAAGGGGGGTTCATGGTTAAGTGGGGTTAAGTTACTAAAGAATCTTAAAAACGAAAATCCCGAAAAGATCAGGCGTATCATATATAGTTATATGATATCGGTTATATCCAATAAAACAAATCCAAGGGCACATTTTGTGATGTATTGTTTTGATGAGCCACTTTATGATGATGGTATGAATAAACTTTGGTATTTGTGCCATGCTATTTTAAATGATTTAGAAATATAAATTAATTAATGTGTTAAGTTTAATTTCTAACTGGATAACACCTTATTGAAAGGACACTTATGAACAACGACCAATGGTGCCAAAAACATAGTACTTTTTTATGGGATTGTGGATGCCCCGACCCAAGGGGTTTTCAATCAGTAGATGCAACAGACAAAAAGCCTTGCTCTCAATACCACGAACTGAACCAAGACAAGGACGATTTATGCCCGTATTGCGGGAATCCTATCAACCCAGACTTTTAGCTGATGATCATTATATTATTTTTACAGGAGGTAAGCATGAATATTTTGAAAACAATAGCCCTACATATCACAGGTGGTCGCCCCATGAAAGATATTGGATGTGCCTTTATTGATGTTGTGTCTGGCAAAGAAGTCCACAATTACATTGATCAGTTTGGGCGTGAATGGATGGCGGATAACGGATCGTGGAGCTTTTTTAGGGCCCATACAGGATCGAAACCTGAAAAATAATCAGCAGTTACACCAGACCAGATATTGAACTTAATCATTATTTTTACAATGGATGTAGCTATGAATGAAATGGACGCAAGAAGGTTAGGATTAATTTTTGCAACTCGAACCGAGGTTGATGGCATGAAGGCAGAAAATGAGTTGCGAAAACAGAATAATGAATCCCCGGCATATGGTGATGCTGACTTTCAGGCTAAGGCCTATGAGCTAACGCGTATAGCATATTGTCAAAATGAGCAGCTTTAATGGAAGATTGGATATTAGATTTTAAAATGGAGAAGTAAATTATGAAATGCCCGTATTGTGAAAAAGAAGACTTTATTCCAACAGTAGTTTTCCATCACACCCGGATGTATGGGGAGGGTGAGAAAAACTTTAATTGTATTCATTGTCATAAAATAGTAAAAATGAATGGAAAAAGAAGAGTGGTTCTTGAAAACCCACAAAAAACCGATAATGAAAGTGATTGGGAATGTTGTGAAGATATAACCCGCAAAATCAAAAAAACCATCAAGAATACATAGGTATTTACAGCAGTTAAAAGAAGCGAATTTTCCGGTTTGCCCGGAATGCAAATCTAATCGAATAGATTGGTAGGGGGATACAGATGACAAAAAGGGAATTGATAAATGCTTTAGAAAATGCCCCATTTGGAGATGATGAAGTAGTTATATGTGCATCCCCCGATGGTGGATGGGACAACATAATTAAGGTAGGATATAACAGCGATAGGTACAATAATAAGACACCTGCTATTATCTTTGGTGGTGGTAGCCCATTCAGTGACGAATAAATTAATATTACCCGGTTTGCCCGGAATGTAAATCAACCAGAATAGATTAGTAAAGGAGATAAAAATGACACCAGAAATACTAAATGAAAGCAACATCCTTATAATAAAAATCAAAGCAGCTATGAGGCCAATTAAAGAAATCGAGCGAAAACTTGCCCAGAAATATACGGAGGTTCATATCTCGAATAATGACGGGTATGGCAGCATCCCGTTCGAACTTAAACCAGAGCAAGTCGAAATCGTAAAGGTGCTTGTCCTATCCATGGCTAACCAAAATTTGGCTGAAATGACTGCTGAGTTTGAGGCGCTTTAAATGGCCCAAAACAAAGTAATATGAATAATTATTTTTCTTTACAATCATTTAATAAAGTAGTAAACTGTTTATTAAATGAATCATTTAATGGAAGGGGCTTATGGAATTAGATTTTACAAAAGATATGCGAATTGACGAGACAGCGTTAGATGTCGAATGGCTTGTAACACAGGGGGAATTAGCACGTAGGTACAATACCAATTATGCTAAGGTATGTAAGCAGTACAATATAGCATGGGAGGATGTGAAAACCGTTAGATCAGAACTAATAAAAAGGGCTAATAAAGATCCAATGGGTTGTTGTATGAAAACTAAACCAAATAAAGAAGATTTGGAATCGTACTATAGGACTCATAAAAAATACAAAATAGCTAAAACCAGAATGATTGATGTTGAATATGAAAAAAACATGGCAGAAATGGCAAAGAATGAGATTAATTTCACTAGAAAAGCTGCACTAGAAAATGCAGTTATTTTACACGGATTGAATTATTT
>Ga0307987_1000467_pt1 | contig 24386 bp, 15 predicted proteins | sample EllFjometagen181_FD_203157 | JGI IMG/M metagenome (GOLD analysis project Ga0307987, IMG submission 203157) | Marine microbial communities from Ellis Fjord, Antarctic Ocean - #181 | ecosystem: Environmental > Aquatic > Marine > Unclassified | place: Southern Ocean | collected 2014-10-08 | reverse complement strand
TTGATAACGGTTATTCGGGCATAGTGGGTCTCTCCGGTGTAGGTTCGCTCTTTGGGAAGGCTTGGATCAATTTTATAGGGAGGCCCGGCATATCGGGTAAGATTATTTGCCTCTGTATTGGTGACAAAAACTTTTCCATTGGAAGGATTCACAGCCATGTTGTAAAGAATGGTTCCCACATGGGCAAACCGTTTGCTGACCTTAAGATCCAAAGGGGTGGCGTTGATTTCAAACACGTCATAGTCTGGCAGGGTAAATCGAACGCCATAGTTCCAGTTTCTTTGGACCACATCTCCGGTCTCGGCATCCCTGTCGTGGAAATCATACCATCTTTTTTTGGTGTTATCGAATTTAACGATCAGTCCTGTTTCAACGGGAAAGGCCGGTGCCATGTTTTTATAGGCTTCAAGGGGCAATAACAGCCCACCGGGAAGTGTTGGATAGCCATTGTTCAGACCCACCTCGGGCAGTTGGGGGGGCCAGGGCTCCGCAGGGTGGTCGCTTTCCCCCGGGTCTTCACTCCATGTATCAGGGACAACGCCATCATGAACCACGGTCGTTTGATTTCCTGAATTGAAAATAGCCGCATATACTGTATCCCCCTTTTTGTTCACAGCCAGGGCACGGGGCGTGTCGCCGAACAACTCAATTATTTTTTTCGGTTTCCCTCCCAGGGCCACTCCCAAGTTGTTTGTATCAAAAATCCAAACATCTGCCCGGGGAATTCCCGGCGTTGTCAATTGAGGGTTCCCGGCTCCGGGTACATCTTTTAAGGAGGGATGTACACGGTGTTGGCCACGATGGGCCGTGGTAATAAATGCCAGGGATTTATTCGGGCCTGCAAATACAATGTCTCTGGGTGAGTCTCCCACCAGCAGGGTACGGATGACCGTTCCCGGATTTCTGCTGATATCAACAATGCTTATACTGTCGGACAGCTGGTTGACGACCCAGATTTCCGTGTTGGTTCGAGGGGCAACCGCCACAGGTTCCATCCCAACAGGAATGCGTTGCTCATGGATCGGTATACCTGTTGGGTCCAATGTGAAAATTTCAAGATATCCGTCAGGGATGTTAGTGATCAGTAATTTTTTTTTGTCCGGTGTCATGGCAATGGGTCTGACTGGATCGGATTCAAAGGCATAGAAATCGGACGGGCTCTGGGGTTCCGGTATCGCCGCATTGGCAAAGGAAATGTTCGTCATCAAAAGAAACGACAGACATAATTTTAGTGTGAATGAGGGTTGGTTTGCTTTCATGGAATTCCTCCTTTTAAAAAAAGTTCATATGGCCGCCAGTGGCGGATCGATATTCTGACAATGATGCAATTCATGGCTCATCAGATATCGGTGAGTCTGATCAATTGCTGATAATAGAGGGGGAATGTCATAACTGATTCAATAAATCCAAATACATACATGATCGTGGATACCACGTGGCTTTTCTCATTATTATCAGGGAATCAGGAGTCCTAAATTTTCACAAATAATTGAAATAATTAATATTTATAAGATCAAGATTTGAAATCCAGGGTTAATGATTTCAGTTAGCCAATATTTATACAGAGCAGGCATAGAAGTTATGACTGACGAGTCAGGGTGAACCGGGGAATATTTTTGTATGGTTTGGGTATATTATATATACCTACCAAAAGGTATATATAAATATAAATTTTAGCATCCGCTGAACTGCATAGAATGGGAGTTCATGACGGATGCCGAATTTAAAAAAATAGCCTAATCCATTGTCCGGAGCCCTGTGAAAAAGGTATTCAAACCTGCATGGACAATTCCGGTTGTCTCATTTTTGTTCTCAAGGGGGGGAGTAACCAGACAATCGGCAAGCAGTCCATTCACAAGTCCAAGAAGCGCCCTTGAGAGGTGGCTGATGTTTTTATCTTTGGGCATTTCTGTTGTGGACTGGGCATGTCCCAGAATTTGTAAAAACCAATCCACCATTAAACTTTCCTGTTCATCAAAAAATTTTTTTATGCTCATTAGTTCATCTGTCCATTCAGTCCTGTAATAGACGATGGTGTAATATTTTTGAAGTTGCGGGTCTTTGGCAATGAAGAGAATCATTTCTATTAACACCTGCTTTAAATCTTCAAGGGTTTGGGCATTTTCCATTGCCGTCACCAGAGACGCTTCAATTTTATTTTCCATCTCCTTTCCCAGGGAGATAAACAGGTCCGGTTTGTTTTTAAAGTGCCAGTATACCGCGCCTTTTGTCAGCTGGATTCTGTTTGCAACATCCACAAAGGTGGATCGGGCATACCCTTTCTCAAAAAAAATATCCAATGCTGCTTTTAAAATATTTTCCCGGGTCTCTTCTGCTTCTTGTTTTGTTTTTCGTGCCATGCCTTTTCTCCTTTTTCAGGCCAGATAGGGGGAAAGCATCCATATGCCCATCACCAGCCACATGATAACAATTGTCCAGTATAGTACCGGAGATTCTGACCGGGGAATATCCTCAAGGAGGTATGTGTGTTGATTGCGAAGGTCTGTCAGGCCCCAGATAACGGATAATACCCCCCAGATCCAGTACCAGTCGAACCAGATAGCAGCAGCTATGGCCACCAGCGCCATCAGGGACTTCCATCGAATGGGTGTGCCACCAGTGGTCAAGGAAGGCCCTGATTTTTGGCTACCCTGATCGGTGGGCTTATTACCGGAAGTTGCCCCCGGATTATCCAAGGAGGCTGGAATGGCTTTCTTTTTGTTAATTTCTTGCCAGAACCAGGTGGCCCCTTCTTCCACTTCCTGTGGTGTCATGGTTGTGGGTTTGAAAACGCAGTGGCTACCATCGTATTTAGACCAGTCCCGGGTCAAGATTCGATCCTCAGATATCATTCGTTCAAAAAGTGGGGTGCCTGGAAAGGGAATTAACAATACCGACTCCACCTCATCAATGCCAATGTGTCTGCAAAACCGTTCACTCTCCTTAAATATTTCATGGGTATGGGTATCAAATCCAAAAATCATGGAAGAGGTGATTTCAATGCCATGGGCATGAAATGCGCTTATTTTAGATTTGATGGTGTCAGGGTCCACAAATCCCTTTCCGGTATCCTTTAAAGCTGCCTGGGAGGGGGTTTCAATGCCGATGAGAAGGGATTGGCAGCCACTATCTGCTGCAGCCTTTAAGAGCGTTTCATCATCGGCCATTTTAATGGTGGCTTCGCCAAACCACTTTATATTCAAGGGTTTTAATGCGCTGAATAGTTTCAGGGCATAGTCTCTGTTGGCCGTAAGATTATCTGCATGCAGCTCAAACCAATCTGTGGGAGCGGCTTTTATTTCATCCACAATATTCTCAATGGGACGTAGCTGGTACTTGCCGCAAAAAAAAGGCGGTACGGTACAATATTCACATCGGTGGACACATCCCCGGGAAACCAATACCGACCAGAGGTGGTCGTACTTTGATGGGGAGATGATGTTTGTGGGATACGGATTCACTTGGGCCAGATCCACCGGCGTTTCCCGTTGATATTTTTTTTTAAGCGTATTTTTTTCATAATCTCTCAGCAAGGTTTTCCATATCCCCTCTGCCTCGCCAATGAGAAGGGCATCTGCATGTTCCATTGCCTCTTCGGGCATGAAACTTGTGTGAAGCCCGCCAAGTACAATGGTTTTTCCCTTGGCTTTGAATTTATCCGCCAATTTATAGGCATGGGGGGCATCGGGAGTGTGGAAAAAAAGGGCAACTATATCGGCATCTGTTCTCAGCTTAGGTTTCATTCCAATGGTTTCATCGCACATGGAGATTTCAACCCCTTCAGGGGTGGCAGCTGCAATGGAAAAAATATTCTGGGGCGGGGCACCCATGGCTTTTTTGTAGTCTTTAAATGGGCCTGGGGCAGATGCTTTGATAAGATATACTTTCATAGGGCTCCTGTTTACAACTAAAGGGGTCTTGTAATGGATTTGTTTATTGTTAGGAATGATTGTATACCTTCCTGAAGGTATGTCAATAAGAAACAATCTTTTTGAACATCTTTGTACCATTCCACAAAATTGACTTCACAGCCTTTTGGATTCTTTAGTTGGGTTACAAACTTCACTGATTAAAATATAGAATAGCCCTGTGTCCACCTTCAATGGCTTTATTTTCATAACAAAGGCCTAATTTCCGACTGATTTGTTCAACAAGAGCAAGGCCCAGGCCAAACCCGTAATCCTCAGCCCCCTGGGCTATTTTTCCCGTTGTCTGATCCACATTTGTAATAATAATCCGAGTTTGGGAAACTTTGATTTTAATCTTTCCGTGACTTGTATATTGAAAGGCATTACGAATCAAATTGACCAAGGCGATTCGGCAGGCGGCCCTGGGAATAATGATGGAAACCGGTATAATATCCAGGCTGAGGTCAACATTTTTACCGGTCAAAAGATATTGATTTTCCAGAATCAGTTCTTCCACCATCTTCTGGATATCCACTGTTTCCGGAGTCGGCATTTTTTCTTCCTTTCTGCTGAGCCAAAGCAGGGTCTCCGTTAACCGGTGCATATTGTCCACGGCCCGGCGAAGGCGTTGATAAATGGCTTTTTCCCGGTCATCGGGATCAGGGCGAAGCCGCTCCAGAAGATCCATATTAGAGCGCAAAATTGCAATGGGAGTTCTCATTTCATGACTTGAATTGCGCAAAAAAAGGTGTTCTCGGGCCAGGGCCTGGTGAAGATCGGAAACCCCATTTTGAATAAGATTTGCCAGTTGGTCAATTTCACGAAATTTAAAATCCGGGCGAGGCTGTTCCAGTTGTTCTCCATCAAGTCCAGATGACCAATGAGAAAGGACTTCCACAGAGGCGGTTATCTTGCAAAATAGCAACTGGACCAAGAAAAGGATGATAAGGATAAATCCAATTCCAAATACCAGGACCAGAGTTTCGGCCCTGTCAGAAGCCATAAAAACACCAGGAATCTCGTCTGCATCCGTGTAAATTTTCAACAGATAAAGTCGTTTCCCATCAAAAAGGTCATAGGCAAAGGCCATTAAAAAGAAGTCTTCGTTTTCACCAAATTCCCGGGCATCTACTTCTTCGAACTCTGTCTCTCCATGTTTAAAGAGTTCTGGGACGTAATGCTCTTTAAACCAAACCGGCAGGTTTTCTTCCCCCATATAAGCGTTAAGCCGGGCATCCTCAGGCAAGGGTGCCTTTGGATCTATTTTGTACAGGTTTTCAAAATCCCGGGCTGCCAGGTGAAGATCATAGGAGGCTGCATCATATATACCAGTGAAAATGGAGTGGACCACAAGCAGGGTATAGGCCCCTATCATGATCAAGGATACAAGGCCTAGAGAGATGGTGATATATCTGCGTAATTTAGGAAGTTTTTTCATCACCCCCCCTTAAGGCATAGCCATGGCCGGTAATGGTATGGATAATGGAAGGATCAGAGTTGCCGTTCACCTGACGGCGCAGCTTGTGCATGTGAACCTTGAGGCAGTTGCTTTCAGGGATATCTTCCCCCCATACCGCCTGGACAAGTTTGTTCCGGCTGAGCACTGAAGGGTGGGAACGGATCAGCGTTTCTAAAATCGTCCATCCGGTGGGGGTAAGATTCAGCTTCCTTCCCTCCCGGAAGGCCTCCCTGGCATTCAAGTCCATGGTAAGGCCCATGGCTTTTAAAATTCTCATCTGGCCGCTTTTTTTCCGGGCCAATGCCCGGATACGCATGACAAGCTCAGCCATGGCAAAGGGTTTAACCAGATAATCATCTGTGCCGGATTCAAAACCTGCCAATTTATCATCCAGGGTATCCCGGGCCGTCAGCATGAGAACCGGGGTATCCTGCCCTTTGCTCCGTATGGCCTGGCACAGATCAAGACCGTTGAGTCTGGGCAACATTATATCCAGCAACAGCACATCATAGTCATTTTCATTGGTTAGATTCAGCCCTGCTTCCCCGCTGGCGGCATGGTCACAGGTCATACCTTCCAGTTCCAGATACTGGACAATGGTGGCTGCCAGGTCAAAATTGTCTTCAACCAGAAGCAGAAAAATAGACATAAAAAAACCTCCTTTGGTGCCTGGCTTTCCAGGCTTTGATCAACACATCAAATGAATCAAACGCCTGGCTGCCTATATATGACAGCCAATATATAGAAAAACGCCGGGGAAAGCCTGGAAAAAATCAAAATAAAATTATCCAGATTCCCGAAATGGTAAATATTCGGGTTGTATAGAACAGCCAGGGTTAACACTGGGTTAAACTAACAAAATATTCTTGTTAACCTTGTCTTAACCCTGGGTTTGTTAGTCTCATCTTCAAGTATGACCATATTGGCCAGCGTCACAACAAAAATTGGGAATGGTGCTATGCCGCCCCCGGCAGCTGGCCTGACCGGAACGGGAACGTCGGGGGGTATTTTTGCCCTTCCAGGCTAAACCACAGAAACTGCGGGCAAGTGTGTCCTCAAACAGAGTCTGTGTTTCTTAACGCCTGGAAGGGCAAAAATCCTCCCCCTTTGGTTCCCAATGTTCCGGTCAGGCCAGCTACCGAGGGCTCTGCTGTCGGCACTCCGATGCTGCATTGTCTTATAACATACGTGGCAGTAGACATCTGTCACAACGAAAATTGAAACTCTCATGATTCCAATCGTTTGGGCGGAGTTTTATATAAAAATGATGAATAATTATTACGGAGGAATACTAATGAGCAGGGTTGTTAGCGCTGCGGCAATATTTTTTATGGCATTTCTTACCCAGGGGTGTGCTGTTTTAAACAGCCCGTTAAAACCGGCATTGCCTGAACTCCCTGCAACAATCATGGCGGCCCCTGAATCACCAGGGATTAGAATAACCGCCACCCTTCTTGAACTTGTGGATGATGCCATGGCAAAGGCCTATGTAAATGAAGCCATTAAAAACAATTATGACCTCAGGGCCACGGCCTTGAGACTGAGTGCTTCTGGCCTTCTTCTATCAAGGACAGCCGCAGCAAAACTGCCCGGGGTGGATGCTGGTTATGCCATGTCAAAGAGCCATATTGCCGATGGAACAGGCACTGAAAACCGGCATAGGGTATCCCTTTCCCTTAACTGGGAGTTGGATTTATGGGGAAAACTTGCAGACAGGCATGGGGCAAGAGAGCTGAATTTTCAGGCCATGGAACTGGCGTATCAAAGGGCCATGGACTCCCTGGCAGCAAGGGTCCTGCAGAGCTATTTTAATGTAAAAGCAAACAAGTTACAGCTTGCCATACATGAAAAGCGTGTGAATATCTATCAAAGCATAGAAAAGACCATTCTCATCAAATACCAGGCTGGCCTTGGAACCCTTGATGATATTTCGGCTGTCAAAACAAAAACAAATATTGCCAAAGCAGGTATGGAAGGCGCTTTGGATGCGTATTCAAGCGCTGTCAGGGAATTTGAGATCCTTTTGGGCAGATATCCCGGCATGGCCATTGAATTTTCTGAAAACCTGCCGGATGTCTCGCTTCCCCCGGCATCTGTACCCGCCTCAATCCTTGAACACAGGCCCGATATCCAGGCAGCCTTAAGTAAATTTAATTCTGCCCGGAAAGATGCAGGGGCATCTCATAAGGAGAGGCTCCCCGGCATCACAATTTCAGCAGATATTTTCCGGGATAACAAGCAGCTTGGAAAACTGGGTGCAACAGGATCATCGTGGAGCCTTGCGGGCAATCTTCTCTATCCCGTTTTTAACGCAGGTAAATTAAAAAACGAGGCAAAGGCCGCCGATGCAGAGGCAAAAGCGGCATATATGGATTTTTCAATGACGGTTCTCCAGGCCATGAAGGAGGCTGAAAATACCTTCAGCAAAGAAAAATATTTAAATGCTCGCCTGGCACACCTTGAAAGGGCGATCAAGCATGCGAAAACAAGTAGTCAATACTATGAGTCCCGCTATAGAAAAGGACTTGCAGACATTGTGGAACTTCACACGGCAAGGGACCAAGAACTCGATGTAATGGCCGACATCATTGATGTAAAGGCTTCAAGAATTATAAACAGGGTGGATATGGCCCTGGCTCTGGGTACCGGAGTTTTTAAAAGGGGTGACAAATGAAGGGGTTTAAAATATCAGGAAAATTGATTTTATTCGTTGTAATAACTACGGTCTGTCTTGCTTTCGCAATAAAGCTCTATTCAATGGAACCTGTCACAGAGACATCCCCAAAGGAGAAGACTGTTCTTAAAAGAGCCACCGTTCAGGATGTAAAACCGGGAGCCTATGGCTCAAGGATAAAGGTTTTTGGTGAGGCCGCCCCCCGGTGGACAACCACTCTGCGGGCCCAGGTAAAAGGCGAAATAACCTATATTAATAAAAAATTGCAACCCGGTGAAAAATTGAAAGCCGGTGAAATCATACTTGAAATAGATAAGAGTGAATACCTTGCAAGTGTTGCCCAGGCCAGGCTTGACCTTGAAAATGCCCGGGTCAACTATCTTCAGGCACAACGCAGGGCAGATCAGGCCAAATCTGACTGGGACCGGTCCGGATTTAAGGGCACCCCTTCCTCTGCCCTGGTTTTCCACGGCCCCCAGCTTTCAGCAGCAAAGGCCCAGGTGGCCTCTGCTGAAAAAATGTTGGAGAGAGCATTGATTGAGCTTGACCATACCCGGGTAAAATCCCCATATGCAGGTCTTGTTATTCAACGGTTTGCCGATAAAGGAGAGACTGTTTTTGAAGGTGATACCATCGTTGAAATGGCAAGCGTGGGTGATAGCGAAATAAAGGTAAAATTGGATGCCGTTCAGGCGAACGCCATTGGAAATTGGCAGGAGGCAGCAGTTGAAATAGTGGATCCCGTGACTGAGAAATCCTGGCCGGGAAAAATTATCAGGGACGGTGGAATGCTGGATACAAAAACCCGGCTGCGAAGTTTTTATATCCGCCCTCTGGAGGGAAAAAAAGAGATCTTACCGGGTATGTTTGTTGCTGCGTTAATCCATGGAAAAAAAATAGATAATCTCATGGCCCTGCCGGAATCCGCCCTTACAAGGGATGGATATGTCTGGTACACGGATATGGATGATAAACTGAGAAGCATCCGAGCCAGGGTGGCGTTTTATGCCAACGGTAAGGTGTTCATTAAAAATTCAGAAAACCATGACCATATGCGTATTGTTATAACACCAGTACAAACCTATATTTCAGGGACAAAAGTAAACCCTGTCAATGGAAAGGAAGGGTGATATGAGCGGTATTTCTGAATGGTTCACCAAAAATCCTGTGGCAGCCAATCTTTTGGCTCTGCTTGTTATTGTGAGCGGTGCTTTTACCCTCATGGGTATCCGCATCGAAGGATTTCCCAAAATTCCCCCCTCCTATATTTCCATTGATATTGTTTATTCCCAGTCCAGTACCGAGCAGGTGGATTCTGGCATCTCCCGGAAAGTTGAACGATCCCTTGAGGGTCTTGCAGGGGTAAAAAAAGTGGTATCCCTGTCCAGTGAGGGAAGTTCCCAGGTGCTTGTGCAAAAGGAGACTGGTTATGATATGATCCGTCTTCTCAACGATGTTAAAACAAAGGTTGAAGGGATCAGTAACTTTCCAGATAACGCTGAAAAACCCATTATCAGTGTGGACGAATACAAGGATTTTGTCCTTCTGGTTCAAGTATACGGGGATGTGGACCAACGAACCCTCCAGCGCTCTGCCCGACTTCTCAAGCAGGAACTCCAGGCAGATCCCCAAATTTCAAAAATCGAGTCCTTTGGCAAAAAAGAGCGGGAGATGCGCATTGAAGTGGATGCCCAAAAGCTTAAAGCCTATGGTATCTCCATCAATCAGGTCGCAGCCATTATCGCGGAAAACAGAACCCAGTCAGGTTTTGGCAGACTCAAGAGTAACGGCAGCCAGATCATCATCCGCTCCGATGTGAAACTTGAATACCATGATCAATTAATGGACCTACCCCTGATTACAGATATGGACGGTGGCAAAATATTTGTAAGAGATGTGGCCAATATCGTTGAAGGATACGAAGAGACCGACTCAATGGCCCTTTTCCAAGGAAAGGAATCCGTGGGTATGGTGCTCTTTACCAGCAGCAAAGGACATTTACTCCAGGTGAGCAAAGCCGCCCACAGGGTTGTTGAAAATTTAAGGAAACAGCTTCCAGAGGAAGTGCAACTGGATATCTGGGCTGATATGAGCACCTACATGCAAAACCGGCTGGCCCTTTTGCAGTCCAATGCCTGGCAGGGACTTTTAATCGTATTTGGCATACTGGCACTGTTCTTAAATTTAAAGCTCGCCTTCTGGGTTGCCATGGGGATTCCTTTTTCCATTGCCGGGGCCGTGACCCTCATGGGAGAATCTTTTCTAAACTACTCTCTCAATGATATTACAACCTTTGGTATGATTATCGTTCTGGGTATTCTGGTGGATGATGCCGTTGTGGTGGGAGAGAGTATTTACGAAGAAAGAGAGGCTGGGGGCGACCGGATAGAGGGAACGGTGAAAGGGGTTCACAAGGTGGCCGTGGCAACCATCTTTGGCATACTGACAACTGTTGCGGCCTTCTTCCCTCTGATGCTCATCAAAAATGACTTTGGCAGGATATTGTCAAGTTTTGCCGTGGTAGTCTGCGTGGCCCTTTTGTTTTCCCTGGTGGAGAGCAAGCTGATACTCCCGGCACACCTGGCAGCCATTTCAATAAAATCAAAAAAGCCAAAAAATATCTTACTGCTGGGGTTTTATCTACTCCAGCAAAAAGCCTCTAATGCCCTTAAGGCCTTTAACCAGCGTATCTATACGCCTTTATTAAATATCACCCTGAACCACAGATACTCTGCCCTTGTCATCTTTATCACTCTGGCTCTTGTGGGGGGATGGTTCATGCGCATGGGGTATGTGAGAACCGTATTCTTTCCTGATATCCCAGGGGATGTAATCACCGTTAACGTTGCCATGGAAAACGGCACCCCATCCAAAATGATCTATAGAAATGCTAAAATCATTGAAGGGGCAGCCACGGAGCTTAACAAAGTGGTGATGGAAAAGCATGGAACAGAGGCACCCCCCATCAGAAAAATCATGACGGCAGTGGATGCATCAGGTCAGATAGAAATTTATGCGGAGCTCCAGCCCCAGGATAAACGGGTGATTGAGACGTTAACACTTTTAAACATGTGGCGCCAAAGAACCAAGAGTCTGGAAGGTGTCCAGAGTATTGAGTTCAGCGGCAATGCCGAAACCGGTGGCGGGTTTGAGATACAGATGAAATCAAGGAATGAGCTCTCCTTAAAACAGGCCGTTGGACTGCTGAAAGCCGGACTGGAAAATATTGACGGAATCCATGATATCCGTGATGACTTGAAAGCAGGAGAATCGGAAATCAAACTGAAACTTAAGGAGGAAGCCCAGCATCTGGGGTTGACCCCGGTTGACCTTGCCGCCCAGGTGGGAGCAGCCTATGGTGGATTAGAGATTGATACTTTTCAAAAAGGCGATGACGAGGTGGAATTAAAAGTCATCTATGGTAAAGATCAGCGAAGATATCTCCACCAGCTTCTGGACACGGGCATCATCTTAAAGGACGGTTCTTCAGTCCCATTGACCATGGTTGCAGACCTTGAATCAAAACTTTCTTCAGGATTTATCCACCGGATAAACGGTAAACGGGTGGTGGAGATCAAGGCTGCCCTGGACAAGGAACACGTCAGTGCTGGAGACATTTATTATACCCTTGAGGACACGGTTATTCCCCAAATAAAGAGCAGCTTCCCGGATGTTGAGATAACGGCCGGAGGCGAGCTTGAGCAGGAAGAAGAGGTCCGGGGTGGACTTTTAAAAGCACTGATTATGATCATACTTCTCATCTATGCCCTTCTTGCCATACCCCTTAAATCCTATTGGAAACCTTTTGTGATCATGTCGGTAATTCCCTTTGGGTTTGCTGGAGCTGTGGTGGGACATCTCATTGCCGGGGTTCCCTTGAGCGTGCTGTCGTTCTTTGGCATGCTTGCCCTCACCGGTATTGTTGTCAATGACAGCCTGGTAATGCTGACCCGATTTAACGATATTCTGGCAGAGGGGAAAACTGTACAAATCGCCCTTAGAACAGCAGGTTCAAGCCGATTCAGGGCCATTTTTCTCACCACTGCCACAACGGTGTGCGGCCTTATGCCGTTGCTGTCCGAGACATCGGAGCAGGCCCAGTATCTGATACCGGCTGCCGTTTCTCTTGCCTATGGCGAACTGTTTGCCACCTTCATCACCCTGCTGTTGATCCCGGTACTCATGAATATAGCGTATGACATTCAGGGCCTGTTTGCCCGACAGCATCACCCGAAATACGGTGTACCTTGCTCAGAAACCAAGTGAGCTACCCAACCCTAAAGGGCTGGGCTTGAATAGTTTCGGCCTTATATCCCAAGCCTAAAGGCATGAGTTTTACGGCCGAGATTATAAAAGGCGGGAGAGACTCGGTTTGGGAAGTACATGAACATTTTCAAAAATTCGATTTCGTTTCATCACTCAAAACTTAAGATGGTGTGTGACTGTCCATATTTTCAAGGCTATCCAAACCGACCGCGGTATTCTCTCGGGGTAATGCCGGTATTGTCTTTAAACAGACGCCTGAAGGAATTGACGTTTTCATATCCAACCTGCCAGGTGATCTCTTCAAAAGAATTTTGTGTTGTTTCCAGTTTACGTTTGGCTGATTCGATACGAAGGCGCTGCATGTAGGTCTGGGGAGGATCTCCTGTCGCTTTTTTGAACCGACGTTTAAAATGGCGGGGACTGATGCCAAGCGAGGCAGCCAAATCGTCAAAGGAAACCGGCTGTGAAAATTTTTTTTCCATGTAATTTTGAGCTTTGAGGATTTTCTCGTCCGTATGATCTTTTTGAAATTCAAACATGAAATAAGGTGCTTGGCTTTTCCGATTCCTGTCAAACAGAAGAAGCTTTGAGCAACTCACGGAAAGTTCTGTGGAACCAAATTTTTCGATCAAATAAAGACATAACTCCATATAGGCTGATGCAGCCCCTGCGCAGATAAAATCACCATCCACAGTGAGCATCCGTTCCGGTTTGAGATGAACTTCTGGGTAGAGCTTTTGAAAAAGCCCGGCATAGGACCAGTTGGTGGTTACCTCTCGGCCATTGAGCAATCCGGTTTCAGCCAGCAGAAAAGTGCCAGTACAGATAGTTCCGATCAAGGTGTTCTCCTCATGACATTCGCTTAGCCACTCTACAATTGTCTGGTCTAAATTTCCTATAAACGTCATAGGTGGAATACAACCTGGAATCAAAATAATATCCGTTTTTATAATATCTGTCATGGCCTTGTGCGGATGAACTGGCATCTGTCCAAAGCCCTCTATCGGTTTCCCGTTAGCCGTTACGATGTCCCAGTTAAATAAAGGCGTATCATCTCCATTATCCGTGGCATGGGACTGGTGCATTAAATTGGCCACACCCAGTGAATCGATTGGACACATAAGGCTTGAAACAGAACAATTGGGGTAGGCGAGTAATGTAATATGAACCATATTTTTCCCTCTTTTAAGGTTCCCGCAATAAAAGCCATTTTAGTTTCTCATACTCTGATTTTTTAGCTCAATATACATTCATTTTCATATGGTTACAATGCTTATGTCATGTTTAGCGTGGTCTTTGTCCCTTTGGACACTTTCATAGAAGAAGCTTTTGCTTTATTTTAACAATATCAGGCATTCTTCATATGACCCCAAAAGTAATTCACAGTCTTTTTGGAAAAACCCCTACAAATGGGGAATGATCTAAGAAAGTGTAAAGTGCTTTTGACGGATGCCCAATATCAGTATGACTAATAAAATAGAGATTGGATAATGACTAAAACAGCAGACACAATAAAATTTGAGCAAATAACACTTACTGCAGCAGATGGATATGAGCTTGCAGCCACATACTACCATGCGGATAGCCCAGTTATCGGGCACCTGATAGTTGCAGGTGCCACCGGTGTGCCCCGGCAGTTTTACACACGATTTGCTAAATTTGCAGCAAAGAGAGGTTTTACTACCTTGACCCTGGATTACCGGGGTATTGGAGAATCCAAACCGAAAACCCTGAAAGGATTCCACGTGGACTTTCTGGACTGGGCCAGGCTTGATCTGGCCGTAGCAGTGGATGCCATGGCCGATGAAACAATGCCGCTGTTCATGGTGGGACACTCTTTTGGCGGTCATGCTTTAGGTTTACTGCCTAACCATCATCAGATAAAAGGGGCTTATTTTTTTGCTACAGGCGCGGGATGGCATGGATGGATGCCCCGCCTGGAAAGTTTGAAAGTCAGTCTGATGTGGAACATCATTTATCCTGTGCTTACCAGATGGAAAGGGTATGCCCCGTTTTCTTTGCTAGGTATGGGTGAAGATCTGCCTCTAGGCGTGTACGAACAATGGCGTCGATGGTGCAAATTCCCGCACTACTTTTTCGATGATGCGATGATGTCCCATATGGCCGAATCCTATGCCGAAGTTAAAACGCCCATAGTTGCGGCTAATGCCACAGATGACTACTGGGCAACACCCAGATCTCGGGATGCATTCATGAAGGGATACAGAAACGCGCCGGTCACTCTGATCGATCTCGATCCCAAGCCCTTTCAGGGAGGGATTGGTCACATGGGTTATTTTCGAAAAAAAGCTAAGCCGTTGTGGGAAGATGTTCTGGACTGCTTCAACCAATACATCACATATAATTAGGGAGTCAGAAGTTATCATTTATCAATAATTTTTTAGTGTAAAACAACAATAATTGATCGACGATTTTAGCGTGCAATGAGGGTATGAATTAATGCAATTTTTGTAACCTTGCGAGAAAGAGCCACCTCAACCTTGGAGTTAGGTTAATATCAAACTGATCGTGACGATCTTATCATCTCTGCCGGGCTCTGTCCGAAATACCGTTTGAATTCACGGCTAAATTGTGAAGCACTTTCATATCCAACAGTATCCGCTGCTATATATACTTTCATCTGTTCGTTCAGTATAAAATCCCGCGCTTTGGTCAGTCGTATTTTTTTTAGATATTGGACAGGAGATTCCGAGGTTACTTGTTTAAAAGCCCTGTGGAATGTGGACACGCTCATATTGGCAAGTTGCGATAACCGTTCCACATCAAGCTTTGAGGCATAATCTCTGTGTATTGATCGAAGTGAGTGGGAAATTCTGGCAAAATTGCCATTATGTGTAGCCAGCGCGTAAAGAGATGATGCCTGGGTCCCGCAAAGCGCCCTATATAGTATTTCTTTTATCAGGCCAGGACCCAGTATTTTTGCCTCTGTTTCAGACTTCAAGCATTTGAGCAATCTGACGACAGCATCACCCATGTTCCCATCAAGTTCAGCCGGTCCCACACCTTTGGGCACCTCGCTCATCTGTACGCTCCGGGGCTCTCCATCCTGATCCAGGATTCCGATCAGTTCATGGAGGGTGGACATATCAATGTCAATATAGAGTCCAAAAAATGGAGCGTTTGAACTGGCGAAGGTCTCACATTCAAACGACATGGGAATTGAGGTAACAAGATAATTGTTCGCATCGTACTGGAAGATTCTGTTCCCCAGATAGCCGATTTTTCGCCCCTGGGCCACAATGAATATTCCGGGATCATAAATAAGCGGCGTACGGGGAATATGGTGGTTGCACATAAAAAACCGGACACCCGGTAATTTTGAATCTGTAAATAATTCGTTTACAATAAGCCGGTCAAGCAGCTCAATCATACTGAACATCATGTTCCTCCTATTTAAATAGCTCTAATCATATTTTTCACAATGCCATATATAAGCATAAAAAAATAGCTGAACATGTAATAAAAAAAGATATGTGGCAGAAACAGGCAATATTTAAGCAGGAATAGATATTTCCTTGCTCCTTGGGTTAGCGTATATTCTCCCCACAGTTCAGCGGCAGCCACATTGAGTGCGTGGCAATGACCAAATACAAAAAGTTAGGACGGCTTTCGGGCCGCACCTTTATTTTAATAAAAATAAACAGGGTGGGAAATACCCCCCTTGAAAAAACGAAGGAAAAAAAAAATGGCAAGATTTGTCGTCCCAAAAGAAGTATTCCACGGTTTAGGAACTCTTGAGAACCTTAAAAATCTAAAAGGCAGCAAGGCAGTTATTGTTATCGGCGGTAATTCAGTTACGGCAAATGGCGTTCTGGCAAAAACCCAGGGTTTCTTATCTGATGCCAATATTGAATCGATTGTCTTTTCAGGTGTAGAGGCAGATCCTTCCATTGAAACAGTTCTGAAAGGTGCTGAGTTCTTCGCTCAGGAACAGCCTGATGTTATTATCGGACTGGGTGGCTGTTCAGCCATCGATGCGGCCAAGGCCATGTGGATCTTTTACGAGTATCCTGAGTCAAAGCTTGAAGAGCTGACGGCTCCGTTCGCTGTTAAGCCCCTGCGGAATAAGGCTTACTTCGTTGCAATTCCCTCAACAAGCGGTACAGGTACAGAGATCACCGGTCTTTCCGTAATTACAGACAGAGAGAAAGGAACGAAATACCCGATCGTTTCTCACGAACTGACTCCTGACGTGGCTATTATTGATGGCGAGCTTTGTGCCAGCATGCCTAAGCATATAACTGCAAATACCGGACTTGATGCCCTGAGCCATGGCGTGGAAGCTTATGTCTCAAATATTGCCGACAGATATAGCGATTCTCTGGCCAAAGGTTCTATTGAGCTGGTATTCAAGCACCTCCTCATTGCTGTAGAAGAGCCCAATAACCTGGAAGCCCGCCAGGCAATGCACGATGCTTCATGTATGGCAGGTATGGCATTTACCAATGTATGGCTGGGAATTGTTCACTCCATGTCACATCAGATTGGTGGAACTTTCGGAGTACCTCACGGTTGTGGTAATGCTATTCTTATGCCCAACGTCATCCGTTTCAATTCCAAGGTAACAGACAAGTATGCCGATCTTGCAGCTCTGTCCGGCAAATCAACTGCTGAAGAGTTTGCCCAGGAAGTATCAAACCTCCGAGCATCTGCAGGTGTTGTTGGTTCATTCAAAAAGTATGGTATTGATGAGAAAGAGTGGGAAGCAAAGCTGGATACTATGACAGAGAATGCACTGAACGATCCTTGTACTCTTTTCAACCTCAGAAAACCGACGTTTGAAGAGATCAAGGCAATCTACCAGGCATGCTACGACGGAACAGCGATTAATTTCTAAATCTGGAGGGTATAGTTTCAGATCAATAAATAAAGGGGGAGGAGGCGTTTTATAACTCCTCCCTTTTTTGCAGAACGCCTCTCTTCAGTCATGCCAGAATATTGTGAGGGACAGTTTCCACCTCAACCAAAATAGAATGGGTACGAGCCCCATGACTTGGCATGGTTGGCTTTGTGCTGGTAAGGATATTTACCGAACCTCCTGTCTCCATACCCTTCCTGATATCCGGCCAGCACCCTTCATAAAGGGAAACGACACCCTCCATAATATCTTCTGATATATAAGCGGCAATGGTTAAAGATCCTATATTATTTTTTACAATCACGGTCTGACCCTCTTGAATAAACCGCTTTTCAGCATCCTGAGGATGAATGTAAAGTCTCTGTTTATCGAATTTTTTAAACCATGGGATATTGACTGTCTGGGAATGAATCCTGAACCGAGGATGAGGGGTAATCAGGAACAGCGGATGTATGTTTTCCCTTTCCATTACGTTGACCGAAGGGTAGGGAGAAAAGCCTGTTTTTCCATAAGCTTCTGATAATATTTCAATCTTCCCCGAAGGAGTGTCGAGCGGGTGTTTATCCGGAGCCTCAACATAGTCAGAAAAGGCAACTCGGTCACACTCTTTACCTTCAAAAATTCCGGTCTGCTTAAACGTTTCCGAGTCTGCAATATCTGAATTTTCTATAAAATAGTCAAGCCAGTCCGTATCCGATCTATTTTCAGAAAAGGCCTCATAAAAACCAAGTCTTTTTGAGAGCTCACAGAATATTTCATAGTCATGTTTAACATCAGTCGGTGAATCCACAGCTTTATTGGAATAAAGCAGCCAATTATCTGCCGTAAACAGAATATCATCTCGCTCAAGAAAATGAGACGCTGGAAAAATGACATCACAATAGCCAGCTGTGGGAGTCAGAAAACACTCATGACAAACTGAAAACTTCACTTTTTCAAAAGCTCGTATATTTTTTTGGATATCACTTCCCTGGGAAAGCAGGTTACCACCAACAGCATAGATCATGGATATATCAGAAGGATACCCCTCTTTTTTTCCACCCAGAACAGCATCGGGGTATGAGTAGATATCTATGGATACTGAACTCTGCCTTATAGGTTTGATGGCCCCGCATTGGGGACTCGGTAAAGCGCCATTCACACTTCCCCCGCTGGTGCCACCACGCTTTCCAATATTTCCCGTAACGGCCTGCAGAGCAATGGACATTCGGTAAGCTTCTTCTCCACCCATGGTTCGTTGTATGGAGAATCCCGGAATAATGGCTGCTGAGGCTGCAGATGCGTAATTTAAAGCAAATTTATTTATCACAGACGAGGGGACGCCGCATATCTTTTCTGCCCAGAAGGGTGTTTTGGGAACGCCATCTGTTCTTCCCATAATATAGGACAAAAAAGGATCGAACCCCTTTGTGTACTTATCGATAAATTTGCGATCAATGAGTTTCTTTTCTGCAAGGACGTAGATTACAGAAGCAAGGAAAGCGGAATCAGTTCCAGGATAAATTCTTATCCAGTCAGTACCCAGTTGTTTCACACTTCGTGTTTTCCTGGGATCCACAACAACAATCGGAACTCCGCTTTTTTTAACTTTTCTTAATATATTTTCAAGTTTACTCCCAAATCTTGTATCACACACATTGGAACCCAAAAGAACGATAAGGTCTGATTGAAACAGTGTTTCTGGATCAATTCCGCATTCTTTAGTCCCCAACATATAAGGTGTTACAAAAGAGGCTGCCTGAGAACTGTAGCTGCCTATAGAATCAGTGTAGTCACCCCACAAGCCGAGAAAACGTTTGGTCAGTAAATTTGTATTGTGCAGGGCACCCCGGACAGAACCGGTCCCCCCTAATTTGAGTAGAGATTCAGCACCCTCTTTTGTTTTCAGAGTAGTCATTTTTTCAGCAACCAAATCTAAAGCACGTTCCCAGGATATTTTTTTAAACTGACCACTTCCTTTCGGGCCTGACCTTACTAAGGGAGATAGCAGTCTATCCTTGGCATAAAGAGATCGGTATGCCTGATATCCCACTGGGCAACCCGACGTATACTCACTAATCAGTTTGTTGTCAGTAATTTTTATGACTTTGCCGTTTTCAACGTAGGCCGTCAATGGGCACCCAGCCCCGCAGTCTTTGTTGCACGATACTGGTATTTTTTTAATAATAAACCTGCCTTAATTTCATCATAAACGTTGATTTCAAAATCGTCTGATTAAAATATTTTGATACTAACTGTTGTGGTTGGGGCCGTTGCCGTTTGTTTTTTAACAATTTTCTAAAATATTTTTATCTTTTCAGAGATTTAAAGTCAACTTACCGATTCTTTTAATGTCGGGTATTTGACCGGATATGGTTGATATTCGTCTGCCGGAAAGCCCAATGCACATCCATTGAGGGGGTTATCTGGGGCCGGGCATGGTGTATTGGGCAACCCGAGGCCTTCGATTCGGGGTGCCGGCACAGAAAACTTTCCGGGTTTAAGCTCTTTATTGATAAGAAACGTCTCCGTGTGTTAAGTTCTTTTGATTGGCTTTCAGTTGGCTGGAAGGGCCTTTGCCAGGTTTCTTTTGAAAGAAGAATCAATGAATAAAATATGTGAATCCTGGAAACTGGGTTCACTGAAAATTTCCAACTCCAATGGAGGAGAGAATCATGGAAAAAATTAAAAACCGGTGGCATTATCTCCATATCTCCAATGATGTTGTGACGGGCAACCTTATTGCCTTTTTTCTGGGGGGGCTGCTGGCAGAAAAACTCTTCATGCATCGTCTCGGTGATATGTCCCATGATATGTTGATTTGGCTTGCTTATGTGGATGATTTTTACGGCCTAGTCAGTATTTTTGTGGTAACAATCGTTACTATGTGGTATGAAATGCCTGTCCGAAAGTGTCTTAAACGATTTCACAGGGGAGAAGCCTGTGATAAGGATCTGCTGGCAGTTGCCAGGCAAAGGGTCCTCAACGAACCCTTTATCATTGTGGGGGTGGATATCCTTGCCTGGACTATTGGTTTTCTGGTGTTCTGGATAGCTGGGTCTCCCAACGTGCCGGGCCTCTGGCTTGCCAGTGGAATGATTACAGCAGTCCTGGTGTTTTTTTGGATGGAACATGTATCACAACGTCACCTGGTGCCGCTGTTTTTTCCAAAGGGGGATCTATCCACTGTTAAGGGAGGGAAATCCATTGGTTTGAAGTTCCGTTTTTCCATCCTTATCATCGCCGTATCTGTGGTGCCTCTCACTTACATTCACCTGACCATCAGTCAGCTCATAAAGATGTATGAACGGGGTAGGATGGACCAGGCACTGCTGATTCAGCAAATGGAAAAGGCCATTGCAGTGGAAAGTGCCTTGTTCCTGGTTGTTGCCGTTGGCCTTTCCTGGCTGGTGCTTCGGACCCTTCAGCTGCCGGTGGCTGAGATTGTGCAGGTTATGGGGTATGTGAAAAAAGGGGACTTTTCAAGGCGGGCAACGGTGTATGCCAACGATGAGATCGGTTTTGCCGCTGAAACGCTCAACACCATGACAAAAGGACTAAAAGAGAGGGAGTTAATAAAAGACACCTTTGGGCGGTACGTGGATACCCGCATTCGGGATGAAATCCTCCAGGGAAAAATTCCCTTGGACGGTGAATTGAAACAGGCCACCATTTTATTTGCCGATTTGAGAAACTTTACCCCTCTGGTGGCCGTCACCCCTCCGAAAACCATGATTTATATTCTCAACGCCTATTTCAATGAGATGGAAAAGGCCATCGTGAACAACGGCGGGTTGATCTTGCAGTTCATCGGAGATGAGGTGGAGGCCGTATTCGGGGCCCCGGTTTATGAACCGGACCATGAACTTTCTGCCGTCAGGACGGCCCTTGACATGCGCCGACGGTTGGCCTTGATGAATAAAAAATTGGTTTCAGAAGGTCTTTCCCCCATTGCCCATGGTATCGGCATTCACACAGGAGATGTGCTGGCGGCCAATATCGGCAGTGAGGCCCGGTCGGCCTATTCTCTCATCGGGGATACGGTGAATATGGCCTCACGTATCCAGGGGCTGACAAAGGAAATGGGGACAGACATTTTGGTAAGTGCCTGTATCCAGAAAAAAGTTGATAACCAGTACCATTTCCATGCCATGCCCCCGATAAAAGTAAAGGGAAAGGACTCTCCCATCCAGGTGTTTTCCCTGGATTCCTGACGATAAAACTCATATACCAGACTGATTTTCTCTATGTCTTCTTAAATTCATTATAATCAGTAAATCCCAGTAATTTAATTTGCAATTTTACCAACCAGGCCGTACTCTTTAGAGCCTGTTTAAAAATTAATGGTTCTAAACGTAATCAAATTTTATACATTAGTAAATTGAACTTTGGACGCTGATTCAAAGCCTCAACCATTATGAGGCTTTATCTCCAATATGAAGATTGTAAAACCGGTAAAAAACTACGGGTTTCCGGCCAGAGCAGTCCGATAAGGGGCCGAAAATAATCTGTACTATTCCCATACCCAGTATCCTCCAACAAGATGTGCTTCAAGATGGCGACCCAGCAGATGTCGGCTTTTGTGAGTTTTTGTGAATACTAATTTTCTGGTGAAAATTAATATTCATTAAGGTAATTGCGCATAATATTAAATTTTAACTTGACATATATTTAGATATCTATATATTTAGATTTATGGACATAGAAAAAGTTATAGCAGCTCTCAACAACCCTGTTCGGCGCAAGATTCTCAGTTTGCTCAAGGATAGATCAAATTTTCCGCCAGCACTGCCGGAACACTCCGACGTAGATGGTGTGTGTGTCGCCTATATTAAGGAAGTGGCTGGGTTGTCGCAATCTACGGTTTCGAATTATATGGGCTTATTGAAGCAGGCTGGATTGGTGGACTCTGAGCGTCACGGTCAATGGACCTTTTACAGACGGAACGAAGATGCCATTCTTGCGTTCCTGACTGCGGTTGGGAAAGAACTCTTGAAGCCATAGATCAAGCAAGTATTCTATAAACAAGATTTTTAAATTAATTTAAAATATCGAAATATCGAAATATTTCGAAAGGAGCCTTTGGCATGATCAAAGAATCCCTGAGACTTCCCAGCGGCTCGCCATTGCGAAATCGCATCGTAAAATCGGCCATGTCTGAGGCATTGGGAGACGAATTCAACAATACGACAGAAGGCCTAATCAGACTTTTTGAGCGCTGGAGCAAAGGCGGGGCGGGTCTGGTGATTACCGGCAATACTTCTATCGATCGCTGGCATTTGGAACACTCTGGAAATATCGTGCTCGATGAAGAGTCGGACATGGTTCGCGTTAAGCAGTTAGCCTCAGCGGCCAAAAGCGGCGGGGCTCTGGCTTGGCGCAATTATGACCGCTTCTGCAGCTTTATTCACCTTATTTAGATAGGGGCAGGAATTTTCACAGCAGGAATGCAGCGTTCATAGATCTGGATCATGGATTCCAGACATCAGGAAACATCATTGTGAAATACTTACCTGTGGACATTTTTAACCCAAGAGTGCTGATCTCCAATAAAGGTTGTTTTGGCATATTCCATTACAATAAATTATATTTTCGCATAAGTTGATTTGCGTTGCGCAAAAGACGACAATGGTACAAAATGTTTGGGATGCAGCAAAAGATTTTAAACCCGATTTAGTCATATACCATCTAAAGGCTTTAGGCGTGGCATCCTTACTACAGGCTCAAAAATGCTTATTCAGAACTGTTAGGGACTTCATCATAATAAAACTACCCACTCTTGCATGCAGCACTCTGGAAAGTCGGTATGAAGCTCATTGATGTTGGGTATACTATTTTTCATGAACTCCCTTAGCTTCATCCAGCACTCGACGAACGATGTTAGCAAGATCAGACTTATTCAGTGGTTTCATAGCAAAAGCACTCACTCCGAGATTTGCTGCTTCTTCTTTAGAAAATTTTGCACTATAACCTGTGCAGATAATCGTTGGCATATCAGTTCGAATTTTTAAAATCTCGTTGATCAATTGATCCCCTGTCATACTGGGCATGGCCATATCTGAAATCACCAGATCAAATTTATCTTTATCCGTTTTTATCATTTCTAATGCTTCTAATGGGGCTGTAGTTGACTCAGCAGTGTAACCAAGATTTTCTAAATGACGCTTGCCCAATTTTGCAATCGCTGGTTCATCATCAACATACAGGATAGTTTCATCACCTGTGGGGAGGATAACGTCTTCATCTTTTTTATCTTCTATTGGACCTTCATAAGCTGGGAAAAAGAGAGTGAAGGTACTTCCCTGGCCGGGGTGACTGTCAGCAATGATAGAACCACCATGTCTTTTGACGATACCGTGGACTATTGCAAGCCCGATGCCTGATCCTTTCCCGATTTCTTTGGTTGTATAGTACGGTTCAAATATTCTATCGATTGTATTTTTATCCATCCCAATACCATTATCGCTGACCTGCAACTTCACATATTGACCGGGTTTTAACGCTGGATGACGTTTTGAATACTTTTCATCCACGATTTCATTCAAAAGCTCAATTGTCATTACAGGTCCTGCAACCGGCATAGCATCCGCTGCATTATTGCATAGATTGATAAGCAGTTGATTAATCTGGGTCTCATTGCCCAAAACCGGGTAGACATCATCGGACAAGATTTGTTGAATCTCAATATTTGCCGGGGTTGATGACCGAATCAATTTCATAGATTCTTGTACAACAAAACTGAGATCCATAACTTTTTTAGCGGCATTGTCCTGCCTGCTGAAGGTTAAGAGCTGTTTCACCACATCACTGGCACGCATTCCTGCGACTCGGATCTCTTCAGTACTTTCCCTTGCAAAGCTCCCTTTAGGCAGCTCTTCCATGACAAGTTCATTATTACCAATGATAATGCTGAGTATATTGTTAAATTCATGGGCAATACCACCTGCTAATTTGCCAATGGATTCCATTTTCTGTGCTTGCTGTAGATGTATTTCCAGAATCTTTTTCTCGGCTTCAACTTTCCTTTTATCACTGATATCAAATTCAGTTGACACGATGATTGGCGGCCTATCTTCAAAATCAATCCGATTTGCATAAACAGCCACAGGAAAAAGTGAACCATCTTTATGAACATGGTCATTCTCGACAACTAATGTTTTGCCCGACATTATAATTTTTGTTCTCTGGTGGCACAGTTCTTTACCTTCCTCATCATCAAGG
>Ga0307987_1000466_pt1 | contig 24421 bp, 29 predicted proteins | sample EllFjometagen181_FD_203157 | JGI IMG/M metagenome (GOLD analysis project Ga0307987, IMG submission 203157) | Marine microbial communities from Ellis Fjord, Antarctic Ocean - #181 | ecosystem: Environmental > Aquatic > Marine > Unclassified | place: Southern Ocean | collected 2014-10-08 | reverse complement strand
GTAGGTGAGAGGCCACCAGAGCTGGCCCCCCACCTACCAGTGCATCACCACCATGGAGCCGGGGCACAGCCCTCCACTGGAGGGTGTCCGGAGTTCTTTGACGGTAGGTGGTTGACAAGCGCAGGTACCTCTCCGCATTACCCCCTTCAGGATTTTCGTAGCCCCCCTGATGCGAAAATTGTCAATGAGCCCGAAGTAGACGGGTTCCTAGCATGGTCTGTATGGGCGGCACGGGTACTGAACGCGAGATTTGACCTCGCTGATGGATCTGATCTGCGCAGGATTCCTGCGCAGGTTGAACCTCGTTACAGACCATGCTCCCCGTCCAGGAAAGTGGAGGTCTCCGTGAAGGTGAACAAGCTTGATGTTGCCTACGAGCAGCTGGTGACCGCAGTGCGGCTCTACATGGCAGACGCGCACCCCATCCCCACGTGGACGTTGACCGCAGCAGGCTACGAGATCGTGCAGGTGATCAACAGGCGTCTGGGTGGAGAGTCCATGATGGTGAAGGAGCAGCTTGTTGATCAGGTTGACCAGCCCCTTCGCAGCAGGCTCTGGAAGAACATCCAGAGACCTCAGAACTACTTCAAGCACGCCGACCGTGATCACGCTGAGGTTCTTCGCATCCCCGAGGAAGGCAAGCTTGAGTTGCTGCTCTTCGACGCTATCCTTGCCTACCGCCGCATCGTCGGGTCATGGCCAGCCGAATTCTGGGTCTTCCAGGGCTGGGCTCTGAACGTCCTCCCCCTCCCCGCCGATGATGGCGGCATGGACAAGCTCCTCGCTGGGGCATGGAAGAGGCGAGAGGGTGAGTCCCGATCTCGCTACCGGGATCGCCTCTGGAACACTGCTGTGTTGGCCGCCAGCGACTACAGGGGACACCGCCACATTGACCTGGAGGATCTGCAATCCACTCAGGATTCCTGAGTGGATCAGCTCAGGTGCTCCACGAGCCCATCGTCGGGCATGGCCCTGCGGGTGGCCAGCCTGTCCACCTTGCCCTCGTCCAAGAGGACGAGGAATGGCTCCTTCAGCTTCCAGGTGGATGCGGCGGTAGTCCTGGACGCCAAAGTGGAAGACCTACTTGTCTTCGCTGGTTTCACCTACGGCGGCTGTAGCCAGCTGTCTTGCATTCGCAAGTTCCTTTTCAAGAGCCGTGATTTCCTTCTTCCAGTCGATATCACGGCGATGCCGATGTCTTCTTGCTTCGATGCCCCAATCCCATGGTCGGTAAACCTCTCCCTTCCCTCCAAGGTTCATGTTCAGAGGTATTGTTGCAAGCCTGACTTGGTTTACGAGCCTCTTCATCTCATCGGGGCTCTTCAGGTCTCCGCTTTCTATCTCATGGACAATATCCCATAACTGGCTGTAGATGCCGACACCTTGGCTACGCAGTTGGAGCCGTGAGTTGAACTGATAGATATTGATGAAGAAGGACACCATCGTCATAATAGCGAGAATGATGTCGAGCACGGACAATTGAACCATGGTGACTCCATATTCCTGAGGCCACTTCTCTAACAGCCCTCCCCCTACGCCGACCACTAAGGGGAGGATCTCTCCCCCACTAGGGAGGATTCCTCCCCTGTCATCTCACTGAGGGGACAAATACTCCCCACTCCCAACACTGAGGGGACAATTACTCCCCCTAAGAGAGTCTAGTTCTATGAGTCAATCTAAGGATCTAAAAGAGTCTAGTAAAACAAGTCTATGGCGTCGGTGCCGTTGGCACCTCCGCCGCAGACATCAGACGTAGCGCAGACGGCACAGACGGGATTTTCAGACGCTCAGACATCAGACCGCGGATGGATGATGTCCGAGCCCGATTTCATCAACCCCTTTGGTGGCCGGTCGCCTCAAGGGCGACCGACCGCCCCCCAGAAGCCGCCGCTGAAGTAGTTTGGATGGAGGATGCCTTGTGTGCCCGCCGCGATAGCGGCGCAGGGCACACCGGGAATGCTCAGCCAGATCAAGAGACCCGCCCAATAGTCATCCTATAGGGGGGTCTTAGGTGTGAAGTCCTCGGGTATAGAGGAATGTCACCCTCAGCCAAGGGTGATCGGAACAGTGGAGGAAACAATGGGATCGAAGAAGATCCATGTCATCTCGGGTTGGAGCCAGTCCTTCGGCATCCTGCAAGATCAGAGAGTGAGCCTGATACATCGGCTGCACCTCTTCTACGTGGGGTTCAGTTGGCTGGAGAAGGGATGCTGGCACACCACCAAGGAGATCGGTGAACTCCTGAAGGCCAGCCCTGATTCGGTGAAGAGAACCCGCTCCCTGTTGGTGAAGCAGGGGCTCCTGGAGGTGGTCACCATCAAGGGGGAGGATGGCGAAGCACGCAGCCCGAAGAGAGGACGGGGAAGGGCCTACCGAGCCTGCGGGCACGACCTGGATGATCGGGGCTTGGAGATCCTGCAGAGGATGCAGCCCGGAGCCGTCATCTGCCGACCTGATGAGAGGGAGGCCACCATGGCGGTGGAGATGGATCGGAGGAAGCAGAGGGCGGAGACCTTGGCCCAGCCTCCTATGATCTGGGTGCCTGCGGAGGCTGAGATCGAAGGGATGGATCTGGAGATGGTGCGAGGCTGGGAGGCCCTGCATGGCTACCTCCTGCAGCCCGCTCTCTCGGCACTCTGGGACGGCTCTGACGGCGAGGGAAAGCAGCGGGCTACCTGGGAGTCGCTGAAGCATAGGGCGGCCGAGAACGCCTCCAGTTCCCTCTCCGGTGTGAGTGATCCCGACCTCAGGCTGCAGGTGCTCCTGATGGGGATCGCCCTCGTATGGGAGCAGCGGCAGAGGGCTCCGATCAAGGCCGCCGATCCCATCCGCTACCTTGCTGGCTGCCTTCGAGGCCATGGCCGTGACCGCCGCGACATCATGCCCCCTGTGGGCACCGTGGTGGGTGACCTGCAGGTGCTCGGGGCAGCTGGTGTGCCATCGATCCTGGGAGAGACACCTGCGCAGGATTCCTGCGCGGGTGAAGATGAGGAAATCGACACCGTGGTCGAAGAGATCCTGCCCTGAAGGGGTATTGATGTTCGAGGGCTCCGAACTCCACCGGGGCCCTCACGAGCGGGGTGGCCCCCTGCTCAGCCCCCGGGTGCCCCTATGCGGTGGTGCTCGGGGGCTTCCTCACCTGTGGCGCACGTCGTAAAAGTCGGGGACTCTGTCTGCGATGCTTTCACAACCCGCTCTGATCTTGCTGTTCAACTGCTCATTTTGGTAGTCGTCGAACTTCGTGCCTTTTGGAAGCTCGACCAGGACACCGATCTTCCCATCAGGTGTGCGAAAGACGGTGGCGGCAACGCCATCAATATCTAGGCAGATTCCCCCGAGATTGGTGCTGGTGTTGGGAATGCTAGTGAACGAGATTTCCTCTGTTGTCATGACCGCTCCGCTTCCATGAGGGCACCATCGCCCTGCTCAACGCGTAACCCGACTGACAACTTGGGGCAGCCCCGTCCTATAGCCACTCAGTCAGCACATACACCTCTGGATGGAACGCGACTGGGAGATCGAGATTGGTGTTCCTGCGAGGCGCGCGTTTGAGCATCTCCCGAAGGTTCTCGGAGATTTCCAGCCGAGTATGCTCACCTGTTGTCACAATGCGAAGGAACTTCTTGTCCCAAACGATTGGTGTCATGGGTACGACGGTTGCAATGGGAGCCTGTTTGGAGATGAACACAACATATTTTGGTGTCTTGTGACGCAGACAGTTCAACGCCTTCCGCCATCCTATCGGGAGTCCCTCGTCATCGGCCTCCGTGAGAAGAGGCGTCGCCATCAGTATAGTCTCGTCTGCGATGTTGGATTCGACGTAGAGTGCGTGCTGTTCCATGACAGCATCAATCCCCCCCAGCACGTCTGCGGGGCTGGGGCTGACCCAGCCTGGTGGGGCGTCTGATGCCAGCCCCGTCGTAGCATTCTCAAAAAGATCGTTGTCGTAGAGGTAGAAGCTGGTGTGCTCCTGCCATCGGCACCCATCTACACCAAGGCTACAACACAGGAAGTAGCCCCCTACACCATCTTCAAGTGTCGGGTGGTGCGCCACGAATGCTTGAAATGCCGCTTGCACAGCGGGAACACATAGGTCATGAGATAGGGAGATTTCATCGAGCGATAGGCACTGTTGAACCATAAAGGACTCGGCCACCTCGTCTATGCTGCCTGATGAGGCGAGTCGGTCTACATGCAGGAGCCGGTGACCATCATACTTGAGGATCTCGGCATCACCGTTCAGATAGTGACCCACGTGAATCTGGCACCCAGCCAGGTCAAGGTGGAAGCACATCCTCAACGCCTCTTCAGGCCGCACTCGCCTTCGCAGTGTGTTGAGTATCGCAGCAAAGCGCATACCCTTCGCTGCATCCCCTGCGACCTGAACCAAGAAGGTGTCATCGAGGTTGAAGGTCTTCAGCGCATTCTCATAATAGGCGACACCCTTCCCTTCGGCTATCTGACCGAAGGAGGTCGTCCGTGTCGGGTTGGTAGTTCGCACCATGGAGATGGAGTCACTGGCTGCAAAGATGCGCCCGTGGCGCTTCCACATAATGTTGAAAGTCACGCTGCCCTCTCCACCTTCTACAGAGCCTTGTCCGCTTCCACGAGGAAGACGATGTTGGCGGCGGCCATATGGAGGGCAAAGCCCGCGACGTGCTGGTGGATCTCCTTCACCGTGCCTCCCTGGCCGTGACCACCATCCTTGTTCCGCACGGTGGGAAGACCACCCGACAGGATGCCCTCCAGCCGGTTCAGTTCGTCCTGCATGTAGCCGGGCACAAGGTCACCGTTGATGCACGCCAAGATGAGAGGCTTTGCGGGAGCCGTCTTGAGCTTCTTCGCATCCATCCACTTCCGCTTAGCCACGATAACTTTCAAGACGCTCTCAAAGGCTGCGTTGGCGGTGACGATGGCCTCGCGGTGTCGCCCATGGCGGTAGTGCTCGTGGGCTTGGAGGAACTCCTGGTTGGCTCCCTTGAACCTGCGAGCATGGACAAGGGATAGTGCGGGCTTCACCATCTCCGCATGGGCGTAGGTGCTGTCCACGCGGACGAGTTGCCCCTCCTCGAACTGGTAGCCGAAGCCGTGCTCAAGGAAGCGCTGGTTCAGCTCCTGCACCGACTCTTCGGGGGTTTGCCGGGTCTTGTAGTCCCGTCGCCAGATCGAGTAGTGGTAGTTCCTCCTGACACCGATGTTCACCATCGCACGCATGATGAGTTCGATGGCATCGATGACCTGTAGCGTGTCCTCATGCTTGGTGATGTAGTTCAGCACCTCCATGCCATGATCGCCTTGGTATCTCTCAACCAGGACAAACACGCCGCTCTCGCGGCATAGGCGGCGATGAACTTCGGAGTAGACCCCTTCGGGGTATTCATCCAGCCCTCTACTCCTCCCCTGTCCCGGGTTACCAATGGTGTCCACAGCCACCTGCACAACGTTGGTTCGAAGGGTGCCGGGAATGCGGTCGTAGAAGAACACATCAGGTAGTTGACCCTGCTGACGCCGGAGCCTCTTGGAAAACACGTCGAAGATGGCCAAGGTCTTCCTCCAGAAACGAGCGCGCTACGATGGCCACTGTCCGTTGGCCACGGGGATGGAGCCGAACCGACTAAAGAAGGCGTTTACCAGCATCACCTCCACATCGCCTGCGGTCTGAGTCCCCCGGCGCGAGAACCACCACACCACGGCTCCACCATGGCCAGCCGCCCAAGTGTAGCGAGGCCACCAAGGCTCCTCAAAATACCTGCCGCCATTGGCTTGCAGGTCTGCCACTGCACGGGAGGTGTGGTATTGGTGCGTGGAGAGGCGATCTGATCCCTCTCCTGCCTTGCCAATGTAGAATACGCGAGATCTGCGAAGCGGGTACGGGATCTTGCGTGCCGTATCCGGCAGGATCAGGACATACGCTCCTTCGACGTGAGCCCGTAGTTCCTCTTGATCTGCGGTGAGCAGATCGCCAATCCAGTCTGGGGGTCTTGGTGGCCACGACATCGGTTCACCTCCATCCCCAGCCATAGCCCTCCCCGCGCCCATCGACCACCGCCAGCCTCAGGGGGTCATGATCCGCCTCCGAGGGTGTAGGATCGTCCATGACTACCAAGCCCCCCATCGATCCGAAGCCCGCCCACCGAGCCCACCTCAGCCCCGAGCACTGAGCCCGGGTGGACTACCTCTCCAGCCGGTGGGGTGAAGAACCGATCACCATCATCGAGAATGACGCCTTCCACAGCCTCGTAGAGGCCGAGTTCGACTGCGGCGTAGGGCCCCTGTGGGCGCCGCTGACGGCTCCCAGGACAAGACGGGCACCACGGACAGGGGCGAGGGGGAGAGCGGCACACGAGGGAAGACAGGGGGTCAGCGAAAGACGAGGAGAAAGTCTCAATAGTCCGCCTATGCCAGCCCCCATGTAGGTGAGCAACGACGCTCGCAGACAAGGACTCCCCCCATGCTCCACACCATCTTCACCTCCACCCTCACCACCCTGGTGGGGCTGCTCACCATGGCAGCTGTCATCTGGGGTGGGCTCTGCATCGCAGCCCTAATTCGGGGAGGTCGCCATGACTAAGCCCATCCCCACCGCCGTCATCCTGACCCTGCCCCATGACCTCCACGCCTGGTTGGAGAGGGTCTCTGACCACTCGGGAATCCCCATCGAGACCTGCGCCATCGTCCACCTCGTGGCCGAGCGCATCCGTGCTCAGGATCGGGAATATGAGGCTGATGCAGCCTATCTGATGGGGCTCAGCGTGGACGAACCTACTCAGGATTCCTGTGTGGATCCGGAGCGGCTGCCTGCCCATGTGAGCACCGCCAATGACGCCGCCCGGGAAGCATTTCTGGCCGAACTGGAAGTGTCCCATGCGTAGCACCCCGATGCCGTCTCTGGCCCAACTGACACGCCAAGCGCGGGAGATCCTGGAGTACCTCCGCACCCACCCCGAGGGCGTCCGCTCCGACCACCTGATCCAGCGGTGGCAGCGTGCCCAGGCTCGGATCGGAGAACTGCGGCGGATGGGCTGCGACATCCGCACCAGCCTCTGTCCTACCTCCGGCTTGGCCATCTACCGCTACCACGGCTGGGGCCAGCCCAAGGGAGCCCATGACCTTGGGCTCCGCATCACATGGTGCGAGGGTGAGGACGAGCCCACAGGCAAGCCTTACGCCGAGACCAGCGTGACCGGAGCCATTCCGGGGTCTGTACAGCGAGAGGCAGCGTCCTTGGCAGCAGCTGCCGTAGAGCGTGTACTCCAACGCCATGGCTATCTCCCAGCGCCCTCCGATGACATCATCGAGACCGAGGGCGGATGGTGGTAGCAGTCTCAGCAATGATGGGTATAGTTGGAATGTGAACACTAAAGAGATGTGTATGGGGACACCATGGGCTCCCCCTAACCGGAGAGCCCGGGGCTGCAGAGAGATGCTCAGCATCTCGGGGGGGCAGCCCCACCCCATCCATCACACCGAGGACAGCATGCAGGAAGTCCAAGGCAAGTTGGCCGCCGTCTACACCGACCACGAGGGAGACCCTCAGGTCGGTGATGTCGTGCAGGTCGTGCTGGACGAGACAGGTGAGGAGCAGGTGGCAGTGGTAGTCGGCCATCGAGATGAGTCCGATGGCCTGTGGGGTCTGGTGCTGATGCCGGTGGAGACCGATGGAGTTGATCCCTCATGCTGACCGTCCATGTCATCAGGAAGCCCCTGTCCGAGCGCACCGTGGCAGCCAACGTGATCCGCTGGGGCACCGGAGCCCTCAACATAGACGCCTCCCGGGCAGGCTCCGAGGGTGGCACCTGCTCCGTCAAGATGCCCGAGGACATCGGGGAGAAGCCCCGCCATGAATGCTTCGGCGTCTACCAGCGGGTCACCACCGTCGACGCAGACAAGGGACGCTGGCCTGCCAACGTGATCCTTGATGGCGGGGAGCCCACCAAGGAGCTCGACGGCATGGCTCCGGGAGCCGCCGCCTACTATTGCGTAGTGGAGCCGGTGAGAAGCACGGTAGATGGCACGTCATCGGCATGTGATCAGGGAGACCCTACCGGGGCCTCTCCCCCCGCCGACATTCTCCCCCCCCACGGTGGAAGAACACCGCGATCTTCGGCTGACGGGACGCCATATGTCCAAGATGACCAGGGCTAAGCGTCTCCAGGCTGTTGAGGTGGCCATGCGGGAGCATGGCTACTCGGGCTCGTGGATGACCACCTTGGCCAAGCAGGCTGGGGTGAGCACCAAGACGATCTACAGGGATCGAGATGTGGTGGTCGGCTACCTCCGCGATGAGATGCTGGGCACCCGTGAGGATCGTCGTACCCGTTTCCTCCTTGACCTGGACGCTGACCTCCGCCAAGCCCAGACCGACCGGCGCTGGGCTCCTGTGGCCACGCTCCGCAACTTGCAGGCCAGGGTCACGGGGCTGGACGTTCCGCCACCTGAACCTGAGGCTGACCAGCCTGAGGCCGCCGACACCGATCCCCTCCTGGCTCATCTGCGGGATGTCCGTGGTCTCCGCCGCGATGCACAGTCCCGAGGCTCGATGGTGGCAGCCGCAAGGCTCCTGGAGCAGGAAGCCCTGGCGCTCGCATCCATCAGGGAACGGGACGCCCAGGAAGCCGCTCAGCGTGCCCAGGTGGCCTCCACCGATGAGGTGCTGGCCGAGGCCAAGGCAGCGATAGCCGCCATGCCCACGGCGCTCAGGGACGCCCTGAGAGCCGCCCTGGACGATGGGAAGATCTGATGAGGGACGGGGGGACAGGAAGGCAATCCGCGCAGGATTCCTGCGCTGATCAGAACCCCGAGGCAGGGGTAGCCCTGCTGGGTGCTCTCCGTGAGTTGGGGCGGCGCGCAGAGGCTTCACCGTTGGACTTCATGCGGTGGTTGCCTGCCCAGCACTCTCTCCTCTCGGCCACCGAGAGAGTGGTGCTCTTGCGGTGTGGGAATCAGAGCCAAGGGAAGACCACCGCTGCCTTGGCCGAGGCCATCTACCGCTGCATCGGGCACCACCCCCTGAAGGCGATCCCCTCTGCCCCGGTAGAAGGCTGGATCATCACCGCCTCGTGGTCGCAGTCCCTGGCCATCCAGCAGAAGCTGTGGGAGTTGCTACCCAAAGCCGCCCTGGATCCCTCGGTCGAATTCGATCCGGTCAAGGGCTTTCGTGGTCGCAACCCTGCGGTGAGATTCCTCAACGGCTCCCTGCTCCGCATCAAGACTGCGAGGCAGGGGGGGCTCGCCCTGGCCGGTGCCACTATCGACTTCGCCATCTTCGATGAGCCCCCTCCCGATGCCCGTATCTACGGCGAGGTGCAGAAGCGGGTGCAGCACAGGGCGGGGACGGTCATCCTGAGTCTCACGCCAGTCAATGCCCCAGTTGACTGGCTTCGCGAGGAAGTCGAGGCCGGTCGTATTCGGGATCTTCACTTCCGCCTGGAGCCGCAGAACCTCTGCTTCCACGGCACCGACCAGCCCATCCGCCTGACAGATGGCACCCTCTGCGATGCCACCTGGATTGAGCAGGTGGAGGCCGAGACCCTTTCCTGGGAGGCTCCAGTCACAATCCATGGCGAGTTCGAGTTCCGACATACAGATCGGATCTTCGAGAACTTCCACGAGACCGAGCACGTCATCCCCAACCTGCTCTCGTCCCAGGTGGCACCGCAGGGCTCTGTGACGCTGACTTTCGGAGCCGACTACGGCCTGGATCGTCTCAGGACAGCAGCCTGCCTTGCCGCCATAGATGAGAGTGGGAAGCACCCGAAGGTCTACATCATTGGGGAGTATTCCCCCGACCGCTCATCCACCCTGGACATGGATGCAGCCGCAGTGCTCTCCATGCTCTCAGCAAGGGGCGTACAATGGTCGGAACTGGACTACGCCTGGGGAGATGTCGCCTACTCGGGCAAGCGAGGGATCAACGCGAAGAAGAGCAACAGCGCCATGCTGGAAGCATTGGAGGATGCCCTCGGGACAACCCGAGGTCTCCGTCCGATCATCCGTGGCGTCAAGACAGGCAAGGGTGCTGGGCGTGGAGCAGTGTTCCGTGGCTACCGTTGGCTCAACGACGCGATGATCCGCCCTGGCCACTTCTTCATCGACGCCGCCTGTACTCGCACCATCGAGTGCTTCAACAAGTTCAACGGTGGTGATCGTGCTCCTGAGAAAGACCAGATCGACTCAGTGCGCTACGCCTGCAGACACCTGATCACACCGACAAAAACACACGCACCGAGAACCCTCTACCGTTCCTTCTGAGTGACGGTATAATTGCGATAGTCCCATCCATGGGGGGACAACACATGACAGACAGCACTACGCCTAGCCGTCCGGCTATGCCCAGCACATACGACCACAAGAGGGCGGAGCACCAATCCCTGCGGATTAGGATGCTCTCTGGATTGTGGCTGAAGGATCTGAAGAAGGCTCTGGAACGCCACATCTCCGCAGACCGTGTGCAGAATTGGGGCATCCCCGAGGCAAGCAGGAATCCCTTCGCCTCCCTCGTGGGACAGGTCGGTGGCACCCTCTACCGAGAGCCGCCCACAGTGGCAGGGGAAGCGGGCTCCGAACCTATGCTCCATCAGGTGACGCAGACGGGGCTCTGGCAACTTCAGCAGCGTGTATCCACCGACCTCATCGGCCTCAGAGAAGTTCCTGTGAGAGCGGACTGGAGCCCTCGTGGTGGCCTTCTGTATCGGCCTCTCAGCCCTGACCAGGTGGTCGCCCGTGCCCTCCCTGAAGCCCCGGATCGTCCGGTGGCCATGGAAGAGATGCAGCTCAGGGTCAACCCCGAGACGGGGAAGAGTGAGTGGGTGTGGGAGGTACTGGACATCACCGACCTCGATCACCCAGCCCACCTCGTGGTCGACGCTGACCGCAAGAAGGATCTCACCGATCTGTACCTGCCTGAAGGCGACTACCGCTACCGCGATGGTGACGGCATGCCCTTCCTGCCTGTGGCGATGTACCACGCGGAGCGAACCGGGAAGTTGTGGAATTCCTGGACGGGGATTGAATGCGTGCTCGGAAGCCTGACAGTCGGTGTCCTCACTACGTTTTTTGTCCATGGTGTGAAGGACGGCTCCTTCGCCACGGTCATCCTGATGGGTGGTCGGGTCACGGGTGTAGAGGTGGCCTCCCCGGGCAAGAAGTCCAGGCGGAATGTCATCAGCGTAGAGCCCGGTGCCATCATCGAGGCGGCTCCCGTGGAGGACTACCAGGGGCAGCCGTCCGTGGTGCAACTCAAGCCAGGGTTCGACCCGCTGACCTCCATCCAGGCTCTCCAAGCCTTCGAAGCGGGGCTGGCCGAGTATGCCGGGGTGAGCCCCGCCGACCTCGTCCGCACCGGGGCAGACCCCAGATCCGGAGTCAGCCTCTCCATCTCCCGTGAGGGACTCCGCAGCGCTCAGGCTCGTGTGGAGCCCATGTTGAGGGCAGGTGACCTTGAGCTTCTCGGCATCACCGCCAAGATTCTCAACCGCTCCACCGGCACCAGCTACCCCGAGTCCGGGTACGCCATCTCGTACCCGAGCCTGCCCCTGAGTGGGGGGGAACTCCAGGCGCAGCGTGAGGACATCCTGGCCAAGATCAACACGGGGCTGATGAGCAAGGTGGACGGCTTCCGACGCCTGCATCCCGGCCTGACGAGAGATCAGGCCATCCAGGAACTGCAACGAATCCAGCGGGAGAACGCCCTGTTCCCCGCAATGTCAATGACAGCGTAGGAGGACAGGCATCATGGCTACTGAGATCGAACACGAGGGTCAGGTCTTCATCCTGAAGAGCGATGTGGAGACCATCGTCCGTGACCGCGTGGGCAAGGTGTCCACCCGAGCCACCGAATGGGAAACCAAGGCCAAGGAAGCCTTGGGGAAGCTCGGTGAGGTAGAAGGCCGCGCAACCACCGCCGACACCCTGGCTACCCAGGTGCAGGACTTGACCACCAAACTGGGCCAGGCCGAGGGGAAGTTCGGGCGCTATCAGGCCGCCACCCAGCACGGAGTCAGCGACGCCGAGACCATCGAGGCGCTGGAATGGGCGCACACCAAGGCGATGGGCGGGCTGGCCAAGAAGGATCAGGTGGACTTCGGCGGCTGGCTTGAGGGTGCCAAGGCCGACCCAACCCAGGCACCCACCTACCTGCGGCATCTCTTCACCCCCGAGCAAGAGGGACAGAGCGCCGCTGCACCCCAGCCCACACAGCAGCCCACTGGAGCCACACAGACGGCTCCCACGGGACAGCAGCCCCAGCCACAGTGGCAGTCCACCATGCGTGGGCAGCAGCCCTCTCCGCCACCCCCAGCTGGTGGAATGGACGTGGGCACCATCAGGCAGGCGGACAACATGGATGCCTGGGAGGCTCTGTACCAACAGCGCAACCAGGATCGTAGCAACACTTAGCAGTTACACAACACTGAGGGTATAATCTCAGTGACAGACGACAGCCGCTGACGGTAGCTCCGGTCACCTCCACGGGTGCCCCATCAGGCCATAGGCCGAGGGGAACAGCGATAACGGCGGATTCCAACGAAACCACCGCTATTCCCTTGGGGGGACATCATGGCGTTTTCCTCGTTCACCACGGCCAATCTGGTCAGCGAAGGGATCTTGAACGATCTCGCAATGGCTGAGCAGTATATGGCTCTCTCTCTGGCTGATGACCTCAGCCTCCGCAACAGCCCCATCGTCTACTGGATCGGTGACGCATCCGGCGCGGGCTCCAACGTTCTTCGCCACCGCCTCATCGGGCTGGGGCACTCCCTGCCCATGGCCACCACGGCTGCCGAAACCACGGATGTGGCTGCCTCCAGCGTTACTGGAGCCTACGCCGATGTCACCATCGCTCGTCGGGCTCTCCGCCTGGACGAGTCCCAGCTGACTCAGATCGTCGGTGGCTCCTGGGGATTCGATCCCAAGGCCATCGGCGGCACCATGCTCGCCTCCTATGACGCGGGCTGGATGACCAACCTGGGCACCACCGTGGCTGGGGCGACCACGAACATCACTGCCACGAGCACTGCGACCGTGGATGATCTCTACGACGTAATCGACACCTTCAGCGCCAACGGCTACCGGGGCAATCTGTTCGCAATGTTCAGCCCCCAACAGTGCAGCCAGATCCGCGACTCCCTCCGTTCCGAAGTGGGCCCCGTCGCCTACCGTGGAGATGTGCAGGCGTACAAGGCCCTTGGAGCCGAGGAACTGCTGGGCATCGCGATCTTCCCGTCGACCTACGTCACCACGGCAGCCTCCAAGTATGAGGGTGCTGTGATGGGTGTCGGAGCCATCGCCTACGGTGTCGGCAGCCCCACCTCGGTCATCACAAACGCGGGCAACGTGAAGCCCGCTGGGATGCCCGTCGTGATCGACTTCGAGGTCAACAGCTCCGCTGCGACCCTGGAGATCGTGGGCAACGCCTACGATGGTCAGACCATCCGTGAGCAGGCGCGCATCGTCGGCCTCCTGAGCAGCACCTAGACCCTGAGGTAGCCCTGGGGGTGGGGGTCTCGATCCCTGTCCTCCGGGGCCTCCGTCCCCCAGGGCTACCAACCCCCGCAAGAGGACAGACCCATCATGGCTAAGACACTGGCACCAGCCCCGGTAGTAGACTCCGAGGGCTTCGTCACAGGCACCACCGTTTCCCGTGGCGAGACCGCAGGCGGCACCCTTCCTGACTTCGGTGAGGATCGGGGCTGGCCATTCTACCTTGTACACCACCACAACAACTGGGAGTTGGTGGAGCACGGTGGGCAGTGGGAGTTCCTCCCGCTCCTCCGTCGCATCCCCATCCGCCCTGGTTGCATCATGGCGGAGCAGGCGAAGAACCCCAAGGAGCCCACCCGCACCGGACGGATGCGGGCGAAGCTAGAGGACGATGGGCAGGCCACCCTCACCGACACCGAGACCTATACGGTGAGCATCCCCAGTATTCGGGGCACCAGTTACCATCTCAAGTGGGAGCGGTATCGGGTCTACCCGGATGGGGATCATGACCCGAGTTTCGACCACGACGGCTTCAACGCCTGGCGTCGGTCGCTGGTGGAAGAAGGGCGTATCGGTGAGCCCCGACCGAAGGTGCTCAACCGTCTGCGTCAGCGGCTTCAGCGCCGCCTGGGACGCATCCAGAAGGACATCCATCTGCCCAAGGCCAAGCAACAGCAGGCCGAGGCCGAAGCCGCCCTGGAGGCGCTCAACGCCTCTCAGGCCAAGCCCCTGAGCTGCAAGGCCAAGGGGGAGTGATGAGTGGCGAGAAGCAAGACGGCAGGCAGGTAATCGACCGCACTGTGGAGAGGCTGGTCAAGGCTGGCATCCCCGTAGAGCACGCGAAGAAGAAGGCTCGGGAAGCCCGCATCCGCAATGAGGAACGGGAGTCCGGGGATCGCAAGTAGACGAATCACCGGGGGGTGAGACATGTCGAGCGCAGAGACCTTGTACTCGGTGCGGGTTGCCTTTCCAGACTACCTGGAGAGGGGACGCACACAGACCGTGAGCCTCCCGCTGTACCGGGATGGCTCGTTGGCTGCTCCAACCTCGGGCACCTTCAGTCTGTATGACCAGGGCACCGAGACCATCGTTACCGGCTCAGTCACCATCGCTTCCAGCGTGGCCACCTACTCCATCAGCGACACCGACCTGGGTAGCACCCTGAGCCTGGGTCACGGGTACAGGGAAGAGTGGGAACTGATCTGCGCGGATGGCGTCACCAGGACGTATCGCAGGGACGCTGCCCTCGTGCTCCACGCCGCCTACCCGGTGGTCACAGACCAGGACATTGAGAGCGTCTACACCGACCTCAGCCGCCACCGTGGCTCCACCGTTACCACATGGCAAGGCTATGTGACCGAGGGCTGGAAGCGCATCCTGGGGCGCCTGGAAGGCCAAGGTATATTCCCCGAGCACATCGTCTCCAGCTGGAGCCTGAGAGAGGTTCACCTGGAACTTGTGCTTCACCTCGTGATGCTTGACTTCTCCAAGGCCCAGGGTGGTCGCTGGATGGAACTCGCCCAGGCCCACAAGCGTGAGTTCGAGCTGGCCTGGAAGCGGCTGAGGTTCGTCAAGGCCACGGGAGATGATGGCGTAGCCGACTCCGACGATCTCTTCGCGGCCTCCAAGGGTGTCGTCTACATGAACCAGCCGCCCACCACATCCTGGGGCGGTGGCTGGGGGATCTGATGGCCTCCACCTTCACCGCCGCAGAAGTGCGGCAGGCGGTCTCTACCGCTGTCATCACCGCCCTGGCTGCCTCAGAGTGGAGCGAGTCCACGGTGCCCTATGATCTGTTCGGCACTGAGTGGGACTCGGAGAACATCTCCGACAGGTGCTATTCCGTGGGCTGCACTTCCACGACTCCGACTCGGGGCCCCCAGCGGGGGATGGTGGAGGTCACCACGATGGTAGGCGTCCGCTACAGCGTCAGCATCGCGGCTCTCGATCAGGTGGCTGGCTATGACAGCGCCCTGGACGCGGAAGCCGACTTGCTGAAGGCCATCCACACCATCCATCGAAGCACATGGCTTCATGTGATCTACACCCGTTCCCAGCGGGGTGCGGTGGCAGACGGTTGGCTTCTGGGGGAGCTGACCTTCACCTGCAAACACAATCTCGCCCTGGTGTAGTCACACGCAGGGTATAATCTCAGTGAGGGCAGGGACGCTCTCATCTACTACCGACTACTGCTACCTTGAAGAGTTTTGCGGCTCTCGGGGTGTAGTCACATTCCCTTGGGGGGACTATGGCAGACGCAACCCACAAACTTGGCGCAAACTTCCGCGACAAGATCATCAAGATGGCGGCTCTCCGACTCAGCGACGATGCTGATGGAGCCACCACCTCCTACATCGAGATCATCCCAGGCACGGGAGTGCCCTCTGGGGCCTACCACCTGGACGCGGGTGTGGTTGCCCTGTACGTCCGGGATGACGCATCTGGCGCTGACGACCTGCTTTACTACACAGTGGATGGCGGCACCGGCTGGGCTGCATTCGTGCTGGATGCACAGGCGGCTGCGGAAGTGTCCTACGACAACGCAGCATCTGGCCTGACCGCTGCAACGGTACAGGCTGCGGTGGATGAAGTGGAAGGTCGCGTTGACGGGCTTGAGGGCAACCTGGAGTTCCAGGCCGAGGATCTCGGTGCTGCTCCTCCTGCTGCCAAGAGCACTACGGCGGTGCACGCCATTTTTGCCGGTAACGACGGCTCGAACGACTTCCCAGGAGCCTTCTCGGATGCCGATGTCCCCCGCTCCTTGCAGGTGGACTTCCAGGCTTCTTGGGATGGCGGGAACGTCAATGTAGTCGGCACTGACCAGTTCGATCAGGCTGTCAACGAGGACTTCGTGGCTAATCCTGGCTCTTCGGTTTTGGGATCCAAGATCTTCAAGACCGTGGTATCCGCGACCAAGGGAGCCGTTGGCGTCAACGCTGCTGGTGCATCCATCGGCACGCACGACACTTTGGGCCTCAGCCGGAGCCTGCACCGCCAGGTGGGGACGCTGGCTGTAGCGGGCGTCAATGAGGTTGGCACCTGGAGTGCGATCACCGATTCGGTCACGCCCACCACAGCACCTGACGGCTCCAAAGCCTTCGCCGTGCTCTACCCGGTGGCTCCGTAACCATCACTGACGGGTAACCCTGGAGGCTTCGTGCTTCTTGGGAGCCTGGGGGAACAATCATGGCTGCATCTGAAGTACTCAAGCATCTCTACGACGGGAAACTGACCATCACGGACGGCACCACGCCTACTCCGGTGAGCCTGGTGATTCCCTTCACTGTGGGTGATTTCAAACTCAGCGGACTCTCGGCGGATCAGGCCGACATCAAGATCTACAAAGTTCGCGGCAAGACACAGACCGTGCGCGTAGGCGAGAGCACCGAGCCCAGCGGCTCCTTCTCCTGCCTGATTGCAGACTATTCAGATGTGACAGATCAGACGGTGATCGACTTCGTTCTCCAGCAGGGCTCCTACTCCGGCAACGTATCAACGTTGAGCAACGGGGACGCGACCACATCCCACCTTCAGTGGGATGTGGAAGGTGTGAGCCTGGGTGACGCTTCCGACCACTCCATCGAGTGCGACGACTGCATCGTCACCATGGATCTCTCAGAGGGCGAGCCCAACAGCGCGAGCTTCTCATTCACCGTCCTGGGCGGCAGCCCGACCATGACCTGATCCACTCAGGAATCCTGAGTGGATTGGGGGAGGACATCATGAACGATATGACTGCACCTGAGGTCACTGTGGCAGGGGTTGAGGTCACACTCTCCCTGCCGCATTCCTACGCAGAGCGATGGGAACTGGGCACACAGACCACAGGGTCACCCACAAGGGCGACAGCAGCCTGTCTGGGCTCCTGTTGGCCTCGGGGTGTCCCATGGCCTGGGAAGCATCGCCCGACCCTCTCAGGGTGCGGCTATGACTCCATGGCCTATGGTGGTGCCGTCATTGACAGCCTCATCGCATCCGGTGCCAAGATGGCGGAGATCGCCTTCGCGGGCACCCTCGCCTATGGCCTCGTGACGCACGAACTCTACGGAGAAGAAGAGGTCTCGGAAGCCGAGGATTTTTCCGATCCCCCGAAGGGGGCGTAGACGCCATGATCCTGGCTCTCTGCGTTCACATGGGCAGGGATGAGGATTGGTTCTACGACCTCCCGTCGGGGAAGCAGGCACGGCTCATCGGCTGGTGGCGCTCACGGACACCGACGGCATCCCCCAAGAAGCAAAGGGCATCCCGAGCCGCCCAAGCCCTCGCCCAGCAAGTGGCGGACAAGCGGAAGAAGTACCGGGCGAAGAACGAGGGGGCAGAGGACTTTTGGTTCACCGGGGGGTGACAGATGGGACGCCGATACACATACCGAGACGGGGACGTTGAGATCGAACTGGATGGTGCCCTTGAGGGCATGGCCGACCAGATCCTCCAGGGCGCCCCTGGCATCGTCTCCCGCGCAATGGAGGCCGAGGCCGATGCCATCAAGGCAGAAGCCCTGGCAACGTGGCCGGTACGCTCGGGCAAGTCCCGGGATGCCTTCAGAGTCACCACGAGGCTCGACCCTGATGGTGTGGTCGTTGTCCTGGAGAACACTGCTCCCTACGCCTACAAGATCAAGTTCTCGAAGTACACCTCAGCGGAGCTGAAGTCGGCGGGAACAACCGCTGCCCAGCGTGACTACCTGAAGAAGAAATACGGTGAGGGTGCCCCCACGGATGCCCTCACGATGCGCTCCGTGTGGGGTGAGAGGGTGAGGAAGCCAGCCCGCCGGTCTGAGAAGAAACTGGCGGAGGAACTGGAGCCCGAGCTGGTGGCCTTGGCCAACGGTGAGGGGGTGTCCTGATGGCACGTGTAGCAAACATCAGTTTCCGAGCGGACATTAGCAATCTCACGAAACAACTGAAGGAGATGCCGAATGTGACGGGTGCCGAGGCCAAGCGGATGGTCGCGGAGTTGAAGAAGGAACTGGCGAAGGCTGCCAAGGCTGCTAAGGCGACCACCGCCGAGATGGCCAAGGGAGCCAAGGCGGCAGGCAAGGCTGGCAAAGCCGGTGCCGATGGCATGGAGGAACTCGGCAAGCAGTCCGGTCAAGCCAAGGAAGCCGCAGCCCAGCTGGGCGCTGCCGTCAGCGTGGTCAACCCGGAGTTGGGGCGCATGGTCTCTCAGGCCGGCGCTCTCACTGGAGCCCTGCAGGGCGTGTCCAAGGCGGGGGGCATGGTGGGTGCTTCCCTGCCCATCGTCGCAGCCGTGGTTGTTGCTCTCGGGCTTGCCGTCGCTGCCTACGCCCAGCAGGCCAAGGTCGCCCACCAAGAGAGCCGGGAACTGGGCGGAGCCATTGATGGTGTGAGCCTGTCCATGGAGCACATGGAGGCCATGCAGGAGGCGGGGACACGAGCCCTGGATGGCTTCAGGGAATCCATCCGCACCGCTGCCCTGGAGGTGGCTGTCCTCCGTGGGGAGATGACCGAGTTGGAGAGGGCTGAGCAAGAAGCAGCCCGAGCCGCTGCCCTCAGCATCAAGCCCGGCATGGACGCAGCCGCGCAGAGCATCACGGCTGCCCAAAAAGAGATCACCAACCTGGAAGCAAAGATGAAGCGCTTCCAGAAGACTCAGTATGACGTGGACATCTACATCGCTGACCCGACTGAGGAACTGGAGGCTGCACGAGCAAGGCTGGCTGCTTCCGAGGAGCACCTGGAATCCCTGAGGGACGAGCGGATCGCGGGGCAGGAGGTCATCGCTACCGCCCTCCAGCTGAAGGATGCGCAGAAGCGTGGAGCCGAAGCGGGCAAGAAAAGAGCCTCGGCGGAGAAGGAATCCGCCAAGGATGAGGCGGCACAGATCAAGGCTCTTGGGACAGCCGAGGCCATCCTGGCGAGCATCCGTGGCAAGTCCACCGCCGACCTTCTGAGCGACGAAGAGAAGATCATCCAGGCTCGGGATGCCGAGCTTCTGATGATCCGTGAAGCAGCCATGCTCACAGGGGCCCGGGCTGAAGCAGCCGAGGCGATGGCGGAGGTCGAGGCTCGTGCGGAGCGTGACCTGGCCAGGCTCCGTGAAGCGAACCTCAAGGAATATGACGCCAAGCGGGAGCAGTCCCACCGGGACGAGCTGCAACGCATCCAGACTCAGGCTGCGAACCTCAGTGGAGCGTCCTCACAGTTTTTCAGTGGCCTTGCCAGCCTCGCCCAATGGGCAGCGGAGAAGCAGGGTGAAGCTCAGGCTGACGCAGCTGAGCGTTGGTTCAAGTTCTACAAGGCTTCCTCGATCCTTCAGATCGTCATCGACGGCGCGGCGGCAGCAGTCAAGGCCGTAGCCCAGCTAGGTCCCATCGCTGGTGGTATCGCAGCCGGTGGCATCGCTGCCCTGACAGCGGCTCAGAGTGCTGTGGTCGCTGGGCAGGAGTTGCCCTCGTACCACGTGGGCGGCATGGCTCCAGACGAGACCATGGCGGTGCTCAGGCGCAACGAGCCCGTCCTGACGGCACAGGCTGGACGTGCCCTGGGTGAGCATGGGGTCAACGCCCTCAACCGGGGACAGAGCCCCATGGGCGGGCAGTTGGTCATCCAGCAGGTGTACCGCCACCGGGTCTTCGGGGAGGTCGTGAGGGACAACTACAGGCTGCCAGGGTCACCCCTGAGAGCAGCCATCAAGGGGGGAAGCAGGGTGGGACACCGCGCTGCCTGAGCCCGAATCCCGGGGGGGATTGAAGCATGGCTATTGACCGATCCAGAGATGTGATCCGGGGACTCTTGATCCAGAGCCCGAGCATCACCGCCGAGTCCATCTGGGACGCGGAGTCCTCCTACACCCAGGCCGGGAACACGGCAGGGGATCCAGAGCCTCAGCAGTCCACGGAGATGGTGCTGGAAGCCTCCGGCACCCAGGACGCCAGCTCCAGCATCCGCGTACAGACCCTCCGGGGTGGCCTCCCCGGCTCCGGCCCCATGAGGGCTGGGTTCGGCTGGCGCAACGATGACTCCAGCGACTGGCGAGGCTGGGAGGTGCCCACCACGGCGATGGGCTGGGAGCACATCGTGTGGACAGACGGCACCTCTGTGGGTGTCCGAAGCACCGAGACCCCGCATGCGGTCACCTGTCCTGATGGGACTGTCCTCGTGGCGGTGCAGGCATCTTCCTACATCACCGACTGGGCGTATCAGGTGCGGGTCTATGCCCGTGACTCTGACGATGGCTCCTGGTCATCCACCGCTGCCTACTCATCAGACACAGACTGGACGGATGGAGCCCACCCCTGCCTCGTGGTGCTCCCCTCGGGGCGGGTGCTCTGCTACCACTGGATCGAGGACACCGCCGCCAACGAGGCTCAGGTTCGGTGTCACTACAGCGACGACTCCGGGAGCACCTGGACGCAGGCTCGGAGCCACGTCCTGGACACCCCCGTCAGCACTGTCAGCAGTCCCGGCGCGGGGAACAATGGGTTCGAGCTGGGGCGGCTCCGTGCCGCGTACCTGGACGGTCAGGTCAGTCTCGTGGCGGCTCTGATCGCCAACGACAGCACACCCACCTACCGCGCCACGTTCGCTCAATATGCCTCCTTCGATGAGGGGATGTCCTTTGAGCTGGTGAACGACACCTGGAACACCGACTCCCTCGGCGGGGGACGCCACGAGGTCATCGTGGCCGGTGGGCAGTTCCTATTGCTCTACCTGAGCGTGGTGGACTCGCTGCCCTACATCCGCGCTATCGGCCACGCCTCCGAGGACTACGAGAGCACCACCGCCACCGACCTGGACACCGGCTCTGAGATCTGGTGCCAGCTGGACGGCAGCGCCCAGTACATTGTCAACGGTGACCTGACTGCCTGCGTGGACGAGGACGGAGCCATCTACTGCTACGGGCGTCAGCCGACCGTGCAGGAAGAGGGCATCTGCGTCCGAAGCATTGACCACGGGACGACCTGGGAGGGGATGGGGCACTCGCCCACCACGAGCGGTCTGAGCATGTGGTGGTTCACGCAGGACACGTCCACTCACCCTCGGGACATCACCGCCACCTGCCAGCGTGGCCGAGTGGTCATGGCGCACAACTGGGACGCCAGCCCCGGCAACGAGGACAACTCGCTCGGGGCTCTCTACCTGGGTGGGTACTCATCGGTGACCTTGCCGGGTTGGAAGGCACTACCGACCGACCTGGATCGGGTGGCGTGGACGTGGACGTGGCTGCCCTTTGACATCCCCTCAGATTGCCAGTGGTCAGCAGCAGGGGCAGGCACCGGGAGCCTTGCCAGCGGTGGGCTCAACATCAGCACCAGCAGCAACGTCCTCGCCTACTACCGCAACCCAAGCAGCACCATCACCGAGGGGCTCATCGTCCGTGCAGCCCTGCAGACCGTGAGCGGCGGCAGCCTGTCCTCCGACGACATCGCCATCCGCCTACGCCTCGCGGACGGCACCGACGACTACGACATCAGCCTCCGTTTCGATAGCATCGGCCTGCGCCTCTACGACAACAACGCGGGCTCCCCGGTGGGCAACGAGACCATCGACACCACGGCTGGGATCGAGGTGCTGATCGCCTTCAGCGGGGCAAGTGTCGCCACCTGGTATCGGGCTCGGGACACCTCCGAAGACCACCTCTGGATCGAAGGGCCTCGCTCCACCACGCTCACCGACGACACCGGCAGCCCCGACGCAAACAACCTGATCAACTTCGGCCATCTGGCCTCGGCCACCGCCGAGAGTGGCTGGTACGAAGTCCACTATGTATCAGACGAATGGACAGGCCACGTGTCCACGCTGACGGGTTTCTCCAACCCTGACGACCTGCACCCCCGGAACTATGCCACGAGCCCGCTGCGGGTCGCTGAGGGCGTCAGCATCGCTGCTGTGGACGGCCCCAGCGTCGAGGGGGACATCTGGCACATCGATACCGCCTACGCCCACGCGATCACGAACATCTTCCCCACGGTGGAGCCGAGTCCGAGGATCGGATGGCGCTCGGAGGATGACGCCTCCGAGCAGACCATCGCCCTGGTTCTCGACCAGACCCTGCTCGGGGCGGAAGAGTCCATGCTGGGCAATGACCTCCTGGGGCTCGCGGTTTACGGCTGCAACGTGGGGGCGTTCACCCTGCAGGGCTATGACGCGGGCACCAGCGCCTGGGTCAGCCTTGCCATCGTCGGCACCAGCTACGGCATGGGTGGACTCCACTGGACTCGGCGCGGAGCCACGGTCATCCCCACGGGGACGGCTGGCACCAGCAACCCCTACCTGTTCTTCAACGAATTCGGAGGGGGCAGCTTCAAGCCTGACACCGCCTCCAAGGTGCGCCGCATCGCGTGGCACTCCGAGGGCAGGTTCGGTGGCAACGCCACCACGAAGCTCAGCACCATCACCCTGGATGGTGTGGATGGCACCGAGGGAGCCTCGGGCACCAGCGGAGAGATCTGGGCTCCGAATGTGGCCTGCGTGGTGAAGCTCAACGGTGCCAGGTACAGCGGCTACCGGCTCCGCATCTCAGCCCAGGACACCGTCGACGGCTTCTTCGAGCTGGGCACCGTGGTGCTAGGCCCCGTGGTCTGTTTCGGTACGGACTACTCCTGGGGGCGCAGCCTGGAGACCGAGAGCAACGTCGACCTGCGGGAAGCACCGGACTGGACAAGCAGCAGCCGTGTCCTCTCCCCGTCCAGGCGCATCGTTGAATTCGCCTGGGTCGACGGGATCGATCTCACCGACGCCTTCGAGGACGACACTCCCGATTTCATCTACGGCTCCACCCACGGATCCGCAGAGCCTGTGGCTGCATGGACAGACATCCCCCTCGTGATGGAGGGGCTGCACCGGCTCCTGGATGGTGCTCATCGTCCGGTGGTGTACCTGCCCCGCATCCCCAAGGTGGGCTCCACCGTGACCCTCACCCGACGTGCAGAGCACATCTACGGGAGGCTCACGTCCCCCGTTCGGATCGAGACCGTGCAGGGGGGTGAACTGGAAGATGAGGTTGTCCGTGTGGCCACCATCACCCTGCGTGAGGTGGTCTGATGGGACGCCTGACCCGCTCTGATCTTGTTGAGGCCGAGGTGCTCTGGCTCCTGTCCATCACCTGGGGCGGTCAGGTCTACTGCTTCTCCACCCGACCCATCAGCCCCGTGGACGAGGACGGCACCAGCCTCCCCCATCACGGTGGCCTGGGCTCCCTGGAGTATGAGGACTCCCTGGAGATCCTCACCACCAGCCCCGAGCTGAGGACGGTGGCGGTTGAGGTGGCCTTCGGGATCGATGTCGCGGAGCGGATCGAGGCTGGGCACGACCTGGCCAGCGCCGAGGGTGAGCTAGCTCTATGGGTCGTCGGCACTCCCTACGAGGTGCGCCAGGTGCTCCTGGTCGGGCAGGTCGTTGAGCCAGAGTATGGCTCCGAATCTGAGCCCGTGACCTTCAGCCTGGAAGAGAACCCCTTCGATGACACCGCCCTGATCCCACCGTCGACGGCGCGGGTCACTGAGAGCACCTGGGAACAGGGCATCAGCGCCTACCAGACCCCAGATCAATCCTGGGGTCTCTACTACCCCATCGTTTTCGGCCAGCCCGGGGTCTACACCGACGACGGCGGAAGCACGAGCATTGGGCGCGGGTCGCCCACGGTGGTGGTGGACTATGCCAACCTGAGCGGGGAAGCCCAGGTGCTAGTCATCGCTGGACATGCAGTGGAGGCGTCCACGGTCGTCATCGTTGACCAGGAAGGAGCCTTCGTCACCAGGAGCGTGATCACCACCACGGACGAACTGGGACGCACCATCTCCACGGTGGATGTACACCTCCTCACGTCCATAGATCGGACGGGAGATCTGTGTGCTAGCGCCGCCCAGTACCCAGCCACCCGGCGGCGGTGAGCTGAGCCACTTGGCGAGTTGAGAGCCACCCACCGCCGGGCGCGATGGCGGCGGTGAACTGAGCCACCAGTGCCGTCTGTAGCCGCC
>Ga0307987_1000465_pt1 | contig 24424 bp, 9 predicted proteins | sample EllFjometagen181_FD_203157 | JGI IMG/M metagenome (GOLD analysis project Ga0307987, IMG submission 203157) | Marine microbial communities from Ellis Fjord, Antarctic Ocean - #181 | ecosystem: Environmental > Aquatic > Marine > Unclassified | place: Southern Ocean | collected 2014-10-08 | reverse complement strand
GGAAACGCGTGGTACAATCGTCTGAAGCCCATGATGTACGGGTTGATTGCCGGCGAGATTCTCAGCGCCGTCATCCCGAGCATCGTAGGCACGGTCTACTACCTCATCACCGGTGATCCACCAAAGGCCTTCCACGTCCTGCTTGGGTAGTGCCGAGCCACCCGGGAGGCCCGGAGGGACGCGGCCCTCCGGCAGGGGTTCCGGGGGCTGGCCCCCTTCCCTATTCCCCCAGGTCCAGCAGGTCTCTTGCCCCCGCCAGCTCCGTCGCGGACACCGCGACCGGTCCATCGCAGAGGCTGAAGGTCCCGGTTGCGCAGCCCAGATCCTGCCACAGCGCCTTCACCACGGACCGGAAATGGCCGCTGTCCGCCAGGAACGCCCACGCCTCGATGACCGCCAACTGTAGCTTCCGCGCCCGCTCCAGATCCCCCGACTCGAAGGCGATCGACAGCCGTTTCAGCAGCCCCGGGTACAGATTGGCCCCACCGCCGATCACGCCGGCGCCGCCCAGCGCCAACGCCGCCAGATGCAGCATTTCCACCCCCTGGATCACGCTCACCTGATCGCCAAACCGCGCGCAGAGGACGGCGAACAGCTCCAGATCCTTCGAGCTGTCCTTCAGCCCCACGAAGGTCGGGATCTCCAACAGGCACTCCACCAGTTCCGGCGTCAGGCCATGGGTCGTGACGGTCGAAGGCCGGTAGACCATGAACGGCACGCCCACGCTCCCCACTTCCCGGTAGTAGTCCAGAATGCTCTCCCGCGTATCCGGCACATGGGTCGGCAGCACCACCGACACCCCATCCAGTCCCTGTTCGCCCGCGAACTCCGCCAACTTGAGCGTCTCCGCCGTCGGCAGCCCCCCTGCGTTCGCCACCACCACCTTGCCATGGCGATCCAGTCCACCCAGTGCGGTCATCAACTGCCGCCGCTTTGCTGGGCCGAGGTGCATGTACTCGCCGCTTGCGCCGATCGCGAACAGACCATCGACGCCCGGAGAATCCAGCAGCCGCTGCGCCACCCCGGCATAGCCCTGGAGGTCCAGTGCCCCTCCCCCGAACATCGGCGTCACATTCGGGACCAACACTCCACCAAGAATCGGCAAACGTCGCATCGCGCATACTCCTTGCGTATAGACTGGTTTCCGGAATTGTATACAATACATCCCCCGTCATTGTATACAATCCGCCCCTCCTAAGCCGCGTGGTGCACCATGGCTTGACTTGCCAATGGCATCCAGATAGCTTCCTCCATGGACAACCCCTATCTGCGAGGCGCGAGATGCCAAGGGCGCCGGGAAGCGAACGGTCTCGGGCTTTGGATGGTCCCCACCTGGCCTACACCAGGACTGGCGTGTTCGGCACTACTTTTGCTTCATACACCCTACTGCTACGCGTTTGAGGTGAGTTCGGGCGGGGACCCAGGACTCGGGAAGGAAGCTTCGGAGCCTCTGCAGGAGGCGGCATATCGTAGCCACGGGTGCGAACCCGTGGTGGACGCGGAGGGAGAACGGAGCCCCCGCCAGGGCGGCGGCATATATCGAGGGAGGCGCCAGCCTGACGATGCAGCGTGGTCGGAGAAGATGCACTTCCCTAGCGAGCCCACAGAGTCAGCGTGGCTGCGGGCTGGCGCCCTGTCGCGGTATGCCACCCCCTGCGGGGGTTCGGTCCGTGACGATCAGCGAACCACGGGTTTGCACCCGCGGCTACTGCATTCCGCCCTTTGCGAGGGCTCTCACACAAGCTGGCGACACGATGCTCCCGACATGGTCCTAGCGGTTGTCCAGAGAGCCTCATCGCCGCAGCGGTGCCGACCGGAAGGAATACGGCAGGTCTGGATCGATAGGCTTGCCAGAGTCGCCGCATCCTCGTTGACGTCCCGTCGATTGGGTGGTACTCTCAACTCGGGCGGAGTCCAGTGATAGGTCCCTTCGACCCATAGGGAACGAACATGTCAAACCCTATTCTTCCCCCGCGACTCCGCCTCGCACTTGCCCTCCTAGCCGCACTTGCCCTGCCCCTTCGTGCCGCCGACCCGGTAGTAGTCGGCTCCCAGGTAGAGGACCAGGAGAGGCCTCTCCCCAAGGTCACGGGCTGGCGGCTGATCAACATCTTCGACCCGAAGCTGGCCGACATGCGCCTGGAGAAGCCGGGGGAGGTCCAGGCCGAGGGGAAGCCGAAGGACAACCCCGAACTGCTGAAGAAGATACAGGGGGTCGTGGAGGATCGGTATCGGAAGTTCCAGGGCGATGGTGACCTACAGCATGTCGCCGACCTCTTCAGGACACACAGGTTCGAGGAGGTCGAGAAACTGGCGAAGTCCGAAGGCGGCGTCAAGAACGATGTATCCATGGAACTGGCGCAGCAGCGCCGGACGATGGTCAACCAGGCCATGCAGGACGCCATCGCCAAGTTCGATCCCGAGCACAAGATCACCATTGGCATGCTCGATTCGGGGAACAAGAACAGCGGCATCGCCAGCGATGTGGACCAGACCATCTTCCTCGTGCCGAAGGAATACGTTCAGGAGATGATGAAGAGAGCAGGTTTGACCGAATCGCAGCTCATCGACAAAGCGATCGGGGCGTTCGACGAGTCGTTCAAGTCTCGCTGGGGCTGCACCCCCGATCGCCTCGGCATCGAGTCCATGAACGGCGCGGACTTCTTCCCCGACTGGCGAGCCGAACACAGTTTGATGGAGTATGCGCTGGAGGTCGACCGGGTGGTGGAAGGCAAGCGGGCCAATCCGGAAGCGTATCGCACCGAAGGTCAGCTGAAGAGTCAGGCAGAGGGACGCGGGTATCGAGCCCTGTGGGACCATTCCCAGAAGGTAGTGGCGCTGGACACGGTGCGAAGCGAAGTCAATGAGATCCGTGCCGCGGACCTCTCGGAGGCGGAGAAGACGGCCCGAGAGAAACAGGTGGTGGAGGAGTTCCTCAAAGAGTACACGACGGAGGACTTCAAGCCGAGAGCGCTCGGTGATGTTGCCAACGAACTCCGACGCACGGCGCCTTGGACCGAGGTGGGCTGGGACCACTCCACCAATCCACCTCGAGCCGTCGCGGAGCATCTGGTCGATACACGCAAGAAAGTCCTCCAGATGGAGCCCGAGTTCGCCCGCCGCTTCGCGTTCGACGGCGCGTGGGACAACTGGATGATGTTCGAGGCCCACAAGCAGAACCAGAAGAAGTACCTGTTGCGCAGCGTTGCCGAGGGGATGAGTCTTCTTCGTGCGGTGGAAGCCGGCAAGGGACTCACTACCTTCGAGTACGAGAAGTTCTACGGCGACTACCTGAAAGAGGGGAATCTGGACAAGCTCAACGGCTTCATCGAGGAGGTCTACAAGCCGACCCAGACAGCCTACGGGGACACGTTGCGTGCGGAGAAGGTCGAGCACATCCGCCGGGTGCTTGATGTGGCGGCGAAGGATCGACTGCGGCACAAGAAGTTCAAGAAGACCGACGGCACTACCTTCAGCGACAAGGAGATATATGCCGAGTACCTGCCGTCGCTCACCGAGCAGGATGCCAGGCTCTACGCGGGAGCCGATGAGAGTGTCAAGCAGAAACTGGAGGACCTGCGCATGGAGCGAGCGAAGCGTGAGTGGGCAAGCGATGCCCGATCACTCATGATCACAAACCTCTTGCGTACGGTAGTAGGCCCGGCCGAACTGCTGTCGGGAGGAATCAACGACGCCGAGCTCAGACGCCTGAAAGCCTCCGGACACAGAGCCCCCAGCAAGGCGAAGTTGCGGATCGCCGTGGAGCGGTCGCTCTACCACGGCCTGCACGACATCATGAGTCTGCAGTACGCGCAAGCCTTGGCGGAGCCAGATCCTGCCAAACGCCGGGCGATCACAGAAGCGTTGGGGCAGAAAGGGGAGATCGCCCATCGCCTGCTGAAGGCAATTGACAAGGTTGGGGATCCCGATCTCAGCAAGCGGGCCCGGACACTGGCGCGGGAAGCGGCGATGGCGCGTCTCAGCGTGGTGCCATCAGCCGATCTGCCCCGTGTCAATGAAGGTCCCTACAGGAATAGCGCCTTCTACGAGTTCCTACGCACCAATCTGGAAAGCAAGCTGAAGTCGGGCAAGGAACAGTACAGCCAGGTGGCGGAAGACTACAAGAAGGGCAAGTACACCAGAGAGTACGTGGCGGACAAGATGGTCCGGATGGGCATGGAGCGGAGCCTCTCCGGTGCTACGGAGCTCGCCAATGCCGTGGGCTTCAACGTCAAGGCGGTGAACTACTACATGCCGGTTCTGGGCGGCGGGCGGTTGCCTACATTCGAAGTGGAGTTCGACGGCAAGCCCTTCAGTTCGCGCAAGATGATGTCGAATCTGGTTCTCAGCGGCGGCAACTGGGATTCCGCCGTGCAGGTCGCGCTCGCGTATCAGGAACGCGGGAACGAAGCTGCCGTGTGGGCTTTTGGGCGGGAAGTTGTCCTGAATCTGCCAGGAGTTGCGCAGGGAAACGCCATCTATGAACTGGTGGCACATGGTCGTCCACAGGGAGTAGTCATGCTCGGCGGCGCGATGCTGGTTCCGGGACTCGGGCAGGCGTACCTCGCCGTGTCCAGCGTCACAGGCTCGGTCACTCTGGTCGGGAACTATTTCCTCATGCCACTGAACGATGACCTTGCCGACGCCGCCTACCAGGGGTTCCTCTCGAAGCAGGAAGCAGGCTGGTTCCGGGCTGGACGCCTTGAGGACGAAGAGGTAAACAAGCGGGTCAGTGTCCTGCATTGGGTCGGTGTGTGGGCTGTTCCGGAGGAGACGGTTGGCGAAGACGGCAAGAAACGGGTCACCTACCACGTGGGGACCTACGACAAGGAGACTGCATTCGATCTGGACTTTATCGAGTCGACCGTGAACGACGACTACGACTACCTCCGGAAGCAGGGGTGCCTTGGGGGAGGTCCGCGCTACGAGGAGTGGGTGGCGAAGACGAAGAAGGGCTACAGACTCCGGTTCGAGGCCAAACGCGCGAGTTTGCTCTACCGCTACGAGAAACCGGTCAAGGCGTACCTGAAGGCGCACGCGCCCGATGCCGAAGTCTTCCATGTCGAGGACTCGCAACCCCATGTGATCAACTTCTTCCGCCGAGTCGTCGACAATTGGTGCGAGGCCACGGGTGAGTTCAGCGAATTCCCGGAGAACGTCATCAAATCGCATCGCTTCACACCGGAACTGCGGCACAAGATGGCCTGCCGGATGGCGGGCGACTTCTTCCAGAGCATGGAGATCCTGCGCGAGGGCGAACACAGCGTGGAGAAGAGCGTGCGCATGGCTTGCCGGAAGGCCCTGCGGGATCGCACGGCCGCCGATGCAAACACGCTGATGGTCGCCTTCCACGAGATGCGGCAGAAGTTGGGCGACCCAACCACCCAGATGGCGATTCGGCAGCTCCTGACGGAGCGTCAGGAGAAGGCGCGCAAGTCGGCGCCGCGCATTCATGTCAGGCCGCGCCTCCTCACTCGCCCGACGGGGCCGGACACGGCCGTCGAGGATATCGAGTTGCTGGTGAGTGTGGTCTGTGACCAAGAGGAGTTTCCACCACCCTACAAGGTCGCGGAGCGTCGCGTGATCGAGAAACGCCCGGCAGGGCAGGTCCTGATCCTCTACGTGAAGGTGTTCGACAGCAATGGCAAGGAGGTCCGTCTGCCGGACCAGGAGGTGTGGAAGAAGGAGATCGGCGTGGTCTCGAAGGGGTTGGGGCCGCTCACGCCAAAGGTCAAGGAAGCCTCGCCCGACCCGGATAACGGGCGCCCCGCAGGGGTCGAGGTGCAGCCTCCCGAAGTACAGGATGCAAAGGCCTTCGAAGTCTTGCGTGCCCGCAAGCCAGACGGTCCCTGGGTACGGATCGCCGAGGACTTACCGGCCGACCAGAGGCGTTCTCTGACGGACAGTGAGCCAGCTGGCTACCGCGGGACCAACACGTGGTACTACACCACCTTGCCGAAGAACCGTCACCAACTTGGTCGGCCACTGGAGAATCCCGACACCTCGCAATCGGCCAGCATCACCCTCACGTACAAGATCGCCCCCCCCAATACCCGTTTCCAGAGTGTGCCGTGGGACGAGTACACGCTGGCGCGGGAGACGCCCGAAGAACGGGCCAAGATCCTGGCGGAGCGAACCGCCAAGGAAGCCAAGAAAAAGAAGGAGTGGGATGAAGAAAGGCAGCGGATCATGCGGCAGCATCAGGAGGCCGTCGCGGCCCGTGCGGCCCGAAGGGCAACCACGCCACCTCCATCCCTGCAAGGCAACTCGTCCCTCCGCCGACTGGAGGAGCGGATCCGGGAAGACAAGCTGCGCCAAGCGGCCGAGACATGGGGGGCCAGAACTAGGGAGTACGTATCCTGGGACAAGCCCCAGCCCACGGGCTCGCTGAAAGACACCAAGGCCGTGTACTTGCAGCTCTTCCGGGCCCATCGACCGGACGGCCCATACCGATTGATCAAGGAAGTCGAGGCGGACAAGGGGCAGACCGACGGGACCGGCGACACGCTGCCCGGCATGGCCTACTACTACCGGGCCCGGTTCGTCATCAAGACGGACGGAGGCGCGCTCTTCTCCGACTGGTCGGAGTTCCAGGGCGGGATTCCCGAGAACCGGTTTGCCCACGGAACCCTCGGCCGGTTGGGTGCAGACACGACCTTGGGGCGATGTCAGGTGGGGCCGAAGCAGAAGCTGAAGATCACCAACGTGAAGCTGGACGCGGGGGTCCACTCCTCGGAAGTCGACTACAAACCCCATTTCGTTCCCCACGGGCCCGAGGGGATCAACGAAGGCGGCCTGAACGCCTTCATCATGCAGGAGCGCCAGCAACTCATCGAGAGGTTCTGGAAGCGATACAGCGAGCGGGCACGCAGAGAACGGGCTCCGGAGCTGAACCGGAGGCTGCAGAAGAAACTCGAGGACTACAAGAAGAAGGAACTGCCGTGGCTCAAGGCGAACGCCACCATGCCTGGTGCCCCACTGGGGGCGGTCATCGGCAAATTCGTCAGCAATCAGCACGATGATGAGATGTCCGTATGGCGCGGCAGGAGAGAGGAATGGCGGAAGAAGAAGCGAAAGGAGGCACGAGCCCGAGGAGAGAGCTGGGGAGAGAAGGATCACGCGAATGATGCCGATCGGCCGGTCAAGCCCGAGGACACGACCATCCACTTCGTGGTCGGCAAGGGAGTCACCTTCCAGTCACCAGACTACGGTATTGTGACTCTCGCCGTCAACTGGGTGCCGAAGGGACGGAGGATGATGGAGGTCTGGGAGAACACCTATTACACTGCCGAGTACAGCGACTTCGCCGCGCCGGGACCGGTCCCCAGCATGTCCGAGCCTTCGTGCAAGCGTCGAGGGAGCGACGAGTTGCTGGCGAACGACTGGGATATCACCACGAAGCTGGAGTCCTGGAACCCCCTGGTTCCGAAGGCGCGAGACGGCAAACAGCCCCCTCGCTGGCAACGCCTGCGCGCCGAACACGCAACCCTGTACGGCGCTCCCCACGAGGACGGCCCCTGGTCCCTCATCAAGCGTGGCCTGACAGAGTTTGTGGAGAATCCCGTCCTCTTCAAGGCCTATGACGTTGTCCCGGGCGAGGACGGCTATGTCCGGGCCCGCTTGCGCTATGCCTCGCACGGCCGGTTCCTGGGCGAAGCGTGGACTGCACCAGTCAAGCTCGCGGCGCCCGACGAGGAACTGAGGATCGGCAATGGCTACTTCCGAGCCGCCAGGATCGCCGGTCGACGTGGGCAGACGGTCGATCTGACCATCACCGGCGAGTGGGACATCGTCAAGTTCGACGGGCTCGGCAAGTATGGTCCCGAGGGCATACCCGAGGAGGACTACCAAGCCTGCGTGAAGAAACTCATCGCCGTCGAGAAGAGCCAGTCCCCGAAGGAGCGACAGAGCAACCAACCCAACCTGTTTGGCGCAACCATGGATATGGCCGGGGGAAGCACACGTACGAAGCCGAAAGGCGGACTCAACAACGTCGAGGGCTTCCTGAAGGAGAAGGGCTCCTTGGCCCGCAAGGAGATGCGGGCGGGCGCCCTGATGGCACGTTTCGTCCGCTGCGCGGTCGGGGAGAAGCGCTCCGGGGTGTACTTCCCGTGCAATTGGCAGCATCTGGGGGATAGCGCTGTCTATATGCACACGGCGCGCACATGGAGCTACACCTTCCCCACGGATGGTCTGCTCTATCTGGAAGCCAATTCCTCGTCCGGCTGGACGGGTAGCCACCACGTCACCGGGAAAGGGGGGCTGGTCGTCAAGGTGCGGCGCGGAGCCGTGCCGGAAGGCGAGGGTGACGACGGGTTCCTCGACGAGTGGCAGGCCCCGAAAATGCCGCCGCCGCCGAAACCGATGCTCACAGGAAAGGATGACAATGAGACAGTGACCGGCGGCAACAGACTGAATAGGACGGGAGGGGGAAGCACCACCGGTGCAACGAACGGTGGCATGACTACCACTGCCAGAGGAATGGGCGCCGGACAGACCGGCATGACGATCACCCCGGCAATCACACAGCCGTCGACAGACAACGAGACGGACAGGCGGCCTCCCGCACAGCCACAGGCGAGTGAAACAGTGCCCCCAGCCAAGGCTAGCTACGACAGCGGAGTGAGCGCCTGGAAGAGTGGCAACTATCAGGGGGCACAGCAAGCGTTTGCCGAAGCCCTACGCCGCGATCCCGCCAATGCGGAGTACCTCTCCTCCTATGGCGCAACTCTCCACCAGACCGGACGGTACGATGAGGCCCTGCAGGCCCACAGGAAGGCCATCGCCATAGCGCCGAAGGTGGCCAAGTTCCGCACCCACGCAGCGTTGGCGTTGCGGGAGAAGGGGCAGCTGGAGCAAGCTCTGAAGCGGTTTGACGAAGCCGCCGCGTTGGACACGGGGAACGCCGCGCTGAACCACGAGCGTGGCCTGACACTCCAGAGAATGAAACGTTGGGCGGAAGCAGAACAGGCTGCTCGCCGCGCGTTGGGGCTGCAGAGCGGCAGAGCCCATTACCACCATGCACTGGGGATGGCAACCTATCCTCAGCGCAAGTATGCCGAAGCAGAAAGGGCCTTCGCCAAGGCGGTCGAGCTGGCTCCTCGTCGGGCCCCGTACCTGAATGACCTGGGGAACACTCAGTACGCCATGGGCAAGCTGAAGGAGGCCCATGGTTCCTATATGAGAGCCGCCAAGGAAGCCCCAAAGGCCGGCCAGTACATCCGGAATGCCGGCTACGCCTTGGAACAGTTGAACGACCTCCGGAATGCCGCAAGAGCCTATCGCCAAGCGACCCAACTAAGCCCCAGGAACCCTCTCTTCCATTGCGATCTGGGCAATATTCTGTTTCGCACACAGCGCTGGCGCGAGGCCGCCGACGCGTACGCGAAGGCAATCAACCTAGACCCCAAGAGCGGGCAACTCCGAGCGCACTGCGCAGGGGCGCTGTTCCGGGGGGGCTGGCGACAGGAGGCCATGCGTCAGGCTCAGTTCGCGATTCAGCTCGGCTGCAAGCAACACTGGGTGTACCAGCCCTTGGGCCTGAAACCGAACTGATCCGCCCGCCCGCCGGACACGATCTTGGCCATTGTAGCGATTGGCCGGTCTGCGGCAGCCCTTCTGGTTGCTGCTTGCGTCCAGCCGATTGGGCTCTACTTCCTGATGGATTGGCGCTTCCCTGCTGACATGGAGTCGGCATGGGCCTCCAGGCCGATTTCCCGAATCGGCCGGATGCAGGCGGCCCGGTCGGAACGGAAGGTGAAGCCGAACAACTTCGCCATGGAGTTGTTGTGAGGGTGCAGACGCAGCCGATCCATCTCGAGCCCTGATTCGGGAGCGAGTGGCACGCCATGGCGGCAAGCGCCGCGTCATGTGCTGGAACCTGGCGATCGTGCTTGAGGACTGACCCGAACGGCCCAAGTTCGACCCGGAGGTCCGGAGGGACGCGTCCCTCCGGCAGGGGTGCCGGGGGCTGGCCCCCGTTTCCCCTTCCTCAATACGGTCCTCGCCAGCGCTTCTACGGCCGCTGCACCCAGAGGGGGGTGCCCCAGGCGAGTTCGCCGTCTTCCTGGATCACGCGGACGTAATAGCTGCTCTCGCCGGCGACCGGGGCGGGATCTTGCCAGGTCACGTCCACGGCCGCCTTGCCGGGGGATATGGTGTGGTAGATCTCGGCGTTGCGGATAATGTCCAGGCTCTTGATGGGGCCCGTGCCGACGGCGTGGATGCGGAGTTTGGGCGCATCATCGACCTTCAGTTCGTCGCCCATCATGTGGCTCTCGCCGATGCGGACGTCAAGGAGGATGTTGTCGGTGGCACCGTAGCAATGTCGTTTGCGGAGCGCCTCCATGACGCCCTCCCGGCTCATCTCGGACACGTACAGCATGGCGTAGCTCACGTGGGTGGAGCGGTGGTCGGAACTGGCGATGATCCCAAACCTCTGATTGGCTTTGAGCAGGTTCCAGTAGAAGCCTGGGGTGTTGCCCTTCTTGTTGCCTCGGGGACAGCCAGGGTACTCATAGGAGTTCCGCGCGCCCTGGTAGATCTCCACGACGCAGTTCACGTCGGGAGCGCGATCCACGAAGTTCCCGCCGGCTCCGGTGCCGATGGTGTGTGGGATGCTGACAAACTTCTGCTCCCGCAGGAACTGGAAGAGCAGGCGCGTATCCTGGATGGAGCCTTTCTCGTCGATGTTGTTCCGACCATGCACGGGCAAGACCCGCACGCCGCGCCGCGGCATGATGATGTTCTTGTGTCCCTGCGGCCCGTTCGCCGTGACGCTTCGCTCGTAGGAGAACATGGGAATGAAGTGGTCTGTCATCAGGTAGAGGTCGTAGAACTTCTGGGTGATGTACCAGGGGTATTCGAAACCACTGCCGTTGTCGTGGTCGCCATTGCCCATGGTGTCGAGCGCAGCGGCATCCAGCGCATAGCGGAAGGCATCGTCGATGGAGCCGTCGCCGAGGGCGCTGTCGCCCGAGAATGCAGTGTGGCGGTGGAAATCGCCGCGCAGGATGCGGTATGTCTTCCCCGCGACCGTGGCCCGGAAACCGCGCATGCGCTTCACCGCTTCCCGTTCAGCGGCCACCGAAGCAGGGACTTCTGGCGCCGCCACCGTGATCACAGGTCCGAGGAGCGGAGGGTGTGGCTGACCAGCGGGGACATACCGCCCAAGACAGATGTTTTGGTTTGCCTCGCTCTTCTTGCGCTGCTGGGACGCGCGGCGGTCGCCGGCACCGGCGACAGCGACCCCTCCGGTTGGCAAAGCACAGATCACCGGCGCACAGTGCCGATGCCCCGACGAGCCAAGCAGGCGAGCCGGAGGCAGCCAGCGGTCACCGCCGAGGGTGGTCACGAAGTCGGACCAGATCCCCTGGTGGGCCAGCGCCTTGTCCGGCAGGTAGTCGTGTTGGCGAAACGCCAGGCAGATGCGTCCGTCGGTCGTGACGGCCAGTCGGGGATAGTAGGCGTAGCGCTTCTGTTCCTTGAAGATGGATTCGCGGGAGCGTTTGGGCCTGCCGTAGACGGTCATGATGGTCTGCTGCAAGGGCAGGAGCGGATCGAACGACGCCCTGGGCAGCCGCAGTTTGCCGTCTTCGAGACAGGCCACTCGCAGTGTGCGCCCATCGTCGATGCGCTCGCCGGGCACTTTCTTGACCGCCGCGTTGCCGCCGGTGTCTTTGCCCCAGTTCTCGCCGGTTTCTTCCCAGGCAATCCAGAGGCGGTCCTGCGCGTCGAAGGCAATGCTGGCCCGGTCCTCGAAGCGGAGCGAGGTGGCGATGGGTACTCGGGTGGGCTTGGCAATCCCCTGCGGGAATAGCGCGCAGTAGACATCGTAGTCGCCCTTGGCGTAGGTGTCATAGGCGACCGCAACCGTGCCCCGACTGTCGGCGGCGACGCTTGGCATCCAGCAGTTGGCCGTGCCGTCGGTGACCTCAATCGGCGTCCCGAGCTTGAGAGTCTTGGTATCGAGTTGCGCTAGCAGGATGCGGGAGGTCCCCTCCTGGAAGCTCTGCCAGGTGACCCAATAGGCCTGATCCGTCGCCACCAGCGCCGCGTACAGGTCCGGTCCCGGGGTCGAGGTGAGCCGGACCGGTTTGCTCCACTTGTTTCCGGTCCGAATACTCGCATGAAGATCCCAGTTCTGGCCCGTTCGCTGCGACCAGACCACCAACGGCCCAGCCTCGGCCCGAGTCGCCAGCGTCGGCTGGAACAGATCGAGTCCCCCCGCAGTGATCGGGACTGCTGCCTCGGCGACTCCGGCCTGCTCGCGAACCACCAGGAGCTGGTCATTGCACGCCACTTGCTGCAGCGGCGCGTAGTTTTCGGGATCCTTCTTGAGGGACACTCGTACGTCCGGCCGCCCCCGGTAGGCAACATACGCAGTCCAGGTTGCCCCGTCGGCGGCGGCGCAGAGCGCCGGGAAATCGTTGTACAGAACCGAACCGTCCTCGGCCTTGCATGTGCCCAGCTGTAGACCAGGCACCGACCGCTCCACACGGACCCGCCCATCCAGGAAGGTCGCGGATTGGCCATGGACAACCGCTTGCGGATCAAGCAGGAACTCGCCATGTGCCGCAGTTGTGATGGTGATCGGCGCCCATTCCGTGGCCGTGAGTTCGACGACGAAGGAATACGGCTTCAGCGGGTAGTGGACCGGCACGCCCTTGAGATCGACGACCGGGCGCTTCTTGAAGTAATCCCGCATCATTTCCCGTTTGCTGCTGCCCTTCCAGACGACCCGCGTCGGTGAAGGTCTCTTGATGTTCGCTCGCTTGCCCCATGGGTAGAGATCGAGCACGACGGCATTCTCGACCACCACTCCATCCGGACAGCGCAACTCGCCATCCCAGGCCGTGGACTTCTCGTCCGTCGCCCCCAGGCGTATGGTCAAGGCGATGCGCGTGGGCGTGGCCCCGGCAACCAGGGACGCGATGCCAAGGCATAGCGCTACGGAGAGCCGCAATGCGGCGGGATTGCAGACCCATTTCATCATGGTCGGTCTCCTTGGGACAAGCAGTTGTTCGAGATCGCCTACGATACAGGCAGTTGCTCGGCGTTCCATGCCCCGGAGCGGGAGTTGCCGAATGCGGTCACAGGCGCTATCCTCGGGCATTGCCTGCCGCCTATCGACACCTCCGGGGAACCACGATGAGAACTGCCTCTGCCCTGCTTTTCCTCTTCTCGCTGCTGGCCACCGCCCAGGAGCCCATCGTCCTCTCGCCGGTGGCTGGCGACAATGCCCCGGCGCTGCGGGCCGCGCTCGACGTCTTGCGCAAGCAGAAGGGAGGCGTCCTCGTGCTCAATCCGGGGACGTACTCGGTTGGTGCCCAGCTCAGCCTGGACAACCTGGCAGACGCCCACATTCTGGGGCGCGGCGAGGCCATCCTCAAGCTCTTGCCAGAACGGCACACCCGGACCACGAAGGCTGCCAAGACAGGCGAAACTGAAATCCTCGTGCAGCAAGCGGATGTCTTCGTTCCCGGCCTGGCCATCGAGCTTCAGGGCGCCATTCGCAACACCCTGACTCCAGAGGGAAAGCCCCATCGCATCTCCCATATCACCACCACCATCAAGGAGGTCCAGGCCGACCGCCTCGTTCTTGCCAGGCCCTTGACTGCCGATGTCCCCGCTGGCGCTCCCGTCGTCCATCCCATGAACCTCTTCGATGGCCGCCGCAACATCCGCAACCTGACCATTCAGAACCTGACCCTCGACCTCAACCGCGACGCCTGGCCGGTCCGTCCCTTTAACCACGCCCGCAACAGCGGCATCTTCCTGCATGGCCCCTACAGCTACGAGACCGGGCCCACCGGCCCGGCTCTTGAGGGCGTCCGCATCATCGACTGCACCATCAAGAACTCGCACCATCGCGGGATCGCCTTCTACAACGTGCGCAACAGCGGCGTCTACCATTGCCGGATCGAGAATACGGCGGCGGAGGGCATCGACTTCGACCACTTCGTCACCCACTGCCAAGCCGTGGGCAACACCCTCGTCAATTGCCGGAACATCGAGCTGAACGACGCCTCCGACTGTCTTGTCTCCGACAACCTGCTACGCACCTGCCGGACCGGCATCGTGGTCTGGCAGTGGTGCCAGCTTCCGGGCCTCAACGAACGGAATCTGATTCTCCGCAATCGCTTCGAGGACTGCCCGCCCCCGGCCATCTCCTTGCGCAAGGGGGCCGACCAGAACACCGTGCGCAACAACTCCGGACACCTCGCCAAGGGCCCCGCCATCGTCATCGACGGCAAGGGCAACCTATTCGGCGAAAATCCATTCCAGGTCGACCAAGGCGACGTCCAGCGCATCGCGCCGGGCAATCTCCTAGCTCAGCCAGCAGAGGACGAATAGCCTGGCGCGGCCGTTGGCCGCAACCAAAACGAACATCGAACATCGAACGCCCAACATCGAACATCGAATTGGGGAGCCGGGTTGCATCGTTGCGCTTTGGAGGTCAAAGACTTGTGGTCTTCCGATAGCCAGAATCTTGTACGGAAAACAAGAATCTGACTGGTAGTAGCACGGGATCCGGTGCTCACCGTATCCCGGTCAGTCGCGGTTGGGTGGGCGCAGGGGAACGCGGTAGCGGACCGTGCGTGAGATGCGCAGGTTGTCGATCACCATGCCGGGAGCGCCGATTCGCAGCTCTGGCCCGAAGGTGTCGGGGAGATTCCGGGCCGGTGCGCTGCCAAGCAAGCGACCATCCACCCACAGCTGGACGAGTTCACGGTCCCAGCAGGCGGCGATGTGGCGCCAGACTCCAGGCTGCCAGCTGCGGGCGTAGCCATCGGCCCACACGCGCACCCCGACCCCCCAGTGTCGGTTGAGACCGAAGGAGATGTGCCCGTATTGGTCCCGCGCGAGGGAGAGCCCACACATACCCGGAACACTGACGAAGGGACGTCCGACCCGCTCCCCGCCGGGGACCAGCAGCTTCACCCAGAGCTCGATTGTCCCCGCCTGCGGATCAAGGAAGTCCTCGGCCGACGTGGCCACGTACGCGCCTGCCCCCTGATGCAGGCTCGCTCCGAAACGCCCCTTGGGAACCCGCTTGACCTCACCCTTCAGGAAGAACTGGAACGGGTCAAGCTCCTTCTCGAAATCGAGTAGCAGAAGTGTGTCTTGATCCGATTCGAGCCTCCGAATGGGGGGCAAGTTAAGAGCTGGTAGACCGGGGTGTCCAAGCAACACATTGTCCAGGAAGACATCGTCTGACGAAGCGAGTTCGAGACGCAGCATCGTGGCCGTGCCTCCCGGAGTGACCGAGAACCGGTGCGATACCCATTCCCCCGTGCCCTCCACGCTCTGATCGAGCAGTTTACGCCACTTGTTGCCGTCACGCGCCGACACCCGTGCCCACACCTTGCCCTTGCCCCGGACCTCGAAGGTCAGCGTCCATGTCGCGGCATCGGCAACGGGGATGCCGTCGTAGAACACCCGTGCGGCGCCCTTCCCCGCCCACAATCGCAGACAGTGGCCGGCGGGGCGCCGAGGCACGACCTCCGCACGGCCGTCCCCGCGCGTCTTCACATCCCACGTCCGAGGCACGGATCTGCCGCCGGCATCCGGCTCGACCAGTTCAAAGCCCCCGTTGGGCAGGGCGTTGACCGGTGCCTCCTTGGCCGCGAGCACGACCGTCAACGGCAGCAGCAGGATGGCCCAGCGGAAACGCATGGCAGTCACTTCTCCTCCGCCCACAGGCCCGTCTTCTTCTGGCTCGCGATGAAGCCCAGGTTCTCCAGATACATGCGTTGCCGATCATTCCCTCCGAACGCGCCGAGTTTGGCTAGGCCGCCACCGATCAACTTAGCGTTGATCAGGTCGCGAATGTTGTACGTGTTGGTCCCCAGGTAGACATAGGCCAGATGGTGCCCGTCGGCATCACGAGTCACAGCGTCATGGGACAGGCTCACTGCCTTCCCCACCACCATCGTTCGGTGAGCGGCCAGCGCCCGTTCCCGGTAGGCGTGCTTCTCGGGTATGCCCGCCGCGCCAATGTAGTAGACGTCCTCGACCGTCGTGCCAAGGCGCACCTTCACGCCGCGGGTGCCGATGATATCCACCACCGTTCCCCGACTGGGCCGAGCCACCCCGGCAGTGATGGCCGCGAGCACGGGCACCGCGCTATAGCGACTGTCCTCGGGGGTCTCGAAGTCCAGCGTCGCAATCTCCTTTCCTGGATGCGGGTTGGTCCATTCGCAGCCTGGCAGGATCACTCCCTTGTGCATGGGGTTGTCGCCTTGCCAGGCCACGAACAAGCCGTGACGCTCCATCGCCTCGGCGTACCGAGTCGGCTCGGCCCACCAGTCGATGACCTGCTGTCCCGACTTCACCGCGAACAGCTCCTCCGAGCCGTCGGCGTAGTGGATTCGGTACTGGAATGGCACGGGCGCGCTCCACGCCACCGCGTGCAGGAAGAAGAGCACATCGGCCTTTCGTCCAATCTTGATCCCCGCGACCTTTTTTGGGCAGTCCGTGTTGCTGGCGTTGCGGCTGTGCAGCGTGATCACGCCCTTGGGGGCGGCAAGCTGGAAGGGAATGTCGGCGAATCTGCGGCTGCCGGTCGGCAGGTTACGCATGTCGTTTTCCCCCTGGTTCGTCCAGCCAAGGAGGCCCGTCTTGGCATCGTCCCGGAATCCCCGATTCGCATAGGGCGCGAGATCGATGCAGGAGAACTCGTAGCGCTTGAGCCGCGCCTTACGCGCCCGTGCCGCACCGCCATCCCCGCGCAGTTCGCAGCCCAGATTGGTCAGCAGGAGAGAGCGCAGACGCGTGACGGTCACGGCCAACGCAGGAACCGGCTCATCAAGCCGCAGCGTGCTGATCACCACCCGCCCTTCTCCCACTGGGATCTCAAGCAGTCCCCCCGGGCGAGTCAGGCGCATGGCATTCGGCGCGTCGGTCTCCGCGATCCAGTCCGCGATGCGTTCCTTTGGCTCGACCGGGTAAGCCGACCACCAGCCGCCCTCATGCTGAAGGCCCTGTTTGTGTTTGCCACTGGACCAGTACATCTCGTGGTTCGAGATCCCCGCCAGCAACCCGGAGTCGGTCCGCCGCAGACACATGAACTGCACCTCGCGCGGTTCCTTCTCGACCGGGCGGAAGCGAAGCGGCGCGCCAACCAGTTCGGCGACTGATTTCGTCTCGGGTGTGGGTCGATGCACGAAAACCGTGCCGCCAGCCTGGGCGAAGGCGCGCAGAGCGACCGCGTTGTCCGGAGCGAGGGCTGCCGCGTCCACGATCACGGTGCGCGCCGCCGTGCGCTCAGTCGTCGTCACGAGCCGGGCATCGGCCAGCATCCCCCGCAGGCGACTCCCCTCCTTGGCGATGACGAAGGCCTTCCCCGCTTTGCGGAAGGGGATCGGCGCGGCGAGGTAGCCAAGGAGATTCTCAAGCAGGCGCAGCGCCTGCGGCGCGCTGCGAGCCTTGCGCACGATGGGCATCTGGCAGAGCACGAACGAGCCCTCCCCGTCGTACAGTTCGAGCAGCGGCGTTTCCACGGGGCCATCCACGGTGCCCACATCGACCAGAGGCAGCCAGTTGCCGCGCGTGGGCTTGCGGAAGTTGTGCGTGCTCACATCCATACCGTCGGCCCACCAGCGCAAATCAGCGTCGCGCAGGCCGCGAAGCGCCGGATGGTCACCGGCCCGGACAAAGGCGATGGTGGTCAGTTCGCGCTTGCTCATGGTGAGCTTGACCGGCACGAAATCGGGCTCCTGGCGTTGCGCCAGGACCAGGACGCGCCCGCCCTTCTTCACGAATGCCGCCAGGCTGGCGCGCCACGCGCCCTCCCCTGCGTCGGTTAACGCACCCGGGGCGATGACGAGAACGCCCGCTTCGGGCGCCGTTGGGCGCGTCGCCCGCGTGAACGGGACGCCCAAGGCGGCGAGAGTCTCGGCGCTCTCCCCGCTCGGATCGAACAGAGTGAGTTTCAGGTCGGCGGGGGACTGGAGTGACGGCTTGGGGAAGATCCTCCACCGGCGCGTTGCGGTGGCGACGGGCCGGTCGCCGTCCATCAGCGAGACGACGAATGGCTCCTCTACCGTGTGTTCGACGGTCGGCAGCTTCACCCTCAACGTGATGCGTTTGAGTTCGGCGGGGTCCATGCGGAGGCGTCTTCGGCCCAGACGTTCGCCCCCAAGATGCCATTTGAGAGTGAGGGTGGCTTTCTCCGGCAGGTCATGGTGCACATTCAGGTTTCTGACCACCGTACGGCCACCGAAGAACTGGCTGTCCTCCTCCTTGAGGACAATCGCCTGGGGCCGGATCTCGGCGCGCTGATTGCTGTAGGTGTCGATGAGCGCGAACTCCGCATCGCGCAGGCCATTGGTGAGAAAACGCGTCGATCCCCCCCACCCTTCGCGCCAGAACGTGCCCCCTTGGAACGCCTGGTCCCCGTTGATGATCGAGCACCCCCATGGACGGTTGATGTTGGCGGGCCAGTAGGCTTCGCCCACGGTCAACGGCTTCTCGCCCAGCGTCACGTCCCCCATGGAGTACTTGAAGACCGTCTTCCCATCGAGCGGTCCCCACCACGCCTGATTGGGCATGGCTGGATTGCGCGCCAGTTCGAGGGGGTAGTGCAGGGCATGGAAGTTCCAGTTGCCCATCAGGTCGCCGTCGGCCTCCCACTCCACGGGGCGCTTCATTGGATCGGCTTCGGTCATCTCCTTGCAGACGCGTGTCTGCCAGCGGTTCGCCATGGTGCGCGTCGCCTCCCCCTGGTACGCCCAGCCCCACATATTCTCGTTGCCCGCGCTCCAGAACAGCACGGAGGCGTGGTTCTTGTAGGCATTGACCATGGCGCGTTCGGACGCAATCGCAGCCTCCCACCAGGTCTTGCTGAAGCTGAACTTCTGCTGGCAGATATGCCCATTCTCGATCTTGAGGACCAATCCGCTCTCGTCCGCCATCTCGCACACTTCGCGGACCCCCACATGGTTGTGCGCACGCGCGACTTGGGTGGCGTTGCGCTCCATGCACAGCGCCTGCCAGTTCCAGATCGACTCCAAACGCTTCGCGGGTTCCCAGTCCTTGCGCCTGCTGATCCCCGTGGCACCACCCGCCCATCTGCTGCGGAACTTCCAGCGCACTCCATTCATGAGGAACGATGTCCCTTTGATCCGGATGTCACGGAAGCCAAACCGTTGCACGTGCCGTTCGGGCAGATCACCCAGCTGCGTCTCAAGCACGTAGAGATGGGGCTTCCCCGGCCACCAGAGCGTTGGCTTGCGCCACCGCTTCGAGAACGCCACGTCCGCGCTGCCGTCAGCGGGAACGGTCACGGTCTTCCCACCGAGGTCGAGGGCGGGCTTGCCTGCGTCCAGCACCTGCGGCGTCACCTTGACGCTGGCAGCCAGAGCGCCGGAGTTCCGCAGGCGATAGCGCAACTCCAGGCGCCCTTCCTTCACACGGGTGACCACGTCCACGTCCTCGATGTGGACTGCCGGCCGGGTCGCGAGCCAGACCGGGCCGCGAATGCCGAGGTAGGAGCGCATGGTGTAGCCCGCCGGGCTGGTCATGTGGTCCTTGAAGATGATCTTCTCCCCCTTGGCCAGTCGCTCCTGATTCTTGGGCGAATAGGCGATCCAGTCCCGGACGGCCACGTCCAGCGTGTTCGGACCGTTCAGATTCAGGGCATCGGTCACGTCGAGTTCAAAGGGCTCGGAGCCATATCTGCGGAAGCCGACCTGCTTGCCATTGAGCACCACGCGGACCTCGCAGAGGGTGTGGTCGAAGAACAGCGTATACCGCTCTCCTCTGAGATAGGCGGGGGTGTCGAACGTCTTGCGGAGCCACGCGCAGTGCCCAGCCTTGTTCGAGAGCTGCTGAGGCACATGCGTCTGCGTCCAGGCCGCGTCCGCAGGGGGAGTCTCGCCCGTCTCGGGACCACGGAACTGGTGCAGTTGCCACTGGCCATTCAGACTGGCCCGACGACGCGGGCCGACGCGAACATCGCGCACGCGGAACCGGGAGAGCCGGATGGGCTCGCAGTCCTCGGTGCCGGCCAAGAAGACGGTGAGTCGATCCCGCGCCGTATCGCTGGCCTTGAACTCGAAGGGCAAAGAGACCGTCGCGAGCGCGGGGATCTTGACCGTCTGCTCCGTGTTGAGCAACACCCGTTGCTCGTAGTCACGGGCCACGGCGCTCACCCGGATGCTCCGCACCCCCACGCCGGGATTGTAGAGGACCAGCGTCTCACGCACGATTCCGGCCTCATCGGTTGCCTCGGCCCAATCCGTCCGCAGCCAGCTCGTTTGCCTCGGTGCCACGGTTGGCTTCGGCAGCGTCACAGCGTTGTCGGTTGGTACGGCCAGGTAGCAGTGCAGTTCACCAAGGACGACCCACTGACGATACGTCCGGTAGACGACACGCACGGTGTCCGCCGCCTTGAGAGTCACGGCTGCACGACTGCGCAGTTCGCCCGTGTAGTGTCCGTTGGGTTGCCGGACCGGCTCCGTATGCCCTCCCCAAGGCACGGGCATATCGTTCACGAACAGCTTCAGAGAGCCAGTGGTGAACTCGTCGAGGAGGTACTCGCTTGGGATGACCCCCCAGGTCTCCAGTCCCACCCAGAAGGTCCCCGCCTGCGGCGCAGTCCACCGCAGCTGGTCGTACTTGGCCCTGCTTCCCCGCAGACGAACTCCGTCACGCCCCTCGCCAAAGGCATCCGTGACGATCTCCGGTGCCACAACGGCACCAGCACGCACAACCTGTGCGTCCCGAACGGGGGCGGAGATAGGTGCTGCATACAGTGAGGCTGCGCCGATAAGAACGCCAATAAAGCCAATCGTTCGCCACATGTGAATGCCCTGCCTTTGCTCTTGGTCACTCTCACCAGTATAGATGGGGGGCTGCTTTCCGGTAACCGGGAGGAAGATAGCGAACAATGGTGTTGAGGGCAACGGGTCGCGGGCCATCTTGGGATCTGACTGAGGCGGCGCGCTGGTCACGAATGCCCGCCACCGATGGGGATCCCATCGTCGCTCGGGCGCCAGAACTCCGGCCCAGACCGTTGCATGCCCAGTCTCCCGACAGTATTCTTCCATGGTGGCAGGAAGACGAATTGTCGTCGGTAGCCGGGCGGACATGGGGGCAGTCGCCAAGCAAGACACCCCATGTGGTAGGCAATGGAAAGAGGAACAATGAGATACACGACGCGCTGGTGGTTGCCGACTCTCCTGTCTCTATTCTTCGCCGCCGCCTGTCCGGCCCAGGATCTGGTCTGGGACAGCGACTTCTCCCGAGGGTTGCGGGGCTGGAGACTCGCTACGAACAGCAGGCTCAAGCGGGAGGGCGCGACGATGTTGGTCCGCCTCGTCGGCCCCAAGGGAGGCGGCGTTGCCGAATGCCGTTCTCCCGTGCTGGAGTTGAGTGGTGAGGAAGGCGAGTATGAACTGACCTGCACCTACCGCACCGAGATCAAGGACTCCCACCTGCATGGCGGGGCATGGCTCATCCTCTACAAGCTGGACACCGCCGGTAAGCTGGTCGGGGAATGGAGCGGATTGATTCTGAAGCCCTCCACCGAGTGGGGGGTGGCCAAAGGCATTGTCAAGATTCCCGCCGGAGTCAAGACATTCGAGACAGGGATTCGCGTTCAGGGGCGCCCCGCTCGCGTCCTCGATGTGAAGTCCGTGTCCCTACGTAAGATCCGGTGATGGGAGGAACCATGAGAACGCTGCGGAAGCTCTTTGTCCTGCTTGGCTCCAGCTTGCTCGTCTCGGCGGCGCCAGAGCCCCTCTCACTCTACGTCTCTCCCGCCGGCAACGATGCCTGGCGCGGGGGTCTCCCGGCGAGCAACGCACCGGGGACAGACGGGCCGTTCAAGTCCGTGTCCCGCGCTCGGAACGAGATTCGCCAACGGCAGGAGGAAGGGCCGATTGGCCCCGTGACCGTCTACCTTCGCGGCGGCCGGTACGAGCTCGCAGACACCCTTGAGTTCACGCCTGCGGATTCTGGCACGGAAGACGCCCCCATCGTCTACTGCGCCTACAAACAGGAAGTCCCGATCCTCAGCGCTGGCAGGAAACTGGCGAACATCCGGAACGCCGGCCCCCACTGGGAGGTGGATCTGCCGGAGGTGAAGCAGGGGGATTGGGATTTCTCCCAGCTCTTCGTCAATGGTAGCCGCCGGATGCGCTCGCGGCTCCCGGAACAAGGCTACTACTACATCGCTGGGAAGGCGCCGCAGGCGCCCTATCTGAGCGGCAAGTACTCCGACGCCTTCCGCTACGATCCCCGGGATCTCCGGCTACCCCCGAGCGAAGACTTGCTTGCCACCGAGCTGGAGATCTTCCACCACTGGTCCACATCCAAACTCCGCGTTGCCGAGATCGACCGGGGCATGCAAACCGTTTCCTTCACCGGGGCCACCCACCGGTCTCTGACTGCCGGCACCCGGTATCTGGTGGAGAACACCCAGGCGGGAATGCGTCGGCCCGGGCAGTGGTGCCTGGTCGGTTCCACCGGCACGCTCAAGTACATTCCCCTGCCGGGGGAGGATGTGGCTGCGGTGGAGATGATTGCTCCCCGGCATGCCTGTGTCCTCAGAATCCGTGGTGATCTGGGCAAGAAGCAGTGGGTAAAGCACCTGGTCTTCCGGGGCATCACATTCTCCCATGCCAACTGGGCAACTCCTCTACAAGGCAACGTCATCGGCCAGGCCGAGAACACGCTTCCCGCCGGCGTCCAGACCGAAGGCATGCAGGACTGCGCCTTCGAGAACTGCCGGTTCACGCAGATCAGCTCGCACGCGCTGGAGCTCGGCCTCGCCTGCAAGCGCAACCGGATCGAGGGGTGTGAATTCACCGACAATGGCGGCGGCGGCATCAAGATCGGCCCGTCCAGCCGGAAGGACCCCGATCTGATCGCCAGCCACAACCGGGTTCGGGACTGCCTGATCGCCCACAATGGACGATTCCTGCCCGCTTCGGTGGGCATCCTCCTGCAATTCGCCCATGACAACGTGATCGAGCACAACGAAATCTACGACATGTACTACACCGGCATATCGGCCGGCTGGACCTGGGGCCTCGGCAAGACGCCCACCCGCGACAACTTGATTGCCTACAACCACATCCACGACTGTCTCCAAGACGTGCTGACCGATGGCGCAGGTATCTATACCCTCGGGAGGTCCCCGGGCACCATCATCCGGGGCAACCACATCCACGACATCACCGGCATTCCCTGGGCCGTCGGCATCTACCTCGACCAGGGCTCCAGTTTCACCCGCACCGAGGACAACCTCGTCTACAACATCACCACCCACGTCTACAACCTGAACAGTGACGGAGGGATGCACAATATCGCCCGCAACAACATCTTCGGACCGATCCTCGACCCCGGCGCCCCCATGTTCCGGAAGCCCATGTTCCGGCGCGGCGAGCGCGAGACCAACCTGGGTCTCGACGTGCAGCACAACATCATCTACTGGGACCAAGGCGTGCTTACCAGCGAGAACTGGGAGCGGTCCGACTGCATCTTCGACAACAACCTCTACTGGAACTTCGGGGGCCACCCAGTCACCTTCCACGAGCGCTCCTTCGCGGAATGGCAGGCCACCGGGCAGGATGCCCACTCCATCATCGCCGATCCCCTCTTCGTGGATCCCGCCAAGGGTGACTACCGCCTGAAGGACGGGTCCCCAGCCTCACGCATCGGCTTCAAGCCCTTCGACTACGGCAAAGCTGGCCGGCTCACCAAGACTCCCGCGAGAGCATTCCCCCGCGCCTATCCCGTCGGACTGCGCAACCGCCCGCGGCGGGACCTCCACATCGAACTTGATTTCGAGGCATTCCCCGTCGGTGCTTCCCCACTTCTCGATGCCAACGAGGAGGGGGCCGGGACCATCCGCGTGACCGATGCGACAGCAGCGGCCGGCAAGAAGTCCCTCCGCTTCACCGATGCCGCCGGCATCAAGTTCTACAACCCCCACTTGGTGATGTTCAGCGACCGGAAGTCCATGGCGGGCGCCTACCGGTTCTCGGTGGACGTCATGAACGACAAGGAGAGCCCGGCTGACATCGACATCGAATTCCGGGACTGGTCCGGGAAGAAGATCCTCGTTGGTCCGAAGCTGACGGTCCGCACCGACGGCAGACTTCTCCTCGGCGCCTCCGAAGGCGGCGACGCCGACGGCACACCGCTCTGCCAGATCCCCAATGGCGAGTGGTTCAGCATTGACCTGCGCTTCTCGTTGGACCCCAAAGCGGCGGGGCAGACCTTCGATATCACCGTGCGCCGAAACGGCCGGATCGCAGCCCAGAGGACCAACGCGCCCTTCCTCTTCCCCAACTTCCGGACCCTCACCTGGGGCGGAATCGTGTCCCCTGGGAAGAAGACCGCCGCGTTCTTCCTGGACAACCTGCTGTTCAAGGAAAAGACGCCCAAGGGCCCCGCCACCCCCTAGCCCCAG
>Ga0307987_1000464_pt1 | contig 24445 bp, 10 predicted proteins | sample EllFjometagen181_FD_203157 | JGI IMG/M metagenome (GOLD analysis project Ga0307987, IMG submission 203157) | Marine microbial communities from Ellis Fjord, Antarctic Ocean - #181 | ecosystem: Environmental > Aquatic > Marine > Unclassified | place: Southern Ocean | collected 2014-10-08 | reverse complement strand
AATGCCCTCATTATCATAATAAGTTGACATGTGTAAAATTAATTTGTAAGTTATTGACAAATATATTGTTAGAAATTATTAAAATAATAATCGATCAAAAAAAACAAGAAGATGAAGGGTTGTAGTACAGATAACCACGGAAAAAAAAGAAGAACTTTGGTCAGCTAATTTCGCTAATTTACGCTAATTGTTTTTAAAAGCATTCCAACAAGTTGGAACAATGCATGTTAACATTCTGACTACAGCTCCGTAGGAGCGACAGCATGTAGCCACGGGTGTAAACCCGTGGAAAAATAACACGAGCAGAGCTCGTACCTGCTCACAGCAGTGTCTTAGCTAAAATAAATAACAAAAAAATTACAATTTTTTGATGAAAGATGTTTAAATGGTTCTGTCGACAATGATTCTGTAAAAAATATTAATAAAAATAAAAAGGAACTAATATGAAAATAGGAATTATAAATGATTCACTTAGATTGGGAACTCGTGAAGGAATAGCAAAAGCAAAAGAATTGGGCGCTGATGGCATTCAGGCCTATGCAGTTAGAGGGGAAATATGTCCTGAGAACTTAGACCTGTCTGCTCGTAATGAACTCAAGGCTTATTGTTCTTCTCTTGGTTTGGAAATCTCGGCACTTTGCGGGGACTTGGGAGGTCACGGATTTCTCAGAAAAGACGAAAATATTGCAAAAGTAAAGAGGTCTAAAGATATTGTTGATTTGGCGGTGGACTTAGGAACCAGCATTGTGACAACTCATATTGGAGTAGTTCCAGCGGACAGTAATTCCGAACAATACGATATCTTGTTGAAGGCCTGTCGCGATATTGGCAATTATGCTTGTGATAAAGGTGTGACTTTTGCTATTGAAACCGGTCCTGAAATTGCAACTCAACTTAAGACTTTTCTGGTCGATGCTGATTCTAAAGGAATGGGAGTTAACCTGGATCCAGCCAATTTTGTTATGGTTACCGGAGATGATCCTGTTCAAGCTGTTTACACTCTCAAAGATTATATTGTCCATACCCACGCGAAAGATGGGGTAAAATTACAGGATTGTGATCCTATGGCTGTTTACAATTCCTTTGCTGACGGAGGAGTTGAGGGTTTAAATATCGGGGAATTATTCAGTGAGGTACCACTGGGAGAAGGTGGTGTTGATTTTGACAAATACCTTGCAGCTTTGAGTGATATTGGATACACCGGGTATTTGACTATAGAACGGGAAGTAGGAGAAAATCCTGTTGCCGATATCGCAATGGCTGTGCAGTTCTTAAAAAACAAAATCGGTACTGCCAAAATTCTATGAAAAACATTTTCCGTTCACCGAACGGATGCTACATTATGAGCTAACAACACTGATTTGCAAGCAATGTAGAGTCGGTTCTATGAACCGAAAAGAGGGCTGAAAAGAAGAGAAAACTTTTGACAAAATCATTTTAATGACAGAATCATTTTTTAAGAAAAAATTTAATGTTAGCAAGCGAGAAGATTTAGATAGGTATTTAATTTAAATTAACATTGAATTTGTTATGATTCTGTCGACAATGATTCTGTCACAAATATTAATAAAATCAAATAGGAAATATAAAATGAAAAAAATAGCAATTATTGGTTGTGGAACAATTGGCAATACGCATGCTGGTGCCTACAATGGATGTGAAGATGCTAAACTAATTTATGCCGTTGACATTCTGCCGGAGAAGGCAAAAGCTTTTGCGGAGAAATATCAGATTCCAAATGTTGAAACTGATTATCATAAAATGCTTAAAGATCCAGACATTGATGCAGTCAGTGTTTGTCTTCCGAATCATCTTCATTGTCCGGTAACTATTGATGCTTTGAAGGCTGGAAAACATGTGCTTTGTGAAAAACCGATTGCCCTGAATTTAGAGGAAGCGGTTTCAATGAAGAATGAAGCGAAAAAACAGAATCTGCAATGTGCCATTGGGGTCGTGAATCGCTTTAATGATAATGTTAATACAATTAAAGATATGATTAGCAATGGAGACCTTGGAAAGGTGTATCATGTTAATTTAGCCTTCCAGTCCTACAGAAGTATTCCAGGATTGGGAGGGTGGTTTACCAATAAAAAAGAGTCCGGTGGCGGAGTTATGATTGATTGGGGAATTCATTTTATTGATCTGGCTTTGTATTGTCTGGGATCACCAATGCCCGTCTCTATGTCGGGGGTGGCTCATTCTGAGTTGGCCAAGAACATGAAAGATTATGCCTATGTCAGTATGTGGGCCGGTCCTCCGAACTTTGATGGAGTTTACGATGTTGAAGAGTTGGTGTCAGGATTTCTGCGCACCAACGGGCCGTCAATTTCATTTGAAGGAGCTTGGGCGAAAAATGTAAATACCAACAATATGTACATAGAGTTTCTTGGTGATAAAGGTGGAATCAGACTGAATTATGGTGCAGACTTTATGTTTTATAGCAGCAAAGACGGGGCACTCTTTGAGACCAAGCGTTCGCAACAAGAGAGTTCAATGTTTCAAAATGAAATCAACTCTTTTGTGGATAATATTACTAACGGTAAAAAATCGAGAGCAGATATCAGCAACATTTTGATAACTCAAGCTGTTCTTGATGCGTTTTACAAGTCTTCGGCTCTTGGTACTGAGGTGAAAATATAGGTACTGTCAAAAATTGTATTAAAAAAACACTTCCGCTCACAGAGCGGACACTACATTAACGAAATACTAACGTTGAGTCTGGCAATGTAGCGTCGATTCTATGAATCGAAAAAAACATGGATCCAAGTCCAGCTTGGTGGGTGCGGGCTCAGCCTGCTGAATCGAATTTATATGTTTGCAGGGAACCTGTCGCGCCGTAGACAGCTTGCTGCGAAGGCGGAAGCCTGCAAACTTTTAACAGAACCTAAAACAGGGTACTGTCAAAAGTTTTATGAAAAATATTATTCCGGCCTCTGCTGAGACCAGCTACAGCGGCAATAGACCAATCAACGTATAATGTAACAATCAACGATTGTAGCCGAGGTCAGCAGACCTCGGAGAATAAAAACAAAGGGGATAAAGATAAAAATATCTATATCCCATTGATTTAGAACAAAATAGGACTGAAAAAAAGGTGAAACTTTTGACAGAACCTAAAACAGAATAGGGGTGAAAATAATGAAAAATATGGGTGCAGGCTCAGCCTGCAAAATGAAAAAGATAGGATTTGTTGATTATCATATTGACGAGTGGCATGCAAATAATTATCCACAGTGGATTAGAGAATCTAGCAGAAAAGATGAATTTGAGCTTGCCTATGCATGGCAGGAAGAATCACAAGATGGTTTGCGATCTCTGGAAGAATGGTGTAAGGATTTCAATGCTACGACCGCAAGCAGTGTGGAGCAGGTTGTTGAAGAGTGTGATGGAATAATTGTTTTAGCTCCGAGTAATCCTGAAGTACACGAGAGACTTGCAGACATTCCTCTTCGGAGTGGGAAACCAGTATATATTGACAAACCTTTTGCTCCAGATAAAGCAACGGCCGAAAGACTGTTTGCAAAGGCGGAAAAGCATGGAACGCCTATGTTTTCTTCTTCAGCATTACGTTTCGGACCTGAAATTCAGCAGGCTGTAAAGGAAACTCTTAAAGGTCAGACCGTTGAATTTGCGATTTCCGCAGGCGGCGGAACTTCTTTTGAGGAGTATAGTATTCATCAGATAGAAATGCTGGTAATGATGATGGGAACTGGTGCCACAAAAGTAATGCAGTGCGGATCAGGCAGAACAAGTCAAATGCTTATTGATTACTCTTCTGGACGCCGTTGTGCAATGACTCTAATGCCGGGGCATGGTTTTCAACTCTCTGCCTGTGCTGAAAAGGATACGGTTACTATCAATTCGATGACAAATTTTTTCCCTGGCCTGATTGAGAAAATTCTGGAATTTTTTGATACTAAATGCCCTCCGGTAGTAAAAGAAGATACTATTGAGATCGTTAGTATTCTTGAGGCAGGAATTAAAGCACAGGTTAATCAAGATTCGTGGATTGATTTGGCTTAATTGTTATTTCCATAAAACTGTTATGAAAAAAAAAGAGCCTTTTACAGGCTCTTTTTTTATGCTGCAAATACTTTGCAGGAGGTAAATCAATGATCTTCGTTGCAAGTGCTAAACGCCTACAACCTAGAATGTTATACTACTCAAGGTAACGCACATCTTTCATTGATTACTGCATACAGCTCCAAAGGAGCAACAGAATGTAGCCACGGGTGTGAACCCGTGGGGAAATACCCACCCCAGAATCAAAACCCTGAAAGGGTGACACATTGCAACTAAAAAACGCCTACAACCTAGAAGGTTATGCTACTAAAGGGTAACGCAACTATCTTCGTTGCAAGTGCTAACAACCTATTTTTATAAACATCTACCAAAAAACCTCTTCTCTCTGCGGTCTTTGCGCCCTTGTGCGAGAACATTTAAACAAATACTTGCAGAGCTTTTCCATAATTCATCATTTATCATTCAGCATTCATAATTATTCTGATTGCAGCCTCACCGCAATCCTACCATCTCTTCAAAATATATGGATTAAATGGTGTTTCTTCATTAATATACGGATATGGATCTTGATTTTTTGTGTGCAGGTATAGTTTTGGTCCCACAATCCCACCAAACCCCGTATTATCATATACTTTTACCGCAATTGAATTGGTTTCACCATACATAATGATATCACTTGGTATTGAATAATCACGAACAAATGCATAGTAATCTGGAGTCTCAGTGCCAGTCTGACCAATCTTGCTACCATTAACATAAGTAACATCCATATCATCAATAGCTCCCAGCATCATAGACAACTCTTCTGTTTCATATCTCTTTGGAATAAAAACCTCTGTTCTATACCACGCATATCCATCGTATGGGCGTTTTGCATCAGGAAATTCTGGGTTAGCATCTTTAATACCTTGCGATTCCCAATACTCTGGCACATCCAGCATCCGCCATTGCGAGTCATCAAAACTGCCCTTATTCCAGCGTTTTCTACGCCCCCTATTTTCAGGATCAATCTCAAATTTCCACTTGCTTGCTAAAGGTATATCCGGCACAATATTGCATAACGCATACTTATCTTGTATGCTTATAAATTTACCGTCACTATTACTGATGATACTAGATAGAATGCGATTTAGCTTTGTATAAATCCTATTCATTCTCTCTGGAGTTATCTTTGAATTTTTATATTTTTCAAGATCAACAGTAAAGAAAACCACCTTCCCTTCACCAATATTCATCTCTGCCAAAATACCGGGCTTTGATAAAACTTTTCCATTTTGAATTGATACGACAACTTTTTCGTTAACCTCATCTTTAATAAATAGATCAGAGATACTTATTCCTTGCATAACACCTAATTGTGTCAGAGGTTCAGCACGGTAGAACAGTTCTTTCTTAAGAATAACTTTTGATGGTAACCAGCTCAACTTTTCTAATGGCTTTTGACCTACAACAATAAGAGAGCCACCTTTTTTGACAAATTCAAGAAGCTCCTGCTGACGAGCAACACTAAGCTCTTCGCCCGACCATACAGCAACCTTAGATGCATCTAATTTGTCTGACATCACAGCACCAAGCTCTGTAAGCTTCTTGGCAGACACATCACCCAATCCCCAAACTGCTGCTGCTTGATCATGTTTTTCACTGGCTTTATTCAACATTTTTTCAAATACTATCGAGGCAACTGGGTCAATACCCAACCGATCTGTTAGATCAAGTTGTGAAAAGAAAATCTTACCTTTTCCTTCCTTGAACTCCATTAACGATGAGTAACCTAAATCAAACTCGCACTCTAACAGAGATGTGCCATTACCTGTATGTGGCTTATCAATAATAAATGAAGATATCGTTCCTTTGTTTCCCCATTTCCAAGGCTCTGTAGGATACCTATCTTCTTCTGTTTTAGATTGCTCAGGATATGGATCTACCATTGTAGACTCCCCTCGCCAATCTGCAAAGTCTTCATCTGTCAAATCTGAATCTGAAAATTCATCACCCAATATAAATGCTCGACGAACCCCGCGTTTGAAAGTTCGCAATCCAAACTGATCCAGTTTCTCCTGTGACATACAGATTAATGACATGCCATCGGAAACATTTGACAATAATGTCCCCAAAAATGCATCGGCTTCACCCAATGATTGACGTCCAATAACAATAACATCCAAATCTTTGAGATCATCAGCATTTTTAATTTCATTATATGAGAGTCCAATTCTATCAAAGGCTTCTTTTGTATCGCCAACAGGATCAAAAAGTCCAATATTAGTAGAAACTTTCAGCTCCTGTTTTGGAAATACTTGTAATTCAAAATCATACAGACCCAACTGAGAAGCATCCGCACCTTTTGCATCAAGTGTAACGGTATAACTTGTCTTTTTATCAACGTTGGGGGCTTTAATTGAGATAGGAATCAAATCCACTGTTCCAACTTTGGTGTCAACTTTTACTTTACCAGTGCTTATCTCTTTTCCACTCTTATCAACCAGTTGCCAGGTAATATCAAGCTGCTGATCTTTTCTAAGATCATTTACTATCACAATTTGCTTTTCGATGGTTTCGCCAGCATAAAATGAGTGATCTTTTGCAGAAAAGCCATTGTGCTGACTTCCAGCCACATAAATGAGCAGATCTTTTTGAGATTTTGCATAAATTTTAGAAGTTTCGGTTTGAGGAATATCTCTTGGAATATAATATGTTTGAGGTTTAGCACCTGGTGCTGTCAAATCTTCATACTTGTATTCACCAACAATTCCTCCCGCTCGAGAATACTCCTTGCCCTGTATCTCAACTCTTCCACCATTTGGAGAAAACCCTGTGAGTCCATAAGTACGCCAACTCTTCATATAAGCAGGAAAAATCATCTCTCTTAATGTTTTTACTGGCTCATGAAGTGTTAATCTATATTTCCAGAAATATGAATTGCTTACATTATATTTGTCCGCACCAGCTGTTTGCTGATCTGTTGCACCATCGGACATCAGTTTTATGTAATCATCTTTCTGCAACCGATATGCCTCTGGTCCCAAATATGGTGCTGAATATTCGGTTTCTAAAATTTCTGAATATCGCACAGTCATATAGTTGCCAACTCTTGCCCTCAAAAAATCCAACACGGACGGACGACCCAATTCAACGGCAAAAAATGGTTTAATTCCATCAGAAGACCACTTTGAAAAATAGTCTTCTCGCTCTTGTAAAGGTGGCCATGCAATATAAAAGTTGGCAGTTGACATCTCGCCATAATTGCCACCTGCATGATGATATACAACTCGAGTAGAGTCAATTCCACGAACAAATGCTTCACTCGTTGCTGCCCTTGCTTTCTTTTCACCAAGAAACATTACTTTATCAGCTGGAGAATATGTTCCTCCCATGGTATGCGGACTAGAGTCCCAAGGGTACCCGAGATAGTTGAAATTCAACGACCACATTGCCAATGAAGGATGATTACGATATCGTTTCATAATACTCTCAACCGACTCCTGCCAATCTGCCAAAACTTCAGGTTCTGACAAATCTAAATGATTTACAGCACTCAAAGGCAAAAGAACCGGTAGACCATTTCTGTCTGCATAGTCAATAATCTCATCATAAAACTGTGCAGAATGTCCTTTTCGCCAGACACCTTCTGAACCTAACTGCAATGAATTAAATCCGGTTGCCTTATACAAATCAATCTTCTGTTTTGCATTATAAAGAGCTGTATTTACAAAAGCATCATGACTGCCAATGTGAACTGCCCTGAAATGAAATGGTTTGCCATTCAACAATACATTACGCCCATCAATCCACATCTCTTTAAATCCAAAATTCACGGGGAATGTCTCATCAACAATCTGATTTTTGTCCTTAATCTCTACAACAACTTGATATAGATGTGGATTATCTGTCTCCCAAAGAATTGCATCATTCCAAGCAGATGAAATAGTAAAAACTTGTTTTTTTGAACCATTCAGCTTGCCCTGTAATGCAAGTTGTTTGACCTCTTTTCCACTCTCTTCATCAAAAATCTTTGCAACAAGTTCAACTTTCCCAGTTTCTGCAACTTTGTTGTCAACTATGACATCAATACTTATCTCTCTGTTTCTAAACGATGTCTTAACAAACACATCCTCAATTACCAATTCTTTGGGCAATGCATACAGCCAGACATCTTGTGTTATTCCACGTAAGTCTGCTTTCACCTTTACAGTACGTGTCATTTCTGCACCTAGTGATAATTTAATTTCTTCGTCAAGGAATGCAGCTACACGCACTTCTAAAAGATTCACTCCAGAAACTAAATCTTTGTTTATCTGATAGCTTTTGTCATCTCGCTCATTCTGCGAACCTACCTCTTTGCCATTGAGAAATATTGTTCCGCTGATTGTGATTCTATCAAACTTCAGGAAGATGTCTTTGTTTTGCCAATCGGCATGCACTGTAAACTCTCTAGTATACCAAGCAACAGAATAATCCTTCATTATCTTGCCATTCCATTTTCCCCGACCGCTATATCCTCCATCGACAAACTTATCACTTCCATATATAGGAAAATCGGTTTCATGAACCCAAGACGAAGGAACCAGTGTGTAGCCAAATGCTTCAGCACTATAGTTGGTCTGATGCAGTATATCTGTTAAATATATTTTCCATACACCATTTAAACATACTTTCTCTCTAGCCTCATTCTTCTGAGTATAACTATCTTTCAAATCTGCTTTGTACATATCCAACATATCACCCGCGCTCTCACCTACTAAACACAATAGTAAAATTATTGCAAAACCACCCCTCTTTATTATACTCATTCTTTTTCCTTTTTTTCTGTTTAAATTCTTTTGTTTTCCCTTTAGAACCAAATGACTAAGGACTAAGGACCAAAACTATAAAACGCCAACCGTCGCCTCTTTTGTCCATCACGTCCATTATGTCCTTCATAGCCTTTAGTCGAAGCATATCTTAACTCTTATCTCCTAATTCTTAACGCTTTCCCTTCGACCAACGATAATCGATTAACGATTTTCCAGCATCTGATATATCTTCTTAATTTCTTCTGGTTTTTTCATCTCATTATAAAATCTAATTTCATCAAAAACACCATTAAATACTGAATCAGGCGTATAAGTTGAACCAATCGCTAAAGTACTTGCTAATCCTAATGGCATTTCACAATTTGGATCTGACTTAACACCGTAACTAGTCTCTTCCCCATTTATATATATTCGAACAGAGCCATCCCGATATGCAAAAGCCATATGATACCATTCACCTTTCTTGTAATTTATGCCATTTGGTGTGCGAACGGTAAAGCTTTTTTGTTCTGCACTCCAAATCCACATTCTTAACTGATTCCAGCTTGTAACACTACCATATATTGCCGAAGAGTTCCATGGCCCCGCACCTTTTAGTATATAAAGTATATATGCTTTCTTAACAGACCACGGTTCATAACGCTTAACCCACATACATAATGTACCCTCTTCCAAAAGCATACTCTTGCCATTATAGGTCAACTTGGCTTTTCCCGTAATCTCTACTCCCTTGCCAAACTTGCCTTCAACAAATTTTAAATCTTTGCTTATCATAGGTTTAGCATCTGAGATTGCAAAATTTGCATCTGCACCATCTTCAAAATTTGCATAAAAAGTCAACCCATCCTTTTTTGGTTCTCCTAACCCTGCCATCTCTAAATCCATAATATCATTTTCAGTAGCTTTAGTTAAAGAAACATCATCATACCATACAGTTCCCGTGGATGCCTTATCCGTACTCGTCGCAGCCAAAATCAGACCAAATTTTGTACTTCCTTTAACAATGTTCTTTATGACAACACTATATTTTTTCCACTCTTTTGTAAGAGAAATAGTTTCCATTGATGCACCTTTATATTTTCCCACGCCATCAACAAAAGCCGACATTATAATACCAACCCGAGCCGTTTGTGCTTTGTCAGATTTTGCCCAAACTGTCAATATGTATGACTCTTTATCTGAAAGACCATTCATAAACTGTATAACATAACCGGAATGTGTTGTCTGATCATCAGTTGTTCGCAGACTTCTTGTGCCTGTCTTAAAAACTTCAGTATCATAACTCTTTAAAACTTTTGAGTTATCAGCACTAAACCCACCCCATGTGCCCCACACTCCCCAATTAGCATCATCTTCAAAACCAGCATTATTAACCAAATTCTGTGCCATTACACATGACACCAACATGCTTATCACTACAACTAATCTCATTTTCATATCTATTCCTTGTTTATTTCGTTCTAAGTTCTATGTTCTAAGTTAAAAAACTGTAAACAATAATACGTTATTTCCCGCTTTGCGGGACGAGCAAAGCTAGCTGTGATTTCGTTTTTGTCTTCTGAGAACGCTGAGCTCCAGCTCGGCACATAATAAAGATCTGCGGAGCTTTTCCATCATTAACCACTAACAACTAACAATTATTTCATACCACCAGTGTCTTTCGCCCATTCAACATTCTTAATTCTTCAACAGCGAAACCCCCATAACAATTGATATCGCACCAGCATTTGTAGATTTGATTTTCATACTCTTAATCACTTTCTCTGGGTGAGGATTTTCCCAAGTCTGCAACATCAAGCCACGCCGTCTCGGCACAGCATCGACCTCCGTATCTGACATAAGCAGAAGTGATACCCCAAGTGACTCTTCACAATTTCCAGGAGTCCACCAGTCTTTTATATCTCTGCCACCAATCGCCTGTGCGGTCTCTTTTGTGCCATCTTCGTATGTTATAACATAATCAATAACTGATTTGCCACCATGACGTGCACGGCTGTACCAAGCCGATGTATGCAAGAAGAATATTGCTTTTGCTTTCTGACCTATTGATATATCAGCAGTCTCTTTTGGACCATCTTTACTGTGTTCAGAATACATAACTAGACAGGCTTTATTATCATTCTCTTTTGGTTCTACAATACCAAACATTATCTGATGAAATGTCTGCACACCTGTCGGCATACCCCTTAAATCATTAGCACCCTGATCTGTCCAACCACCTTTTCCATCACCTGGAACATCATCTCTAAAATCTCTATTCATCTCTGAACTTAAATCAACAAAATAGAAATCTTCTGGTGTGTAGTTAACTCTCGGGCTATTATTGAATATATCAATCTCTATACCTAAATTTGAGGCAAACACATTAAGAAAATAATCACTAAACTTTGTATGCTTAATATTGCCTTTTGTGTCCCAGAAAATTCGTTCAAGAACAATATTTCCTTTGCCAACCTGTTTCTCTACAATTGCTCCACCTGTGGCAAGTTCGACAACATCTTCTGACTCAGCAAAATCCCAGATCTCATCAACAGATGTTCTCTCATATATTGCACCAGAGAAAATCCCAGATAGTGTGACTGAATTTTTGCCCTCATCTGTTCTGCGAACTTCTCTTCTTCTCCAATCTCTTGACTGTGGAGCAACTTTAATATCAGCAAGCAATTCTGCCATCAACTCAATATTTGCTCCTTTTCGTGCATGTAGCCAGACAGTATTACCACTTTCTGCAAACTGCATAATTGGAGCAATCTCTTTTTGTGTCAATGCTGATTTGTTGGAAACAAGTAATACACCTGCTTTAGGTACCTGTTCTACATTCTCAAAACCAAGCCCCTTCTTATTTAAAAACTTAACCAAATCTTCATCTCTAAGAACATAACCTTGTTTATACTCCTTTGATTTAAAACTAGCTAAACGATTAAAAATGTTCTGCAACATAATTGCAGCCACTGGTTCGGTTTCATATTTATCAAAAAGATCAAGAGAACTCTCTATATATAATCCTTTGCCAAAATACAGTTCCTGTAAAGGTGCAAACCACAAATCATCACACTCAATAATTGGCTGAACATTACCTCTAACAAACTTTGTCTTTGCATTCACGGCAACACTATGTGCCTTCTGCCAATCAGGATGATTCCAAAAAATCAAATCATTTGTTGTGACATTGTCAAGTAGTGTACTTGATGGCGAAGCCTTAAAGGTAAATGCTCTTGTAAGTTCACGGTCATTATCAAAACGTTCAAACGGACCATATGCCTTTGATTCACTCTGTGCAAAAACAACAACTTTGCCTCCCGACTCAACATAACTATCTAACTCAGGTGGTATAATAAAATCCTTTGAAAATGCATTTTCAGCAATAATCAAAACATCTGTGCTTTTGGCATTTATTTGGTTAAGATCATTAACCATATTAAATTTTAGACCAACTTTTTCGAAGAATGATTTGTTTTTATCTGCTGGATCAAATAGAGAAATCTTAAGACTATTAGGTAGCTCAAGTTTCTGTTTAGGAAAAACATTTAAAACAATATTTTCTTCATGCACATCCTCTTTGCCATCCTTAACCATTACAACATTGAGTGTAAAGCTCTTTCGCTCTTCAACCTTTGGCATCTTAAATGCAAGTTTCTTCCATTTTACATCTGCCGGATTCAACTGCATAACAAATTTATTTTGCTCTACAACATTTTTACCGTCCAGTAATTGCCAACTAACTTTATAATCATGGCTACTCTTGTCATCATTGATAAAGGCAAAATCATAATTCACCTGACTACCAGCATAAAAATTTCTATACCATTGCTTCAAGAAAAAGCGCTCTGGTTTAAAGACTTCTTTACACAAGACCATCCCGGGACCATTTGTATCTGTCAAATACGTACCAAATCCAGCTTTCACCGACCATGGACAATACCCCGCCGCTGCATCCATCATTCGCCAGATTGGCAACGTAATTTTCCAGTGCTCAAGTCGTGCATCATAATATATATCCTGCCCCTTATACCACTGGTCTCCCTGCACTGTATCATCATAAACTCTTTCACCAATATATCTGGCAGCTGGGCCTTTATCAATTCCCATCCAATACACTCCCTCACCAAAATATACAGGCTTGTCTTTTGCCCAACGCCAGGATGCTCCTCCAACCCTTCCATACATTCTGCCATAAGGTCCATTAAAAAACTCCCAGTTGCTATTAGGCGTGCACATCTCTGCACTCTTTGGAACATCACCACCATGAATATCCATTATCTCTGCCTTACCAAGCAAATCTCCATCTCCATCATATTTAACTGGACGCTCTGGTGTCAAACTCTCACAAATTGCTCCAATATTTTCTGAATAATATTTTGCCCAGTCCTGAGAAGCTTCACCTTCTCCATACGGCAATCCTTCATTCTCGCCATCCCACATGATTATTGATGGATGATTTCTCTCTTTCTTAACCAAACCGGCAATGATTTTCTTGGTGTTTTCATGCAATCTAGGATCATTTACCAGCAATTCTGTTTTCCAGAAACCTACAGGCATATGAGATATTGATAGATGACCCAGCTCATCTGTTATATCATAAAAATACTTTGGATGTGGTGAATGCACCATTCTTGTTGTATTAAAGTTTGCACTCTGTATGGCCTCTATCTCCGCCTTGGCAGCAGCATACTCCTGCCCCTTCCATGGATTGTTAGACCAGCGTACCAATCGTCCAGGATGATACATAATATGAGTTGGACATTCTCTAAGCTTAATCTTATAGCCATTCAAGTAAAAAGATATACCATCAATCCAAAATTCTCTAAATCCAAAACGAGTCGTCGTGCTATCAATAACTTTATCACCATCAAAAATCTCTGTTCTTGCAAAATAAAGATTTGGTTCTTTAACGCCCCAAAGTTTTGGATTTTTCCAACCTGCCATTGGCTCAATAACTTTGCTACTGTTTGCAGCAACTTTACACTCAACCGATGGCAACTCTTTCACAACAACATCACCCTCTAATATTGAAGTCTTAACAACTAGATCTTTTGACGATGCAGTCGTATTTGTGACTGTAACCTCACAGGCAACCTCCATCTTACGAAATGAAGTTTTAACAAAAACATCTTCAACATAAACCTTTGGTATAATATCTAAAAACACTGACTGTTGAATTCCCTTATATGAACAATAAGCTAATCCAAGAATTGAATCTCTGACGCCACTTGATGATGAAATCCTTGAAGGTGGTCCATCTGGATATTTGGACTTTTCAAGAATAACGCTAAAATCAGCAACAAATATTTCAAGAGTATTAGTTTCACCAGCTTTAACAAACTTGCTGATATCAATATCTATAGGAATATATCCATAATCATGTTCACCAGCCTTCTTGCCATTCACATAATAGATACTCTTATATTGTACCTCATCAAGATGTAAATATACATTGTCTGATGCCAAATCTTTTGGAGCAACAAAGTCCGTTCTATACCACGCAGAATGAGCCGACCCGCTCCACCCAAGATTTGGAGCATACTTCACCGGTACATCAACCTTTTTCCAGCGACTGCTATCTATAGGATAACTAAATACTTCGTCGGGAAAGCTACTACCAGTACCAATAGGCAAAATATCCCATTCTCCATTCATATTATAACGTGTCCTATAGACATCTTTGCTAACCAGTCGTTCACTCTCCTGCAAATCTATAACTGAAGCATTAAAAACCTCTGCTTCATTCAATGGCAATTTGCCATTCTCATTCTTTGAAAAATCAATTTCTGAGGAAAAGTTGCCGCCATAAGCCTGCGGATTCGTTCCGGCAATCGGTTTCGAACTTATGCTAAATTCAAAATTAAATTTATTACGCCCCGGTTTACGTTCATCAAAAAACGAAGCCTTCAACCCCTTAAACCTAAATTTAACATTATACTTCTCGCTAACAAGCTCAAAAGTCTCTGCTGCATTCTTACCCGTTGCTAAATTCCTAGTTCTTTTATCAATAGGCAACTCTTTCCAATCACCACCATTGAGTTTATAATTTGCATAAACAAAATTATCTCCATCAATCCAAATTGAATTTCCTCCGCGACGCCAAGATTTGGCAACCGAACTCTTAAGGTAAACCTCCTGAACAAATTTTGCTGCATAAACTTTATTGCTTACCACATAAGATGTATCAGTTGCACTTTTTTTATCCACGATTCGACCAGAGACTTCTAATAGTATATGGTCAGCATTTACAACTTTTTCCATCTTAAAATCTCTACTCTTGCCATATTGAGGCAGCCAAGGAGCCCACATATCTTCTGCAGAACCACTCAACGAAATTCCATTTGGATGCTGTTTACACAAATCTGTTCCATCAAATATTATCTGCTTGGCAACACCGTATGGTGAAAACTTAACAGTCAAGTCTCCATTCTTTAATTCCCATTGCTCAACCTGATCTTCCTCCAACGGCAATTTACCACTCTTGTTTTTTAAAAACTCAATTGCTGAAGAAAATGTTCCGCCATAAGCAACTGGACTAACTCCATCTACTTTTTTTGGACTTATACCAAACTCAAAATTGAATCGGTTGCTGTTTGGCTTACGATCATCAAAAAAAGATGCTTTTATACCTTTAAAAATGAATTTAACTCGATACTTTTCACTAACCAGTTCTAAACTATCGGTTGCATGGTCTCCTGACGCCAAGTTTCTGTTTCTTCTAACAAGCGGGGTAACTTTCCAGTTATCATAAGTAGCCTTGTAATTGGATTTCTTAAATAAATCTGCATTAATCCAATACGAGTTGGCTCCGCGACGCCAAGGCCCTAGAACATCACCATTAAATGAAACTTCCTGCACAAATTTATCTGCATATATTCTGTTCGTTACAATATATGATGTATCTGTTTTTGTTTTATCATCAACAATTCGACCACTTACTGTTACAATTATACATTCATCTGTTACCTCTTTCTCCATCTTCAAATCTTGAGTCTTGCCAGACTGAGGCAACCAAGGAGCAAATTGATCTGTTGCAGAACCATTTAAAGATACACCGCCTGGATGCTGATGTCCAAAATCAACCCCATCAAATACAATGCTTTTAGCTATACCTTTACTAGATAATGATATTTTCAAATCGCCATTTATTATATCTCCACCTTTAAATTCCGACGCTCCCAAACAACACATACTTAGCAAATATGTAACTATCAAAAATCCAAATCTCATTATCTTATTCATATCAACCTTCTATTTTTATTATTATCAAATTCTGACTCAATGACTCTGTAACCAAGTGACTCAGTAATAAAACTTGCGAACAAAGGACTCTTTCGTCCATCTAGTCCTGCAGCACGGAGCTCTTAACTCTTTTCCATCTGCCTGCGGAGCTATCCCACAACTTTCGCATTTTCGCACTTACGCATTTTCGCACTTCTTTATCCTCATCCTCGTCACAATACTTTCGTCATCCTCAGCATGCCAACAAATCTGCAACTGCTTAACCGCAACTTTCCTGCCATACTCAGGAGCATACCAAAAATCCTTTATTAAAAATGATGTATCTCCCTCAATTGTCTCCAATTCAGCAACAACCCTGTCACCCTTTACTAATTCAACCTTGAGATATCCAACGCGCCTAATCTCAATTCCCGGTGCAAACAAGAATCTACTAAAAACAGGAACATCTTTTCGTTCTTCTCCAACAGATATTGCCGAATCTTTAATATCAAGAATTTTTTCTTTCTCATTAAATTCAATAGCTCTTTTAACCTTATATCCATCACTCTCTATATAAGAATCAATACCTCCTGAAAATCTAAAAATTCCATCAGACATGTCGGCTTCATAAGTCTCAGCATTTGCCATATCATAAACCCACCATAATCCCTCAAAGGTATCTCTATTAAAATAGTGCATTCTTGATTTGCCAACCTGCACTGTATTATGATTTTCAACAGACCTAAACTCATTTCTAGAATCAATATCCGCAGAATAACGGTAACACCCAGGGTCAATTAATATATCATCACTATTATAGCTAAATGTCAAACTCAATGCATCTTCATGAGCATGTCCACCACAACAATATGCATTAACAACATTATTATGAATCAACAGGTGACTCTTTTCAGACTTATATCCATAAAAACCACCATCTTTAAATGCAAAATAGTGCCCGGCGTCAAGTGGCTGATCTAAATTCTGTTTATATTTTCCCAAATACCAAACCGCCTCTACTTCACACCCTTTGCCAGTCTGACGCAAAGCATCATCATCAAAAAACTCTCCACCAACTGCAATCAAATGACGGTGATCAATTGCAGGTCGCTCTGAAAAACCAGTAAACTGAACCATTCGTCCATTATCATTATCTCCAATTAGAGGCACATTATGATGACTCATTGCACTCTCTGCCATAAAGTTCAGCGCCTTATGAACTCGATCATAAAATCCATCAGAAAATTCTCTGCCATTCAACTTTGCCAACACAGCACAAAGCATTATCATCTCTGTGGTCAATCGTTGATAACTTGTGGAGTCTTCAAAAACAACTCCATCATCTAAAAACTGATAAGCAACCTCCGCTTCAAGCTCTAACTCTGCGAAGTTTAACCAATCTCTGCCAAATTCCGTATCACCAAAAAGAGTACCTAAATAATAGATACCAACGAGATTAGTCATATAGTGATTGTTTCGCTTGCCAAACTTTTCTATCTCCAGATTCTTCATAATCAGAACACCGTGATAAAATAGCTGTTCCAAAGCCCGCTTAACAAGATCCCTGTTCATATATGGAGCCAACGCCACAATTGCAATAATTATATTTATTGCCCTCATTGCAACATTCATTGGACAAAACCAGCTAACTCCTAAGCCTGCTGGATTATTATCAAACCAATCTGTTAAGTCTCTTTCTATTGCATCAATATACTTTCTCTCTCCACTCAAAAAATATGCAGAAGTTAATGGTGCAAACCACATCAGATTGGATAAATCCCAAGGATACTTTATTTCCGAATCACGATACTTCCCCACCAATATATCAAATGCACTACGCCCCATCTCTAAATAATTAACATCATGTGGCCACTCATAACAACTCTGATAGTCCTTCGACCAGTTAATCTTATCCCCCAAATGAATCTTGCCAGTACCAAGAAAATCAAATCTATGCAAAATAATATCTCCACAGATTTTTTCAACATCAACTCTTTCTTCAGAAAAATTTTTGTTAATTATCTCGGCATTTAGAACCATCTGGTCGCTATTACAAAAGAATCTGGATGATGTATTGTGAAAGTCAATCTCTCCCGCTTCTTTCATTAACATAGAAAATTTATTATCATCATCTAAAAGTAAAGAATGCTTCTCCATATTCTCTTTAATTCTTAGCCACTGCTCTTCTCCAATACGTGGAAGCTCATAGAATGCTCTTAGCCTCTCTGTCAACCCTGATTTATTGCTGTTTTCCATCTATATCTTTCCTAAATTCATATACTAAACCCCAAAAAACAAACCTAATAAAAGGTTTTATGTAAGGGATTTTTTCACAATACAGCCACTTTGTCAAATAAAACTTAACTCTTTCTCGTTTTTTCTCAAAACGTGAGTTATTCATCAATCATTATGGCGGAAGATCGTTGATCGGGGTTGGTCACCTCGTTTCCCCAGGGGAGCCATGAGAAAAAAGTGAAAAGGTAAAAGGGTGAAGTTAAAAATAGGCATTCGCTCCGAAAGGCTGACAGGCGTGCAACGCACAGGCAAGCACGAAGGCACAGATATCACAGAAAAAAGAATTTTGGGGATGGCTGCTTTTCGAAAAGGCTGACTAATCAATCATACTGAGATACATTTAGAACACCTTTTCAAAAAAAAATTACTCGTTTAACAGTTAGGCATCAGCTATTCAATTGTATTGATGCTGTCATCTTCGTAAGCGTCCAACGGTCGACCGTCAGACGCTTACCAGATGGCTTGTGAATACTAATGTATAAGCATTGCACCTATTAACATAGCACTTCACTCTATTTAATTACGATTAGAGTGCCAACAGGAGCAAAATAAGTACTCACATACACAATTGAAGATGGGTTCGGAGTGCGATTATCAGAGTAGTACCATTCAGCAGCATTCGAGGCTTGCGAGCCTGGTTCACAAGCTCGAATTCGCCCATCAACGGCGAATATGATATCTAGCATGCCATCACCATCAAGATCGCCGCTGTCCATGGCTGTGGCATTTCCGGCATACGCTTTGCTATACCAGTATTGCGCACTTCCCGAAACCTGCGTGGCGGGTTCGAATACCCGCACACGGTCTGCTCCAGAGATGGCGAATTCCATATTGCCATCTCCATCAAAATCACCGGAGGTCATCGCGGTGACGACGCCATTGCCGTTGATGCTGTACCAGTACGCAGATGCGTCAGAGGCTTGAGTCTTAGGCTCAAAAACACGAATTCGGTCGTCCGCACAGACCGCCAGGTCGATATTACCATCCCCATCGTAATCACCGGCAGTAATAGCACCCATATTCGCAGCCACAAAAGACTTCCCATACCAGAGAGGGCCAGCGTTACTGGCCTGCGTAGCAGGCTCGTACGTGCGGGGACGACTGCCTAGACCTACAGCAACTTCAAGTTTACCATCCCCGTCAAAGTCGCCAGTAGCCATTCCAGCAATGGGATCGGTTTTACTCTCGCTGTACCACGTTTCAGTGGCACCATTGCTCTGTGTCGCAGGTTCCCACACACGAACGCGAGCTCCAAGAACCGCAATCTCGATATTCCCATCACCATCAAAGTCTCCGTCAATCAAATCAACAGATCCAACCCCAAGGTCTTTGCTATACCATATCGCAGATTCACCATTTGATGAGCCATCGTAAACTAAAATTCGATCGCCGCTAATGGTGGCGTAATCCAAGTCACCGTCGTTGTCAAAATCGGCGACGGCAAGGCCAACAGAATTTGTCAGGACATGGGATACATAAACCGGAGATTCATTGTTTGCTTCACCTTCATATTCTCTAATCTTTTCATCCCAGTTCGCCCAAACTGCGGATTCCACATCCGCATAACTGCAGATCAATGTTGACATAAACCCAACAACCAACAACATAGCTTTTCTATACATACATTTCATGCTTTTCTCCTCTTTTATTAGTTTTATCAAGCAAGTGGCTCAAGCTGAGCCACTCTTAGATTAGTAAATTCAGCTTTACCGCGCTCCACATACAAACCGACATTACCACGCTTCGGTGCATCAGGAAGGCAAACAGTAAAAGCCCAGGTATTGTCTAAATAGACTTCAAAAAACTCATTTCTTACAAGGCATCTTAATTTATAATTCTGATTCATGCATAAACAATGCTTGTAGCTGTCATGCACATGACAAGTCAAACCGAATAATCCGTGCGCATAGTTATAAACGGAAGGCACTTCTGACTTACCTATTTGCAATCTCTGATTTTCAAAATCAAGCAGTATTATCACGCCTGCCATTTCATCAGTTTCACGCAAGACAATACCGATACAACATGCTGTAAGCGATGACACCGTACATTGAAAATGAATATCACTGAGGTCATCGGTAAGTTTGTAGGAAGTACCAGCTACACCGTTTGCTCCCATCAAACCGTTATCGGCCCTCGTCCACACGCCCAAATCACTTATCTCAGGAGTCTCGGTATCAATAAAGGAGTCGACAACAACTACTGTTTCCAGTTGTTTGATTGGAGGGAAATATTCCAGCCGCAAGGTTCCATCAGGGTTGGTTCTAATAACTTTCGGAGTCCCTAGACTAGTACGAACAACGTCAAAGTCTCCTGTATGATGATAAAGCAAACGACCTCCTTGATACTCGATGCTGCGTCCAACATACGCACCAAGTTGGCTGTGGCCTGAACCGATTAGCAAAGGGTCTTCGGGAAGTTCAAAAGGACCGTCAAAAGAAGCACTTATCATATAGAACGTACCGCGCACGCTCTCCCTTGTTAGCGTATTAATCCGTAATCCGGTGAGGCTATTGGTAGAAAATGTTAGGTAATAGCGACCGTCAAGCTCAAAGATTTCAGGCACCTCCATGTTCGGATACATCCCAGCCACAGCAATTGGTGGAAGATAATCCCAATGAATGAGATCTTTTGATCGAACGTGTGCGACAGCAGAACCAAAATTTTCATGGTTCCAGTCTGGCATGCGAGCGCAAAGGCAACCGTGATAACATTCGTCTTCTTCTCGCCACATGATATACGGATCACGCCAATCTGTAATATTAAAGAAACCATCTTCAGGATTAACCAAATACGGTTCTCTCGGATAAATTAACGGATTATCCTGATAGGCTTCCCAATGCTCCAAATCCTGAGAACAATACGCCGCCACAACCTGAGAGTCACCAATAATTACATCGGGATCGTAACCGCCAACAAACATCACAAACTTATTATCATGACGTAAAACCATCCCAGTAGCCGTGCGTTTGTGATTCCATTCCCCAGGATTCCCTTTGGTCTTAATAGATTCAAGTGGTTCCCAATGGACAAGGTCGTCACTAACCGCATGCCCAACATGATCGTTGTGAGTTTTCTGGGTCTCAAGATAGAAAAGATGATACCTACCATCCCATGGAAATATCCAAGTATCCCATAGTTTTCGAGTTTCTATTGGCCTGTAAATCATAAGCGTCTCACGTCTTTCATAACATTTGTATGGTGAATGTTCTATTTAGGACTTCCTATTTACGTTTAAAACTTTTCCAAATCAGTGGCGGACATTTTTCAGGTAAGCCCGCCGTAGTCGAAAGCAGTTTGACACGAATGGCAACTTTCTCGACATCCAAATAGACAAGACCACTGACATCAGTATCTTCATTGCAATTCTCCATCAAAACCCTATCGTCTTCTACTGAAAGCAAATCATACCTAAACTGGAACATTTCACTTCCTGTTTCCTTCAGTGATATACTAACTCTTTGTCCCTTTGGCAAATTAATAGGCTTGCTGATAAATTCAACTTTATACAACCTTTCAAGAGGAAAGGGTTTAACATACAATGGCGCCGTGCCATTGCGTACACCAACACGAATCCAGTAATTATGCCCCCATTTCTCCGTCGGAGAAAAGATAGATTTATATTCTTCATTAGTATCAGGACGCACAAGAATGTTCGTATCATAAAAAATGGGATGCGGTGGTTTACGAGAGTACCCGAGGTTTATCCAACGAGACTCCTTATGATCCGGATTGGAAACATGAACTCGAAAGCCATAAGTGGCACCAATTTCAAGGTTCTCTTTGAATTTTGCGGAAATATATCGAGTTCTCTTTCCCAAAATGGGACCATCCTGCTCAAAGGTATACACCCCTTTTTCAGGTTTCAATTCAATACCATCACATTTCCATGTTGTTATGATTGAATTTGTTTGAGGTTGATGTGCCTTGATTGTATTGGAGTTAACCAACATGAAGTCAGCATTAACTGCACTGTTCACTGAAGTAACTGGGTTTCCAGATTCCCTCTGGGGTTTGGCTTTATTTGCTTTCTCGATCTCCGTCCAAAATGCCGATGGAGCAGCTTTTAAACGATATTGATTACGGTTATTGGGATCGGAGGTTAAAACTTTGTTTGCTGGCTTGAAGAATATAGAAGCATCATACATCCAATACCCATCTGTACGACGAAGAATTAGATTCAGTTCCGCTGCATACTGCTTAGGCCAATACGGTCCAGTAATCAAACCGCAAAGATACCATGTATTGTAATTCAATTTAGATAAATATGTTTGATAGTCACGTGATCTTGCAATATTTGAGAAGCCTTTTATATCAGTTCGATCGTAACCGTCAAAGTATTCTGCGGACGAAAAAAGTAAGGCTGGTAACTTGTCGGTTGAAACACCCTTGACAAATCCTTCGCTGTTTGGTTCTATACCAAATTGATATAATCCACCCAATGTCTCAGGATATTTGTTTCTAATGTAACGAAAAATACTACCGTATGTTTCAGCAAACACATCTACCATGTACTGCTGATATTTACCGTCAAGGCCTCTTCGACAAAGCCACTCATATCTTTCAGTCTTCTTTGGCAACTTCTCCTGAATGCCATTTCTTTCCATAAATGTCTTGAAACAATGATCACAATAACAGAACAAAGTCTTTTGAGACCCATAACCTGGGTAGAATTTCCTTGCGCAATAAGCTTCCGTTTCAAAAAGAATCCCGCCTACAGCTCCCTCTTCTGAAAGCAATCTGGCTACAAGTTCCATCCTGGGAACTTCAATCCCCCACCAGAATGAACGATCCGCGGGACAGGCCAAAACTTCCCCCGTACTACCGTACATATCCTTTACCTTTCGGTAATCTTTATCCTTTATAATCTCTACATATTTTTCTTTATAGGTTGTTAACAGAACCATTACAGCAATGTTTTCTTTTTTTGCAGTTCTTATAATCTTCCTAAGATGATCAACTCGTTCTTTCTGAATTGATTTATAGTATCGGCCATCAATCGGCTTGCCTTTAAACAACTCTACATTCCGTAAAAGAGGATACCCCACACCGAGCATATTAATGCCATGTGTCTTCATCATCCCAATATGATCCTCAAGCTTCGGAACCATATTAGGATATAGTTTATCTTCACCATCCAGGAAAGTATTAGCCCAGACAAAACGAACCCCATTAGTTCGAGCATTCATAAGCCAACGTGATGTCATAGTAGTATCCTCGGCATATAGATTAGTGGCGGTGACCACGAAAATAAATAGAGCTAGCAACAAAAAATGCGTTACAGGCTGAAGATGTCTTTGTAGAAAAACAGGCTGATCCTCCATTGACACGCCTTGTTCTTCTCCAATACGTGGAAGCTCATAAAATGCTCTTAACCATTCTGTCAAACCTGATTCATTGCTGTTTTCCATCTATATCTCTCCTAAATTCATATACCAAACCACAAAAAATAAACCTAATAAAAAATTCTATTAAAGGAAATTTCTCAAATTCCACACACTTTGTCAAATAAAACTTAATTCTTTCTCACTTTCTTTTCAAAACATGAGTTATTCATCAATTATTGTAGATGAATTATGAGAAAAATAAAAATAGAGATTTAATTAGACTACAACTTCACTTGTTGCTTTAAACATGCGACCGGCGGCAAGAGAGTCCCGCAAGACTGGATCTGAGAATAGTATAAAACTTTTGATAAAACCGCTTCCAAAATGAAGATAGTACTATGAATCTAATATGTGCTTGTCTAATAAAGCACTGTGAAGAGAATTTATACAAATACAAAACAACATCTTTAATTGACATTAAATATGGAGTTGATAGAATGCTAGAAAATCAGCAAATTTAGATGACAGAAATATAGCAATAACAAAACAATTTGGTGATTAAAGGTGGTTACTTAAAAATCCTTTTAACACAAATTTGGACGGTCTCTGTAAAACTACAAGTCAGGTTATGTGATGGCATTGAAGTTCTTCACATATTGAAATTATAAACTCAGAATTATAAAGAAGATATGTAACTTCTCAAAAACTTTTCACCCACGGATGACCTATGGCAACTGAGCCACAACCAAAAGAGTATTATCCACAGATTACGCAGATTCACGCAGATTGAAGAAAAATTTTACT
>Ga0307987_1000463_pt1 | contig 24449 bp, 20 predicted proteins | sample EllFjometagen181_FD_203157 | JGI IMG/M metagenome (GOLD analysis project Ga0307987, IMG submission 203157) | Marine microbial communities from Ellis Fjord, Antarctic Ocean - #181 | ecosystem: Environmental > Aquatic > Marine > Unclassified | place: Southern Ocean | collected 2014-10-08 | reverse complement strand
TTGATTTATTAAAGATATGATTTCTGAGTCAATTTGCGTCTGAGCTAATAAAATCAATAAGTTATAGACGGTACCGGGGAAATGGGAATGCGCCCCTTTTTAGATTAGCCACCACATCATGTACTGATACTCAATGAAAATTTAAAATAGCATATGAAGTATGAAATGAAAAAACTCATGACTCATGGAATTATAAGTAGATCAGGAATAGAACTATGATTCAGAAAGTTTATGTCTCCAATGATAAAAAAGCCACCTTTCAATGTCCAGAATGTGGGTTGGTAAAAGAGAAGGATGTCTCAAAATTTATAAGCTTGAAATCTACTGTGAAGATTAAGTGTAAATGTGTCTGCGGGCATGCTTATCCAGTTGTTTTTGAACGTAGGCAGCATGTACGTAAAGAGGTTAATTTTTCTGGAACCTATGTCTGGGGAAAGGAGAGTGGTTCTCTTTTAGTAAAAAATATTTCCCAGGCCGGTTTATGCCTTATGATGGATTTTAAAACTTCACTGAAAGTGGGGGATCAATTTGTTGTAAAGTTTACTTTTGGGAAAGCCCCCAACTCAGAGGTGGAAAAAGAAGTTGTCATAAGAACTGTTATACCTCCTATACTGCTGGGGGGTGAATTTATCTCCAAGAATCACTACGGCAAATTCGGGGCCTATCTACTTTATGATTTTTAAAGGGATAATGCTCTCCTGTGTTATGTGCTTAGGGACGGCCATCCTACTTCCCTGGCTGGTGTGTAAAATCCCCGAGGGTTATTTTCTTCATCTGTCCCAGTCGTCAAAAACAAATACCCACCTATCTCCTTTGGCCAAAGGGGTACGCCGATTGGTTAAAAATATTGCAGGGCTCTTTTTAGTGCTCATTGGAATAATCATGCTTTTTGTCCCCGGTCAGGGACTTATGACAATATTACTTGGGGCCATTTTGATTGATTTTCCCGGAAAACGGCTGTTGGAAAAAAAACTGATTAATATTCAGTCTCTTCGTGCCACATTAAACTGGATAAGAAGAAAAAATAACGTCAAGGAGTTGAAATTTCCCTGACCCAACCAAAGTTATTGGTATTGCACCCAAGCCAATAACTTGATCATTGAACCTGAAGGAAAGCCTCTATGTCCTGGTGGAGTTCTCTGCTTATTTTTATCATCTATATTTATATCTCCATAACCATTTTTTATCTTCTTTTGGATAACCGGGAAACGGCAACCACTCTTTCATGGCTTTTGGTTTTTATTTTTTTCCCCTTTGGCGGTATTCTTGTTTATTTTCTGGTGGGTAGGGGTATGCGTAAAGAGGTCGGGCAGACCCTTGTACGGCAAAACCTTGAAAAACGGATGCAGGAGATCCATCAGACAATTGTGGATCAGCAAAAATCTGATATGGGATGGATTGGTGAAAAATATTCTCTGTTTGAACATAAAAAGCTCATGGAGCTTTTATATCGGAATTCGGACTCAATCCTCACAAGAAACACAGATATTAAAATATTTTTTGAAGGTGCTGATAAATTCAATGTTCTTTTGGAAGACTTGTCAGCAGCCTGCAGCTATATTCACATGGAATATTTTATTTGGAAATCTGACCCACTTTCCGCCCAAGTGGTGGACGTCTTAAAAAAGAAAATTGACCAGGGTGTTGAGGTACGCATTTTATATGATTCCATCGGTAACTATCTTCCCAAACGATATCTTAAGCAATTAAGGGACCTTGGTATTAAGATATACCCTTATTATAATTTTCAGTCCCCTTTGAAAATTCATACCCTTAACTACCGGAATCATCGAAAAATTGTTGTTATAGACGGCAGTATCGGCTACATTGGTGGTATGAATATGGGAAAGGAGTACATTGATGGGGGGGAACGATTTCCAGCCTGGCGGGATACCCACATGCGAATCAAAGGAGAGGCTGTCACCGTTCTTCAGGAGATCTTTTCAGTGTCCTGGCTCAACACCACCAAGGAATATATTGATATTCATCCGGTACCCATCATGACTCACACAGGGGATTATCTCCTGCCGGTTCAGATCACCACCTCTGGACCAGACTCTAAATGGGAATCCATTAAGCAGCTGTATTTTCTACTCATCACCTCTGCTCGGAAAACCATTTTCATCAATACGCCTTACTTCATTCCCGATGCCAGCATTGTCATGGCTCTGAAGACGGCGGCTTTGAGTGGCATTGACGTACGAATAATGCTCACCGGATTTCTGGATAAGCGCCTTCCCTACTGGGCGGCTTTGACCTATGTGGGGGAGTTGCTCAGTGCCGGGGTGAGGATATATTATTATCAAAGGGGGTTCATGCATGCCAAGACCATTGTGGTGGATGGTGGTTCTTGTTCGATTGGCACGGCAAACATGGATATGAGAAGTTTTGAGCTTAACTATGAAATTAATGCACTGATCTATGATGAATCCCTTGCCAGGGATATGGAAGTTCAGTTTCAGACGGACATGGAAAATGCCCGGGAATTTAAGCAAGATGACTATGCTGCCATTGGTCGGCCCAAACAGCTTCGAAATTCCCTGGCACGTCTTTTTGCGCCATTATTATAATTATGTAAGCACCCGAATATTTGCTATTCTTCAAGATAAAACTCAGAGATATCAACGATATATATTCATAGAATACTGAAAAATATATGTGTGGGTATTTAATAGGAAAATTTTTATGGATAAACAATTTAACAACACCTCTTTTTTTATTGAACTGGGCAAACCCCTTGCAAAGGCCCGGACAGTGAAGGAGACCTTGAACGTTGTCATGTATCAGGTGGGGAAAATCTTTGAACCGGTGAACTGGTCTTTGCTGCTCAAAGATAAAAAATGCAATGAGATGATTTTTTCCGTGGTGGTGGGAGAGCAAAAAGAACAGCTACAGGGGGTGCGACTTCCCATGGGACAGGGAATTGTCGGTCAAATCATGGAAACAGGCCAATCCATTATTGTGGAGGATGTGGCCCGGGATGATCATTTTTGTGCAGTGGTTGATGAAAGCACAGGGTTTCAAACCCGTTCCATCATCGGAGTTCCTCTGAAAACAGATGACAAAATTTTTGGCGTTATTGAATTGGTAAATAAAATTACCGGTGAGAAGTTTACCCCCATGGAGCTCATTGTGCTGGAGGCCATTGCTGAATATGCCGCCATTGCCATAGAGCGTTGTTATTACTATCATACCCTTAAAAATATGGCATTGGTAGATTCTCTAACTGGTTTGAAAAATAGACTCAGCTTTGAAAATTTTGCAAAAAAAAGCCCGGCTGCATTTAAACGCTATGGGGTGCGGTGTGGGGTGTTGCTGGTGGATGTTGTCAATTTTCGGCTGATCAATACCCAAAAAGGCTTTTCAGCGGGGAATGATGTGTTGAAAAGTGTGGCAAAGATATTGAAAAAAACATTTCGGGAAATTGATGATGTCTTTCACTATGGAGGAGATAAGTTTGTTGTGATCCTTCCCCATAGCGGAAGAGAAGTGGCTGAACAGATGCGACAGGATGTTTTAAAACAGCTGACCAACGCGGTTTCCCTGGATGAAAAAATTTCTTTTCAAGTGAATGTTTTTGTTCATTGCCTGGAGACAAAAACCTTGGATACCTTGGTCGGCTTTGTAGAGAAACGTTTTTTTAAACAACCTGTCCCGGAAGCCGTTGTGGATGATGGCATGGAGATGCATCTTCATTCATGCCTTGACAGGGAATCCATGCAATTGGATTCAGAACAGGAATTAAAAGTTGTTTTTCGTAAGAAAGTAGCTTTGATCGGCGAGTTCAAGCATTTTACTAAAAGGATGTTTGGGCGTATTGCAGTGCATGATATTTCCATGCAGGGCATAGGGTTTACAACCTTAAAACCCGAGAATTTTGAAGTTTCAGATCTTCTGGATGTCAACGTAACCCTGGATGACCGGAAAAGAACCCGGATTAAACGGCGGGTGAGTATAAGAATTATTGAAGGTCAAAATATTATCGCTGATTTTTATAATCCACCGCCCTTTGATAAACGTCTGGGCTTTTATCTCATGGCATAAGACATTAAGGGTGTCTGAAATTCTTAATTTACCACTTAAGAACGCAAACTTTAACCTGAGCAAAGATATTGATTTGTTTTGGTATAAGAGCAAGATGCATCACACGAGTAATAGTGAATGTTCCTTTGAGTTTGCATTGAATAATGTTCAGGTTATTTAGTTTCTACTCCTTATCTTTATTTAATAATATAGAAACATAGGATTTTCAGGTAACTTGATTTGCTCTGACTCTCTAATGATGCCCAACGGGCGCATTCCCATTTTCCCGGCCCATCATATAACCCATTGATTTCATTAAGTCAGCATTCCATTGATCTAAAACGAAATATCTTAATAAATCAAAGAGTTGAATCTCCAACCGGAAAAATGGGAATGCGCCCTGCCCAACTCCCTCAGTATATTCCCCAGGTACCCTGGTGATAATATCTGTAAAGAACTGGAAACTGACTGGTATTGACCTGTATATCCTCTTTTTCCATGCTAAACACCCCTTTGCCAAAATGAACCATGGACACCATGGCATCCTGATTTAAAAATCGGGTTTCTATGGTGTCAAAGGTTAGTTGACAAGCCATTTTTTTAAGGGCCTTGGGAGATATTCGATCCTTATCTATGGCCAGTACCCATCCCCATTGACCCAATGTGGGGATGTCATTGTGCATGGGTAGCGTGGTAAACCCTGCTGCCTGGATGGTTTTATTAATGCACAAAAAAGCTTTTCTGGCAAAAAAGGGGCTGGAGGCCTGGGTGACCATAATACCGCCCCGGGCCAGGTGAGCTTTGGCTGTGCGGTAAAAATGGTCTGAATAAAGATGCATGAGATCCATGGAGTCAGGATCAGGCAGGTCAATAATAATGACATTGTAAAGGCGCTGGCTTTTTTCCAAAAAAGAGGCACCATCTCCATTTATAATGGTTATTTTTTCATGGGAAAAGGCTTTTTTGTTGATTTTGCTTAGTAGGGGATGATGGGTGGCAAGGTCTGTCATCACTGGGTCCAGGTCCACCAGGGTCAGGGAGCCCACATCGGAATATTTTAATACCTCCCGGGCTGCAAGGCCGTCACCGCCACCCAGAATAAGAATATTTTCGTGGCTCGGTGCCATGGCCATGGCTGGATGAACAATGGGTTCATGGTATTTTTCTTCATCATAGGTGGAAAATTGCTCCTGGCCGTTGATGAACAGCCAGTAATCTTTTTTCCACTGGGTTATGACGATTTTTTGAAATTTTGTCTGAATGGCACAGATGATGGTATCTTTGTATTTTTTCTGTTCACTGAATGCAACAATATCACTGGCAAACCACAGGGAGGTCCCCATGAGAAGTAAAACTATGACAAATGCACAGACAAGGGTTCTTTTGTAAGTTGTCAGCTCAAAAAAACGCCACAGAAGCCAGCTTGCCACCAAAAAATTGATGCCCCCTAAAAGCACTGGGGTGTAAATAAACCCAAGGACCGGCAAAAAGACAAATGCAAATAAAATACCGCCAATGAGGGAGCCGAAATAGTCCATTTCAAGGATCTTTGAAATGTTGGTGCGAAGGGCTTCATACTGGCTGTTCAATCGGATGACAATGGGAATTTCCAAACCGATGAGAAAGCCGATGCCAAAGGCCAGGGGATAGATCACCAGTTCCCGGGATTCCAGGTGGGGAGAGAGTCCGAAACAGAGAATCGCTGAGACACTGCAAAGGGATGAAAGTGCAAATTCCACCAAAACAAAGGTGTCCAGCAGTCGGGTTTTAAAATGACGGCTGTATGCGCTCCCCACCCCCATGGCAAAGAGCATGATGGACATGATCATGGTCCATTGAAAGGTGGCATTGCCCATGAGGTAGGTGGCAAGGGTGGAGAGAACAAATTCTGCCACAATGCCCGAGCAACCCGTGGCAAAGAGGGCAATTTGAAGGGTTCGACTTCTGGATGGCTGGAACAGGTTCACCTGGGATCAAATACACCAGAAAATAATGAAGGCCCCGGCAATGTAGGAGAAGGCTTCAATGTAAGCCGCACCAATATTGGGGCCCCGGGTTTCAATGGATTTATCCTTGCGAAATCCGGTGATTTCATCGGACAGTTTTACCCCGGGCAGTAAAAGGGCATCTGTGAGCATCCGGACAAAGGGCAATGAAACAAGTCCTGCAATGGCATAGAGAATGAAGGTGGTGATATTTTCCGACCAGGAGATGAAATCGCCTTCGGCGGCAAGGCCTACCACCACACCCATGGCAATAAGGGCACCACAGAATGAAACACCCGCAGCCACATTATCTTTTTCAATCTCAGCGTGGAGATCAAAGGGCAGGATAAGATTATAGACCTTGGATGCCACCAGCAAAAGTACCTGGCCCATGGCCCAGAATACCACGGCGGTGTCCATCCCCCCCCCCACCCCTGACACTGCCCCGTAGATGACGAACCCTGATGCCATAGAGGTGCCGAACAAGACCGCACCGGTTCCCTGGTTTCTGTCCCGGAGCAATTCATCTTTGATTTTAAATCGGTACAGGATAACCCAGTCACACAAAAAAGAGGATAGATTTAATAAAAGGATACTGAGCAGGCCATAGCGGGTCAAATCCACGAGATCGTTAAAAAGGCCATGGGAAGGCCCAACAATGGCACCTCCCAGGGAAATGACAAGACCGGCATAGTACCCGGTTACGGCCAAGGAAACGGCGGGATTGTCATTTTCCACCAGCTCAATGTTCAGATTAAAGTCCCGGTGGAGGACATTGTAGCACAGCTTTCCCACAAAAAAGAGAATGAAAAAAACAATAAAATAGATTATTCCCAGAATCAGTCCGTCAATGGTCATTTTCCAGAACTCCCTGCTCTACTTCTAAGACCGGTTTTTGAGCGGCCGACCTTTTGGTTTGCCTTATTGGAAAAAGAAGATTTTTTGGCATTCACTGAGGACATCCGGGAGGAGTAAAAAGTGGGCCGTGTGGCTTTCACGATTTTTCCCGAAGATCCATATTGTTTGCTGGTACCGAAAAAAGGTTTGCGCTTGCTTCGATGGCTTTGGTAGCTTCTGTAGTCATTGCGGTGAATGGGGCTGTACCATCCACCAAAGAGGCTGGAAATCAGGGCGTATTTGCCGTAGAATTCCCAAAAAGAACCGCCGTTGCTATCCTCACGCCATTTGCCGTAGTTTTTATCCCCCACAAACCCATATCCCGGTGGGGAGACCACATCGTCATATGTCCCCTTTTTTTTTGTCAACAGGGTCATGCCCAAGAAATTAATGTTTTTGTTGTAATAGTCCTTGGATACCTCGAACCATTGGGTTTTGGAAGATTCATCGGGCAGCACCACAAGGTAACGATGAAAGTAATCTTTAAAAAAAGTACCCTCGTCCTTCATATCGTTAAGGAGCACGGAAAAAGTGGGTTGATTCTTTAATGTTTTTTTCAATGTTTCCAGAGGAATTTCGCCTGTCCCCCCTCCACATCCCGCAAAGAGGATGCAAAAAAACATGATAAGGGAAAGCTTTACTGAAAAATCAATTATTTTTAGAGAAATGTATGATTTCATAATATATGAATCTACCAGAAAGCCCTTTACTGAGCAAGCATTTATTTGAAATATTTTGTTTGATTTCAGGTTTACATATTTTATGGAAAATAGTCGTACGGGGAGCCCCAATAATCCTTTTTCGTAAATGCTCAATAAATCCGGGAATAAAATGTGATTGGCATTTGTAAGTACTTGGGCATATATTATTCGTAAATATTCGGCCAGAACCCATATTCATTTTTTTGGGCCTGCTCACATAGTATTAGTATGCTACGCAGTCCCAAACACGCGAATATGGGGCACTGGCCAAACATTTACATTACCAACCCGAATATTTACTATTATTCAAAATAAAACTCAGAGATATCAACGATATATATTCATAGAATACCGAAAAACATATGTGTAGGTACTTACCACAGGATATTATTGCACTTTTGATGTGTCATTGGTATGTTGGCCGGTAAACTTTCCAAGTAACATTCCGGGGGCGCATTCCCATTTTCCCGGTCGGAATTTTAAGCCTTTGATTTATAAAAATAAAATTCCTGAGTCGTTTTACATATGAGCTAATAAAATAAATAAGTTATAGACGGTGTCGGGAAAATGGAAATGCGCCCCATTCCGGCATAGTTAATATGAGGTAAGTATCATGGATGATAAAGAGATTGAAGCCTTTAGGAAATTAACATCAAAAAAAGCAACACTGGCTCTGGATACCTTGGTCCCTGCTGAATCCATTGAGATGACTCGGATGGCTGAAACATATAAAGAATTCCTCAACGGCGCTAAAACAGAACGAAGGGCAGTCAGTTATATGGTGAACCAGGCCCGGCAGGCAGGCTTCACAGATTTGACCTCCCAAATGGCTACGTCTCCCTTGGGAAAGAATAAAAAATATTATACCATTTTTAAAAACAAGGCCCTAGCCATGGTGGTCACTGGTGATCACCCCCTGGAACAGGGGCTTCACATCGTTGGATCCCACATTGATTCTCCGCGTTTGGATTTAAAACAGAACCCCCTGTACGAAGACACGGACCTGGCACTTTTAAAAACCCATTATTATGGTGGTATTAGAAAATATCAGTGGCTGTCCATTCCCCTGGCGCTGCATGGGGTGGTGGTCAAGGCTGATGGGGCTATGGTGGATATTAATATCGGTGATGGCGCCAATGACCCCGTTTTTGTGGTGTCGGATCTTCTGCCCCACCTTGCCGGTAAGCTCCAGGGGAACAAAAAACTGTCCGAAGCCTTTGACGGTGAAAAATTAAATCTTATTGCCGGGAGTGTACCCCTAGGGGGGGAGCGGGTAAAAGATCGGTTTAAATTAGGGGTGCTCAAGCTTTTGCATGATCAATACGGTATCTGTGAAGAGGATTTTATCAGTGCGGAGATTGAGGCGGTACCAGCGGGAAATGCCCGGGATATCGGGTTTGACCGCTCCATGATCGGTGGGTATGGCCAGGACGATCGCATCTGTGCCTGGGCCACAGTCCAGGCCATGCTGGCATTGGAAAATCCACAGAAAACTTGTGTGGCACTGTTTTATGATAAGGAAGAAATTGGCAGTGAGGGAAATACCGGTGCCCAGTCTACTTTTTTGGAAAGTGTGGTGTCAGATCTTTTTCATTTGCAACAGGGAACCCATGATGAACGGCAATTGAGAAAAATCCTGCACAATGCAAAAGCCTTGTCCGCCGATGTCAATGCCGCCATGGACCCTGATTTTAAGGAGGTTCATGAATCCATGAACGCCGCAAGGCTTGGCCATGGTGTCTGCATTACCAAGTTCACCGGTGCCCGGGGAAAGGCGGGTTCCAGCGATGCCGGGGCAGAGTTTGTGGGACTTGTCCGGCGGTGCTTCAACGAGAACAAGGTGGTGTGGCAAACGGGTGAACTGGGAAAAATTGATGAGGGTGGTGGGGGAACCATTGCCAAGTTTTTGGCCCACACCGGTATGGAGGTCCTGGATTGCGGCCCGGCCCTACTTTCCATGCATGCCCCCTTTGAGATTTCAAGCAAGGCTGATTTTTTTATGACCTTCAGGGCATATAAATCGTTTTTTGAATGGTCTGCCTAACGGTCATGTCTGCCATTGATACAATGCCATTCCTGACCCCATTGGGCTGGAATGGCTGGATAAGGAATGATTCCGAAATAACTTTTTCATTTTGGAGGTGGGGACAGATTTGAAAATCTGTCCCCTAAGCGCATTATTCTAAGCGCATTATTTTTGTAAGTTGCAACCACATTCACGAAATTAAAGGAGACGTTGATGTATACATTGGAAAACACAGTACTATTGGTCATTGATATCCAGGGAAAGCTGGCCACATTGATGCATGGCAGTGATGCCTTGTTTTCATCTGTTTCCACGCTGATCCAGGGGATGAAAGCCATGGAAGTGCCCATCATTTGGGTGGAGCAACTTCCTGATAAATTAGGATCGTCCATTCCCGAAGTCTCTGACCTGCTGGCACCCGATATCACTCCCATTTCCAAACATACCTTCAGTTGCTGTGGGAATCCCCAGTTCATGGAGCGGTTCAACACGATTAATAGAAAGCAGGTGTTGTTGACCGGTATTGAATCTCATATTTGTGTGTATCAAACCGGGATGGAACTTCTGGAAAAAGGGTGTGAGGTCGAGATGGTGGCAGATTGCGTCTCCTCACGAACCCCGGAAAACCGGCAATTGGGCATTGACCGTATTTGCCAGGCCGGGGGAGGGGTGACCAGTGTGGAAATGATTTTTTTTGAGTTGCTCCAGAAAGCACAAGGAGATCTGTTTCGTCAAGTTGTGAAATTGATCAAGTAGTCAATCGGAGCGATTCTGATCGTCGCGGATACCTCTTGTGAAAAAATTGGTTTAGCCCGGCCGTCAGAATCGCTGATCAATTGGCATTATTCGGTTAGCATTATTGGGTGCTCTGGAGTTTTTCAAGATTTGTCCTGGCAAAATCCAGGTCCGGATCAATGGCCAGGGCCATTTCATAAAAATCCATGGCCTTTTCCTTTTTTCCCATTTCACGGTAATTGGATGCAATGCTTGCATGGTCAATGGCTGAGCCGGGTTTCAGGGCCAGGACCTTGTGAAAACAGGCAATGGATTCCGGATGTTGTTTGAGCATGAAGTGGCAAAATCCCATGAGATTGAAGATATCTTCCCGTTCATTGTCCAGGGCAATACCCTTCTTAAGGAGGGTTAGGGCATCTTCATATTGTTCCATTTCTTTAAGGCAGACCCCGGCATAGGAGCAGATACTGGGAATGTCCTGATCTGTGGGATTTTCTGCTAAGGCCTGATTTAAATGATCCAGAGCCTTGTCCAGGGTCCCCATGGAAAGGTGGCACAGCCCTTGATAAAATGAAATAAAATATTGATGGGGGAGCATGTCTGATATTTTTTCAAGTTGGGACAGGGCCATCATGGGGGAATTGTTTTCATAAATGTGTTTGGCGCAGAACATGACAATGCTGCTGTTTTCAGCCCGTTCCCTGAAAGAGGTCCCCGGCACCATGGTGTAACAGGCCGGAACGCTAAGCTGTGGGTCCGTGGTGTTAAGGACTATAAGTTCAAAGCCCAGCCGTGACAGTTCCCGGGTAAGTGTCTCTATTTCATCCCGAATATTGGCGCTGGATATATCGGGGAGGTCTGAGAGGGCCACCATCTCTCCGGTGTGATTGTCCAGGGGATTGATAATATAATCTGCCTGGTCAAGGCTTGTGAATTTGGGCAATCCGCTGGCCACATAGTTGGAGGGGGTGTTGAAATCCCCGGCCAGTTGGGCCACCTCGGTCAGTGCCCGACTCAGAGCCTTGTCCGGACTGGCGGCGGTGCCTGCGGTCCAGACGATTTCACTGGTTTCAGGGAAGGTGGTAGGATCATAGGCCAGCACCCCCACCGTGGGTATCCCCGTGTTCAGTGTGAAATCATTCATATAAAGTTTGATGCCAGCGGATGTGAATTTGGCAATGAGTTCCTGTGTTGAGGGATTGGTCACCGATTGGGGATCAATGTATGGTACGGATTTTTTTTCTTTGCATATGATGGCAGAAACATGACGCTCCACAATTTCACAGGCCCCTTGGCAAACGGCTTCTTCAAAGCAGTTTCCCGCCGATGACCCGTTGAACTCATTGATCATGAAAAACCAGTCCAGGGGGATATCTATCTCTTTGTCCTGGGTGACATTATAAGCCTTGACCCATTGAAACGGCATCGATGAAAAAATTTTTTCTGATTTGTCCATGATCTCTTCCCGGTCGTCCAGGACCGAGGCGGCAATCAGGGAAAGGGACAGGGGAGATGTCACACTGCTTTGTGTCTCTTTTTTTATGTTTTCAGGGGCTGTCTTAAAGCGATAAAGGCTGAAACGTTCGGCAAGCTCCATGACGGCACTGGCCTCGGCAAGGGGGGGAGTGACCCCTTTGCCCATCTGTTTTTTTGTACCGGTGAGGGCATGGGCATCATGGCCGCATACGCTGAAATATACGGGGATATCCAGACGTCCGTTATCGATGCGCCGGGTTTCCTTGAGAATGTTTAATCCCGCTTTAATGGCGTTGTTTTTAAAGTTCTCAATGGTTGCTTCGGGGGATATGATTTTATCATGATCTTGATTTTCAAGCTTATAGGCATCGGACAATTGTGATGTCATTTAATAAAAAACCTCATTTGTTGTGTGACGTACTCCCCAAAAAGTATCTCAATAAAAGTTTGCCTGATCAGCAAAAAAGTCAACATTGGAGCCACGTCCCAAATATATAATATCTCTGGAGATTATGCCAAATACCCAGAGATTAAACAGGCATTCTGATTTTGACTTGAAATGTGAAAGTGTCCATGAATTACCCTGGACGGCCAAAATTAGAATTGATGATGTAAAAAAACCGTTTGACACAATGTTATTTTTTTTTGTACATTTAAAGACTCTGTAGATTTGACAGAGATAAAAAAATGATGACAATAAAAATAAAAAAAGAAATATATTATAACCACTAATGCTTTGCAAGGTTAATTTAAATGGTTCGTACTGCATCACTGACAAGGGAAACCAGAGAGACAAAAATAGGTATTGAGATCAATATTGATGGGACAGGAAAATCTAGTGTGTCCACGGGTATTGGTTTTTTTGACCATATGCTCACACTTTTTACCGTCCATGGTTTTTTTGATCTCACCCTTACAGTGCAAGGGGATCTGGAAGTGGATTACCATCACACGGTTGAGGATACCGGTCTGGTGCTGGGTCAGGCAATTTCCAAAGCCCTGGGTGATCGGCATGGCATTTCCCGGTATGGAGCCGGGGAGGTTCCCATGGATGAAGCCTTCAGCAGGGTCAATGTGGATCTTTCCAATCGACCCTACTTGGTGTATCGTCTTCCTGAAACCATTCGATCTGTTGGACCCTTTGATGCATATCTTGCCAAGGAGTTTTTTCGGGCATTCAGTGTCCAGGCAGGATTAAATCTTCATATCAGTTGTGATTATGGTGAAAATGAACACCATATCATTGAATCTATTTTCAAGGCTCTGGGGCGTGCAATGAATGCCGCCTGCCGTCTGGATGAGAGGGTCGTGGGCACCCTTTCCAGTAAAGGGGCACTCTAAATTCGACTAATTCCAAAAATTCAATTGCACAAACCATAGCGCTTTTCCAGGTCTTTCTGTTTGTGCAACGTATTGACATCCGGTGACCAGTAATTATTTTTAAAGTTTTGTGATGCCCCAGTGTCGAATCCATGGGTCGTTTTTGGAGTGTGCTTTGGTGCGCGTTGTTGGCACGGGTGACGCACATCTCCTTGGCATGATACTTAAGACTAAATTTTTGGAGCCTGCCCCAATCCCATGCGTATTCCCGAAGAAATCATTTCCCGAATTTCAGCAGCCACCGATATTGTTTCTGTGATATCGGAGTCTGTTATGCTGAAAAAATCAGGAATGAATTACTTTGGATTGTGTCCATTTCATTCTGAGAAAACCTCCTCTTTTTCCGTGAGTCCCCATAAGCAGATTTTTTACTGCTTTGGATGCGGTGCCGGGGGAAGTGTGTTTTCTTATCTGATGAAGTATCATGGTATCTCCTTTCCCGAAGCTGTAAAAATGTCAGGGCAAAAGTGTGGCATTGTCATTGAAACAGAGCCGTTGAGTCCTGAAAAAGAGAGACACATGGTGATGCGGGAGGGGCTTTACCGGTTGAACCAGCAGGTAATGGCTCATTATACCCACCTTCTGACCCATGCACCCTATGGAGAACAGGCCCGGCACTACCTTGAAGAACGGGGCATCACCCATGACACCATTGAACAGCTTAACCTTGGATACTCCCCGAATAGCTGGGATGACATGGTATTGTTTTTAAAAGAAAATAAGGTGACAAAAATGATGGCCGAAGCATCGGGGTTTGTGCTCAGTCGCATGAAAACAGCGGGATATTGTGACCGTTTCCGTAACAGGATCATGTTTCCCATTTTTGATGTCACTCGCCAGGTGGTTGGATTTGGCGGTCGGGTGATGGGTGAGGATGTTCCCAAATACCTCAACTCTCCAGAAACCCCTGTGTACAGCAAGGGTAGAATCCTTTATGGCTTTCATCTTTCCAAGCCCTATTGCAGACAGGAAGATGCTGTTTATATTGTTGAAGGATACTTTGATTTTATCTCCCTTTATCAATGTGGCATTAAAAATTGTGTGGCCACCCTTGGTACGGCTCTGTCAGAGGCACATGTAAGGCTGTTGAAGGGGGCTGCCTCCAGGGCTTTTCTGGTATTTGATTCAGACAAGGCCGGTATTAATGCGGCAAAAAGAAGTATTGGGACCTTTTTAAAAGAGGGGTTGGATGTCCGGATTGTTATTCTACCCCAGGGGCAGGACCCAGATTCATTTGTACAGCGGAATGGGAAAGCGGCCTTTGAGGCATGTGCAAAAGGGGCCATGTCCGTAATTCCCTTTTTGACCCGATCCGCAGTGGATCAATTTGGGCTCTCTGTGGAGGGGAAAATAAAGATTATAGAAGAGATGAAGGAGCATCTTGCCCGGGTGGATGACCCTGCAGCACGGTCCCTTTATATCCATGAACTGTCCCAGACATTGAGCATTGATGAATCGGCTGTTTTGGAAAAGGTGAGAATGGCTTTTCTGGCATCCGGGGATGTTTCTCCCCCATCTTACGATCCCCACAGGGATGGAAATGTTGAGATAGAAACGGACTTGGAACAGGGTTCCATGCGTAGAGAAAAGCAGGTGCTTTCCATGATGTTGCAGTTTCCCCAGATCAGAGCAGAGATTCGTGACAGGGGGGTGTTGGCGTGTTTTTATTCCCAGCAACTTAAGGAAATCGGTGGATATGTGCTTGGAATAGAAGGAGATGAACAAATGGTACCACGGGTCATGGAAATGCTTGAAACCGATGTGCAGCGACGCTTGGTGGCTTCCCTCTCCATGGTGGAGATTCCCGATGTGGATCATGTGTATGAAAAAGCAGTTTTTTTGATAAATAGAATTGTAAAGATCTGGAACAAAAATGAAAACAGTCTTACAATTAAAATAAAAATAGCAGAACAGAGCAGTGATTCCACTCTTTCCTTTGACTTGCTTGCCAAGAGACAAAGAGAGATCCGGAAATTACGTGGCTATGAATAGTCAACACCCCCTGAGCTGAAGGCCCAGGGGTTTTCTTGTTGATTTTTTTATAAAAAGAGGCTTGGTTCTATATTTAGTCAGCTTGGTGGTATAACGGTATCAGGTTTGTGTTTTTGACAACGGCCCGTGCATACAGCGGATTTTGACAAAAATGTTAATGGCGAAAGCCTGATTCCTCACCAAAGTGGTCAAAGTATAGACCCATGTCTATAAAAAGCCTTTGGGGGGCATTTTTTATGGCAGCAGCATCGGTTGAATCCAGTGGAAAAGAGACAATATCCAGAGAAGTACTGAAGAATTTGATTGAAAAAGGAAAAAGTGAGGGGTCTCTCTCCTATGCCGAAATAAATGAGGCCATTTCCGATGATATAAAATCATCAGACCAGATTGATAACATATTGACTATGTTTAAAAAACTGGGAATTGAGCTGGTTGATCTGGAAAAAGTAAAATCAAAACCCCGTACGGTCAAGGGGAAAAAAGGAGGGGCAAAGGCCACTTCCAAAGAAAAATCTGCCACATCATCGACCACCGATGCCAAGGCTTCAAAGGGGGCTGCTTCAAAAGGGGCTGCTGCAAAAGGGGCTACCGCAAAGGGCAAGGCCGCCAAAAAGACGGTTTTCTCTGCCGGGGGAGCCGATGCCGACATGGAGTTCGGTGCGGTGACCGACCCAGTTAAAATGTATCTCCGGGAAATGGGCATGGTGACGCTGCTCAGCCGTGAAGGGGAGATAGTCATTGCCAAAAAAATTGAGGTGGGAGAGCGAGAGGTGCTTAAGGTGATGTTGGCAAGCCCTCTCACCGTTGTAAAACTCCTTGGTATTGGTGATAAAATGGAGGGCCAGAAACTTCGCCCCAAACACATTCTTCGGGATGTGGATGAAGGCGATGGCATAGCCGATGAAGCGGTGAAGCTTGAAAAATTTCTAAACACTGTCGGCAGTATCCGGGAGATTCATTTTGAAAATCAGAAAAAAAGAGATATTCTCATGGCTGGGGAGCAACCCCCGGCCTCTGTGCGGAAGCTCAGAGAAGAGATCCGGAACAATAATGATGAAATATATGATTTTCTCAAGAGCTGGCGGTTTGAATCTGGTATTTTAGATAATATTGAAAAAAGTCTCCGGGCCAATATCAAATGGTTCGATACCATGGACGGTCTCTTGAAGCGATGTTCCGGCACCTTTAAAGCAAAACGGGATGATATGTGCCAGCTTTTGGTGGATGCTGAAGGGTTTGTGGACTGGGCACTGGGGCGATCTACTATTACCCGGGAACGCGCTGTTTTACTGCATCAGGATCTTTCTGCCATTGTTTCCCAGATTGAAAAGCGAAGGGATGACCTTAAGGGAGATGCCAGTTCCCTTCGTAAGATCATAAAAGGGGTGGACAAGGGCCGTGCCAGGGCCAAGTATGCCAAAAGTGAACTGGTTCGTGCCAATTTAAGGCTGGTGGTGAGTATTGCCAAGAAATATACCAATCGAGGTCTCCAGTTTCTGGATTTGATCCAGGAAGGTAATATTGGTTTGATGAAGGCTGTGGATAAGTTTGAATACCGCCGGGGATATAAATTTAGTACTTATGCCACCTGGTGGATTCGTCAGGCCATCACACGGGCGATTGCGGACCAGGCAAGAACCATTCGCATTCCTGTTCATATGATTGAGACCATCAATAAACTTATCAGAACCTCCCGGTATCTTGTGCAGGAGATGGGCAAAGAACCCTCCCCCGAAGAGATTGCCGAGAAAATGGAAATTCCCCTGGATAAGGTGCGGCGGGTTTTGAAAATTGCAAGGGAACCCATCTCCCTTGAGACCCCCATTGGGGAGGAAGAGGACAGTCATCTGGGTGATTTCATCGAAGATAAAAAGTTTTCTCTGCCTTCGGAGGCCGCCATTAATTTGAATCTGGCGGAGCAGACCCGGAAGGTTTTGGCCACCTTGACCCCCCGGGAAGAAAAAGTACTTCGTATGCGTTTTGGCATTGGAGAAAAGGCGGATCATACCCTGGAAGAGGTGGGCCGGGATTTTACGGTAACCCGTGAACGTATCCGTCAAATTGAAGCCAAGGCACTGCGAAAGCTTCGGCATCCCACACGGAGTAAGAAACTAAAAAGTTTTATTGAAATTTAATCCTTGACAATATGATTGAAAATTATATAATCGTCGAGTTCTCCAAATTGGAGGGGCCCATAGCTCAGTCTGGTAGAGCCACCGGCTCATAACCGGTCGGTCCCTGGTTCGAATCCAGGTGGGCCCACCAAATATACCCCATTGGCAATGGATGTCAATGCGGGGTAATGTCCGGAAGAAGCAAGCCGGAGAGGAAGAAATAAATAACAGGATATATACATTTTATATGACTGTGGCAACACCTAAAAATAATGAATGTTAAAAGCGTGGTATTTTGATACCACGCTTTTTTTATTTTGGTGCCTGAAGGTCATAAAAAGGGCGAATGTCTGATCACAATGCCGCCCTTTCAGATACCCGGGGAGATGTATGACCACTACAATTTATGATTTTCTTGGACATCTTGATGCCATTGCCCCCTTTGCCCTTGCCGAAAGTTGGGATAATTGCGGTCTCCAGGCAGGGCATCTGGACGGGGCTGTGACACGGGTCATGGTGGCGCTGGATGTTACCATGGATGTGATGGATGCCGCCTTAAAATGGGGGGCAGATCTGGTATTGACCCATCATCCCTTGATGATTAGGCCTCTGACCCAACTTGATTTTGGTACAATGCCAGGCTCAGCCATTGCCATGGCAGCCATGCATCAGATCTCCATTATTTCCCTGCACACCAATCTTGATAAAGCCCAGGGAGGGCTAAATGATCGTTTTGCCGGTATGTTAGGGTTGTGCGAACTGACCTGCCTTCAATTGCCCAGTGACAAGAATGTGCTGGATGATTGTCTGGAAGGTCTTGGCAGGGTTGGGAAGCTTCCTCTCCCCCTGACATTGGAAGACCTTGGAAAACAGGTAAAAGCGGTGTTTAAGGCCTCCCATATCAGAATGGTGGGGGATCCGAATATGAGGGTGGACACCGTTGCCGTGTGCACAGGCAGTGGAGAATCTTTGCTGAAAGAGGTTTTCTCTTCCGGTGCCCAGGCCTACATCACCGGAGACATGAAGTACCATGGTGCCCGGGACATTGAGATGGCAGGGGTGGGTGGAATTGATGTGGGGCACTTTGCCTCCGAGCACATTGTTATTGACCTTTTGGTTGAAAAGGTGAAAGCGCTTTCAACACAAGGGGCATTGGGCCTTGAGGTGAAAGGGTATACCGGGGAATCCGATCCTTTTATTATAAAATAGTCAAGCCTGATTACACCATCGGCCATTTTGGGATGGAATCAGGTTTATGTGATTGAAATTTTTATTTAAATACAAAAAGTTGGCAAAAGTCACAGTACCACAAGCCTGATCCCGCTGTATTACCAACCGATCGGGATGGCCAACATTAAAATCAAGCTTCAATAGTTGTTGGCTTGATCACGCCGACGTCACAGGGGAAAAATTATGGCAGCAATTACTAAAAATGAGATGGATGTGCTCATACGGCTCCAGAAAGCGGAGACAGAAACCGTTCGGATTCTGTCTTATCTTAAAAGTATCGACAAAGAAAAAGATGGCCTGGAGTCAAAATTAACGACCTTTGTCAAAGCGCTGGACAAGAAAAAAGCGGGCCTGGCCGCCGTTGTCAAGGCCTCCAAGGATATGGAGCTTGAAATGCAGACCACGGAAGATCGCATTAAAAAAAGCAATGAGACCTTGAGGCATGTAAAAACGGATAAAGAATATCAGGTGCTCCAGCGTGAGATAGATAATAATAAAAAACGCGTGGAAAGCCTGGAAAATGATCTTCTGAAAAAATTTGAAGAAAAAGATGTCAAGGAAAAAATTGTCCAGGATCAGATGGCCGATGTGGATCAGGCCACGGCAAAAATCAGATCTGAACAGGCGGACATTGATAAAAAATGTGAAGATGATCGAGAACTGCTCGAGACCTATAAACAGCAGCGGGAAGAGATCGGTGCCTCCCTTTCCCCTGTTTTCTTGAAGATTTTTAATGACATCTCTGAAACCAGTGGCGGGCTTGCCGTGGTGGAGGTGAGAAAAGAGTTGTGCCGGGGATGTTTTATGAGTATCCCCCCCCAGCTTTTCATTGAGGTGCAGCGCGGGAAAGACTTGATTTTATGTCCCCAATGCAATAGAATCCTCTACTTTAGTGCAGCAGAATAAGAAAAAAACAAAATAATATACGGTGGAAGTAGACTATATGATCGCTGGATCTTAAATGATCTGGAGGAAAGTCCGAACACTGCAGGGCAGGACGCTCCATAACGTGGAGTCGCGGTAACGTGAAGGAAAGTGCAGCAGAGAATAGACCGCCCTGTTGTTTCCTTGGAAACAACAGGGTAAGGGTGAAACGGTGCGGTAAGAGCGCACCAGTTCTCCGGGTGATCGGAGAAGCTTGGTAAACCCCGTCCAGTGCAAGACCAAATAGAGAAGCGTTTGAGGGCTGCCCGCCTGAGCTTCCGGGTAGGTTGCATGAGGTGTGCGGCAACGTACATCCAAGATGAATGATCGTGGCCCTGATGGCGGGTAACTGCTCCGGGGTACAAAATTCGGCTTACTGGCTGCTTTCACCGTATATTTTTTGATCAAAATTGTTTTTTTATATAAAATTTCGTCCAAAGGTCTGGAATTATGAGATTTTTAAATTTCGTTGTGGTAGATGGCTACTGCCATGTATGTTTATAAGAAAATACGGCATTAAAGTACCGACAACAGAGCCCCCGGCGGGTTATGGGCCCGGCCCATTGAGACCCAAAAGGGCCGCCGGCGGTCCCGGGCCGAACCCATCCTCCGTCGGGGGCGGCATAATACAATTTTCTATTTTTGTTGTGGCAGGTTGATCCGCTATGGCTACCATTCTCGCAACATAGGCCTGGAAAATTTTATCATCCAGTGAAAGGACATATACATGCTATTAATTGAAGAGCTCAGGGTGGAGGTGGGTGACAAAGAGATCCTGCAGAATGTCAACCTCCATGTGCCACCCGGGGAAACCCATATCCTTTTTGGACCCAACGGGTCTGGTAAAACCAGCCTTATGATGACCATCATGGGGTTTTCAGGCTATCGGATCACCCGGGGTAAAATCACTTTTAAAGGGGAGGATGTTACCTTTATGCCCCTCCATGAACGGGCCCGCCTGGGTATCGGGGTGCTTTTTCAACGCCCTCCTACCATTAACGGACTTACCACCCGTCGCATGGTGGAGCTCTGCGCCGGGGATCGACAGGTTGATGTGGATCAGCTGGCTTCCCACCTTCGATTTGAAAATTTTCTGGAACGTGATGTGAACCACAACCTTTCAGGCGGAGAAATCAAGCGATCGGAAATGCTTCAGCTCATGGCCCAGGAACCGGACATGGTGTTGCTGGATGAGCCAGAATCCGGTGTGGATCTGGAATCCATTGCGCTTTTAGGTGAAAGCATCAACACCCTTCTGGATCGAGGCATTAAAAAGCAGCCTTCCTGTCAAAAGGGAATCATCGGAGGAAAGCCTAAGTCTGCCCTGGTCATTACTCATACCGGTCATATCCTGGATTATATCACCGCAGATAGAGGGCAGGTGCTTTACAAAGGACAGCTTCGGTGTTCCCGAAATGCCAGGGAAATTTTAAAGTGGATTCATGAATATGGCTATGAGGAGTGTGTCGGATGCACAGCGTAAATGATAAAACCATTGTTAATTTGTCGGATTTTAGCAGTGGGGCAGAAGAAAACGAATACGCCTATGTTGACAGCCTTGAGGCCATCACTGAAACCGATGCGGATGAATTTGTCAAAGTGGGCATTGAGACCGACGCATCCATGAGGGCTGGCACCTTTATCCAGAAAGATAACGCAGTTGTTCATTGTAGTCACTCCACAAACGGGGCAGATGTCATGGGTATGGCCGGTGCATTGGAGGCCTTTCCCTGGCTTGAATCCCATGTCTGGAAATTATTGTCCCCTGAAAAGGATGACATGACAAAGGAGGCTGCCAAAAGTCCCCTCCAGGGATTTTTCATCCGGAGTCACAAGGGGGTTAAAGTTGAAAAGCCTCTGCAAACCTGCCTTCACATTGCCCAGGATAAATTTTCCCAGAAGGTCCACAATATTGTCATTGCAGAAGAAGACTCCGAAATGCATATCATTGCAGGATGTTCCACCTCTCCGCATTTGACCTCCGGGCTTCACATCGGCGTGTCTGAATTTTATGTGAAAAAAGGGGCCACCCTGAAATACACCATGATCCACGACTGGGGGAAAAATATTTTTGTTCGCCCCAGAACAGCGGTGCATGTGGAAGAGGGTGGGGTGTATATTTCCAACTATATTTCCCTGAAACCGGTGGGATCTTTACAGTCCAATCCCATTACCTATCTGGAAAAAAACGCAACGGCAACATTGAACAGTATCCTTGTGGCCGGTGAAGGGTCTCATATGGATGTGGGCTCTGTGGTAGAACTTAATGGTGAAGGTGCCCGGGCGGAAATTGTATCCCGGGCCATTGTTGCCGGGGGAACCATCATCTCCCGGGGGCACATCAAGGGTAATGTTCACGGAGTCAAAGGGCATCTTGAATGCAAGGGACTTATCTTAAAAGAGGGACTTCTCCATGCCATTCCCGAACTTTCAGGGTTGGTGCCCGGTGTTGAAATGTCCCATGAGGCGGCGGTGGGCAAAATTGATAAACGAGAGATAGAATATCTCATGGCCCGGGGCCTCACCGAAGATGATGCCGTGTCCACCATTGTTCGTGGTTTTCTCAATGTAGACATTGAAGGATTGCCCGAAGAGCTGGCCCAAAAAATGGACCAGGCCGTAAAAGAAACAGAACAGGATATGATGTAAGGGATGACAGGAAAGAGACCATGACCCTTTCGTGCGATATTTCCTTCCGGGAAAAAGCCAAACAGTTTTCATATGAGTACTTGAAATGCCTGATGTCTGTGGCAGATATGGAGTCTGAGTCCTATCTGCTCACCAAAAAACTTTATTCAAAATTGATCACCTCATCCCATCTGTTAGAAGATTTTTTGGATTTCCATGGTGCCAAGAATAACAAGGAATGGGTGTTCTATCGGGAACTCACAGCAGCGGTACGTCATCTTTGCCTGGCGGGCTATTCCCAGAAGCATATTTATAATCGCATTGGCTTTTATGAGTTTGAGAAAAAAGATGACACCTTTGTGATGGAGTCACGGGACACGCTCTTAATGATCCAAGGCTCTTTGGAACTGGCTGCCCCGGTGATTCTTCAAGAAGCCGTAAAACTTGGGATAGAGATCCCCGCCATGGGTTACGAACCGGGTTATTTTCCGGGCATTGCCACGGGTGAGCAGCTGGAACATGATATTGATGATCAGGAGAGTCGACAGAACCAACAGCAAAAAAATCTCACCATCATTGCCAGTGATTTTCTGGCCCTGGTGGGCCGGTTTGAGCAATTTGCCTTTTATGAAAGGTATTCAAGCCTTGAGATTCGAGAAATTGTACCGGAAAAAATTAGCGAGGTGGAGATCCGACGATTTGAGATGCTTTTGCATAATCTTCAGTCCTCCTTTGATTCCTATGTGATCCATGGGGGGTTTTTCCATGGCAACCGCAAGTTGAAACAGCTTCGGAGCCATTTTTCCATTGTGTTTCACATTCTCCAGGTGATGGGACGTCTGCTTCATTTCTATGAGCGCCATCTCCATGATGTGGAGTACAAAGATGTTTATAAAAGTGTCAGCGAGGCCCTTACAGAACTAATTGACCCCGACGTATTGCTGGACAGGTCTGTCAATTATTGCCTTTTTTACGCCTGGCAGTTTTTATCCTCAGGAAAACGCTTGGCCTCGGAAGTGCTCAATGAAAATATTGATCGCGATTCCATCATCGTGGGAATTCCCCAGGAAAGGGGGTTTCATTCCCGTCCCAGTCTTTTGGTGGCCAAAATTGTACAGTACTATGGCGGTGAGGTGGAGCTCCTGGTGGGATCGGATCGTTTTGATGCCTCAAGTGTCCTGGATATCCAGTGGGCCGGGGGGAAAATAAAGAAAGAAGAGGTGGAGCAGGTGATTTTTGAGGGAGACACCCGGGCACTGACCGACATTAAAACCCTTGCAAGTGTTAATTATGGGGAAGATCACATTGGAAAAGGGGTTCCCCTTCCCAAAGAACTCTCCTATTTGAAATAGGCGGCAAAAAATGGCTGAATGCAGGGTGGCTGTTATTATTGTGGCCGGGGGAAGCGGCCAACGCATGAACGCTTCTATACGAAAGCAGTACATGACGCTGGCAGGCCTGCCAATTTTGGTGAGGACTTTAAATGTTTTCACCCCCATGGAACGCCCCCTTTTGCTTGTGATTCCAGAAGGGGATACCCCCTTTTGCAAAAAGGAAATCCTGGGACCCCACGCCCTGGAAAAGAAAGTTCAACTGGTTCATGGGGGGAAAGATCGCCAGGCATCGGTTAAAAATGGCCTTGTTGCCCTGCACAGAACAGGGTTCCCGGGGGACGGTATTGTATTGATCCATGACGGGGTCCGCCCCTTTGTGGATAAAAGCATGATCCAGCGCTGTATTGATGGAGCGATGATTCACGGTGCCTGCGTTCCAGCAGTGGCTGTGGTAGATACTTTAAAGCGGACAGATGACCGGGGAAGGGTTATATCCACCGTATCCAGAGATAATCTTCATCAGGTGCAAACTCCCCAGGCCTTCCAGTTTGATCTGATTATGAAAGCCCATGAATACGCCATGGATCTGCATTTCAGGGGAACCGATGATGCCTCCCTTGTGGAGGCTATGGGAGAGGCAGTGTACCTTACCTCTGGGGCACTTAACAATATAAAACTCACCACCCCCGGGGATCTTAATCGAGGAGAATTTATCGCCTCTTTTTTTGCTTGACAGAAGTCACCTGAAAACTGGCGTATGGACTATAAATGGCAGGACATAAATTTTTTCCCCTTGATGCATCTGACAATTGCTTTGATGATAGGTGTTATTCAAAATTTTAACAGGAAAAAACTTTCGTCTATGCACTTATCATCAGACTCCGATTTTTTTTAATTAAAGGAGTGAATAGGAACTCATCTTGGAGATTGATTTAAAAATGCGTTATTGCGTTTCTTGGGAACTGAACAAATTGGGACAAATAGGAATTTGTTGAGTTCCCAAG
>Ga0307987_1000462_pt1 | contig 24474 bp, 12 predicted proteins | sample EllFjometagen181_FD_203157 | JGI IMG/M metagenome (GOLD analysis project Ga0307987, IMG submission 203157) | Marine microbial communities from Ellis Fjord, Antarctic Ocean - #181 | ecosystem: Environmental > Aquatic > Marine > Unclassified | place: Southern Ocean | collected 2014-10-08 | reverse complement strand
CATTTGAATATAGCCTGGGGTGAGCGACCAACGGGAGTGTAACCCTAGGTTTAATAACAGAGTGAAACTTTTTCCTGCTCACGGCAGTGTCTTTCATTCGATGTTGGATGTTCTTTAATGTTCATCATTGGCTATTGGATATTGAAAAAGAATAGGGGATAAGACAAAGATGTCTATATCCCGACTTGTCCTACACAATCTTTCTTGGGCGAAACGGGATTGATTTATAAAGAATTGGGTGCAGGCTACCTATCGCGCAGTAGACAGCTTGCTGCGAAGGCGGAAGCCTGCAAACTTTTGACACAATTTTTACACCTCAAAGGGAACATATGAGATCAAGTAGATACATTTACAAGATGGTATTGGCAATTAGTACAGCATTTATTATTTCAGCGATTGGGCAAGCGGCGAGTTTTGAGTTTACTCCTACCGAATCTGGCAGCTTGTTTTGGCGAAGTACTCCGGCGTATGCACCAGATAAATTAGTTAGCAGAGGCTCTTACGGGCGGACAAGTAGAATTTTACTTAAATATGATTTAAGCAAAACATCCCCGGAAAAATTTGGTTCCATAGAAAAGGCAACATTAATTCTAAATATAAACGAATTAAAAAATGCCGGCAACCTTCCTCTATATACAGGAGCAATTTGTTCTCCATGGGAAACGAATAATATTTCCTTTATCGATTCTACCTGGCCTAAAGGGGCTCTTTTAAAACGCTACATGCGTGATATACGCAAGAGTAATGCTAAAAAAGGATATTTTGAGCATGCATGGGAAGCCATACCCAGAGCAACGGTTATACCTGAAACCCAGAAGGACAGTACTTTAGAAATTGATGTAAGTCATGCGATAGAAGACATTATATTTCAAGGGGTGGCTAACAATGGTTTTACTATTTCCATGGGTGGAAAGTGCTTTGGAGAGGCGGGCATTACAGAGTCTCGTCATTTGAGCCTGAAAAATCCTCCGGTGTTAAAGATAGAGCTTTGTGAAGTAATTCCGGAGGCCAGTAAAGAAGCACAACGGAAACGGACTTTACGTTATTTTCCGTCAGCATTATTACCTCCGGTTTCAGATCCTTACATATTTTTATGGTGTGCATTTGTAGGGGATCACTATAAATTATTCTGGGATGTTTTTGAAACGATGAATACCGAGGGGGTTTATGCTAAGCCTGAATTATTTCAGCGCGGCATTTTGTCGCTCCAAGCGGTAAATGGACCTAATCAAAAGTGGGTAAACTCAGAAGAGGCAGCACTGAGAAATTATACGCATCCCTTAGGAATTGCCATTGATGAGTGGAATTACCGAGATAAGGTATTCAGAACCACGCCTGAAAAATCAGAGCGTAGCGATCAAGGCACACGAGTCGACCATAGTATCTCAGCATTAAGGAAAATAAGAAAAGCAGATCCTGAACAATTTATTGCCGTATACTGGAGAGGAGAAGAATGTTTGAAGGAACTGCTCCCTGATGCTACGCCTGATATCATCTTGCCAGAACTCTATACTAGATTTCCAGGGCATCCAGAATGGGCGTTGGGAGATATTTTAGGTCATGTACGATGGGCGGAACATGATGGATTTCTGGATCGTATTATTCCGTTGTATGGAATTGTTTATGCGGAAGGATCTTACCCCGGAACAAAAGCTAGACCGTCTAATATCGAAAGTTACGAAGCTGAAATACAAACGATGCGGAAAGCATATCCGCAAATTGCTGGTGCTGGATTTTTTGTTTCTAAGGGTGACTCGGCGTATAGAAAAGAGAATGGAATTACCGTGGAACAATCTACAAAAGCACTTCTTCCAATTGCAAAAGAGCTGGATGAATTGGTTCATAAGTATTATGTGGAACCCGCACCGGAAATACAAATCGACGAGCCATATTTCAATAAGATAATTGACGCGTATCATATTCGTATTGTTGCAAACGCAACGCCAAAGAATGATACCTCTATAGAACAATATCGTTATTTTATTGACAATAGATTAGTGGCGGAGAGTAAGGATAGCTCTTATATATTTGATTGTCGTGGAATAGAAAATGGTTTTCACACGTTAACGGTTCATGTTATAGATTCTAAATGGAATAGAAGTGCTGCTCAGATTCCAATTAGATTAAATCTAAAAGGCGAAAAGAGATGAACATCAAGACCATAAGAATGACGAACTGGTCTTTTAAGTTATGTAAAAACAATCTTAAAGAGATGAAAGCACCATGCATGGATCCGGTATGGTGCGGTGCGGTATCTCCTGAAGCCATGCGTAAAGAGGTGATTACCTTGAAAAATGCAGGTTTCAATACTCTAATCGTCGAAGGTCTCAGGCGACTCACGCTCTATGAACGTAGCAATGTTAGCGCCGAAGTTCGTGCCGCCATTGCGAGTGCTGTTGAGATTGCCCATGCCGAAGGAATGAAGGTTTTTTATCATTCCACTTGTGTGTTAGCCAATCCATCCATGACTACTTTCACGGAAGAAAATAAAGCTGAACTGCTGGCTCTATTCACCGAACAGGAAAAAAACATGCTCTCCATCAATCGGGATACGGGGGAACATACTTTTCTCACGTGGTGGAGCGGATGGTATTTATGGTGTCTGAATAATCCCGATTTCAAAAAAGAATATTATCGTTTGGCTAAATTGATAGTCGAAGAAACAAAAGTCGATGGTTTTATGACCGATGAAGTTTATTTTCACAGGCCGTTTAATTGCGATTGTCCACATTGCCGTAAAAAATTCGGCAAGAATGCGCCAAAAACCGATTTCTCTAACCCTGATTACCGGGAATGGTTGCGTTTCAGAATGCGCTCAGTCGGCGATTTTTATGAAGGTTTACGCAAGGCGATCGGTGACATTCCGCTTTTGGGCTGTAAAAATGATGAGCCAAATCCGACCCAGAATCAATATTACGGGGAAAACAACGATCAACGTATGCGTGGAACAAATATTCTTTTTACTGAGGTATGTACACGCAAAGGTAAAGAAGAATGGCGTACTACCGCCGCGAATTGCGCTGCGTATCAGGGTTTGGGTGTACATCATCATACGCCGGTTCTGGGGCTGGCAATCTGTGATACTCAGGGAATTGAATTCGCATGGGCGTTACGCATGGCGCATGGTATACGGGCTTGGGGGGTGGGAAGCGCACTGATGAAACGCTCACTTTCACCGGAAGACAATTTGAGCGACAACCCGCAGGACGTGGCCGAATATGCTAGGCTTTTTCACTGGGAAGACCAATACGGCGACCTTTTTGCCAATGCGGTGGAACCCGTTGCGGAGGTTGCGTTATTATTATCTTCATCAACATGTGACCAGCGTGACTGCGATGACGATAATTTTGTTCAGGAATTTCACGGTTGGTGCAATGCGTTGACCGACGCTCATATTCAATTTACCGTAGTACATGAAGATGACCTGAATGACCTTGATGATAAGTTTAAAGTTCTTATATTGCCGCACGCGGTCTGCATACCTGCCTTCAAATTTGACGGAAAGATTATTGTTACCGGCGATTCAGGTAAAGATGATCCAACTGGCGAAAAAAGAATAACGCCGTTGTTTGAAAAGACATTGCCTTTGGGTGAGTTCAATGTTGACGCTTTACCAACACCAATCAAAGTTATCAACGCTCCTAAAGAGTTTTTGATCCGTGCTGTTCATGTCGACAACGGATGCCTGATTCATTTGCTTAATTGTGGCAAAAAATATGATGGCGACATCGTTATCTCCATTTGCGGAATGACTAAGGCTAAACTTATTTCACCGAATATGAAGGAAGAAATACCCGTAGAGATATTTAATGATGTGGTTAATGTTCCGGTTGCGGCTTTCAAAACCTATGCTGTTTTGTCTGTCAGCCTTCCGGATTAAGCGTTAGCTATTGTAAAAGTTCTATAAAAAAAATGTGAAAAAGAAGTTTTGTCCACCTGCCTGTGCGGTACGCGCAGATTAAAAAGATTGTTTGCAGAATGATTGATAGCAGAATGATTTTTAAGAAAAGTTTATCGACAGAATGATTTAGGAAAGAGGCTTAGAGCAAGAAAGAGAAAAAAGATTGTTTGCAGAATGATTTGGAAGAGGGGATAATTAAAAGACAAAATCATTGAGGAAGAGATATAAGAATGACAAAATCATTTAACGACAAAATCATTGAGGAAGAGATATAAGAATGACAAAATCATTTAACGACAAAATCATTGAAGAAGAAATATAAGAACGACAAAATCATGTAATGACAAAATCATTGTAAAAAGAGTTTTAGAATAAGATGTTTGCAGAATGATTTACAGCAGAATGATTATAAAAAAAAAGAGTTTTTGTCACCGAATTTACGCTGATTTTCACTAATTTTTTTGGATGTTATTTTGAGTGAATTTATTTGTTTGCTTCGCCACAAATGTCTTCACTAAAAATTACATCCAAAGGATTGTATTTCTTTAATCTCAAATCGGTAGAAGATTATTATAAAGTTTATGGAACAATGCATGTTAGCAATTCTGATTATAGCTACAGCGGGGCGACAGAGTATAGCCCTGGGTGCAAATCCATGGGAAAGGGTGTAAACCCGTGGAAATAAAACACGAGCAAAGCTCGTTCCTGCTCACGGCAGTGTCTTGACTATCAACGATTAACGAAGAACTATCAACGATTGATAGTAGATGATAAAAAAAAATTACTTTTAGGTTTGACGTCAAATCCAATTTTGGTTATAGTATACAAATAACGATTAAGAAGGGAACGTATTGAATGTGGTAATATTTTTGCATATGTATTGAAACGGGTTGTGATGAAATCGCAATTGGAGATTATAGAATCAGCTGAGGTCAGCTGTTTCTTTAAAGTAAGTCAGATAATAGAAAAGGAGAGATGAGATGAAGTTAATGTTGTTAATGTTAGCAGTGGCAGTTGTTGCCTGTCCAGCCTTCGGAGATGCGTATTTTTTGAGATCCGACGGCACGGGCGCGTATTACCTAAATGGTACTACTAAGACGTGGATGACCTTTGAAACCTCCGTATCGAATATCTCATGTGCAGGCGGTAGCACAACGTATACTGCGTATGCGCTGGCCGCAGATAATTATTATTACCTGGATGGTACTACTAAGACGTACAGCGACCCGACTTCTGCAATAACGGATGTCTATGGGGCAGGCGACGGCAAGGGATATGCGAGAGTAACCGACACTGCTTATTATTACTTGGATGGTGATAGCGTTTCGGCTTTCACCTTTGGAGGGAATATAGGAGCCTTCGCAGGTGCAGGCAACGGCACGGCGTATGCGCTGGTCGGAAGTGATTATTTTTACGTGACTGGTACTACTAAGGTGTACGTAAACCCGAGTTCTACAATAACGGATATCTATGGGGCGGGCAATGGCAAGGGATATGCGAGAATAAGTGAAACTTATTATTATTATCTGAATGGTGGTAGCGTTTCTCTTTTCAACTTTGGAGGGACTATTGTGGATTTCGTAGGTGCAGGCAACGGCACGGCGTATGCGTTGGTCGGAAGTGATTATTATTACGTGAATGGTACTGCTAAAACGTACAAAAACCCGGGTTCTCCAATAACGGATCTCTATGGGGTAGGCGACGGCAAGGGATATGGGAGAATAAACGACACTGCTTATTATTACCTAGATGGTACTAGTTATTCGTTTTTCGGCTTTGGGGTGGCGGTATCTAATATCGTCGGCCATGGTGACGGCACGGCGTATGCGGTGGCCTCCGATGGGTCTGGTTATTATTACGTGGTTGGTACTAGCATGACGTGGGTACCCGTCAGTCTTGGTACCGGTACTCTTCACGGTAGCATTTATTTTGTTGATGTTCCCCCCCCTCCAATCTTGGGAACTCTGCTTATCGTTCAGTAGCCGTTGACCGAAAAGGTCTTTTTGTAGCCGGAATACTTAATATGGGCTCTTACAAGTGGATTATGATTTGAACAGGAACCCCTATCTAGTGATAGGGGCTTGGTAAATTAATGGTACTGTCAGAAATTGTATTAAAAAATATGAAAACAGAGTTTTATTTAGTTTGTTAGATAGGTAGACATGCTCTGACGGAGCATTTGAATATAGCCTGGGGTGAGCGACCAACGGGAGTGTAACCCTAGGTTTAATAACAGAGTGAAACTTTTTCCTGCTCACGGCAGTGTCTTTCATTCATTATTGGCCGTTCTTTAATATCCAAAATTGGCTATTGGATATTGAAAAAGAATAGGGCTAGCTTTGTTAGTCCCGCAAGGCGGGAACAAAACCGTCTGTATTCCATTGATTTATAAAAAATTGGGTGTAGGCTCAGCCTGCAACTTTTGACAGAACCAAATTAACAACAAGGGAAATAAATGTTTAAATCTTCATTCAAAAAAAAATATTACACAGTTATGGTATTATCGTTTCTGCTCTGTTCAATCGTTTCTGCTGAGAAAGTGGAAGAATTTCTCATATCAGAATCTTCGCGAGTTACAGACGGTTCAGTCTTTGTCAAAGGCAAATGTCAATTTGACCAAACAACTCTGAATTCGCTTGGTGTAAATGGGAGTAATTATTCGCGGGTACTTATAAAGTTTGATTTGGCTGATGTTGACCCTGGTAGATTTGCAAAAGTTTCCAAGGCTTATCTGAAATTATATGTTACCAAGGCGGTTAATCCTGAAAAGAAAAAGACTGAAATCTGTGTAATGAATGTACCATGGAAATCAAACCAAGTCACATTCAAAGAAGCAGGAAATGGGAAAGCCTGGCCAACTCAAAAGGGCATGACGTATTGCAATATTGATGATGCGTCGGAAGAGTTTACCGGAAATTCCCAAATAATTCTTCATAAAGGCTTTGTTAAATTTGATGTAACAGAGATTGTGAACAGATGGTTATATGAGGGAAAAGAAAACTATGGATTCTTTGTCAAGACGGGTCCGCGGGTAAGCGGGCTTCCGATGATCGGAAGCTGGGATATTCAGATTGCTTCCAGCAGAAATTCTGACACGGCAATTGTTCCGGTATTGGAAGTTATCATGGAAGGTGATGCCCCCAAGGCAGATGAACAGGAGATCTCCCTTCGTACCATTCAATGGTTTCCATCCGCACTGCTTCCGCCTGTTAGCAAACCCTATTATATTTTGCAATGTTTCTGGGGGGGGCATGGAAAACTGTTTTGGGATGATTATAAACACAGAGCTATGAATATAGATGGAGTCTTCTGTAAGGACGAATTGCTTCAACGTGGAATTCTTTCTTTAAGTGGCGTAAAAGGACCCAATACGAAATGGCATAATACTACAGAAGCATTAAAAAAATATTATTCTCATCCTATTGGAATTGCGATTGACGAATGGCAACAACGGGATTCGAGTTCCTATATGTATAAAGGCAAGGAGATTTTATGTGAGGGCTTCGGTAAAAAAATTGATTATGCTCTTGATGCGCTCAGATTAATTGAAAAGGAAGTACCTGAAACATTTACTTGTGTTTATTGGCGTGGAGAGAAGAGTCTTTTAGAACTGAGTAATAAAAGTCTACCTGACCTAGTGGTCGTCGAAGGATATTCCCATACTACTGTAAATCCTCGATGGTCTATGTCCCCAGTAAGTAAATATTTTAGTAAAGTGGAACTCGCGAAAGAAAACGATATGCTGTCTCAGACAATTATTATGCTTGGAACGATTGCGGCACCCTATGATTATCTTGAATATTATAAAGATAATCCGCTGACACCAGAAATGCTTGAAGTGCAAATACAGACAATTCGCGAAAAATACCCGGAAATGCCGGGCATAGGGTTCTATGTTTACACTCCGTCACTGAAAACATTCGAAGAAAGAGAAGCTAATGAAGAATTGAAGGCTCTCATGCTTGCCGCCGATAGACTTGCATGGAAATATTATATTAAACCTGCACCGGAAGTAGTAATTACTATCCCTGCGTATAATGAAGTTTTGACGCATCCGCATATTCTTTTAAAAGCCGAAGCAAAAGGGCAAGATGGACGGGGTATTATACAGTATCGTTGGTTTGTTGATAACAGGCTGATGGCTGAGACTGAAAACAATGTTTGGATGTGGGATGTACGTGGAGAATTTCCGGGTAATCACATAATTACAGTTCATGCGATAGATTCCGCTTACAATCGAGCGGCGACACAAATACCTGTGATCGTCAATGTGAAACAGAAATAACTAGGGATTCCTGTTTAATGCGAACCGTTCTATATCGCACTACAAAGTCATAAACTGTATGAATTTTAGATAAATCATATGCAAGTTTTTTTGGCAAAACATGTCAAAAGCCTTGCACTTGACATGCGTTTAACATAATATAATAAATTGTCAATAATCAGTTTATAAATTGGACAGGAAACCCTAACTATCAAAGAATTTGGTAAATAATGCAAAATAGTTGTGAAAAATGGATATGGATTGAGCTGATTGGGTTTGAACTTAATGCTCATGATTTTAGTGTTAAAGCTTATTTGGATAGGCTTGGCTTTAAGCCGAGTGGCCTGTCCTTGTTGATTGCAACACCTGAGTTTGTTAATACTCATGATGAAAATTTTTTAACCAAACAATTTCCTCCAGAATATTGTTCGTATGGAGCCCATAATTCTAATGGTGAGCGTCAGCGTCAAGAATGGACTGGAGAGAATTTAAGACTTCTGGTTAAAGAATTGCAGCAACATGATATTAATGTTTATTTGTGTGTTTTTGAATTCACTGGTGATAAAGAATGGCTCAAAGAACATGATGAACTGTTTTATGTCTTAAACTCTGGAGAAAAGACTTCCCGCTCGATATGCCCTTTGAAACGACTTCGCGATGGTTCTTATTATGAAGACTTTTTTGCCACCCAACTTGAAAAAGTTCTAAGTGATTATAATTTCGACGGTTATCATGCAGGAGATGGCTTTGCCCATCTTCGTTATCCTATTTATGCTGGTGATTTTTCTGACGATATGATTGAGCAGTTTTCAGACTGGAGTGGAATCAGTGTCCCTGAAAATAATAAAATTCAATGGATTCTTGATGAAAAAATGTCTGAATGGCGAGAGTTTTATACTCAACGTAATACTAAGTTTTGGAAAAAAATTGTTGCAGTAATAAATAAACTCAGTAAGGATATTATTTTTAATTCAACCTGGACGAGAGATCCTTTTGAAGCTATCTATCGTTATGCTGCTGATTACAAAGCTTTATATGGTTTAGGTATTAGAAAGTTTATTGTTGAAATAGCTGATGCAGGCTTGGAATTACTTAATCATGGTTCTCAAGAACCTCGTCCATTGTATAGTCGTATGGCAATGAGTATGCTGTTGCGTGCTTATATTCCAGATGCAAAGTTAATTATTATGAATCAAATTCGTGATTTTAATGAACGTTTTTTTATTTTACAACATGCTCCTGCATTATTTGAATCCCAAGTAATAACACATTTTAATTTATTCTACCGCAATGCGAATAATAATATAAAATCTTGTTATGATGGAGTATTAGCATGTTTGTCTGATGGTTTTACCCAAGCGGAATGGGAAAAAATTAACACAACCTGGGATATTGGCAACTCTTTCCAACCGGCAACTCTTAGCGGCGCGGTAGTGCTTTATTCAGAAAAACAACTAGAAAAACAGATCTCGCTATATCAAGAAAAAAGGATTTGGTATGATTATCGAATTTTGACGCACTTATTAAATGCGGGGGCTCCTATACATACAATTGCTGATATCGCGAGTTTAGACAAACGTAATGAGGTGCTAATTGTATTAAACCCAGAGCTCTATGATGAGGCCGAATTACAAGCTATCGCTGCTTATAAAGCTGCCCCGGTAATTGCAATAGGCAATTTAGGTTGTACAGTATTAAATAATCAAAATGCAGAAACTCTACAAATAAAAACTCAGAAACAAGATTCAGAAAACATCAAAGATTCATGGACCTGGCTTGATGATTTATATGTAACAGATATTGGTGATGAGTTTTTTACCGAATGTGCTGAATTGATCAAAGAAAGCGTTGCAAATATAGATTTTACGCTGGATAACCCTGCCATAAAGTTTGTAGTGGAAAAGCTCAATGAAACGTATCGTTTAATACTATGGAACGATGAGCATTGTTATCAAACTTTAAATATCTCAACAGATATAAAATATAAAGAGTTAAAGTATGTTAGTGGCTTTACAAACTGCGAAATCCCTATTGTAAACGATTCTTTTATTGTAAAACTTCCACCGCGCGGTGTGTCAATTATAGAGATTGAAATTTATAAAGGAAAAGAATGAGAACAAAGATTCTATTGGTTTTTGCGATTTTAGTCGCTACAGAAGTAGTAAATGCGGAAGAAGTTTTATATCAATGCAGTTTTGCTCCCGATAAATGGAAGTCTTCTGAATGGCAAATAGTGAAAAGTCCAAGATGGCCTTATATTGGCGCTTGGGAACAACAGAAAGACCACATAAGTAACAAAATTCCGAAAGACGCTACAGCACATGAAATGCTTAGTAAACGTGCCGGGGAAACTTATACAAGCATGTTGCTTAAGGAAAAGTTCAGCGGCAATGTTGATATTTCATGTACAATGTCTTTCGATTACCGTATGGCGCCATTGTTGGTAATAGCTCCTATCTATGGCAAAGATGCAAAAGGTCAACCTGAATATCGTGAACATTTTGAAATAGTTCTTTATAATAAAGGTTTGAATGTTTGGCATCATTACTACACCAATGGTATACCTCATTGGCGAAAAGCCGCTTTTATGAAGGCTGAATTTAAGCCTAAACAGAAATATACCTTGAACGTGAAAATTAATTTCACTAAACCTGGTCCAATGATGACAATCTCTTGTGACGGGAAAACGTTTGGATATATAGATGATACGCTACCACAGGTATTTTATATTGGACTAACTGCTTGTGAAGGTGTAAACAGATTCTATGATTTTAAAGTTAAAAAATAGCTAGGATTTATTTGTGAATGTAAAAAAACTAAAGATTTATAAAAAATTAGCCTCCCAAAAGGCAATAAAAGTGGTGGCTTTCGGTTCATCTAATACTCAGCGATTTGATGTGGGGATGCACTGGTTTGATTTTGTTGAACTTGGCTTCAAAAACGTTTATGGCGGTAGTTGCGGACAATTTATTAATTCAGGTGTTACTAATAATACAACCGGGGATTTGCTGGCGCGGTTTGATGACCAATTGGCAGCATATAAGCCAGACTTGGTCATCATGACTGTTGGTGCAAATGATTGCATTCAAAGAGTGCCGCTGACGGAATATCGCGACAATATACTCCAATTAATAAAACAAATAAAAGATTTGAATGGAGAAGTTGTTCTGCAGACTTACTATGCTTGCGATTTAAAACTCCTGCAGGAAGAAAACTATGAATGGAATCGTCATTTAGCTACAGATTTAGTTGCGTATATGGATGTTATCCGTGAAGTGGCGGAATTTACAGATACCTGTTTAATTGACCAGGATGCCCGTTGGTCGCCATTGCGTGATGAACACCTTGAGGAATATCGGACTTTAATGCGGGATTCTTTACATTTAAACGCCGCTGGGAATATGCTTATGGGACTTGAAGCGATGCGTTTCTTTGATACACAATTTCGATATGACCAAATCGAATATTGCCGGGATGGATTGCTATTACAGTATAAACTGGATGTTTTAGCACGTAAAGTAATGGATTTTGAAGGGCGGCCTCTTATCTAATTCGGGCTTCCTGTTTAATGTGAGATAGGACGCTTCGCTACTGTCGCAGAGCTCCAGCCTCAGCAAGCTGGGTCCTGATATCGCATTACAAATTCATAAACTGTATGAACTTTATATTAAAATTCATCCTTTTTTTGCAAAACATGTCACCTAATATTGCTAGTCCCGTTAAGCGGTATTGCACTTCTAGTGCATTGAGCGTAGTATAGCATATTGTCAACACACAGATTATGAATTAAACAGGAAGCCCTATTTAATCAGAATAGGTTTTGCCCAGACAGCATGTCCAGTAGGTACAATGGGAATATTGTTTATTCTTTGAATATTAATATTGTCTGCAATATTAGTTATCAGTTGTAGTTTTTCTGTGTTGGCAGGTAAGTCCAGTGATACGGAACTGGCATGGTCACCGGTACCTTTTGTATCGCTAAATATGCATTTGTTATCACATAACACTTCAAAAGTTATGGGATATAGTGTGCCTAGGTCAGCATGTATACCGTAATCGAATGTTAGTTTGGTATAGGTCTCTTTTGGTATTTTAAATTCATATTCAAAATAGGCAGTGGCACCAAGGGCATTTGATATTGTTTTGGTTTGTGAAATCTCACTGTTTTTATATGACAGTTTGCAGGGGACAGCCTCATACGAATTGTTTAGATTAATTCCATTAAGTTCGCCTGGGGCAACTTGTGAATAGTTTCCTCCCGCCCAGGCTGTTTGCCGGTAGGGGAAGGTACCTGCAAGTTTTTTAACAATTGAGTCTGTTGAGCTATTGCCAAATTGTTCAGATGCTATGCAGGTGACAGTGTTTAGAAAGTCTGCATATACTTCTGCTGCAAAATGACAGATGCCCATATTAAGTTTGGTGGCAGTTTCTTCGTCATTTTCGTAAAATGAGTTAAAGAAAGGCAGAACAGCTTTTCTTGCATTCAGGGTGAGTTCAACTATGCGGTCTATAAAGTTGCATGAAGCTTCGGCAACAGTTATTCCGTAGAGTTGTGGAGTATAGTTATCCAGCGAAAATGGGGTAGGGCTGGTTTCCATCATAGGATGGAAAGGTGCGCATTTAAGATGTTCCGGAGGAGGAAGCAGATCTTTTATGATTTCAAGGTCAGTATCATCTACTGCATGACCCGGGCAGGCGTTGTCTTGAAAGTAATGCGCCATTGTACCGGCAAATCGTGCGGCGGATGTAATATCTTTGCTTCTGATGGCATCAATAATTTTTTCGGAAAAATAGTTCAGTGTCTGTAACGCTTTATCATAAAAAGGAGCTTCCCAGTAATCTATGGCGGCATCGCAATGATGCTTCCAACGTAGTTTAGGCATATAGAAATCAGGAATAGTCCCATCGGAAAATTCAACGAACGGACCTAATTCCTTTTTGTTTGTCGGGTAGGTGTCGCCATATAACGAGTAAGTTTCTGCAATGTTTATTTTTTCCGATTCCCATAGTTGCTGCTGCCATATAGGTAGAGCATGAATAGCGGCAAGTGTTGTTTCTTTATGTCCAATAGTGTTCATAGTTGTCTTCTTCTTGTTTTTTATGATAGATTGTTATTTTAAATATTTATAAACAACTTATAAATCAATTTTACACCTGTCAACTTTTCATGGCAGAATCATTGATGGTAAAATCATTTTTTTAAATTATTAATATTAAATTCAATGTTAATTAAAAAATTAAATACCTGACTAAATTTCCCCGCTTGCGAACATTATATTTCTTTCTTAAAAAATGATTTTGCCACAAATGATTTTGCCAATAAGTATTTTATCTTTTTTCTTTTAATAATCTGCGTTAATCTGCGTAATCTGCGGATAATATTCTTTTTGTTGCGGCTCGTCCGCCCTATTTTATTTATATATACTAATCAATTGGCAGGTGTGCGGTTTCAATGAAATAGTGTTGTTTGATAATATATCTATTGGTTTGTTCTTATTCCAAATATCAATACATATATATTTACTGTTTTCATTCAGGTCTATGGTTTCAGTTGGTATACTGATAGCCTTCTGCTGGTTATCCCAATTGAATATTCCCAATAAATGCGGGTTGTTTTCGGTTTCATCACCCTGCCTGAACCATATACATGGTATTGAGTTTTCCATGCGATCTACAGGATATGCGGCAATTCCGTTCATCAGCTCAAACACCTTATGAATAATCTCCAGACGTTTGGGCGGAAGTATTTGCATTCTATCTCCAAGAAATATTGAGCCGCCAGATAGAATCATGGCTGATGAGAGCATATATGTTTCATCTAATGTCAGAGACGGAATGTCTTTATATTTAGCGCGGTCATGTTGTTTGCGTACTATTAGACAATCAGGGTCATTAATCCAGAAATGTTTATGCATATACCCCCGGTTAATAATATTGCGGCAGACGTTAAAAATTGTAGGGGATTCTGGTGTGTAAATGTCTTTGTTCCAAAATGGCGTGACATCGGTGGAGATTCGGCATCCATCAACCAAGCCTATGTTTGGAGCAACAAGGGATGTTCCGCCAAGCATAAACGATTCAATGCCAACTGCTTCACGAATGGCCTGTAATCCTTTTCTATAAGCTTGCACCCTAGTGATGGATCTGTCGTGGTATTGTGCACCATAGCATGTTTCAACCATAATGAAATCTAATTTAAAGTAGGTATAACCCCAGCTTCGCAAAACTTTGAAATATTTTGTTATCCACTTAAGGACCTCCGGATGTGATGTGTCCAGAAAATAGTTACCTCCCATATCAAGAAGATGTCCATCTTTATTGTGCAACAACCATTCGTTATGCTCGCGATATACCGGTGTATTTTTGGCCACCAGAAACGGTGCGGTCCATATTCCCGATTTGAATCCAAGTTCTTTTATTCTAGTTGCCAGCCATTTCATGCCGTGTGGAAACTTTTGTTGATTACTCTCCAGCCAATCTCCTCGAGCTTTTTGCCACCCGTCATCAATCTGGATATATTCAACGGGTATTTTACTGCGATTTGCTGCTAAAAACTCGGCATTTTCGATGATATCTGATTCTGTTTCCTGTCCATAATAGTAATAATAGCTGCACCAGCCTGAAGGGGCGGTCGATGGGACGATTGCATTCATTTGCAGAGCAGTTTCTGTGGCGTAACACTCTAGCAGTTTTTCGACATCATTACCTGAGGTAATCATTAATTTTTCCAGAACAATTGTGCTGCCAGGATTGATAACAATGCCGTCAGTATCAATTATAGCGGTTAAAAGAATGTCTGTATTCATATCTAGTATGACTCTGCAAAAATAATTATTTGCAGTTACAAATCCAAACAGGATGTTTTCTTCTGTTTGTTTGTTGTTTACAATACCCAGCTGTTCTCCACAAAAGATATTTTTCTGTTTCCAGTTATAGCTATCAGGGTCGGAAACTGTAAACCTGAGAAAGTCTGGATCCAATTCAAAGTCACAATCATTCTTTCTTCTGGACCCAGATGCTCCAACGACAGTTAATCCTTCTTTGTAAAAGCGGTATGCACTTGTGTCGCCTTTACATGGTGAGTCAGTATCAAATATCAATTCTACAGCATCAACTTTAATTGCTGCAGAACTGCGGTTATGTAGTTGTAGGTCATATACGGATTTTCTATTGCTGGATGAAATATCAATTATTGATAAGTCAACTTCTTGCAATTGATTAATAGCATGCCGTTTGCCTTCGACCGTTACATAAATATTTTCTGCTGCAATTATTGTTTTCATTAGAGACCTTGTTCTTCTGGTTAATACCTTTTTATGTCAGCGGGGACGCTGACCCTCCCAATTAGCAAATCAATATTGTCTTGTAGGAATGGGAGGGATACCGTCTTCGGCGTCCGTTGAATATGATTTTTATGTTTATCACCCAAACGGTAGAAAACAAAAACTCACTTCCCTCTTTCATTGATCTAAAAGCATGTTTATGCCATCAACCAAAAATCTAAGGTTAGAGAAGTTTTCCGGTTTTGAAAGGAGATGCCGGCAACCCCTCTTTATTGTAGAGGAAAGGTCCGGTAGGATCCATGGTATAGCAATAGCGAACTGCCAGAGGTTCTTTAACTTCATCGCAAGAGACTACTATGGTATCACCATCGATAACTAGATCTGCCCAGTGCCATACGTTATCTTTTCCCATAATAGAGATAAATTTGATTTTTCCGTTTTTTGCCTCCACGACTGGTTCAAGTCCTGTTTTTTGAGCAATCATCAAGCCACTGCCGGTGTTGTCAAAAAATATTCTAATTTTATCTCCTTCAATTTTCATTTCTTTATATAGCGGTCCGCTGAATACCACATCTTTTTTAAATTCTTTTGCCAAGGCCCATAATGCCAAACGATTACCGACATCCTGTTTGTTTTTTGGGTGGATGTTTACTGGGTCGCCGATATCAATAGTTACTGACATACCAGTGTTTGGTATGGTGAGGCTTTTTCTTTGAGCTTCGCGGCACCTGGCCCATCCGAAAGCTCCGGCTGGGCTATGTGGATTTGGTTGCTTCCAGTTGGCCAATTGAACAAAGTAGAACGGGAAATCTCCTTGATTCCACAATTGACGCCAACCTTTGATTAATGCCTGCGTTTTATTAAAATACGACATCCCTTCTCCGCCATTGGATTCGCCCTGATACCATAACACACCACGAATAGCAAAAGGGATAAGAGGATGGATTATGGAGTTAAACAGTTTAGTGGGATCCTGATGACTATTCATTTTTCCGGGTTGTAGTGGCATAGCCGGCATATTTTCTTTTTTTGCCACAGCAATTTGTGCTTTTTCCATCCATATGGTCATTTCACTCATGAATTTTTGGTATTTTATATTTCCTTCTGCAGTTGTTGGCAAATTTGAATCTATTATATTACTCATTTGTTTCTGCTCTGGAACCAATCTGTATCCTTCCGGTGAAATCCAAGGCTCGATTCTAGTACCGCCCCAATTTGCGCTAATTAATCCAATAGGTACATCCAGCTCTTTCACTAATTTCCTGGCAAAGAAGTATCCTGCTGCAGAAAAGCCAGCACTTGTTTTAGGGGAGCATTCATACCATTGAACTTTTATATCATCAACCAAGAAATCACTACCTTTTCTAGGTACTGTCATTAGGCGGATAGTGGGGTAATTTGCTTCTGCAACTTCTTTTGCACCCTGAATAACCTGATTTAAAGACATTTGCATATTTGACTGTCCTGAGCAGATCCAGACATCTCCAATAAGTATGTTTTTAAGAATAAGTTTGTTTGTACCGGTAATGGTTAATTGACTAGGGGTTTTATTTGCTTTCATTGGGCTAAGTTTCAACAACCATTTGCCATTTTTATCAGCGGTTACACTTTGTTCCTGTCCATTAAAGGAAACCGTAACTTTTTCTCCCTCATCAGCCCATCCCCATATTTGAACGGGAATATCACGTTGCAGCAACATGTTGTCGCCGAAGATTTGCGCTACTTTTACTTCTGCTAATAGATCTGATGCCATGCAGAGAATTAGCAACATGCCGGTTATTATGAACAGGTTCTTTATCCTTTTACTGAGAATATAATACATATTTTTCCTTTTTTTATTTAACTATTTTTTTTTCAAAATTTGTTGGCAAAATCATTGTTGGCAAAATCATTCTTTTTAATCATTAATATAAGGGATTAGTTGTGGCAACCCCAATTCCCTGGAGAAAAATCTTCATATCTTCAAAATTAAAATATAAAACTTTTTCTTTAAAAATGATTCTGTCGAAATCTTTCCGCTTGCGGCCATCAAATTTCTTTCTTTAAAAATGATTTTGCCACAAATGATTCTGCCAATTTTCTTAACTCTTTTCCCAATGACCAACGGTCAACGATTTTCGAAAAACGATTACGTTCCTTTTTATTTCAGTTTTATTTTATAAACATGCCTGCCTAAAGGCGGGAATGTATCGTTTATAATATTATCTTGTTCTATTTTCACGCTTCGCCCTTCAAACATTACAGAAGCATTGGCTGCTCTGTTTTTCAGTACAGACGAGATGTCAAGTTTTGCATCTATATCTTCTGTTGCTCTATTTACACAAATAAGCAGTAATTGATTACCTTCTATTTTGGGTAATACACGGATTAATTCACGGCTTTGCTTATTTCCAAACGATATTACAGGCTCTTCTTCAAAAGAAAAGAGAAAAGACTGGATAGATTTCAGCTCCTTATCAAGTTCTTTGATTGTTGATCTTGCATAACGACTTTGAGGTATTCCTCCAAAATAGGTGAAGCCCATGCAGTGATTCACTACTGCAATATAATGAAGCCATACCAGTTCTGTTTTCGTGGGTTCTTTTGAGTGAGCCTCGGCACCCTCCATCCATACAAAAACAGGCATTCTGTCACGTTTCCCGTCAATATCCATCATCTCCATGGCACGCTCAAAGGTGTAAATCATACTTGTTGTTTGCGGCAATCCTTTTGCCAGTTTTATAAGAGGGTAACGGTCAATGGATACGGCATCTCCCGGCAGTCCGTTAAGTTGTTGCCTCCAAAAACGATATCCTGCAACATTATCATTCTTATAACAAATAAGATATGGATTAGCATTTTTAGCATTTTTTAATAATTCGGGAACATCGGGGTCGACAGATTCGTCAACTGGAGTTACTGCAAAAAGTGATTTATGATTGCTAAGTTCTTTCAGCATTTTATCCGGAGCATCTGCATGAGGACGCACGGCATGAAAATCCATAACGTTTAACCCGAGATCATCACATTTTCCAAGAAATTGGTGATTTCTGTTGGCATTTCCCCAATGTCCGGTATAGCAAATGTAGTCGTGCCCCAGCTTTTTGTAGAAATCAAGTTGTTCATCGCCAAGCAACCATATTTGATAACCATACGGTATATATGGTTTTCCATTGAGGTAAATACCACGGTTGAAATAGTTTATTTTAGCTTCCGTATGGTTTGGGTCTCGTCTGATAATGTTGCAACTTGCGGTCATTATATCTTTTCCATCCGAATCTATTAGATTTGCATTCAGCGTGTAGCTATGGGCTTTTCTCAGCGCAATAATAGGAAAAGAGTATATATGATTTGCGGTTACTTCAAACGGATAGACCTTTTTGTTAAGAACTTTTGGCAGTGGTGCCAGCGTGGTGGATAAAACTAAAGATAAGTTTTCTGTTTTAAGACTGCCATTATATTCTACTTTTATTCGAGCTTCTTTTTCGTTTGTATAGTAGGAGTATTCTGGATAGATTCTTAGTGGATGCGGTACATCTATATACTCCCGTGTCTTTTTAATTATTTTTCCATTTGAATCTAGTATCAGCATACTGATACGACATCGATTATCCGGTAGTTTAAGTCCCTTTAATGTGATTTCATCTCTCTTCTCCGGAATAAAATTAATGCTTGTTGTTTTTGTCTGGAGTGCTGCTGTTTTTGTCTCCACATTCAGTACTAAGGTCGCAACTTGAGACCTTTTGAAACTATTTTTCATTTTAAGAGTGATATTAAAACGGTTGTCAGTAGGATCTGTTGATATTAGATTTTTATCTATAACTTCAAGGGTAGAACCAGCAGTACCGCCAAAGAAGATAGTTCCGAAGTTTTCTGGTTCTAAGAATGTGCCATTGACTGGTGCCCAGCATAGGTAAAGTTCCGGTCCAGCGGAATAATTTCTGCAGAAATTCATCTTCAATGAATCAATTGATGCTACCTCTTTGCTTTCAGGCATCACTGAGAATGGAATAGCAACTTCTGCTACCCAGCCACCTTTAGGATTCTTTTTCGTTACAACTTTCCAATCTGCTTTCCAATCCCACTCATGTTTGCCTTCTGTTGAGCGATAGTTATATTGGTTTCCATCAGCATCAAAAATAAACTGATAATATGGTGAACCTACTCCCAGTAGGTCCATAAAAATTTCTATCGACTCTCCTTTTCCGTTGGCACCGCGTGGATCTTCACACTCAAAAGCCAGGTACATATTTTCATTATCATATAATAGTTTAATATTCGTTGGCGTTTCACTTGTTGAGCCCATCATGGTGCCCATATTGATACTGACTGCATTATCCCAAATGTTTTCCAGACTTCCATCTATAGCTGGACCATTTTTTACAGGAGCAGGGAGACTAACTGATGGAGCGTTTGTATTATTGCTAGTTCCAATATGAATTAGCTGTTGCTGTTTAGTAAAACCGGCATCATAATGTGAAGCCTTAAATGCTGTTGCTTCAAGTCCAGCTTCAATCTGCACGGCATCAACCCATAGTTTACCGGAATCAAGAGGTTTTACCATTATGGATATTTTCTTTTGTGGATAGTTTGGCAATTTGATTTGGTAACGCTTCCACTCTTTTGAAACCGAGATATTTTGAGTTGTGAATGCTTTATCTCTGTCTCGAAAGACCGCAGACAGGTCCACTTGCATATTTTCTCTTGAACTTTTTAAATAAACAGAAATTGTGTAATCACTATTTTCTTCCACGTCCATCGAATTATTGCTTATGAAAAATGGATATTCCACTCGTAGTGACTTTTTTCCCTCAAATGCAGTAGTGTCATCAAGGTAGAACTTCTTAATAAAATCATTTATGTTGCTTTCCGTAAGTTCTTCCCCAGGAATACCGGCGCTCGATCTAGTCCATCGTCCTATGCCGGTCCAATAATCAGGAATATCAGGATTTGATGCATATTCAAAACTTCCATTTATTGCATAATTCTCATTTTCTGCATTCATACTGTACCCTGCTGTAATAATTAAAAAAAGAGAGAGAAAAGTTAACTTAAAGCTTTTGGTTATTATCATTATTATTCCTTGTTTATTATTAATATCTTTTACAGAATCATTGTCGACAGAATCATTTTTTTGCAGAATGATTTATAACAGAATGATTTTTCTATTTATTGTTTTCATTAAGATTCATCCATTTACTACAAATTCTTTCAGCTTCTCTGCGTTCACACCTGCAACGAAGATCGTTGCGTTACCATAGGTAATTGCTAAATCTGTTTTCCGTGCCTTTGTGCAAAAATTTCTTTCTTAAAAAATCATTCTGCTGTTAATCATTCTGCAAGCATCTTCCGCTTGCGCACTTAAATTCTTTTTAAAAAAATGATTCTGTCTTCCAGAATATCTTCTCTTCAAATGATTTTGTCATTAAATGATTTTGTCATCCTCTTCCCGCTTGCGGACATTAAATTTCTATTTTATTCTGATTCTATAAACATGTCGTTCAAACGGAGCGAATTCATCTTTCAATATTCCTTCTTCATCTATCTGAAGTTTTCTGTTTTCAAATAAGATTTCAGCACTCTTAAAACTTCCTGTCTCTGATAAATCAATTGCTGCATTGACGGAGTAGAAGCTATCATTCACGCAAATTACAGTTATCTCATTTCCTAGCTTTTTGGACAGAATACGAATATTATCCTCCGTTACTTGATTTGCCCCGAAAACTTTTGGGTCTTCTTCCATTGAGAACAGTGCGGACTTTAGAGTTTGGACTTCCTGATTTAGGCTTTGCATGCGTTCCCATACTATTTTGCTGTTGGGGATACCGCCGAAGTACGTAAAGCCCATGCAATTATTTACAAGTGCAATATAAGTCTGCCATGCCAACTGCTGCGGAGTAGGCTCTTTTGCGAAGCTTTCAGCTCCCTGGAGCCAAGTAAAGACAGGTTTTCTTTCTCTGCGAGCGTCTCTATTCATCATTTCAAGGCAAAGCTCATAAGAGAATATATCACCAGTCATTTGTGGACGACCTATAGGCTGCAAAATAAATGGATAACGATCAATTGATAGCACGTCCCCGGGAAAACCGTCAATACGATTTGCGAATGCTCTATATGAAATAAAATGGTTGTTAACACAATTTAGTATCGTTGGGTTTGCGGCTGTGACCCTAATTGCCCTATCATAAACGGACAAGCTTGCGCTTTCATCATTTGGGACTATTCCTATAAAAGAAGGAGATAAACTATACTTCTCTACTATATCAGCAGGGTCAACGCTATAAGGTCTAGCTACATGAAATGCAATTACATTAATATCCAGATTATTGCAGTTTTCAAGAAACGTTAGATTCTTTTCAATTTTATTCCAGTGACTTATAAGCTGAATATATGAAAATCCGCAGTTTTTATAATATTCAAGTTGATTCGTTTCCAAGCCTGAAACTAAGATGCCATAGGGGATGAATGGTTCTTTGTTGACGTATACTCCTCTATTAATACGATTTATTTTTACTTCTGTCTGCGTAGTATAGTGTGTAATTAATCTAGCGTTGGCTGACATTAATTTTTTTCCATTATTATTTATGAGTGTTGCTGTGACAGTAAATAATTTTTCCTTTATTAGTCGTGAGGTTGGTATAGCAAAAATTTGTCTACCTGCTGTATCTTTGACTGGAAAAGTTCTTTTCACTAGGGGATATTGTGGATGTCCAGTTGCAAATGCTGATAGCTGCAATGTGCTATTTTTGGGAATACTGTAGTTTTCGTCAAACTGAACAATTATATTTGCTTCTTTCTCGTTTGTATAATATGACCATTCTGTGTATATTCGCATCGGTTCTGGAGTATCAATAAAGTCTCGTATTTGCTTGATTGTATTTCCCTGCTCATCAACAACAATAATATTAACGCAAACTCTTAAGTCGCTGACTTTAAAGTTCATGATCTCCAGGCTTTGTATCTCTTCTGGAGTAAATTCTTTGCTATAGACTTTTACCTGTTCTGGTTCACTTTTAGCAGTCAAACATGCAGTAACATTAAATTTTCTTTTTTTGTCCGTTTTGTTTTCCACTTTTAGAAGCAAATTGTAACTCTTGCTTAACGGATCTTTTGAAACAAGTTTCATATCTGATATGATAATTTCACTATTTGCTATTATGTGTTTCGGTTGCGTGTTTTTTTTGACCGCCTGGGTATTGCTCAAACATTGATTTTGATTTACATCTTCAGGAAGAAGAAAACCATCATCATGCCAACATGGCATAAAAGGAGTAGCTTCGTTGCCTGCCTCAATTTGGATGGCATCCACCCATATCTTATCGGCAGTAAGTGGCTTGATAAAAAATGATAAGCTCTTTTGTTGATAATCTGTAAGGTGAAGTTCATGACGGGACCACTCTTTGTTTACTGTGATAATATTATCTTTTAATGGTGTATTAATAGCATCAGATGTTGCTCCGATGCTAACTGTTTGACCGTTGTTCGCCGCTTTAATATAAAATGAAATGGTATAATTATTGTTCTTTTTGACATTTATGTTTTTACTTTGAAGGTGAAATGGGGCTTGTATGCGCATGGAATTATTGCCATCAAAGGCAGTCTGTTTATCCAGATAAAAATTTTTATGAAATATGCCAAGTGCTTTTTCTGTATACAGGTCTGCTGTCAATCCTTGCGTTCTGTATCTTTTTCCATTTCCGGCCCAATAATCAGGAATATCTGGATTTGTCGCATATTCAAAGCTTCCGTTTATAAGAAGATTGGGAGACAACGGTGCCGGTTTTTCATAAGTTATAACGAAATTATCAAGTACGATAGGTTGTTTGTAGCTTCCAAAAGTTAACGTGCCATAACCAGGAGCAGTGCCAAGAAGAAATTTTTTGTCTGCAATTTTCAGTTCATAGCGTTGCCGGTTACATGTTATCTCTATTTTAAGCTCTTTATCTAGCGGCAATGGAAGTTTGTGAACTTCATTAAAAAGTGCTTTGGCGTTCTTTGCTGCCCCTGCTGCATAGAATTTGCTGGTAAACTGTGAAGTATTCTTGTTGCTGGTAAAGTAGAGCTTCCAAGTTCCATATCCACGATTTATAGTTATTGCAAAATGCCCCGGCATTTGCTCATTATTGCTCAGAAACTTAACCATAAAACTAAGATTGAAGTCACCGATATCTTTTTCTTTCAATCCAATATAATCCGAATAGACGGTACTGTTTATAAGGCTGCCATCAATAATTCTGAAATGTTTGTTATGCGATACTGTCCAATTGTTTGAATCTGAATCAAAATTGTCAGTAATACTCTCTGTGGCGTATGCCGTATGTTTTAAAAAGAGTACGCAAAGTAAGAAAATGGCTGTTCGCCCTATATTTGTTTGTTTCTGTCGTGAGAAGTTCATGTAGTGCCTCCGTATTTGCAATAAAGAAGTGTAAAAAATAATAATTGACAACGCAACCATTATGTGATAATTTCTTTTTTAATACAACAAAAATTATATATTTTTATTATTAACTATAAAGAGGGTACTAAAATGAAAAAGGTTATTTGTGTTTTTATGTTAAGTTTACTTGCTGTTAATTTAATGGCTGCTGATGGATGGTACAAGGGATGGGGATACCGCCAAAAGTTAACTATTGATTATAACTCTGTAAGTACTAATTTAGTAGACTTTCCAATACTTATTACAGAAACAAATATTGCAGCAGGTTTATTTACGAATGCATTAGCTAACGGAGATGATATCCTTTTTACAGCAAACGATGGCACTACCAAATTGTCACATGAGATTGAGAGTTATGATGCAGTTAATGAGACTATGGCTGCATGGATTAAAATTCCGGCATTATCAGCAACAGCCAACACTGATATTTATGTCTATTATGATAATTCTGCGGCTGCAAATCAGGAAGATATAACTAATGTTTGGGCAAATGGATATGTTGGGGTTTGGCATCTTAGCGAGCAGTCTGGACTTAGTATGGACTCTTCATTCAACTCTAATAATGCGACAACCAATGGAGTCGTGGATATGGCGGCGCCCGGGAAAATCG
>Ga0307987_1000460_pt1 | contig 24494 bp, 28 predicted proteins | sample EllFjometagen181_FD_203157 | JGI IMG/M metagenome (GOLD analysis project Ga0307987, IMG submission 203157) | Marine microbial communities from Ellis Fjord, Antarctic Ocean - #181 | ecosystem: Environmental > Aquatic > Marine > Unclassified | place: Southern Ocean | collected 2014-10-08 | reverse complement strand
TTTATTAAAAGTATATTAAGTGTTACGCTTAAAATTATTTTAATAATAAGTGTACTAGGAATGATCGGCATCCAAATGACTACTTTTATTGCAATGCTTACAGCGGCTTCACTTGCCATAGCCATGGCATTTAATGGTAGCTTGTCAAATTTTGCAGGTGGTATTATGATATTATTTTTTAAACCCTTTAAAATTGGTGATTATATTACAGCCCAAGGTGTATCAGGTACCGTTAAAGAAATCCAAATATTTGTTACCATACTTGTAACTCCTGATAACAAAACTATTATTCTTCCAAACGGAGGACTATCAAATGGAGTTATGACAAACAACAGTACTCAAAAAATTAGAAGAGTTGATTGGACATTTGGCATAGGCTATGGTGATAATTTTGATGATGCAAAAGCAATGATTCTAAGTTTTATTAAAGAAGACAAACGTATTTTAAATGAACCAGCTAAGCCTTTTGTTGTTCTTGGCGCATTAGCAGATAGTTCTGTTAATATTGTTGTACGCGTTTGGGTTGCCCCTGCTGATTACTGGGGTGTGTTTTTTGATATGAATGAGAAATATTACAAAAATGCTGACAAACATAATATTAGTATCCCTTTCCCGCAAATGGATATACATTTGGATAAAATTAACTAAAAAATATTGAAAAAATGAAAAAAATATTACTAATAGCATTTATTGTTTCCGGACTAACAGCCATGTCGCAAACTGACACTGTTAAATATTGGAAATTTGAAAACAAAGCAAGTCTAAACTTTTCCCAAAGTTATTTCTCAAACTGGTCTGCCGGAGGTGAAAATACTCTTGCAACAACAGGTAAGTACACAAATAGTTCAAACTATGAAAAGGGAAAGCATAAGTGGGACAATTGGCTACATTTAGCTCTTGGATATTCACTTATTGGCGATGCAAAGGCTCTTAAAACTGATGATAAAATTGAATTTATTTCGTCATATGGTTATGACATTCACGAAAAGTTGTACGCAACAATACTACTAACTTTTAAATCGCAGTTTGCAAAAGGATACAATTATAAAAAAGACTCTTCAATATTTATATCAAAGTTTATGGCTCCAGGAACAATTGATATTGGACCTGGTGTTGAGTGGAAAGCTAACGATCACTTTATGGTAAACTTTTCACCACTAACTACCAAATGGATTATTGTAAATGATGAAAGACTTGCTGACGCTGGTGCTTTTGGACTTGACCCAGCAGTTATAGACACAAATGGGGTTATTGAACATGCAAAAAAGGTAAAAACTATGTTTGGTGCTAAGGTACTAGCTGTGTTTAATTACGAAATATTTAAAAATGTTGATTTTTCAACAAAGCTTGAGCTCTTTTCCGACTACCTTAAAAATCCACAAAATATTGATATAAACTGGCAAACAGGATTAACTCTAAAAGTTAATTCATGGTTAAACGTTAATATTACTACTGAGTTGATTTATGATAACGATATATTGTTCGCCAATTCAGATGGTACAGGTTTTGGTCCTCGAACACAATTTAATGAAAACATGCAACTTGGATTAGTTGTTTCTTTCTAGTAATGAAACGTATTGGAATTATTTCAGACACCCATGGATATTTTCATCCACGGGTGTTTTCTTTTTTTAAGGATTGTGATGAAATATGGCATGCAGGTGATATCGGGAATATCGAAACACTCGACGAGCTTTATACTTTTAAACCTACACGTGCTGTTTTTGGTAATATTGATGGAGGTAACTTACGTGTTTCGTGTAATGAATATGAGGTATTTAACATTGAAAGCACAAAAATACTAATGATGCATATTGGTGGGTATCCAGGTAGATATTCACAATTAGCCAGACAACTCATTAACAAACACAAACCTAATATTTTTATCTCAGGACACTCCCATATCCTAAAAATAATAAATGATAACAAAAATAACTTGCTCCATATAAATCCTGGAGCCGCCGGCAACTCAGGTCAACATCAGTATATTACTCTTGTTAGACTTACCTTGGATAATGGCAATGTTGCTGATTTAGAGGTATTTGAAGTACCTAGGCAGAGTTACTAACTTTTATATTGGTTATTTGGTTGTTTGATTATTTGGTTATTTGGTTATTTGGTTGTTTGGTTGTTTGGTTATTTGGTTATTCGTAGTATAATCTGAAACCTCCATACCTGAAACCTCCATACCTGAAACCTCCATACCTGAAACCTCCATACCTGAAACCTCCATACCTGAAACCTGAAAACCTCCAAACCTGCAAACCTGAAACCTGCAAACCGGAAACCTGAAACCGGAAACCTGAAACATTAATAACCTGAAACCAAAACCTACCTCAATCTATCAGTTGATCGGATAAGTTTTTCGTCACTTATGATCCCACGCGAAGCCATTAATAATAATACGGCTGATATCAATGGTACTAAAAATACAATTGTTGGTATTTGGATTTCAGTTGAAGGAATTATTAGAGCATTTGGATAAGCTGCAACACCTCCACTTAAATTACTAAGCACATCAACATAATAAAAGAAAAATACACCTATATAAATTAGCAATAATAATAACATAAACCGCACTAATAGTAATTGAATCCTACGATTTTTAAATATAAATATTGTTACAAGCGACATCATAACAACTAATGATACTATAGTAAACATTGGCAAAATAAAATAAGGGCTTAGTTCTACTTGCAAATCAGGAACTAAACTTATAACTTTATATACATATAAAACAAGTGAATTAGCTTCACCAATAAATGCAGCTAATGGGAAAAAATACGTTACAGATAGAATTGCCGCAGCAAAAAATAAATAGACAGATTGTTTACGTTGTATCATTTTTTATAATTTTTTTGCAAAAATAGTCTTTTGCATAAAATAATTAGTACATTTGCAGCTACTTATTCGGAAAAAGTTATTCATATTCCAAATTAAAATCAAAAATATCATTTTATATAATTCAGCTAAATTAATGTTGAATTAAAAATTTAATTCCCAATTTATGTACGACATTGTTGAGCTTAACGGTAAACTAGCTACCGAATTAAGACAAATAGCAAAGGAATTCAATATTCCTAAAACTGACAAGTTGCTCAAAAAAGACCTGATTTATATAATCCTTGACCATCAGGCACTTAATCCTTCTAAAGAAGTACTTGACGCTGAGAAAAAAAGCTCCGCTCGAAAAGTTAGAAAAAGAATTCCATCTCAAAAAAATAGGAATGAGAAAATAATGCCCAAGGGAACGAAAACAGAAAGCAAAACAGTTAAGCCTACCGTTGACAAAACAGAAGATACTAAAGATAAAAATCCTAAAAAACAGCAACCTGTTAAAACGAATAAAGGGAAACAAAAACCTGAGCTTACTGTTATTAAAGACGAAGAAATATCAACTCAGAAAAAAGAAGATTCTATTAGTGAAAACAAAACTATTTCTGATAACAAAACTGATAAACCCAATGATGGGAAAAATACACAGCGTCTTCCAAAAGATAATAAGTCCAATAGAAAACGTACTAGAATAATTGAAAAGAAACCGGAACAAGTTACTCCGCAAGATAGTCATAGAAAAGATAGCTTTAAAAAGGAAAATGTAGAGCCCAAAACTAAACTACCTGAAACTAAACTACCTGAAACTAAACTACCTCAACCCAAAACTAAACTACCTGAAACTAAACTACCTGAAACTAAAACCGATGTCGTGGAATCTAAACCAGATAAAACCGACAACAAACCAACTACTGAAAAAGAAAGAAAACCCAGACCTCGATATTCATTTGAATTTGAGGGTATTATTAATGCAGAAGGCGTTTTGGAAGTTATGCCTGACGGATATGGTTTCCTAAGATCTTCAGATTATAATTATCTTAACTCACCTGACGATATTTATGTTTCACTTTCACAAATAAAGCTATTTGGGCTAAAAACAGGTGATACAATCGAAGGAGAAGTACGACCTCCAAAAGAAAGTGAGAAATATTTCCCATTAATTAAAGTAAACAAAATTAATGGAATGTTACCTGAAGATGTAAGAGATAGAGTCCCATTTGATTTTTTAACACCGTTATTCCCAAATAAGAAATTTACAATAACCGGTCACAAAGAAGAAACTGTTTCCACCAGGGTAATGGATTTATTTGCGCCTATAGGAAAAGGTCAGCGCGGATTAATTGTTTCACAACCTAAAACAGGTAAAACAGTTCTACTTAAAGAAATAGCTAACGCTATAGCGGCAAACCATCCTGAAGTATATTTAATTATTCTTCTTATAGATGAACGCCCTGAAGAAGTTACAGATATGGCACGTAGTGTTAATGCTGAAGTTGTTGCTTCAACATTTGACGAACCGGCTGAAAAACATGTTAAAATTGCAAATCTTATTCTTGAAAAAGCAAAAAGGCTAACAGAATGCGGACATGACGTTGTGATATTGCTCGACTCAATTACCAGACTTGCAAGAGCGTACAACACTGTTTCACCAGCTTCTGGAAAAGTACTTTCAGGAGGAGTTGAAGCAAATGCTCTTCAAAAACCAAAAAGATTTTTTGGTGCTGCTCGTCAAATTGAAAATGGAGGATCACTTACTATCCTAGCAACAGCACTTACTGATACCGGCTCAAAAATGGACGAAGTTATTTTTGAAGAATTTAAGGGTACGGGAAATATGGAGCTACAACTTGATCGCAAACTTTCCAACAAGCGTATTTATCCTGCAATTGATATTGTTGCTTCGAGCACAAGACGTGAAGATTTACTGATTGAAAAGGACATGTTACAACGAATTTGGATATTAAGAAATCATCTAGCAGATATGAATCCTGTAGAAGCAATGATGTTCCTTAAAGATAGAATGAAATACACATCTACTAATCAGGAGTTTTTAATCTCAATGAATAGTTAGAAGCAAGTAATGCATTTTTAAAATACACTAGATTAATACCTCTTTTCATATCTTCATTGATTAGAGGTATTTTTTTTTGAATTATAGAAATATAAATCAATATTAATTAATAATTTAATACATTTATTATGATAAATCTAAAAACAACCTACCTTGGATTAGAATTAGATAATCCGATAATTGTTGGTAGTTCAGAACTTTGTAACTCTGTTGAACACATTGTTAGCTTGGAAAAAGCAGGAGCTGGGGCAGTAATAATAAAATCGTTATTTGAAGAGCAAATAATGATGGATGTTGATGCTGAACGAACTAATAATATGTTTGAAACATACGGTCACGTTGAAGACTACCTTGGCTACTATTTAAAAGAACATAGTATTCAAAAGCACTTGACACTCATTAAAGATGCTAAAGCAGCAGTTAACATACCTATTATTGGTAGTATAAATTGCGTATCATCTTCAGAATGGATGGATTATGCAAAGAAATTTGAAGATGCCGGAGCAGATGCCCTCGAAATTAACCTCTTTATTATGCCTGCAAATGCTGACATGAGTAGTAAAGAAATTGAAGCTATCTATATGGAAATAGCAACAGAACTGCCCTCAAAACTTAATATTCCTGTTTCGTTAAAACTAAGTTCATACTTTTCAGGAATGGCAAATTTCCTTGTAAAGTTATCAAAAACCGAAATAAAAGGGTTAGTATTATTCAACAAATTTTACAATTTAGCCATTGATATTGAAAATGAAAAACTTCAATCGCGAACAGTTTACAGTTTGCCAGAAGATAATAGCAATACTTTACGTTGGATTGGCATTCTTGATGGAAAAGTTGATTGTGATTTAGCTGCATCAACAGGTATACATACTGGTAATGATGTAATTAGCAATATTTTGGTAGGAGCAAATGCTGTTCAGATGGTTTCTTCAATTTTTGAGAATGGAGATAGTCATATTACAAAAGTAAAAAAAGAACTTACCACATGGATGGAGAAAAAAGGATATGAAAACATATCTGATTTCCGTGGTAAACTATCACAATCATCACAAAAAAATCCTATGATGTTTGAAAGAGCACAGTTTATGCGATATTTTGCTGATTCAGGAAAATAAATAATCATAATAATAATAAAGTCAGTTTCAAATAAATTATAGCAATTAAATTTCACACAACCTTTTCAAAGGCTTATTCGAGTGTTGGCTTTTTTGATAATCGCACAAAACCTTTCAGGTTGAAAATAACCTCCTAGGTTGGATCCTGTAGTTGGTAACAATTCCAACAAATAACATTTAACTTCTTTTACTCTTTCCCAATGCAAGGAATAATCTTTGATATAAAGCATTTTGCAATACACGATGGTCCCGGAATTAGGCAAACTATATTTTTTAAAGGATGCCCTTTATCATGTTGGTGGTGTCATAATCCTGAAAGCAGGAGTACTGATGTTTTTTCCTATGAAAAAGAAGGGATACTAGAAGAAATGAAAATATGTGAAATAGAAACCATTGGCAAAAGGTATTCTATGGAAACACTCATTAAAGAAATTAAAAAAGACCTTGTGTTTTTTGAAGAGTCTGGGGGGGGAGTTACCTTTTCAGGAGGTGAACCACTACTGCAATATGATTTTGTAATGGATTTGTTAAAAGAATGTAAGAGTCTTGATATTCATACTTGTATCGACACAACTGGAAATATCAGTAACGATAAGTTAAAGAATGTAGCAACATTAACAGACTTGTTTCTTTACGACCTGAAGTACATTGATGATAATCAGCATATTAAATATACAGGAGTAAGTAATAAGCTAATCCTAAATAATTTGAAACTACTGGATGAAATGGGGAAAAATATTTGGATCCGTTTCCCTTTAATTCCTGGAATAAATGATGACGAAAGTGATTTACTTGATATGATGGATTTTCTGTCAAAACTAAAAAAAAGATACCCCATCAGTATTCTGCCTTATCATAAAATTGGAAGTCATAAATATGAACGATTTGGTATTGATTATAAAATGATTGGGGTTGAAGAATATGGTGATGATGAAATAAAAAGAATAAAGAAGATATTTACTGATAGTGGTTTCATTACAAGTGTTGGAGGGTGACCTATATAGCGGTTATTTGTCATTCTGAACGGAGTTTACGTAGTGAAGAATCTCAATTGGCAGTAAACATTAATAGTAGAGATTCTTTGCTATGCTCAGAAAGACAAAGTCATTCATCTTTAGCTTACTAAATAGAAATAAACATGAACAATAGAATAAAAAAACTAAGAGAACAAAGCCAAAATGCTGAGCCACGTATATCTGCTGAAAGAGCTTTGTTAATAACCGAATTTTATAAAAGCAACTTGAGCAAACAGGTAAGTGTACCTGTAAAAAGAGCATTGGCTTTTAAACATATACTTAGTAATAAATCAATATGTATCCTTAAAAATGAGCTAATTGTAGCTGAACGTGGTCCATCTCCAAAAGTAGTTCCAACCTACCCCGAAATCAACTTACATTCATTAGAAGACCTTCACATTCTTGATACGAGACCAAAGGTTTGGTTCAGAGTTAATAATGAAACCAAAGCAGCTTACAAGGATGTTGTAATTCCTTTCTGGGAAGGTAAAACAAACCGAGAGAAGATATTTTCAAATCTTGACACCAACTGGATTGATGCATATGAAGCTGGTGTGTTTACAGAGTTTCAGGAACAAAGGGCCCCCGGTCATACCGTGCTTGGAAAGAAGATATTTAACAAAGGTTTTCTCGACCTTAAAAAGGAAATAAGTAATAGCATCACAAATCTTGATTTTTTTAATGATAAAGATGCATACAATAAACGTGAAGAGCTAAAAGCAATGGATATTGCTGCCAATGCTATCATTTATTTTGCCAACCGACATGCAGATGAATTGGAAAAACTAGCTGTAGTTGAGACTGATGAAAACCGCATAATTGAACTTATGCACATGGCATCCATTTGTAGAAAAGTCCCTGTCAATGCCCCACAAACTTTTCATGAAGCCTTGCAACATTATTGGTTTATTCATATAGGCGTTATTACGGAAGTTAACCCGTGGGACAGTTTTAATCCAGGCCGCCTCGATCAGCATCTTTACCCTTTTTACCGGAAGGAAATCGAAGAAGGAACTCTTATAAAAGAACATGCTATTGAGTTGCTTGAGGCATTTTGGATTAAGTTTAATAATCATCCAGCTCCACCAAAAATTGGTGTTACTGCAAAAGAGAGTAGCACTTACACCGATTTCTCTCTCATAAACCTTGGTGGAGTTAAAGAAGATGGTAGTGATGCCGTTAATGAACTAACATTTATTATTCTAGATGTAATAGAGGAAATGAGATTGCTGCAGCCAAGTTCAATGATACAGGTGAGTAAAAAGAGCCCTGATAGATTTATAAAACGAACTGCAAAAATTATTAGTACCGGATTCGGGCAACCTTCAGTGTTTAATACTGATGCAATTATCCAGCAACTTCTTTATCAGGGTAAAAGTCTTGAAGATGCACGTAATGGAGGTGCAAGTGGATGTGTTGAAACAGGTGCCTTTGGAACTGAAAGTTATATACTGACAGGCTATTTTAATCTTGTTAAAATTTTTGAAATAGCAATGCATAATGGCGTTGATCCTGTTACTGGGAAAAAAGTTGGACTTAGTACCGGCAATATGTCAGAGTTCAATAATTTCACAAAAGTGTTAGAAGCTTTTGAAAAACAAGTCTGCTATTTTGTAGACATTAAAATTAAAGGGACAAATATCATTGACCAAATTTGGGCTGATAATATTCCTGTTCCATTTCTTTCAATGTTAATTGATGATTGTATCACAACAGGAGTTGATTATAATAATGGTGGTGCACGATACAACACGAGCTATATTCAGGGAGTTGGTTTGGGTAGCCTTACGGATATCTTAACATCAATAAAGTACAATGTATTTGATGAAAATAAAATTAGTTTAGACAAGTTAATTGATGCCACTAAAAGAAATTTTAATAACAATTATGAGTTAAGGAATTTATTGGTTAATCACACTCCTAAATATGGAAATGATGATAATTATGCTGATATTCAGGCAATAAACGTTTTCAGTATATTTTTAGATGCTGTTGATGCAAGACCAAATACCAAAGGCGGACATTTTCGGATTAATATGTTGCCCACAACATCACATGTTTATTTTGGCAGTGTAACTGGTGCTACGCCCGATGGTAGATTAGCTCGAAAACCATTGTCAGAAGGAATATCTCCTTTTCAGGGAGCAGACAGAAACGGACCAACCGCAGTAATAAAATCTGCTGCAAAAATAGATCATCTTAAAACCGGTGGTACTTTACTAAATCAAAAGTTTTCGCCCTCGTTGCTGGAGGAAGACAAAGGATTGGATTCGTTGGTTCACCTGATTAAAGCCTATTTTAGAATGGACGGTCATCATATTCAGTTTAATGTTGTTACTGCTGATGAATTGCGTGAGGCGCAAATGCATCCCGATGAACATAAAGATTTAATTGTTAGAGTGGCTGGTTATAGCGACTATTTCAATGATCTGGGAGAAGAGCTACAGGATGAGATAATTAGAAGGTCGGAACATGTTGGGTATTAGATTATTTGTTGCAAATCAGTGTAGTTATGAAGTTGAAGGCAGAATTAATGATAGTATCTCGTTTAGTTATTTCTGTGGAATGACAATAGAAAAGGCATCCCCTGATATATTTTGTATTTGGTAGATAGTTGAGTATATTAAATAGAATTAATACCTCTGTTCAGGATTACATTGAACAGAGGTTTTTTTATGATTTGGAAAAACTCTCACGGAACCATGTATCCCCAAAATTATTAATGAATTATTAGGGTCATTAGAATACACAAGTACTGATTGATGCAGAACCCCTACCCTCCTATGAGTATTAATTTTTATTTTAATTACTGCCTCTTCATTTTGATGAATGGAGTCCTCAGGTATATCTGTAGCTTTAATCCCCTTTGGAACTATAATACTATCGATAACTAATGGGAAACCTCCAATATTTTTCAATAAATATGAATGATAGTCCCTCCTGCCGCGAACAAAATGCCCAAAATCATAATTATAATGGTCAAAAACAATGGCAGGCACAGTATCGAGCATACTACTATCAATATTATTTCCGCTTCCTTCCACCAAATTCATAATAAGATTTATAAACTTATATGGATTTATCTCATCATCACTAATAATTGACACCTCAGCAATAAATTCACCCAGACCAAGATCGTTATCAGCATTAAACTCTACACTCATAACACCAGTATCCAAAGGCATTATAGCTGAAGGTGTAAAGTTTATACTTAAAAAACGATTTGACTTACCATTAGTAAATATTACAGGCTTTTCCCCATAATTAAATATTTTGAAACTAAATAAAGCAGGCTCTCCAAGTGGCACATCCCCTACAATTATATCCATACTGTCAGTGGCAAAACCAATATTTCCAATTAAAAGTGGAAAAGCACCTTTTTCTGGTTGCTCCTCAACTACATTCTGCGAAAGCAGGATATGCATATTTAGAAACATTGGGAATAATATGAGAAATATATACCTGAACATTGTAATTATATAATCATTCTTAAGCAATTAATTATTCGATTATTGTTTACCATAAATTAACTTATTTGCAATATCTGTAAAATTAATTCCATCAAAATTTCCAGAACTCATCATAAGAAACACTGTATTAGGCTTTTTAACTGTTTCGAGCCAGTTAATAATTTCTTTTGAATCAGTGGTAACATGTAATTCATTTCTGCCAAATGCCACAGTGATATCCTCCATAGATAGCTGGGGCAAACGCTTCATTTTTAATGTATGCTCATTAAAGTAAACGCAAGCATAATCCGGTAAATCAAGTGTATGCAAATATTCATTAATAAATGCTTTATTCAAGCTACTATATGTATGTAATTCAAAGCAAGCCACAAAATTCATGTCAGCAAATTGCTCACGTACAGCCTCAACAGTAGCCTTAACTTTAGAAGGCGCATGAGCAAAATCTTTGTAAAAACGATTATTACCATTACTCATCACCAATTCCAGACGGTTGGAGGTACTTTCAAAACTTGATATACTATCGTAAAAGTCAGCATCCTTAATTCCCAGCTGATTACAAACAAGGCGAGCACCATTCAAATTTATCATGTTATGCTTACCAAATACGCCAAGTTCAGTCTCACCAAACTGAGTTTGCAGATAACTAATTCCATTTCTAACATCATAATCAGGAACGCCATAGGGTATATTAACAACTTCACTTTTTTCCGAAACCAGATTATTAAGCTCATCGTCAGCATCAAAATATATTAATGATCCATCCTTGTTAATTAATGAAATAAATATCTCAAATTGTTCAATATAGTTTTCATTTGTGGGAAAAACATTTATATGATCCCAAGCAATACCACTAAGCAGCGCAATATCAGGACTGTACCAATGGAATTTGGGTCGTAAATCAATTGGTGAGCTCAAATATTCATCTCCTTCAAAAATCATTATTGGAGCATCTTGGCTTAAGCGAACCATTACATCAAAATCTTTTATTTTTGAACCCACCAGATAATCAAAGTTGTAATTTAATTTCTTAAGCACATGCATTATCATGGCTGTTATTGTTGTTTTTCCGTGACTACCACCAATAACAACCCTTTTTTTATCTTTTGAATGATTATACAAAAATTCAGGATATGAATAGATCTTAAGTCCCAGCTTTTGTGCCTGTTTCAACTCAGGGTTATCAGGACGGGCATGCATACCAAGTATAATAGCATCTATACTATTATCCAAGAATTCAGGATACCAACCAAATTTAGCAGGCAGTAAACCTTTATCTACCAATCTACTTCGCGATGGCTCAAATATTTCATCATCAGAACCACTAACTGAATGCCCATTTAATTTTAGAGCAATTGCTAAATTATGCATAGCACTACCACCGATAGCTATAAAGTGTATTTTCATATTCAAACAAATATAAACAAAGGTAAAAATACTTGATAATATGATTATAATGCATATTTTTATGGATTATTGTTTTTTTTATAACTTTACAACTAAATCAGTTAAACTGAAATGTACAAAAACAAACCAGAAATATTTTTAGTGCGCCTACTTGATAACTTACGCAAGAAGTGGGAAAGTACTGATTTTATGCGACTTGTAGCAACAGTTCTAGTTGTATCATATATTGGAGCACTTGTTTTGATTGGTTTAAAACAGATTGATTTTTTTAAAGATTATCTGTATATAATTCCAGATAATCCATTCAAATTAATTGAAACGGCATTTGCATTGGCTGATGCATTTTCGGCACTCATTATATTTATTGGAATAATTATAATTAAAAGAATCGAAAAACCACTACCAAATCATCTTTATATTAGCATTAATCACTAAATTTTATATAATAAAAACCCTAAAATAAATAATATGAAAACAATTCTTATTCCTGTCGATTTTTCAGAACATGCATCACCAACATATAAATTTGCAATTAAAATAGCAGGCACTAAGACTAGCACTCAACTAATTTTTTTGCATTCATATAATGATCAAATAATGATACCTGATTCAGGTATGAATACCGGGTTTGATAATGATACATATATGAATATGCAGCTTATTGAGGAATTTAAACAGCTGGCTGAGAATAATATGAATAATCTCAAAACAGAAGTGGAGAATTATTTAAAAGATAACAACCTGCATAACTACACCATAAAAACTATGGTTGAAGGTGGCGATCCGGGTTGGGAAATAACAAGCATTTGCGATGATATTAAACCTAACTTAATAGTTATGGGAACTCAGGGTGCAGGCAAAAAAGGAATACTTGAAGGTAGTATGGCAAAAAAAATAATGACAAAAGCTATAATGCCAGTTATTGCAGTACCAGCAGGTACAAATAGCCCTGGGGAAGTAAGAATAATGTATGCAATCAATAATAGCGACAAGGATTTAAGCAAGATAAAACTCCTTTATAAACTGTTTGAAAATATCCCTGTTAATATATTTGCTGTGCATTTTCAATTAGACAATAAAAGCATTGAAAACATTGAGCATATTGAAGGGTTAAAACACTCCTTTGCTGATGAGATGAGGGATAATAAAATTGATTTTTCATTAATCAATACCGATGACAAAATAAATGCTATGGAAACTTTTGTGGAATACAATAGTATTAATTCGGTGGCATTTATTTCCCATAAATCAAATATATTCAAATCTTTATTTAAGCACAAACTATCAAAAAATGACTTCTTTAATTTAGGATTGCCTATGATTGCACTTCATGAGTAACAAAGAACTAAAGCACTATGTAGTGGCTCTATAAAAACATCAATAACAGTGAATTACAAAAAAATATTAGAGGAAATAAAAATAGAAGTAGAGCCATTAATAGGTATTGGTAAACTTGCAGACTACATTCCAGAATTAGCAAATATTAATCCTAACCATTTCGGTATTGAACTTAGGTTTATTGATGGTGCGTCGTATGCTGTTGGCGATACAAATATACCATTTTCGATACAAAGCATTTCAAAGGTATTTACATTAACACTTGCAATAAAACTTATTGGGAATGAAGTATGGAAAAGAGTTAGTGTTGAACCTTCGGGAAATGCATTTAACTCGTTGGTACAACTCGAGCATGAAAATGGTATTCCGCGCAACCCATTTATTAATGCAGGAGCATTGGTTATTTCGGATATTCTAATCTCACAACTTGACCATCCTAAACATCAACTACTTGAATTTATTAAGAATATTTCTAACAATCAAAATATAGATATAAATAAGAAAGTAGCCCAATCGGAAAAGGAAAATGGTTATCGAAATGCAGCTCTTGCAAATATGATGAAATCGTTTGGGAATATTAAAAATGATATTAATGAAGTACTAGATCTTTACTTTTGTATGTGCTCAATTGAGATGACATGTTCCGATTTGTCGGAAGCATTTTTATTGTATTGTAATCACGGTATTCTTCCAAAAGGAAATGAGGAAATTATCAGTCTTAGTCAAACAAAGAGGCTAAATGCTTTAATGCAAACCTGTGGATTTTACGATGAAGCAGGTGAATTCTCTTTTACCGTTGGATTACCAGGCAAAAGTGGTGTTGGCGGAGGAATTGTTGCAGTATTACCAGGCAAATTCTCTATTGCCTCATGGAGCCCTGAACTTAACGCAAAAGGTAATTCTGTTCTTAGCATGAAAGCACTTGAGTTATTCACAACCAAGTCGGGGTTATCTGTTTTTTAGTTTTTTTATAATGCCTTATCATAAAGACCACAGAGTATACTACCAATAGTATCCGGTGAAAACTCATCTCTTGCCTTTTTCTGTATTTCTTTTGTATTGAAAATAATTTTTTTATCCAAAAAGCTAATAAAACCAGATAATAGCTGATCCTCGTTTCCGGCATCAACAAGTATACCATTTGTTTCATTAATTCTCTCAGGAATTCCTCCTACTCTAGTTGCAATTACAGGTATTCCTAACGAAAGGGATTCGTTAATCACAACTGGGAAATTTTCGTAATTACTAAAAATAACCAACATGTTAGAGGTTAACATCTGCTTAACAAGCTTTTCGCCTTCAAGTAATCCAGTAAATAGTATTTGCTCACCTGTAAGCCCAATTTCATCAGAATAATTTCGAAGCCAATCCATATCCATACCATCACCTATGAGCTTAAACATAAAATCGCTTCGGGTTTCTGAAAGCTTTTTAATTACTCTTAGCAATCCGCTAACATTCTTTGATTTATCCTCAAAACAACTAACATGTACGAACACTATCTTATTATCTGCAACTCTATTAATGTCATATTTCTTAAAAAAAACACTATCAACCACATTTGGAAGTACAATATAGTTTCTATTTGCTAGCTTATGTGATTGCATGGCCTTAGCCAAATTATTAGTTACCGCAGTAACAAATGATGCATACCTTACTATCAATCGTGTAGCTGATTTTCTTAAAAAGCCTTTGAATGAATCAGTTAAATCAAGATACCTCGACCAATGTTCTGTTATAATATATGGTTTTCCATGAAATAGTTTATAATACAAAGCAATTATTCCAAGACGTGTTAATATGTGAACATGAATAATATCAAAGCTGGCAAGTTCTTGTTCTATAAGCTTGATTCCAATACTATTAGCTCTAAAAAATCTAAAAATATTTATTAATTTATTTAATGGAAATAGTTTAATCGATGATGATTGATAATATATTTTTGCAGTTAGAACTCCGTTAACCTTATAATAATCAATATCATAAGTTTTATTAGCGGGACCTGAATCATCAACCTGATGTGTATAAACAACACCTACATCGCAACATTTATTTGCTGCCTCAGCATGTCGCTGGATAAAAAGCCCAGGCATTGGATCGTACCTATTGGGATACCAGCGTGCAAGATGTAAGACTTTTGTTTTAGATAAACTCATTAGTTACTGTTGTTGCTGTGATTACTGTGGTTACTGTGGAAGTATATTTTCTTCCTTTTTAATATTTCCACTTATCATTTTGGAAATAATTCCCTGTTCATTGGTAAATTCTGCGATTAGCACACCTCCAAAATGTATTAACAGATAAGCTATCAAATAATAAATGGAAAGCACATGGATTTCCTCAATTGGCTTTTTTATTGTTTTTGGTCCAAATTCAATTATTAATCCTGTTACCAAAGAAATAGTTATAAAAGTATAAAAAAATAGATATATCCAATATTGAAATTTCTTTTTAGCTTGTAATTTTTTTAAAAATGGATTTTGAAATATTACAACACCAAATGCAGAAAGAGAAAACCTCAAACTAATTAACCCAACCAAAATATAACCAATGTATATATGCCAATTCCACATGGGTTTTCTAATTTGTTTGGCTAGTACAACAATTTCGTCATAAGTTAACATTTGATTAGTAGTTGCCAAATAATCCTGAATAATACTAGCTACATTATATTTATTCATCCATGTCATTCTCAAGAATATTGTAATAAGAATCATAAAGATACAAATAGCTATAGACCAATGTAATAATCTAAAAATGATAGAATAATTTTTATTTTCCATAATACGTAATATAAAATTTGTAATTAAGCCATTAATTCATCTACAAAACTAATAACATTTTTGATACGGCGATTGCCAAGCTCTTTAACAACCTTATAATTAAAATTATTTTCTTCCAACTCATTAACAAACAAATCATAAATATATTGCCGGTTATGAGGATTACTGCGTAAGGAATCTGGTTCCCATTCCAAATCAGGAAAACACAGCAAGTAAAGGTCATAAACATGTTCACTCACCTGCTTTTCAATCCAGTCAGGTACAAAATCAAAGACAACTTTCGACCAAATCTTCATGACAATAAAATCAGTATCACAAAACAAAATACCATTGGATGATAATGCTGCAACTTCTTCATTTTCAAGCTGACCCTTTGCAATATCCACAAGTATATCAGGAGAATACTTATATTCCTTATCATTAAAATATTCACGTGCAAACTCGCTAACCATTTCAGTATTGTAATGATTTGATAGCTTTTTGGCAAGCCACGTTTTGCCCGTAGATTCAGGCCCGATTATTGCAATTCGCTTAACCACTGTGTTTACTGAGGTTAATTTGTTTTCGCCATTCGATATATCCAAATATTGCCAAAACTAAGAAAACAGAATACTGAACTCCGGTAAATCCAAAACCTTTAACAAAATATAAAGGAATAGAAACTACATTTCCAACAATCCATAAAGTCCAACTCTCCAATTTTTTATTTGCCATAAGCCACATGGCTGCAAAGAAAATGCCAGTAGTAAATGTGTCAAGAAAAGGTGTTACAGTTCTAAAATCCTTAATATTTCCAGAGGTAAGATGTTGCCACGCATAAGATACGCTTTCTGAAAAGCCTAGTTTATTAGGCATTACATTATAATATCGATAAACAATAATTACAAAAACGGATGTAGTTACAAATATACCAATTGCCTTATATTTATCAGTGTTTGAACTACGAGTTATTGAAATATGATGCTCCTCATTATCAATTACTTTATGCCACATGTACCAACCATAGATACTCATCATTGTATAGTAAATATTAATAATTAAATCGCCATACAACGCCCACTGCGATAACAAATATACATAAATTGCTGTACTAATTATTCCAGTAGGAAAAACTAAGATATTCTCTTTACGTGCATAAAATACGCTAATTATTCCAAATAAAGCTGCTAGAAACTCCAAAGTAATATTAAGTAATGAAGCACTTTGATATGGTTCAAAGAAGAAATTTATAAAATCGCTCATTTGTTACTCTCACCATGTATTTGTAAATCGGCATTTATTATTTTGAGGACAAAAACCGAATGAGGTAATTCAAACGAATCATGAATTTCCCTCGTAATAATTTCCATCACATCAAAATATTCCCCAAAAACCTGCGAACTCATTCCGTTAGTTTTTACAGAAATATTATCATGCATGTTTAATCGCTGTATGAAATTTTTGATTGGTGGTATAAACTCATCCTTAAGAGGATAGTAACTAATGTCAATTGATATATTCATAAATTTTATTTTTGCTAACTAAATTACTTATAATTTTATTTTTCAAAGATACATATTTTTAAAATTAGTAATTTAGCAAAAAATAAACAAAGCAATAATTATCATGACAAAAAGATTTTTAGTAACCATAGGCATAATGGGTGCCTTAAGTATTATTTTTGGTGCATTTGGTACACATATTCTGGAAGGAAATATATCGGACAACTACCTAAAAACATATAACACTGCTAATGAATATCTTATGTTTCATACCTTAGCACTGTTGGGCTTAGCATTTATGAACAGATATGTTTCGCGATCGTATTTAAATACAATTTATTACTTTTTCTTAGTTGGAATTATTCTTTTTTCAGGCTCATTATACCTTATTTCTATAAAAGATATTACTGGGTTTAGCATGGGTTCGCTAGGAATAATAACTCCAGTAGGTGGTCTATTTTTACTTTCTGGGTGGATTACTTTAATTTTTGCCGGTGCCTCATACAAGCACACTAAGGGCAATAAGTAAAGCTAGAAGGAATAATTATACCAACTAAACATCAAGATTTGCTGATAAATCTTCACCTTTTTTTAGCAATTCACTAAAACTAAAAATCTATTGATTTTTCAAACGAACTACGAAATCTAGTTTCGCTTGCCTCTAAACTGCTCTTTGTTAGTTCGAGCTATTGATATAAAGATAATAGTAACTATAATTAATATTGTAAATATAGTTACAGGTCAAGTATTGTTTAACAAGCCAGATATTACATATTTTAAAAATCAAGGGAAAAAATTTAGTTTTGAGATAGACAGCTATTTGGAAGCCCTTAAAAATGTTTCTGTTGTTACAGAGGAACAGTTTAAAAAGTCGCTTGATTTTATAAGTGAGATGGCAATTATGTTAGCTGAGCAAGGATTAACAGAGATAAATAATAAGGAATCAGAAAAAAAAATAGAAGAAAGCGAAAGAAAATTTCGAGTTATTTTGAAAAATCAGGAGATGCAATACTAATTTTAAAAAACGGAAAGTTTATTGATTGTAATCTGACAGCAGTTGAATTACTAAAGTACAAAACCAAAGATGAACTATTTAATAAGCACCCATCACAATTATCACCCAAATTACAACCTGATGGTAGTAACTCTGCAGAAAAGGCAGACGAATTTATGAGGATTGCTCTTAAAAAAGGTAGTTACCGTTTTGAATGGGAACACATAAAAAATGATGGCGAAGTATTTCATTCCGAAATATTGTTAACCGCAATAACAACAAACCTGATAATCAAACTATTCATGTTGTATGGCGAGATATTACCGAACGTAAAAAAAATGAACAAACCATTAAGGCAGGTAAAGAATATCTTGAACAGCTTACTAATTCAATGTGGGATGCCGTATTTTCGGTAAAAATGCCGGAGAGGGTTATTGAATGGGCTAACGACTCCTACAATATTCTTGGTTATGAAACCGACGAATATATAGGAAACGATACTTCTTTTTTGTATGCTTATGAATCAGATTTTTTAGCACTTGGTAAAACCATTAATGATGCTTTGATAAATAGAAAAAATGTATTGCTTGCACATCACATATTAAAAAAGAAAAAATGGTAAAACTTTCCCTGCGGATATTACACTGACATTTCACCGTGAAAATAATAAAGTTACTAGAATTACAAGTATAGTACGTGATGTTACAGAAAGAAAATTAGATGAAGTTAAGCTTATTAACCTTAATAAAGAACTTGCATCTCAAAATGAGGAATACCAAGTGTTAAATGAAGAACTAGCAGGAAGTATGAGAAAGGTTCAAACAGTTAATAGTGAACTTGAAAAAGCAAAAGAGAAGATATTAGAAAGTGAAAGCAGGTTTTCTACCTTCATGAATTCCATACCTGATATTGTATGTTATAAAGATGGCAAAGGTAGATGGCTAATGGCAAACAATGCGAATTTAGAGTTATTTAGCCTGACTAATGTGGATTATTTTAACAAAACTGATGCAGAATTGGCAGAATATACCAATGAAATATACAAAGATGCATTCCTAAATTACATGGTAAGTGACGAAGAAACATGGAAAAGTAAGGTAATGACACAGAGGGAAGAAATAATACCCACAATAGATGGCAAAGAGCGCATTTTTGATGTTTACAAAATACCTATTTTCCATCCAGATGGCAGCCGCAAAGGACTTGGTGTTATAGGTAGAGATATTACAGAATTACAAAATACCCAAGACAAACTTACTATTGCAAAAGAACATGCAGAAGAAAGTGACCGGCTCAAATCGGCATTCTTAGCCAATATGAGTCACGAAATACGAACTCCAATGAATGGAATACTGGGTTTTGCAGATTTATTAAAATCACCAGATTTAAGTGGTGAAGAATTAATAAAATACACTGGTATAATTGAAAATAGCGGCAAGCGGATGTTAAATATCATTAACGACTTAATTGACATATCCAAAATAGAGGCTGGACAGATGGAAGTTAAGATTAGCCAATGCGATGTAAATAAACAGCTTGAGTATCTTCATGTTTTCTTTAAACCTGAGGCAGAAAAAAAAGGATTAAATATTACAATTAATAATAGTATCCATACAAATAAAATAATAATCGATACTGATCGCGAAAAACTATATGCAATACTTACAAACCTAATAAAAAACTCAATAAAGTACACCCATAAAGGCAATATTGATTTTGGATATTCAGTAAAACAAGATGGTGATATTAATTATCTTGAATTTTATATTGAAGACAAGCAAGTTTATGAAGGCGCAGGTTTAGGGCTTGCAATAACCAAGGCATATATTGAAATGCTAGAAGGTGAAATTTGGGTTGAATCAGAGGAAGGAGTAGGGTCTAAATTTTATTTTACAATTCCCAACAACACAAAAATAGCTAATGGAGTAAGCTTTAAAAATAAATCAAACCAAATTATTAATAATATGGAAACCAATAAACTAAAAATATTAATAGCTGAAGATGAAGAATTTGCTGATACATACCTTACAATTGTTTTGAAAGAGATATGCAGCGAGATGTATCATGCAAAAAATGGTGTAGAGGCAGTTGATATATTTAATAACAACACCGATATTGATTTAATTTTAATGGATATTAGAATGCCCATAATGAACGGCTATACAGCTACAAAATAAATACGCAAACTCAGTAAATCTGTTAAAATTATTGCACAAACAGCATATGCCCTCTAAGGTGACCGTGAAAAAGCAATTAATGCTGGATGCGATGATTACATTTCGAAGCCGATTGATAAGAATGAACTATTGGAGATTATTGCAAGTTTTAAATTCTGATACTTAGAACTTGAAACCTAGAATTGGTGTAATGGCACATATAATGTTGCCTGGAACGGCACCAGAAAATACAAAATATCCTGAAGGAAATATATTGCTTAAAGCAAGATTTTCAATATCGCCATATTTACCTAAATTAGTAATGGATACTTCAGAATAGAAATCAAGCCCCTGCTTAAGGCTTGAAGCATCCAGTACATTACCATCCATATCCTTATAAATTACAGATAACTTTAAATTTTTATGCACCGAGATTATCTCTCCAAGTGCAGGTACGCCAGAAGTTGTTACAGATACAAAAACATCCATATTTCCAATATTTTCAAATTTGAAGGTATCTAACTTATCCACATCCAGCTTCGTTTCAAAGATTGGTTTTTCGGGTATTAATTTATCAGACCAACTTCCATTCCAATTATATTTAAAAGCATATGCATCATCCACATTATTATTTTGAGTGAATAGATAAATTGCATTTAAGCTAAAAGCAATAGTTTGTGTGCTCATCCACACATTTGACCTTAAATCTGCGGCAACATCAACAACCAATGGTATGGATAACTAATTAAATAAGCAAGCCTACTCTCCAAGTTTACTTACGGCATTGATGAAGCACTAAAATACAATTCATTACTTCCTAATACACCTTCAAATTCAGGAGTATAATTTCGGTCTTCACGCGAATACCACGATGGCCAATCCATATAAAACTTTGTGCCACAACTATGTCCACTCTTTGGATCTAAAACTTTTACATAATAGTTACCCCACATTGGGTATGCTATCTCAAAATCAAACGAAGCATTACCACCTTTAGAATCAATTGTTTTAGAAAAGATTAGATTATTATAATCTGCTTGAATGTAACTAGGCGAGTTACCATCACTGTGAGCATACCACCAACTCCAGTCTATTTTATAAATCTCCACCTCTAATTTACTAACAGAAACAGGGTTCCCAACTAAATCAACTGTAGCAACACTAAAACTATGCTTTTTATCAACTTCAAAATATTCTGATCCATCTTTTTCTTCAGGGAGCTTTATTCCAACATATGTATCAAAAGGAGAATAAATCATATTATCTTGAGAAATAGAAAAATCACCTCCTTTTTCAAATACCCTAGTTGAAAACATAACATTCAATTTACCAGATGCTCTTACTGATGATAGCAGCAACAATAAGCCATGGCTCATCAGATATATTAAAGGTTGCAATACCATCCAAGTTATTTATCTGAAGAAACTGCTGAATATTACCAGTAAATATTTTATGAATTATTACATCGACCTTACTCAGATTAACTGCCTCAAAATTAAGCAGCCAGCGTTCACTTTTTGGCATAATAACTCCATCATCAATAAACCTAACAGCAGGCATAATTTGTCCGAAATATATATTTTTCAGTAACTATTTATCAAGATTTAGCCCCTTACTACTCCTTAACTCTTTTTTAATTGCCAACACGGCATCCCCTTTTTGAAGAGTATTAGTGTAGATGAAGATTTTATTAGATTCAATATCATATTTAGTTTTTTGATTTTCTGTTAAAAATACAATTCCTTCCAAATTTATTTCCTTATCAATTGGATCAGAAAAAGTAATCTCGACATATTGAGCAGGAGTATTTACAACTTTAATATTAGTAAGTTCAAAAGTAGCTAATGAAGGAACATCTATGTCAATCCTGCCTGCATCTAACGAACCAATAGTTTTTCCATTCCAACTTATTACAACAGTGCTTTTTGATTTTTTTCTTTCAATATTCTCAACTCTAAAATTGTACACATCAGGCACATCCAATTCGGAGAAAATAATATTTAGTTTCTCTCCATCCTGCTCAGCAGTAATGATGTTAGCAAGGTTTTTATTATCAATTATATCAGAAGAAATAATTTTACCATCCAAAGAGCTAAATTTCGAGTCCTTACCATCATATGGTCTTAGTTGATCCATTTTAATGGTAATCTGCATAGGAATAGCATTAATTTCAAACCTAAAAAATTTATCCTGTCCCTTAGCAATCTTAAAGAGTTTACTCAAATCAATCACGCCATTGTAAGTCTTTCCATTTTTTAGAGCTTCATCTGGTTTAAAAGATAAGGATGAATTCCCATTCATATAAACTTTTCCCTTTATTGGTGGAGTAAAGGAGAAAATATTATCATCGATAACATTTCCCAAATTATTTATAAGCTCAATGTCAATACTAAAATTAATACTTATTGGTGAATTAGACAAAATATTGCCTTCAGTAATACCAATAACGTAAGCCTTGGGTAACACATCTGAACTTGTTTTTTTTTGATGTGTTGATGTTTGATTGGTTTCGCAAGAAAATAGCGCAAATACCATGAACAATATTATTATAAATTTCGGCAGCTTACTTTTTGAAGAATTATTTCTCATAACATTATAATATTGACATGCATTTTTACATATTTGCTGTAAAAATAACGAATTAATAATGATTCTTTTTAGATTTGTTGGAAATTTACCAATAATTCAACATAGAGTAAAATGAAAAACAAAAAATCAAATGCTGCTCGACTATCAGTAATTTCAAATGCATTTTTAGTAGTCATGAATCTTACCGTTGGTTTGATAAGTGGATCGGTAAGTATAATGTCAGAAGCAATTCACACATTTATTGATATGTTGGCAGCCCTAATGGCTTATTTCTCAGTTAGGGTTTCTGATAAACCTGCCGATAAAGAGCATCCGTACGGTCATGGTAAATATGAAAATATTTCAGGTGTAGTTGAGGCTTTACTTATTTTTGTAGCATCAGGCTGGATTATATACCACTCTATTAGCAGGTTAACCAGCAAACACGCAATTGACCACACAGGATTAACACTTGGTTTTATAGTAATGGTAATTTCGGCTCTTGTTGACTTTTTTGTTAGCAGACACATGTATAGAGTTGCCAAAGAAACAGATTCGGTGGCACTTAAAGCAGATGCCTTACATTTAAGCGTACATGTATATACTTCGCTCGGTATTGGCGCAAGTTTAGCTGTAATATATTTTACAGGATGGAACTTTTTAGATCCTGTAGCAGCCATTGTTGTGGCATCATTTATTTTAAAAGAAGCTTTTGAAATTCTGGTGGAGGCATTTAAACCTTTAATTGACAATGCTCTTCCAGAAGAAGAACAAAAAATAATTACCAAAACAATTAATCAGTTCAAATCAAATAATATAAAATACCACATGTTACGTACTCGAAAAGCAGGATCTAATAGAGAGCTTGATTTCCACCTAGAAGTTGCTGGTAATATGACAGTTAAAGAGTCGCACGATATTTGTGATAAAATAGAAAATGAGTTAAAGAAAAAACTTCCCAATTTGGAAATTACCATTCATGTGGAACCAATTAAAAATTAGCAAATACTTTACAAATGCTATAAAATCAAATATAACCTTAAAACAATACAAAAAAAACCACAGCTCCAGGCAACACAAGTCATATAAGCATGTCTAAAGGTAACATAATAATCAAAATGGATAGTGTAAATATTAATACAAAAAAAAAGCTCCACCAATAAAGGTAGAGCTTTTAATATCTTTGGCGATGACCTACTTTCCCACATGGTATTGCAGTATCATTGGCGCTGGCAGGCTTAACTTCTCTGTTCGGAATGGGAA
>Ga0307987_1000459_pt1 | contig 24569 bp, 27 predicted proteins | sample EllFjometagen181_FD_203157 | JGI IMG/M metagenome (GOLD analysis project Ga0307987, IMG submission 203157) | Marine microbial communities from Ellis Fjord, Antarctic Ocean - #181 | ecosystem: Environmental > Aquatic > Marine > Unclassified | place: Southern Ocean | collected 2014-10-08 | reverse complement strand
ACTCCGAAAATTTCTGCTACTTCCTGTAGTTTCATTTCTTTGGCGAGAACCTTTTTGAGCATTTTTTCTTTCATCTGAAGCAATTGGTCGGAGGGATACATTTAATTTGAGGGATTATAAATCCCTCTAGTTTACCCTTTTTCTCTTTTCTTTTCGATCACTAAGAAAATGTAAACCTAATTGCTGCAATCTTAACAAGTCTTCACCAATACGAAAAATCTGCTACGCTCCCCCTGATGCAACTCCCCGACAAAATCGAACGATGGGTTTCTGCAGGCGTTGTTCCACAACGGCTGTTGCTTACTGGACGTGAAGATTCCTGGGACATTGCCCTTGAAATTGCAGCACGGATCCAAGGGGCGTCAATAAACCAATTAAAAGCCGGGCTTCATGCCGATACACTCGTGCTCTCCGATGAGGGAACTTTTAAAATTGGAGATGACAAAACTACTGATGCCAAAACTATTCGTGGAATGATTCGCTGGGCACATCAAAAACCAACAGCTCCCTGGCGTATTGTCGTCTTTGAGAACTTTGAACGAACGTTCCATGCTGCCGTTCATGCGACATTGAAATTACTAGAAGAACCCCCTACTCGGACTCTTTTTATTATGACTACGGAAAATCCGTATCGCCTTCTTGATACTGTTTTATCTCGTGTGACACTTGTTCGACTCCCCCATGAAGACAAAGACTTTGAATTGAATGATGATATCCAACAATTTTTAAAAGGAAGTGATTTATTAGCAAAGTTCGAGCAAATTGAGACGCTTGATAAAGAAACTCGTGGAGGAGAGAAAATTGATCGTACGCCCGTAATAAACTGGATTGATCTTTGCATTGCTCACGCCCGCGGATTACGACATTTACGATATACATTAGAACTCCTTCTCGACGCTAGAAATTCAATCGAAGGAAATATGAATATCCGATTTACACTAGAACGACTAGCACTACACCTGATGAAGAAATAATTTAAAAGTTTTCCATTTCTGTTGCATTTGCGAGTGAAGCAAAAAACGATTATTTAAAATGAATGCTAAAATCGCCAAAGGCGGTTTAATGAATAAAAATATTTCGTTTGCAAACGAACAACCACAACGAGCTTTTTTGTTTCTTTTTTTGCAGAGAAAAAAGAAAGAATAAAAAACTTTTTTAAATCTTTTACACATTGACCTTTTCCCGAAATCTGCCACAATTCGGGCGATGAAAATTGTACAAGTTATCGACCTTCTCCGGCACCAATTAGTACGACTTGCCACGGAAGAAGAATTTGAGGTGCACGATTACGTGCTTTTGAAAAATGACCGCGACAAACTTGTCGGACAAGTTGTTTCTCGTTCACGAGAAGTAGCTGGAGCGAAGGCTGATGATGGATATGAACTTATTGAAAAACTCGAGGAAAAAGATATTGCACGATATAACAAAACACAAGAGGGGGAAGACGAGCGAGTTGCTGTTGCAAAACAGTGCGCAGAAGATTTAAAACTCCCCATGCGATTTTTTGCTTCTCGTAGTGATTTTACGGGGAAAACATTTTCCTTCTTTTTTACTTCAGAAGAAAAAGTAGATTTTCGCGATTTATTAAAAATTCTTCCTAAAAAAACAAATGCTCGTATTCATTTACAACGAGTAGGAACACGTGATCGAGCAAAGATTCTTGGAGGATTCGGTCGCTGTGGTCGTCCAACATGTTGTTCTACGTTCAAAGTAGAACTTGAATCTGTGCCACTTGATTCTGCCCGAGATCAAAATTTATTAACTCGCGATAACAACAAGCTTTTTGGTCTCTGTGGAAAACTAAAATGCTGTCTTCTTTATGAAGTTGGACTCTATCGAGAATTACGCCGAAATCTCCCACATATTAAACAAGCTGTTACGGTAGAAGGTAAAACGGGACGTGTCATGGGACTCGATATTTTGAATCAAAAAGTAAAAGTTTTATTTGAAGATACTGATGTATATGACGTTTTTGATGTTGATTTAGTACAAAAAAAATTCACACCACAAGCCTCTCGTGCCCCTAAAAAGGAAGAAGTAAAAAAAGCAGTGGTAGGAAAAAAAGAACCCTCTTCCGACTCGCCAAAACCTGAGTCTCAACCAACACCAAAAAAATGAATCACTCCCTTTCGCCTCTCGACGGACGCTATGCAAACAAAGTCGCTGACCTAGCTCCCATTTTTTCTGAATATGGACTTATGAGAGCTCGAACGGAAGTTGAAGTTGAATGGTTATTATTCCTAGCAGATAAAAAAATCAGTCCTGAACTGTCCAAATCTGCACGAAAAAAATTAGAAAAGGTGGTTGAAAAATTTGATGAAAAATCATATGCCGCTATCAAAAAAATAGAGGCAAAAACAAACCATGACGTAAAAGCCGTAGAAATGTTTTTGCGAAAGTATACGCCGAAATCTCATTGGAACTGGATCCATTTTGGATGTACCAGTGAAGATATTAATTCATGTGCTTATGGAATCGTATTGCATGAAGGTATGTGCGTATTGAAACCAAAAATCGAAACGGTGCTGAAAGATTTGAAGAAAAAAGCAAAACAGTGGAAAGCTGTTCCAATGCTCTCACGAACACATGGGCAAACGGCTACTCCAACGACTGTAGGACATGAGTTTTGTGTATTTCTCGTTCGCGCAGAACGAATCATGGAAGCGGCAAGAGCCGTTCCAATCTGGGGAAAATTCGCTGGAGCTACGGGGAATTTTGCAGCACACATCGCAGCCTTTCCAAAAAAGAATTGGGCAGCTCTCTCTCAAGAATTTGTAGAGAAGCGACTCGAACTCGAGTGGAACGGGATGACAACACAAATTGAATCACATGATGGACAAGCCGCACTATTGAACGAAATGTCGCGATTTTCAAATGTATTTATTGATCTCTGTCGTGATGTTTGGGGATATATTTCTCTCGGATATTTTGGACAAAAAGTTGTCGCAGGCGAAGTCGGAAGCTCAACAATGCCACACAAGGTAAATCCAATTGATTTTGAAAATGCTGAAGGAAACTTAAAGCTTGCACGCGGAATTGCTCGAACACTGGCTGATGAATTACCAATAAGTCGATGGCAACGCGATCTCACCGATTCAACATTACAGAGAAACTTTGGTCTTGTTTTTGGACATTTAAGCCTTGCACTTGCGAGTTTACAAAAGGGACTCGGAAAACTTGAACTCAAGAAAGACGTATTAAAAAAAGATTTGAAAAACGCTCCAGAAGTACTCACCGAAGCTGTACAAACAGTTCTGCGAGCTCACGGACACGCTGATGCATATGATCAGCTGAAAAAGTTCTCACGGGGACAAGCACTGTCTCTCGAGCAAGTTCGTGAATTTGTAAATGCATCAAAAATCCCAGAAGCGGACAAAAAAGCACTTCTTTCTCTTACTCCTGAAACATATATTGGCGCCTCTGTAGAATTAGTAGATGGGTTCTCTGGATAACTGATGAAAAGGGTAAAAAGTTTGACGAAATATTACGAGCAAGGCATCGTGCAGTTAGAGGTTTTTATATTATGAAAAAAGTCCTTATTGTTACCGCACATCCGAGCAAAACAGGATTTTCTCGTTTGATGGCAGAACGCTACGCCACAGCCATAAAAGAAAGTGGTGGAATGGCGACTCTTCTTGATGTATATGATGATAAAAATCGACAATCTTTTTTGAATTTTGAAACAACAAAGGACTGGCCACAAGAACGGCTTAAGGAAATGCAAAAAAAAATTGCTGATGCGGATGAGCTCGTATTGTCTTTTCCTATTTGGTGGGGAGATGCTCCAGCAATCTTAAAAAATTGGCTCGATTACAATTTTACTCCTGGATTTGCGTACAAATATACTGCAAAAGGCGTTAATAAATTATTAGCAGGGAAAACAGCAAAAATACTCGCTACTTCAGATGCTCTGGGAATTGCGTATTCTTTTTTTCTCGCACCCATGCGATTAACGTGGTCAAAAATGAGACTAGATTTTTGTGGGATAAAAGTTACTGACTTCAAAGTCTATGGAAAAATGCGAAAACGAGATGAAAAAAATCGCGAAAAAATACTTACTGAAATAGAATCACTAGCACTCAAATGATTTTCATAGGCATCGGCTCTTCGATTGGAAACGCTAAAGAAATATTTCGTACAGCGGAAAAACTCCTCGAATTGCTGAATATAAATGTCATAAAAAAATCAAAAATATTTAAAAACCCTCCCTTTGGAGGAATAGCAAAAAACGAATTTAGTAATGCTGTCTGGGAAATTGCTATTCCCAAATACATGACACCACAGAAATTACTTCGTATTTTAAAAGCCACAGAAGCTAATGCTGGACGCGATTTCAGCGTGCCGCATTGGGGTGACCGGCTCCTTGATCTCGATATCCTTATTTTTCACGATAAAATAGTAAATGCCTCTGATCTCAGTATTCCTCATGCAGGAATTGCTGCACGAGACTTCGTCCTAAACCCTTTGGCAGAACTTGTTGACGAAAACTTTGAAATCCCTACTCTCGGGACGCTAAAATCACTTTTGAAAAAATGAAAACAGAAGAGGCAGTTGTCGAAATGTTAAAAAATATTGGAGAAGATCCTTCACGTGAGGGATTATTAGAAACACCGAAACGTATTGCGAAAATGCATAAGGAAATTTTTGCAGGATATGGAGAAGATGCGGCGGCAGTCTTGAAAACATTTGATGCCGAGGGCGCTACAGACATGGTTTTGGTAAAAGATATTGAGTACTATTCGACTTGTGAGCACCACATGGTTCCTTTTATGGGACGTGCGCACGTTGCTTATTTACCAGATGGAAAAATCACAGGACTTTCAAAATTACCACGATTGGTGGAGATTTTTTCAAAACGATTACAAAACCAAGAACGCCTCACTCTTCAAGTTGCAGAAACATTGATGAAGGAGCTTAAACCACGTGGAGTGGCGGTCATGCTCACAGGGAAACATCTTTGTATGCATTCTCGCGGAGTAAAAAATCCGACTTCTGAAGCCGTTACAACTTCATGGAAAGGAGAATTTGAGACAAATGCTGATTTGCGAAAAGAGTTTCTTCTCCAGGTGAGGTAATAAATTTAGGAATATTAAAAGAAAGAGGAGGGCTTAAAAGCACACTCCTCTTTTTTCTTTGAAAAATTTACAACGCAAATTGCAGTAAATTAATAAACTCATCATTCATCTCCATTGGTTTGTCGCCAATGAACTGAGAATAGGGTGCCCATCCTAAATTAATAGAATTGTCCTCCGTATAACTCAATCTTAATAGTTTTGATTTATCTACATTTTTTTCCAAAAACAATTTTATAGTACTCAATACATCTCCCCAAGTAATTATCTCGCAAGGGAATTCAAAACAAACTGCTTCATTTGCAATAACGGAAATACTTATATTTCGCTCTTTACGAGCTAATATTGTCGCAATTTTATTCAAAATAAAATTACTATCTTCTTCTATTGGCAATTTTGCCAAAAAATCTTCTGTTCTTTGTGTCATATCAATTTATCTTTAATTGTTTTTATAAAATTTGAATTCTTATTCTAGCCGCATCATCACGACCACAACAAGAACCCAAATTTGGCGTCTGTAATTTTTCAAAGAACACGTCCTGCTTAAATCCTTTCAGATTTAAAACAAGAACATCTTTATGTTACACTATTCACGTATTTTGTCAATCAATGATTCACACGGATAATCTCGAATCACAGTCTATAAATTGTATTTGTGCAATCTCTGGATTTTTTTGATATTGCAAAAAGGCTTCCGCACCAATCATTGCAGCATTATCTGTACAATATGAAAACCTCTCTGGCACACGAAATTCTATTTTATTTTTCTCGCATACTTCCTGAAGTGCTCCTCGAATCGCTGTATTTGCCGAAACTCCACCTGTGAAATGAACTGCTTTAATTTGGAAACGCACCAACGTACGCGATACTTTTTTTACAAACACATCTACTGCCGCTTGCTCGAAACTCGCACAAACATCTGCAATGAAATTCGAGTTCGAACTTGAATCTGACCCGATAGAGAAACTTCCAGACTCTTTCGCCGCCTCCACCGTTCGATATACCGCCGCCTTAATTCCTGAAAAAGAAAAATCTAATGATTCTTTCCCCAACAACGGACGAGGAAATGGAAATTTTTTCCTATCTCCTTTTTCTGCTTCTTTTGAAACAATTGGTCCTCCTGGATATCCGAGACCAAGCATTTTTGCACATTTATCAAACGCCTCTCCTGCTGCATCATCGAGTGTCCCTCCGAGTTTTTCTATTTCTGTTGTAGATGTCTGAAGAAACATATCGGTGTGTCCTCCTGATACGGTCAAAACTAAAACTGGATACTTTATTTCTTCCACTGTTCGATCCAAAATGATGGAATTTATATGTCCCCTAATATGTTGCACTGGGATAATTTTTTTATGGAAAAATTGCGAAAGAAAACTCGCAGCAGTTGTTCCCGTCAAAAGTGATGTTTGCAATCCTGGACCTGCCGTAACCGCAATATAATCAACATCTTCTACAGTCAAAGAAGCCTCCGCTAGACATTTTTCCAGAGCTCCTCGCCAGTTCTCTGCATGAAGCCTGGCTGCAATTTCTGGAACTACGCCTCCCCACTTGGAATGTTCCACCTGAGAAACCCTCACATTTGCAAGAACATCCGTACCATTTTCTACAATGGCAACGGCCGTATCATCACAACTGGTTTCGAAAGCAAGGATTTTCACGGAGCAATCCTACGCAATTCCTTTTTTTTCGCAAAATATTACTGTTGCTGTGCCAAATCTTGATTCTGAAAATATTGAAGATTTTCCTCTTGAAACTTTTCCCATTTTTTTACCTGGTCTTTTCTGTCTCCTCTATATTTAATGACTAGTTGTTCTAGTCGAGGAGTTGTAACTTTCTTCAAAACATCAGAGGGAAGAGAAACCAACTCTCCAAGAGTATACATATAATTCCCATTATTTACGGAATCATGTCCTCCTTCTGCGATAAGTGTGTTATCAAACCATTTTAGTGGATCGTTTTTTTCTGGATCATATACCCCTGTCGCTTTTATATCATTAATTCCTATATTATATTGGCCAAAAGCGTTATTTGACTTAGAGTCTAGGTTATCGTTAAAGTTATCCCATTCTAATTCTTGTCCCAGAGCTGATTCCAAGAAAAGACAAAGCGATTCCGTATCTTCAACTGTTCCTGATCCAAAAAGAAGGTCTGGTGTTCCATCCTTTTTTAACCCTTTGGTTAATCCAACTTTTTTAAGAATATTTTGTAATATCCCAACATCTTCTTCTGTCTCATGAATTTTCCCCGACGCTCTTAATGCTTGTATGTTTTTTATATCTGTTGAATCGAGACCTTTTCGTTCACAGGCCTTTGTAAATATTTTATCAGAAACATTGTGCTCTGTCACATACGTATTAAGTTGACCAAATGCCTTTACAATTCCTTGAGCAAGAGATAACTTTTCCGTTTCTCCTTCTTCGTTTACATATGAAATTCCTTCATCCGGAGAAACGTAATTATTTTTTACTCCCTCTTTATTATTGCGGCTCTGCAAGTTCTTTTCCTACTGAGCTTGTTGGGATCTTATTTAAGGTAAGAGAAGTATCAACCGTAATGTCGCCCTTTTTGGTATGGGGATCTCCTGTCCATTCAACATCAGGATCTACAGAATCATTATTTCTTCCGGTATTATTCGGAAGAGTAATCGCTTTCTCCGCTTCCGCTGCAAGAATCTTACCCCCATAATCGGCCCCGGGAATTAAACCTGTTATCTTTGTTTTAACAACATTTCCGTTGTTTGGTGGCAAATCAGCAATAGAACTAACCAACTTCAAGGCATCGTTATTTATATTCTCATTATTTTCTGTGCCTTTAGGTGTAGAAGATGCTGTTTCTGCCCCAGCAGAAGAAGGTGCTTCCTGAAATATATAATGAGTATTGTTATTATTCGAAAGCGAAGAAAAAAGTGTTTTCATTTTATTCAAAAAGAGCTTCTATTTGTGCTTCTAGTTCTGATATCTCTGTTTGTTCTTCTTTTCGATCTAATATTTCCTTGTCCTGAATAATCACTTTTTCCTTCCCACGAACCATATTTCGTATATCAAAAAACAAATGAGGGTTTTGTTTTTGAGCCTCAATAAACAACTGTGTTTGTTTCTGTAGTCCCTTTTCTAATACTGCTTTCAAGGCCTCTAGTTTTTCTGGAGGAAGCCCTTCTATAGCCACTTTTAATGCTATTCGCTTCTCCTCCGGAAAAAAAGATTTTGCTTCAATAAATTTCGTACCTGCGTTTTTTGTGAATCCATCGTGAAATAGTACCATAAAATCGTCTTTTCTTCAACCTCAAACTCCTCCTTTTCAGTAACTTTTGCCAAACAAAAATTTGTCCGCTACCCTGTGCAAGAACAAACTATCAAACACATGGCAAAAAATCTTGTAATCGTTGAGTCCCCTGCAAAAGCAAAGACTATCGAAAAATTTCTTGGACCTGACTTCGTCGTCAAATCCTCTTTTGGGCACATTCGTGACCTTCCTAGCAAGGGAATGAATATTAACCTTCAAAGCGGTAATTTCGAACCGACGTATGAAGTGAGCGTGGATAAGAAAAAGACCGTAAATGAGCTCAAAAAACTAGCAAAAACTCATGAGGTCTGGCTCGCTGCGGATGAAGATCGCGAAGGAGAAGCTATTGCGTGGCACCTGTGCGCAGCGCTTGGACTAGATGCCAAGAAAACGAAACGAATCGTGTTTCACGAGATTACAAAAGGAGCTATCACTGAGGCTATTAAAAATCCTCGAACGGTAAATCAGCCACTTGTAGATGCACAACAAGCACGTCGAGTGCTCGATCGTTTGGTGGGATATGAACTCTCTCCAGTGCTTTGGAAAAAGGTTCAGAGTGGACTCTCTGCCGGACGTGTACAATCGGTGGCCGTGAGAATTATTGTAGAACGAGAACAGGAAATTGATGGACATAATGCGAAATCTTCATTTCGCGTAGTGGCAGATTTTGATTTAGGGGGAGGAAAAATGCTCACTGCAAAATTACCAAAAAATGTAAAAAATCTTGAAGACGCACGAACGTTTTTAGAAACTTGTATTGGAGCCGACTTTGCTGTTGCCGACTTGGAAATGAAGCCGGGGAAGAAGTCTCCAGCTGCGCCATTTACCACCTCAACACTTCAGCAAGAAGCGAGTCGAAAACTGAGCTTTGGCGTAAAGAAAACAATGATAGTGGCACAGAAATTATATGAAGCGGGACGAATCACATATATGCGTACTGACTCATTAAATCTTTCTGATTTTGCTCTTCAATCTGCTGCGACCGAAATTGAGAAATCGTACGGAAAAGAATATGTCACTGTTCGAAAATTTAAGACAAAAAATGCCGATGCTCAAGAAGCACATGAAGCGATTCGCCCGACACACATGGATCAACATTCTGTAGGTGGAGATCGCGATGAAGTACGTCTTTATGATTTGATTTGGAAACGAACTGTTGCCAGCCAAATGGCTGATGCTCAGTTGGAAAAAACTACAGCAACGGTCTCTATTTCTACGACAAAAGAAACGCTTGAAGCCCAAGGAGAAGTGATCCGATTCGATGGATTTTTGAAGGCTTATCTTGAGGGAACAGATGAAGACGATGCTGATGAGGCATTTGGAAAAATGCTCCCACCATTAGAAAAGGGACAACCTCTTTCTTTGGCGGAAATGATTGCAACTGAAACTTTTACAAGAGCCAAAGCCCGCTTCACAGAGGCGTCTCTGGTGAAGAAAATGGAAGAAGAAGGAATTGGACGTCCGTCTACGTACGCTCCAACCATTAGTACCATTCAGGCAAGAAAATATGTAGAACGTGGAGATCGTCCAGGAACAGAGCGAGAGCTCAGTGTTTTGGTTTTGGCTAAAAACGAAGTTACAGAAAGTATGAAAACTGAAAAAGCTGGATCTGATAAAGGAAAACTTATTCCAACAGATTTGGGAGAAGTCGTTACCAATTTCTTGGTAAAATTTTTCCCAAATGTAGTAGATTATGGATTTACTCGTCAGGTTGAGGAAGAATTTGATGCGGTTGCTGCCGGAACGAAGGTTTGGAATAAAATGATTGGAGATTTTTATAAAACATTTCACAAAACAATAGAAGATGCCGGAGGAATTGATCGAGCTGAAGCACAACAAAGTCGTGAGCTTGGAATTGATCCGAAGTCTGGAAAACCTATTATTGCTCGAATTGGTCGATTTGGCCCAATGATTCAAATTGGAACAAAAGATGATGAAGAAAAACCAAAATTCTCATCAATCCCCGAAGGGAAAAGTATGAAAACTATAACTCTCGAAGAGGCTCTTGAATTATTCAAACTTCCCCGTGAAGTATGTGTCACTCCGGATGGAGAAAATGTAAGTGCTAACTTTGGACGATTTGGTCCCTATCTCCGTGTGGGGAAATTATTCGTGTCTATTCCTACGGAATACGACCCCTTTACTATCCCTGAAGATGTGGCACAAGAACTTGTAGCGACAAAAAAGAAAGCCGACGCTGAGAAGATGATTCAGGTATGGAAGGATTCTAATATTCAGGTATTAAATGGACGATATGGGCCATACATTACTGATGGAAAGAAGAATGCTAAAATTCCAAAGGACAAAGATCCAAAAAAATTAACACTCAAGGAGTGTGAAGTTCTTATAAAAGAAGCTCCTGCCAAAAAGAAGCGTTTTGTTCGAAAAAAATGATCCGTCGTCGCCTTCATTATTGGATTCTCGGAGTGCTTCTTGTGAGCACGAGTATTGTGATGATTTCAGCGTGGTGGGTGCAGGTAAATAAAGATGCCATCGCTGTTGAACGCGCTGATTGTGCTGTTGTGTTTGGAGCAGCTGTATGGAAAGGAGGACGTCCGAGTCACGCGCTCGCCGATCGAACCATGGAAGGGATTAAGCTGCTAGAAAAAAACAGCGTTGATTGTCTTGTCTTTTCTGGTGCAGATGCCGAACCTGAAGTAATGGCGAAAATAGCGAAAAAAGCGGGAATTTCATCTGATAAAATTGAACTCGACACGAAGGGATTCAATTCTCTTGCAACATTACAAAACCTCGATCCAGAACGTTCGTATGTTTTAGTTTCAAATGATTTTCACATGGGACGAATTAAGCTTCTTGCATGGAAATTGGATCTCGATGCGGTAATGCACGCTGCACCATATCAGCATGGACGGTATGTGAAGGAATCATATTTCATCTTCCGTGAGATCTTTGGAACAATTTGGTATACGCTTCGAATTGATATTTGAAAAAGTTTGAGTAAAATCATTTCGCCCTTTTAACCACGGGGTCCCCACGAAATTCGCGAAGCGTGTTTCGACGGGGCGGACGAAGAAATACGAAGTATGCGACGTCCCGCATTGCGGGACAAAGCCAAACGAAGTAATTTCTGAGGAAGGCCAGTAGCTCAACGGTTAGAGCAGGGCGCTCATAACGCCTTGGTAGTGAGTTCAACTCTCACCTGGCCTACCATATAAAAATGTTCATACACCATGAACGTTTTTTTTATTATAAAAATCTTTTGACTCTTCTTGTTTTGGGTATATATTCATAATGATTTTATATTCTAATCCTAAAATCATGCCAAATTTTGACGGAACCGGCCCGCAGGGAACAGGACCCACTGGAGGAAAACAAGGAACTTGTGCTAGTGCGGAAACTCGTGGGAATAACAATCGTGGACAAGGAAATGGCCGTGGACGCGGAATGCAAAGAAATAATTTATCTCTCGAGGAAGAAGAAAAAAATCTCACACAAAGACTTGACGCTCTTCGTAAAGCAAAAGAAGATTCTAAGGAATAATTCTTACATATGCCTCGCCCTAGAAGGTGCAAACATATCGCCCAGGACCCCACAGTGACTTTTTATAAGCCACAAGGCATTCCTTTGAAATCTCTAGAAATACTAGAAATAACTCATGAAGAATGGGAAGTTTTGAGACTAAAACATGTAGAAAATCTTAATCAAACAGATTCTGCAAAAACAATGAAAACTTCTCAAAGCTCATTGCAACGGCTCTTAGTCTCTGCTCAAAAGAAAATTGGACAAGCTGTTGTAGAAGGAAAGGCTATAAAAATCATAAAATTATGAAGAAACTTTCACCGATTTTCATCACCACAATAATTCTCTTTCTCTTGGGGATTGGCTGTGGGATTGCCTATAATCTCAGCCCAAATTATATCGATGAACAAGGATTCCTTCATGAATCTTTTGGCTTTATTCCTCTCGCATACTTATTTTTCTTTGCTGGAATAATCACTGGTATTATTGCACTTGTGAAATATTTACACCGTAAATAAAAAAAATCTCCCTGACACTGAGACAGCTTCACTTCATTGTGAAGCCGCATCGCTACCAGGGAGGTACGCGCACCTTTTTACTCGGCACGAAAATTTTGTCAAAATCTTTTTGATCTTTTTTTCCTATTGTCATTCTGAACTTGATTCAGAATCTAGATTTCGGATCAAATCCGCAATGACATTTATGAACTATCACTTCCACGTAAAGGAGTCGTATACCCACGAAAGAAGTTTTTTGGTTTCTCCAAACCTGTCTGTCGATCCAAGAATAACGGTTAATACTTCATGATCATCTGCTGTGCTTCCCAGTGAAACAAAACACTGTCCTGCTAATTGTGTATACCCTGTTTTTACTCCCGAAAGATTTAAAAATGTATCGAACAATTTATTGGTTGATTTTTTTTCGTGCAAAAACTCTCCTCCAACGCTTGTTCCCCAAAAATGACGCTGAGCAACGGTTTCCGTAAAGAAATCGTTCTGTAAGGCAAATCGAGTCATTCGTGCCACATCTCGTGCACTCATTTTATTTCCATACCATGTTTCTGTGTCTTCATTCCACATATCCAATCCCGTTGAGTTAAAAAACTCTGCCGTTGTTATCCCTAACTCTCGAGCCTTTTTATTCATCTTTACGACAAATTCTTCTTCACTTCCTCCATCCCACACTGCCAATGCCACTGCTGCATCATTTGCTGAGGGGATAAGAGCGGCTTGTAAAAGCGTTTTTACTGTTAATCGTTCATATTGATAAATCCCAATCTGTGCTCCTACCACTTTTGTTGCTGCTAATGGCACAATCACCTCTTCTTCTAATTCATGATTTGATAAAATCACCAATGCCGTCATTATTTTTGTCAAAGAGGCAATAGGCTGAGCACGATCTACTCGTGTAGAAAGTAATATTTTTTTGGAATCAATATCCTGCGCAAATACTGCTGTTTCTTCACTGGCTAATAATTTTGGTGCTACTCGTCCTGCCTCTAATTGTGGTAAAGAAAGAGGATTTAATATTTCAATTTCAGGAAGTTTTTGCAACTGCACCTGCGCAAGCATTTCTTGCCCTGAGCTAGAGAACAACGCAAATAACAAATATTCTAACATCGGGACGAGTGTAAGTTTTTTGCGAAATTTGGCAATAGTTCAGTCTCAATGCACTGACCACGTCTGCCCATCTCCTCCATCACGAACCTCGACGTTAAAATTTTCCAACAGTTCATCACGAATTCGATCTGACTCTGCCCAGTTTTTTTCCGTACGCGCAGTTTTTCGCAAAGAGAGAAGTGAATCAATCTCTTTTGTCTGATCTAAATCAAGGGAAATTTCCTCAGGAAAACAGTCAAAAATCGCCTCAAAATCATTTTCAAAGAAATCCAATGCTGATGCTGCAGTCTCCGAATCAAGTTTATTTTCTGCTGCTAACTTCAGTACGACTGTCGTTAACTCAAATGTTGCTGCGAGAGCCTCCGATACGTTAAAATCGTCCCCAAGTGCGGTAGAAAACTTTTTTCGAAACGAACCAGACCAATCATTTGGTGCCGATGGATCAATCTCCTCACACATACGTCGTGCCTCAGTAATACGAGCAATAGAAGCCCGGGACTGATCTAGTGATTTCATAGAAAAATCTAACGTTGAACGATAGTGCGCAGAGAGAAGCGCTAATCGAATCTCGTTTCCTTTCCACCCTTTCTCTAATAAATCTCGAATTGTATAGAAATTCCCCGCTGACTTTGACATTTTCTTTCCTCCTACGAGTAAATACTTCGTGTGAAGCCAGTAATTCACTGATTTTTTGCCACCATTCGAACATTCATTCTGTGCAATTTCACATTCATGATGTGGAAAAATATTATCTTCTCCTCCTGTGTGAATATCAAAATGATTTCCGAGCAACTTTCGACTCATTGCCGAACACTCAATATGCCATCCCGGGAATCCCTTTCCCCATGGACTTTCCCACTGCATTAAGTGATTTTCCTCTGCCTTTTTCCAAAGGGCGAAATCAAGCGGATCTTCTTTTTCACTTTTTATTTCTACGCGTGCCCCTGCCCGCAAATCTTCTAATTTATTGTTTGATAATTGTCCGTATTTCTCAAACTTTGCTGTACGAAAATATACGGAACCGTTCACTTCATATGCAAATTCTTCGTCTATAAGTTTTTTTGCAAGATCAATCTGTTCTTGAATAAATTCTGTGGCACGAGGATAAAAGTTTGCCTTTTCCATTCGCAAAATTTCAGCATCTTCCATGAAGGCTTCTTCATATTTTCGGGCAATGGCAAATGGATCAAGGTTTTCTGCTTTTGCTTTTTTAACAATCTTGTCTTCGCCATCTGCGTCCGCCACATCATCATTTGTTAAATGTCCTACATCTGTAATATTCATAACTTTTGTCACTTCATATCCCGTATATTTCAAAACTCGTGTCAACAAATCTGACGTCAAGAAACTTCGGAAATTTCCAATATGTGCAAAGTTGTACACAGTGGGGCCACAGGAATACAGTTTCACTTTTCCCGGAGTAATAGGGACAAACTCCTCTTTTTTCCCTGATAACGTATTATGAAGCGTAATCATTATATTTCTAAGAATTTAGAAATAAATCGAACCAATGCCGTTCCTGCAAAATCAATCACAAGAAGTGCCACTATTGGAGAAAAATCTAACATTCCAATACGTGCAAATCGAAAAGGACGAATTATTGGAACAACTAATTTTTGGAGCCATACATTGAATGGTGTTTTCTTGCGCGAAATCCACGACATAAGGATGTATAGAAAAATTGCCCAGTATAAAAACTTCGAAAAAATCGTGATAAAAAGAATCAAGAATTGTAATAGTTGTTCGAGCATGTTTATTGAGTTGAGGTGGCTCCCGGAATAGCGGTATCAACCAGCTCTAAAATTTTCTGAAAATATTCTCCAATTAACGGAAAATCTACCATCTTTGTAAGAAGCCACACGAGCACCGCTACTACTAATGTCATTCCCACTACAATTCCAAAACCTTTTGCTACTCCTGCGATAAAATTCCAAAATAATATTTTTCGTGGAGAAGAAAGATAGCTTATGAATTCTGTGAATCCCATCATATCAAAAATACGCAAAAGTCGGTCTAAGTCCTTCTTAGAACGCTCTGTATCAGCACGAGCTAAATCTGATCGCTCTTCTAATACCTCCACCTCTGTTTTCAATTTGTCTTGGTCTGTCATCGCGGGAATGATACCATTCAAGAAGATATGAGCAACTCAGAAAATAATTTCATCTTCAGTGCAAAGAAAATACCTATTGATCCTGGGTGTTACATTTTTCGAGACGAGAACGAAGAGGTTCTTTATGTTGGAAAAGCGAAACATTTACGGAACCGCGTAAAATCGTACTTTCAGAAAAATGAAAAATCTCCAAAAACGACGGCTCTTATTAAGAAAATCGCACGTATTGAGACGCGAATTATGGCCAGTGAAATGGAGGCCCTTATTTTGGAAAATAATTTAATAAAAGAGCATCAGCCCCGTTATAATATACTTCTTCGTGATGATAAGAATTTCCTGTATCTCCGTATTACCAATGAAGATTTTCCTCGAATTGAAATAACTCGTCGTATCGTTCGGGATGGAAGCACGTATATTGGCCCACACACAAGTGCAAAGAAATTCCGGAGTATGATCGCCTTTTGTCAGAAAATTTTCAAAGTACGTACCTGTAAGCTTGAATTTGATGGAGGAAAAGTGGTTAAGAATCCCGAATCTAGAAAACTCCCCTGTCTGGATTTTCATATCCAAAAATGTTCTGGACCGTGTTCAGGCGAAATTGATAAAGAATCGTATAAAGCTGATGTTGAGCAGATGAAGAAGTTTTTGAAAGGCGATACAAAAGAGGTTCTTAAAAACCTGAAAAAGAAAATGATGCGTTTAGCTACGGAGAAAAAATTCGAGGCTGCTGCAAAAATGCGAGATCTCATTGAATCAATTTCTACGAGTACGGAAAAACAACGTGCAGAATTTAATGACACTACTTCTCGTAACTTTGTGCATTTTTATCGAGAAAAAAATAAAGCATATTTCGCGCTTCTTTCTTTTCGTCATGGAAAACTTCTCGATCAAGCCACTGTTACACTTCATGCTGAATCATGGGAAGCAGATGCATCTGTTATAGAAAATTTTCTTATACAATGGCATGAACGAACTGATGACCATCCTCTAGAAATACTAATTCCTATTGAGCTAGAAAACACCGTTCTTTTGGAAGAAATGCTGCAATCAAAGATCCTCGTGCCACAAAAAGGAGAAAAAGTTCGTGTCTTGGAAATCGCAGAACGAAATGCTCGTCAGTCGGCAAATGTTGCTCGCGTAGAAGAGCAGGCACATGCAGAAATTTTTGCGAAAGCTCTTCCTGAATTAGCCGAAAAACTCGGGCTTCCTTCTCCCCCACGACGCATTGAATGCTATGACATTTCACATTTCAGTGGAACCCACACTGTTGCGAGTCAGGTTGTCTTTATCGATGGAATTCCTAGAAAAAATGAATATCGTCGGTTCAAAATTCAATCATTAAAATCCGGAGAAATTGATGACTTCAAGGCGTTGAAAGAGGTTCTTGAACGTCGAATGCGTGGATTTACCAATGAAGATGAAACATCCGATGAGAGTGAAAAATGGGCGAAAAAGAATGCTGCACTATTGAAACAGTTAGAAAAAATTTCAAAGTTATTTAAAGATGTTGATTGGGCTCTCTTTGGAGGACTTGGAGCGGCATTAAATGTAGGAAAATTCTGGCGCAAACACCAAGATTTTGACATTCTTGTAGCAAAAAAACACTGGAAAAAGGTGATGAAAATTTTGGAAAAAGAGAAATTCAAAATGACGGGAAATAACGAACATTTTTTCACGTGCACCAAAAAAGAATTTCCGCCGATTGATCTTTCTCCCCTTGGAGCAGAATTACCCATCGGAAAATTCACAAAAAAGAATTTCGCAGAAGCGGCAGTAAAAGTCGGCAAGACAGAAGTTTTTACGCTGAATCTCAAGTCACTCATTGCGATCAAACAGATGCTCACAGAATCTCGTGAGGATCCTCGTGATGAGCCAGATTTGGAAATAATGGAACATGCCCTGCGAGAAAATAAGGCACCAGCCAATCCTGACTTAATCGTGATTGATGGAGGAAAAGGACAACTTTCATCTGTCATGAAAGTGATTCCACCCGAATTTCAAGGCATGGTAATTTCATTGGCCAAGCGCGAGGAAGAGATTTTTGTTCCAGGGAAATCTGAACCATTGGAAATAGATCCACACTCTGCAGCAAGTAAACTTCTACAACGATGTCGTGATGAAGCACATCGATTTGCCATTATGTTTAATCGATCGTTAAGAGAAAAGGCAGTGACAAAATCCGCCCTTGATGAAATATCAGGAATTGGTGGAGCAACACGAAAAAAGTTACTGAAAACCTTTGGTTCTGTGCGTGATGTGCGAAATGCGAGTGATGAAGAGTTGCTAAAAGTAGTGAGCGAAAGGCAGCTGAAGGCACTGAGGAAGCAGTTGTAATTCTTAAGAACTTCAATGTACGTTGCATTTGTGAACGAAGAAAAAGAGAATTTTCGAAATGATCGTACAACCTTGCACGTAGATCAACGACCCTCCGTCACTAGATCGCAAGGTTTCGTGAATGAGAAAGTTTCGTTTCTAAGGGAACAACCGCAACGAGCTTTTTTGTTTACTTTTTTTGCGGGAAAAAAAGTAATAAAAGAAGAGTTACTCCGGCGCTTCAATATGTGAAAAATGCTCACAAGAAACCTTTTCACCCCGGATCTCTACGGTCACTATATCTATTCGAAAAATCGGAACTTCTTCTTCCTTGTTTCTTACTAAAAAATAATGCTCGATTGCCGACAACATTCGATTAATTTTCTGTGAAGAAACTGACTCAAGTGCCGAACCAAATGCGTCTGAACGCCGTGTTTTTACTTCGACAAATACCCACTCTCCGTCCTGTTTCATAACTAAATCAAGCTCTCCTCCCGGAGCATGCACATTTTGATCTACCCGTTCAAATCCCTTGTCTATCAACAACTTCACCGCAATGGCTTCACCCTTGTCGCCTAATTGTCGACGAGAAGTTGTCATTCTTGCGTAGCAGAAGAAATAATTTCTTCAGCATCAGCTAACAATTGGTCTAATTTGTTTTCACGAGAAATGATAATGTGATCATATTTTGATGATTCCGCTAATTCTTTTCTCATTGAAATCATACGTCGCTCAATCTCTTCCTCAGACATTGGACCTCGTCGTAAAATTCGATCAACAATCTCTTGTTCCCCATGTTCTGGAGCAATAAAAATAGAGATGAAATCTTCTTCTGGCAATCTCTCTCGTGCTTGAAGAAATCCCTGTACATCAAACTCGCGAATGACTATTTTCCCCTCTTCAACAGGACCTACTAGCTTCTGAAGTAATGTCCCATATCTATTCCCTCCATGAACTTCTGCCCATTCGAGAAATTCCCCAGAATCTATTCGCTGAGTAAATTCTTCTTGTGAAATAAAAAAGTAGGTTTTCCCCTCTTTTTCTTTAGGACGCGGATCACGAGTAGTACAACTCGGTGGAAACACCCATTCAGGATGTTTTTTGCGCAACATATTAATAAGGGTGCCTTTCCCTACCCCAGATGGTCCCGAAAAAAAGAAAATTTTCCCTCTCATTACGGCTATATTACTCAATTTCCTCTTGTGGCGCAACTTCCTCGACAATAATTCCTAGCTCAATAACGGGCTCCTCTTCCGTAAGAGCTGTATTCAAAATCTGCTGCATTTCTTCACTTCCCAGGAGTTCAAACGCTCGTTCCATCACAGGATCTTCATTTTTTTCAAATTCTTCACGTGTCCGTACAGACTCAATATCGGGAGAAATTCCTTCTTCATTAATTGATCGACCATTCGGCGTAAGCCACTCAGCAATCGTTATTTTTAAGCTTGCTCCACCCGACATAGGAATTACATTCTGAACAGAACCTTTTCCAAATGTTTGTTCTCCAAGAACTAACCCTCTACGCGTATCTTGTATAGCTCCTGCAAAAATCTCAGAGGCTGAAGCAGATCCTTTATTCACCAACACAATAAGTGGTGTTTCAAGAAAAGCTCCTCCAAGCTTACTCTGTAAATCTTCAACTTGCCCGATTTTTCTTCCGTTCGTTGTTACCAATGTCTGCTGATCAAAAAATTGATCGAGCACTTTTATGCTCGCATCAAGTAATCCTCCTCCATTATTTCGTAAATCTATTATGATTCCACGTGGTTTTTCTAAAAGCATTGACGGCAATGCTGTAGAAAACTGTGAAACCAATTCTGTTCCAAACTGCGATATTTCTAATACGGCAACCCCATCTTCCATTTTCCATGAAAAATCATTTACAACAATTGTATCGCGCACAATTGTAATTTCATGTGGCTGTGTATCACCATCTCGTTCAACGGTAAGAACTATTTTTTCTCCGCGTGGCCCACGAATCCTTGTAATAGCTTCGTGAATTGACATTTCAAATGTTGACTCATTGTTAATTTTCAAAATACGATCACCTGATTGCAGTCCTGCCAACTCTGCTGGAGTACCGCGTAATGGCGTCACGACAGTTAAACGATTCTTTTTTATAGCAATTTCAGCTCCAATCCCTTCGAATTCCCCTGACATAGATTCTTCAAATTTCGCTGTTTCTGCTGCTGTCATAAACACGGTATATGGATCTTCTAATGAGTCTATAAGTCCCTTTATTGCTCCATCTATTTGGTCCTGTGTTTTGAATCGATCTTGATACAAAAAGTTAGACTCTAGTGTGTTCCATGCTTCCCAAAACCCAGATAAATCAACGTCCTTGGGGTCAGATCTCCGACGAAGTGTAATAGGTGAAAGCAAGTGCTTTATTTCTTCTGCCGTAGATACTTCTGAAGGAGTATTCGTCTCTGGCAACAGCACTGAACGTTGGTTTTGTTGTTGATTCAGCGACCATCCAAGAAGGAATGCCAAAATCGGAAAAACCAAGAATAAAAGGAACCTTAAGTTGCGTTTGTAGTGTGGCATTTTTATGTTTTAAAAAACCCGGAGCGAGTGTACCCCGCCCCGGGGAAATTGCAACTTTGGAGGAGATTAGTGTGTAATTTCCATCCTTCTCTATTTAATTATTTATTACTATTTTCCCAACTATCGATTATCATATTTGTTACACGTCCTCCCGACACGGCAATAATCGCTTTTCGTCCGGCATTATCAAGCCACCCCTTTGCCGCCCATTGACGGATTTGGGTTGAAATCTCTGCTGGATAAGCAATTTCCACCCATCCTTCTGGTACCGGTGTTCCTGTTTTAGCTGGAACAGTCATATTTAGTTCAAAATTATGCCAATCTATTTTTGTAATTTGTTCTGTAAACGTTTTTGTTACGGCTCCTTCTGCCACAAGATATCCAAGATATACATCCCCAAAGGTAATTGTGTGATAGTTACTGGCTGCCCCAGCGGCCTGTCCTGATAAATACATATTGCTCTTTACGTAAGATGCACATGCACTCAAATCGTTCACGCTAAGATATCCCTCACACTGTTTCATCGATCTCTCCACGCATGCTACTTGATACTGAAATTTTTCATTTCGAGAAAGGATGTTTATTGATTCTGATTCTCCATTATATGCGTTTATAATAAGTTGCTGCACATCTTTACTAAAATAACATCCAACATGTTTTTCAAATTTCTTCCATGTTGCAAATTTTGCAAGTTTAGAAGCAACTCTAATTCGGTACGAATGCTCTCCTTCTGTTTCAGTGCTCGTCCCGTCTTCCACCATTGCACCTTTAAATCGATTTTTAATTTCAGCTGTTGCCTGTGTTCGTTCTTCATTCCATACTGCCACAGTCATTTGATCCTTCGCTTCGTTAATTTGTGCTAACTGACCAACTACCAAGTCAAATGTATTCAAGCGATCCAAAAGATCTTTTCTTTCTTTGTCTGTAAATTTTTGCTCTGGATCAAAGTTCAAATCTCGCAAATCTTCTACGGTAAAGTTTTTTGCTTTTTTTCCTAAAAGCTCTGTAACTGAACGATATTCCCTACGAGTACTCTCTGCTACTTGTCCATCCTCTTTGATGTACATTTCCCATGTTCCATCTGCTCCAGTATTTTTTGCTTGAGATGTTTTATTTGGGGTAAATTTAACGTATAGTTCTCGATGAAGGTCACTCTTTTTACTTTGAGGCAATGCTCCAAGATAGAATTCATGCCCATGTTTAAAGGCCTTGTCCAGCTGATCCATCGTTAATTCTGGATCCCAACTAACATCTAACATATCTTGTGCCGATTCGTTTAACTCTCCAACAAGATACGACATCGCTTCTGTATATTTCTCTTTTTTTGTAACTGGATTAAATGATCGCGTAGCATCATCAAGTGCGCTTTTGAATGCCCGCTTGTCATTCCCTTTTAATTTAAATTCTTTTGCTTTTCGAGCCTGTTCTCCTTCGAGCCCTGCTCCTTCCGAATAATAATATCCGTTCAGTGCTAATTCATTCAAAAGCGTTTCTGTTGTTGATTCTATTGTTTTCCCATTTTCAATTTGTGCTTCGTACAATTCCTTGTCTTTCTCTGTTGCGAAACCCTGTTTTATGATTTCATCCCAATCAGGATTTGGACCAAATTCCAATCCCCAATCAAATGCATCATTCGCCATAAAGTTCTGCATATCAACACTCAACGCCGCGGTTCTATATGTGTCCAAAGCTGATGGTGTCTCTGCGCCCAAATCAGAATCTGCTCCTATTAGGTCTACAATCTCTGTACTTGTGGCACCCGTTTTTGTTAACGTTGCGTATGTTGTATTAACATCTGGATACTGATTAAATCGTTTCACTCCACCCTTGAATTGAACAAGCGCGGCTCCTCCTAACAATGCTGGAATTGCCCATCCCGGAGGGAAAGCAAATGCTGCCGCAACAGCTGTTCCAACGATAGCTCCTGCTCCAAGTCGTAACAAAAAGTCTTGTACGACCCCTGCATCTTGGTGCTGTAGTTCTTCTGGTAAATTCTGAGAAAAGTTTTCTGCGTTTTGCTCTATAGCATTCAACTCCGCAGGTGCTCCTGACAATCCTGCCATTAATTTTGAAACCTCATCTCCAGAATATCCTGCTTTTTCAAGATCACTTGCTAGTGAGTCATCACTTACCAAGCGTCGTACCATTCCAAATACTCCTCCTTTCATTTTAGGATTGAAATATTTTTCCATTACAATATAAATTCCATCTCTTTCTACTCCTTTCATTCCTTTATTTCTTGTTTCTTTTCTTCCGTAGAGAGTTAAGAATGCTTCACGAGCAGCCTCCTGGTTTTCAATAACTCCTCCTGCCATTTCCTCAAGCAATGCCATTGCCGCAGGGTCACCTCCCTCAATACCATTCCAGATTTGTTCAGCTGTATGTTCATCACAAGGATTTATATCCGCCTCTTGTGGGAATATACAAGGTTTTGGTTTTGGCTGTGGTTTTGGTGGAATTGGACGAGGTCGTGGCCCTGGTATAACACCTAATCCATCATCAACCACTACGTATTTCACGCCATTGATCTCTTCGATATAGACAACCTGTCCCGGATAAATAGAATTTACTACTCGCAAATCAAAGGCTTGCTCTGTTTGCCCTAAATTGTTTGGAATTGGAAAACATGTATTTGTTTTATTCCATTGCGAAATTTTTGCTGGAGTTAACTTCTTACTCCGATACAAAACTGGTCGTCCATAATCTAGTCTTCCCGTAATTCCTTTAACAATAGATCCTAACGTATCCCCATAAGAAACAGGATGCTGGTTATTAGCATTCACTGTCATTGTTTTTGCTCGTTCATTTTGTGTTTTCGTAGACCAAATTCCTTTCGGAGTACAGTCATTAGCCAGCCGTGTGTATTCCGAACGTTGTTCTTGTACAACTGCCTCCTGTTCCTCTACTACTTCATCACAACCACAATCGTCTACTGTTTCTTTGAAGACAAACCGAGCGTTATGAGCGAAGAAATCCGATGCCGTATTTCTGAGAAATTTCATAATTTTTTATTGAAATCTCCGCAGTATACCAGATATTCATCAAAAAATCAATATACCTATTATAAGAATTCTTAAGCCGTAGAAGACAAATTATGCAAAAATTTCTAATCCCGTCGAAGTAACCATTCCGCAATGTTCCCACTGACATCCATCTTTTCCATCTACCGTTACAACATTCCATCCGTTTGTGTGAATTTTAACAGCAGGATTTCCTTCGGCAACAATTGGTTCAATACAAAGAGTCATTCCTGATTTTAATCGAGCTCCCGTATTCTTATTTCCGTAATTGAAAATATGCGGATCTTCATGCATTTCACGTCCAATACCATGTCCTGTGTATTCTTTACAGAGAGAGTATGGGCTGTTTTTTATAACTGATTCTATTGCATATCCGATATCTCCTAACTGATTGCCCTCACGTGCTGCATCACATCCTGCCAAAAGAGCTTCCTTTACTGTTGTATGAAATTTTTCTCGACGTGCATTCGCTTTTCCTCCACCAATAACAAGTGAAAAAGCTGCGTCTGAATGCCATCCCTGCCAAATAGCTCCACAATCAACAGAGAGCAAATCGCCTTCTTGTAGTTTTCTTGCGTCTGGAATTCCGTGTACCACATCATCATTGAGCATGGCACAAATTGTCGCGGGAAATCCATGAAACCCATAAAAGTTTGGAATAGCTCCTGCTGAACGAATTATGTCATCGGCTATCCCGTCTAATTCTTTGAGTGAAACACCTGGAATACATCGCTTTTGCATTGCTGCTTGTGCCGCACGCAAAATATCGGCTGCTTTTCGCATCTTCTTTAATTGATCTGGTGTTCGAATTTCAATTCTCATCGCCCGAAAGGTACCCCCTAACTATCTTTTCTGCAAATTTTTTGCCGCCGCATCAAAAGAAGTAAACTCCCAATCGGCAATACTTAAATCTTGTTTCTGATTCCATCCATTTCGAAATCCCCACACAGTTGTACCGGCTGTTTTCCCCGCAAGACAACCATTCCTGGAGTCTTCAATAACAAGGCATTTTTCTGGAGAAACTTCTAACAATTCTGCACAACGAAGAAATATATCCGGTGCTGGTTTCCCCTTTCCTCCTACATCTTCCGAGGCAACAACTATTTCAAAAAATGGTGGTAATTCT
>Ga0307987_1000457_pt1 | contig 24588 bp, 18 predicted proteins | sample EllFjometagen181_FD_203157 | JGI IMG/M metagenome (GOLD analysis project Ga0307987, IMG submission 203157) | Marine microbial communities from Ellis Fjord, Antarctic Ocean - #181 | ecosystem: Environmental > Aquatic > Marine > Unclassified | place: Southern Ocean | collected 2014-10-08 | reverse complement strand
ACATCTATGCCCCCAAAGGCCCTGTTACTGGTGAGCGGAATGATATTAAAGGGTTCCGGCTTTGATATATATTCTGGAATCATCATCCCGGAATAAACCCATTTTCGATTTCCAAACACACGAACTTTTTTTGTTTTGCTTCCTACTTTTAAAATTGTATCCAGCACGCGTGCTTTTTTCCCCCTAGGTGCATGGGCGCTTCCTTCAAGGAGAATATCCGTGGCCGGTTTAAAGGGAACAATATCTGATTCATATTTTATGATAGGGGGGTCAGCGTCATCATGGAATTTGTCTCCAAACAGAAGGGGAAGTTGTTCACCTGCCAATTGTATTGAATTGGGGGTCATGATGAATGTTCCCTTTGAAATCACAGTCAGGCAATCACCTTCTTTATCCTGGAGGGGAATGCATTCTGTAATGAATTTTGTGTTGTTGAGTAATTGCATTTTGTTTCTCTTTCGTTTTAAGGAAGTCAGAAGGTGTTTTTATTTTATAACGCCCGGGGTGGGGATGACAAATCCACCAAGTACAGGTCCCACAGGAACAAAGGGGGGGGCAAACGTAGGAATAGATCCGGTGCCAAGGACATTCTGAACGAGGGTGGTAGCTTTGAACTGTTGAAATATGGTATTAAAAGCAGTTGAAAGGGAGTCAAATAAATCCATGGCGTGCAGGGCATCAGGGTCCGCCAGATTGAGCATCATCAATGCTTTCAACGAAGTAGGGGAAAGACCTACCTCTCCCGGAGATGCAAATGTAATCAGTGGTACCGGTGTATTGGGCGTGGGCGGAGCCATGGGACCTGGAAAAGCGGCAAAGGTGGGGTACATTAGCACCCCGGTTAAGCCCGTTTGCCAAAGTTGCCACATATTGCTTATGGTGGTGGCAATGGCCTTTGAATATTTGATTTCCTGGGGAGTTGCCATGGGTGCCGAAGCAAGGATAAAAGGCATGAGCGGGGGGCCGACCACTCCACCGGGAAGCAGAGTTCCCACAGGCCCATTGATGATAACACTTGCAATGGCCGTTAAGCTCAGCCATTTGTCAATGGCATCGCACACAGCACCACAGATGCCTTCTGTGTATTTTTCAAAAAGCTTCCCGATGTCTTTTGCCGTATCAACACTGTATTTGTTCAGATTGGGCTCTTTAAATAATGTGGTGGGGGAATTTGGCATAACCAATATTTCATCTGACTCAAATGAATCCGGGTATTGTATGCTCGGGTTCGCCCACTGGATGGGAAGCGCAATGTTTTTACTAAGAAACAGGTTTTTTGAAAGTTGAGATAATTGTTTTTTTTGTGGAGCTGGCATGGGTGTTATCCTCCAACATTGACATCTGGACTGCCTTCAATCATGTTACCAACTCCGCCACAATGGATGTCCATATCTCCTTTTCGATGGGCTGGTAGAAAGTTGATCAGCACAGTTGTACTGCCAATGATCGCTCCCCACATATTGGGTCCACAGCAAGCGGTGTGAACGCCTATATCTGTAACGCGAACGGCAGGCTTGTTGTTAACCAGAACATTGGGGGAGCCTGTGATGGCTGGCCCTTGAACCACATGGGGACATGCCGGGCATCCATGGGCATCCGCATTACATTTTGATTTGTCTCCCAGTCTTGCTTGTGAAGGCATCTTTTCCCCCTGATTTTTGTTTTATGATTTACCCCAAGTGCAAAAGTACAATAACATAAATCTGCACCATTTCCGTAAAATTTGGTCTGAAAAATTCAATGATGGAGTAAATGTATCTTACTTTCGACAACCTGTTATGTCAAATTAATTTTTGGGCGATTTCGATCCATGATCATTCTTCTTGCTCCATACTGACAGGGGAACATCGGTATAGAATTTTTTATTTTTGTTTTTTGGCTTCTAATAAATGGACTTGATAGACAGAAGAATAACGATCATGGTGCCTGAGGGGCCAGAGAATGTTGTTCTTTTCGGTAATGATGTCATAGGAAAATTTTGTCTGGGGAAAAATATTTCCTGTCAGGATGCCCTTGATCATGGAGGCGGCATCCACTGCTTCTGTTTCCAGCCATTCTTCAGAATTGCTAAAGGCCTCTTGCCACTCATATGGTGAACTAAATAACATAATACCTGATTTTTTCAGCAACGCATCCATTTGCCCCAATAGTACGAGTGGAATTTTAACATTTTCAATAATGTTCAATCCTGCTACCAAGTCAAAAGTTTCGGCTTCAAACGGAGGGTCCATGGCATCCGCTGTTAAGAATATTGCATTTTGTGGTGCTTCAAATTTGTATGATATCTTTTGGAAAAATTTATGCCGTCGCATTTTTGGGTATCTTATTCTATTCGTGCGTTGGATTTCTGCGGCCATTCGGACTGCAGGAAAGCAGGTGTCAAGCCCGATGGCTAAATCACTGTGTTGCGCCATTGCAAAGGTATAGCCCCCAACAGCACAGCCCATATCCAGACTTTTGCCCAATTTTTTTCCATTTTGCGGTTGTAGTGATTGCAATACGGCATCGTTGAAATATTTTGTATCGGTTTTGGGAATAACGGGGTGGGAGTGCAGTGATTCCCCAAAATGGCTTTCAACATATGTTCCTATAAATGCGTTATCCACCAGGTCTGATAGGTCCCTTTCTTCCAGATTTTGAAAAAAAGAATTTAATTGTTGTGAAGCCACGTCAGGATTTGACAATGCTGTTTTTTCGGACTTCCACCAGCTTGCCATATCTTTTAAAATGATTGGAACCCCTGAAATAATGGGATATATTTTATTGCACTGGGGATTGGAGCAGCAGAGCATTCCCTCCAGAATAAAATCTTTTTCCTTTAAAAAAACTTCACTCAGCTCCAGAGGGAATATCTTTATTGCGCCATTTTCATTTTTCCGACAGGCAGGACAGATAAGTGTCAGTGACTTCAGAAGTTGCTCACGCACGGTTTTCTCCTGTATTTTTTTCTGGATGGTTGGGTGCTTCCGGCGAGGGGTTGAATATTGTTCAAAATGGCACTGGTACCCTTGAAGTTTCCGGGTGAAGTGGGCATGTAGTCTGGTATTTTAATTTCATTTAGAATTCCTTCCTGTTAAAAAAACATTGACTTTATTTGACAACCAGTCGTGGTATAGAATGGTAAAACACCATTCACCTTTCTCCCATGGTAATTCCATGATATCTCGAATATTTACCCGCATAACAACAGATGCGCAAAGGGCCAGGCCTGTTGGTTTCTCACCCTTTTTCCCTTCATTGGTGATGCTCTTTGCTTTTTTATCCTGGAATAAGGGCTCGATATATACAGATCCTTCTGATTTATTAACAGCAATTAAATAGCAATGCTTTTGGATGGGATAATCCCACGCTCTATCTCCAGAGTACCCTATCGCCACCAGCAAAGGCAGTGAATCTTTTTTTGCGGTATCCACAGATTTTGGCGCACTCAGTAGTAGACCGTTAAAATCATTATCAAGCAAATCGGATTCAAACGCTCTCAAGACAGTGTCATCCGTGTCAAAAAATGACCCCTCTTTCAGTGAAGTGAATTTTTGTGCGACTGGAGAGTCTGTCAGTTCCTGCGAATAGGAGCAGACACTGATAATCAGTATTAGAGACATGATGGCAAAACATATTTTCTTCATAATAAGACAGTTCCCCTTATCAACTGAGTATATTCAGGATTTGTGGTCCATATGTAACACCGTCCAGCACCACATAGCAGGCATATTTACCTGGTTTTAATGCCTTGACTCCGATTGCTGAGAGCACATTGAGGGCACACTGTCCTTTCTGTTTTTTGCTCTCCTCGGCTGGCTTGCCAAATACAGGCACTGATACATCAATCTGTATTGGATGGCGGTCATTCTTGCTGAGTAGCAATATGGTCAGTGGTATTACTGCACTTACATTTTCCTGTCTCGATGTGAAAGCACAGGTTTTTGGAGGCTTGGGAATTTGATAGGAGCGGGGATCTACTGCATACGCTGCATATAAATTTAGAATTTGCTTGTCATCACCCTTTTGGGCTTCAAGTACAAAAGCGAGTCCCTCTTTTGGGGCTTTTGGAGTTTGAGGCTGTGATACATAGGAAGGTAAGGTATTAATATCATTTGTATCAGGAACGGGGTCTATTTGAGGGGTTTGCACAGGAAGCATTGGGTCATTGCCAATGAAACCAACCGAAATGGTGTTGGACACCCAATCAAAGTAAATTAATGAAAAACTCCACGTACCAGCATTCCAGTCCAAGGGAATTTTATCCCTCGCCTCTATAACTGTCAATTGCACAGCTTCCAAGGCGACTCCTGAAGGAACTGGCCCCCGGCTATCATCTTTTTCTTCAGAGTAGAAATCATCCTTATCGTTTGTTAATGCACGAGCGGTTATAACGTTCCCATTACGTAGATTGGACGCAACCAGAAAGCAGTTCTTCTTAAGATCGATGGTCCAGTCTCTTTCTCCACTGTATTTCAGTGCCATTACAATTGGTAGAGATTCTTGACGATCGCAGCTGATTTCAATAGGACCATTAATTCCAAGCCCCACAAATTCCATGTCAATAAAAGCGGATTCCCGTTCACATAATTGGTCTTCATCCAGCGAGAAAAACTCCTCCTGCTCAAACGAGAGTATTAATTTTAATACATCATTGATAGATTCCATGATGGGTATCCTTTAATAATCAATTTTCCAAAATAATTAAAATTATAGAGAACTCATATCCTGCAATTGTAGATATGGCTTACATGTAGTGCAGAATTTGTGGGTGCATTTTGTGCTGAAACTATGATACATTAGACATTTTCCTTCATATGGTGACGGTGTCTTCTGGGCGCTGTTCGTCCAGTCAACCGGACCAGGAGTGTTATGAAGGAAACCGTCTGCTTTGACATATCCGGCTACTCCTTCCCTGCAATGTGATCCAGATCCTCCATGACCAACGTATTGGAAGGGATGAGCTTTTAGTGAAGCAGGTTTGTTTGCGGATTTGGGTGTCTGATTCCACATATGCCCAAGCTCATGAGCAACTGTGTCATTGTAGTCTGCCTCGCTTCCCTGTTTGCCTGCAGCAGTACCCGGCCGGTAGACGCACAGAATTTGACCTTTGCCAAAGGATTCACCCAAATATCCTTCTGCAGTTCTTACCTTGAGCTTTATGTAGATATTCTTTACGGGTGTTGGCGTTGGTGCGCCAGTGGTTTTTGACAAATCCACCTTGACCTTCAGTGTGCTATCTCGCCCCGGATTAATTTCAATGCTCGCATCACTGATATTGCCTTCTTTGGCCCATGGGGTTAAGGTTTTGCTCCATTCGCCTATAGCAATTAACTTCGCTCCTGCTTTCAATGCCGGTTTACAGATGATGGAGCCACCTGTTCCCTCGGACATGATAATTTCCTGACTGCTCGAAGATAGTGCGAATTTACCCAATGCACAGGCAGGTTTTGGATCACATTGGTATTCGCAGACAATCAGGTTTGCCTTGAGAGGATGTTTCTTGGGTTTATCCTTGTCATAGATCGCCTTTTTGGTAAACTCAGTTTTGTTGTTCCCGCCAATTGTTGCAACCACCTTGTTCCCGCCAGCTTTCTTGAACATGTATTCTTTGTAGAAGGTCCTCTTCTTTAGATCGTCTGGCAAGTCATCTTTGGTAAATTTCTTTTCCCCAGATTTGATCATTTCGGCAAAGACCTCTTCATAGGCCGTTTCCGCTTTGGTTGGATCTTTTGCAGAGAATCCATCGGCATAGGTCAATTGGTACCAGAATTTTCTCCAAACAATATAGTTTGCGGCGGTTTTAACCGTCTTGGCAGAACTTGCTCCAGGAGTAGCGGGATCTAATTCAGCCTTGATTTCAAATTTGTCTCCACCATATTCTGATAGATAGAAAGAAACTGCAGATGTCCATCCCTTGGCATCCGTCTTTACAACCTGCGTTTCCGAACCGCCCGCGCTGCCGAATCCCTGCTTTTGGGATCCGGTCAGTTTGGATTCATCCCAGATATTAGCAAGTGTTTTGTTCGGGCCATCTGTCTTCTTGTAGCTGAGTTTTACACTTATGTCATCAAGCTTTTTCTCACCTTTAGTTTGCTTTATACGTGCTTTAAACAGAACTTTTCGACCATATTCCGGGTGTCGTTTAGGCTTTCCTTCGATATCCTGTTTGAGATTAATATACTGTTTATATGTGTCCCCGTCTTTGGCTTTTCTTTCCACTGAGTCCGGCATAGCGGTGGTTGCCATTGCCGCCCCTTTTACCCATTTTTCTTTATCCTGCTCAATTACCTCCACAAGTTCAATCATATCGTATTGTTCCCTTATTAAGATGATGTCAAGATCTTTGGGATCCCCTTTTTTTACAAAACTATGCCGCTTTCCGGTATTACACGCCTCCCATTTTTCATCTTTGTCTGGTATGAACACCGTGTCTCCGGGAAAGATGATGTTTGGGTCATTACTTCTTTTTTTTAAATTAGCATTGTTCGCGTGATTCCAGAGTGTTTTCCATCGAAATCCATGCTTAAACGCAATGCTTGAAAGACAATCCCCCTGTTTAATAATATAATTTGACATCTCAACTCCTTGCCCAGGCTTCTTTGTCTATTTTTGTGAAGGTTAATTGGCAGTTTCCATCATCCAACTCTGTATATCTGGCCATTCCTGCTGAATCAGTTTTACCTGATTTTACCGATCCATCGGGTAAAATAAGTTTGTAAGGTTCATTGACGACCGGTTGACCTTCTTCATCTAACAATTCAATTTCAATCCAGGTTTTGTTTGACACTGTAGCGCCGGTTGCAGCGCCGGTTGCAGTAGTTGTATCATTAGTCTCTTCTGAAGATTCGTCAGGTGCAATGGAAACATGATTATCCCATCTCCCCTCATGCCCGGCTACGGAAGAGGGAATAACTCTAATCCGCCCGTTTAACAAGGCTTTTGAAATTCTGTCGATAATTTCATGGTCATCCAGTCGATTTATTGGGAGCAATTCCGTGTCAAAGCAAAGGCGCCGGAGTGACTCTCGTTTGCCGGGGCTTTCCATGATGCGTGATATAAATGTTCTGGCGGAGGTTATGGTGTTAAACTGGTAAAAAACATCACTGGGAGTAATTGTTGAACGAGTTACCAATTCAAATTTTTTAAAACCGACTAAGCAGGTTATTTTCACAATTTTAAATCCTTTCTTTTAAAAAAAATGTCTTGGACTGTGACAAAAAATATGCAGAAAGGGCTTGACTAAGCAATTAACATACGAACCGTATTACACATTAAGAACAGTCCCGGGGAAAGAGATTTTTTTATTGTAATCATATAGGCTCATCCTAATTTTGACCGCAGGCCTAATTGGGGGGTTAAAAATGAAGTGTCCTTTAAATTATCCCCAAAGTACTTTACATTTTAGAGATAATGATTCTTGAATAATGAAATTATTGTTTCAACAACGGTGAACAGGTAAATAAGGTGTATTTAAAATGGTTAAATTTGTTTATTGGTATACATTATATAACGATTTTCATTGATTACGATAAAGGAATCAATGGGGCCAAAAAAGAGTTTATACTCTTCTTCTGTGCATGTCGGGAGGTAAATACTAAGGGTGTCATGATTATAGTATCTGAAAAATAATTCCTCTCCTTCCTCGTTTGTTGCTTTGAAAATACCCCTGCAATGGTGAAGGAGTGTTTCTTCCATGGCGGAACTGGTCAGCAGAACCCCACAGTTTTTCTCAATAAATTCGTTTATAAACCATTTAAAAAAATCGATATTATATTTATATCTCAATAAATAGGGAGATACGTCCCCAAGGTCGGCAAGAAATTCTTCCTCAAACAACCCTCCTTTATGTTCAACTGTCAGGTCCAAGGTGCGAAAAATTGATATGTCCTTGGCAGAATCTACAATAAGATATACGGTGTCCAGATCAATATTTTGCGATTGGCAATACGCATGAAATTGATCAAATTGAGTTTTTTCCATAAATTGATTCATAATCAGCCTTACGTTCTCACTATCATCCAGGAACCTTTTATTTTAGCGGCATAAATTTCAATGCCCAGAAATCCATTGGGGGTATCAAATATGATGGCGGACTGGGGATACAACTCCTTATCAGGATCATTAAATTCATCACGTGTGATTTTCCGAGCATTACGTGATATGTAGACCACACGTGATCCGGCAACCAACTCAAATTTTGATATGGTTTGATTTATCGACAGTGCTGTTTTGTCATTAATACCAAACATCTGGCTGTATTGTTCAAGAACTGCATCATGTATCCGTTCTGGCGGATGCCCCATTGCCCGGGCAAGGTCTGCATAACGATATGCCAGCATGGAAAAAGCCCCTTCTCCATCACTGGCAACAAGTATATCCTGCAACTGGCTGATCAACTGAACCAGAGAAAATTTGTCCGAAGGGGTGATTTCTGTTAATTGTTCCGCATCTTTCCAGAGGGTGACCGGTAGGGGGGGGCGCCCGCAGTAGATATCAATGGGCGCTTTAATGCTGAGGGGAAGTGTGTTGTCCTCGGCATCTCCGGGCCAGGAATAATCAAAGATAATTTCAATCGGTTCTGGTATGTTTTTGTCTGGATCTGCAAGAAACACAGTGGCATTAAATTCGGGTTCATTATCAGGATGGAGGGAATTCTGGGTGTCAGGGCTGTCATTTTCACCAAGGGTTGTTGCCGGACTTCCACCGGTGTGAAGCATTGAAGTGCTAATATCAAAGGAGACTATGTTTCCGGTGGGAAGAATCCACTCGTTAATGGGGCAAAGTGTTGTCACCCCTTCCCCCAGTGCATCTCTTACCAGGGGAACGTCATTTATGCCGGATATGGATGCAATATTTTTCGATTTAATCTTTAGGAAATAATAATCCATTATTTTTTTCTTTTCCTGGGAAAAAGTTGAGTGGCTGTCTGGGTGGCATCCTTTGATGGGTAAATTTTCCAGCCCTGGAAAACATCCCAGCTTTTTTGACATTTTTTGGGGAAAAAATAAAAGGCTGTCATTTTAATGGAGACACTCAGTGTGACGGCACCCAGGTCAACGCTTGCACCAAGGAATACCCCTTTTTTGTTAACGGTCAAGTCTCCAGCTGCGATTATGCTTGTGTATCCTGACCCTTTGGCTTCAAACTGCAGAATATATTCTGAGCCAGCCTTTGCCCCTAGTTCCACGTCCAGCCCACCTTCTCCACCAATGGTTAGCTTGCCGTTTAACTGCCGTTTACCGTCTGTGAAAAATTTGTATTGAGGGCCTCCCCTGGCAAAGACCTTTGCCGATAAATTTCCACCCACAAATGCATCTGCCACATGTTTGCCAAGAAATTCACCCACTGGTCCTGGAACCATAACCTGTGCAAGACTTAATTCAACCTTGATGCCAAATCCAATAATCGGGTCAAGGCTCACGTTAAGTTCAACACAGTAATATGCACGCCAGTCATTATTTTCCTCTTTCCAGCCCCATGCCGCTGAAAGAGACCCTGTGGGTCCTATGATTTCTGGAGTGATGTCCACAGGTGAGGTGGCATTGAATGGGACCATCATTTTTTCTAATGACTCATTGATCGTATTAATCCAGGAGTTGAAAAAATTCAAATCAAGGGTGACGTCATGCCACTGGGAGGGATAGTGTTCAATGGTGATTTGACCCGCTGATTTATCATCGGCCTTGCCCTTGGCATATAGCCGATGGGGTGGGGTGGACATGGGCCATGTCTCCGTGTTGTCCGGTGCGGGGAGTGGGTATGATCGTTCGGAATCCAGATACCATTCCGGTGATGAAGCCAAAGGGCTAAGGGAAATTTCATATTTTGACGGCGGAATTTTATTGGGTTCCGGCACAAGAATGCAGCTGATGGTATCAGAACCCCCTTTTTGACCGGTGAGACTCATACCAAAGCCGGATACTTTTTGTTTTTGTTTGGGATCTGTACTGGATGGGGGGAGTTCTTCAAGGTGGTCTACACCCTCGCTGATTGAAAAAGATTCCGTTGGGTCTGCCACGATTTGAAGGCGATTTGAGGACCCTGCTTTTCGGCCGTGGTCACAATTGACTTTCAGAATAGCGGTTCCCGCAGCCTTTAGGGGTGGTTTGACAGTATTTATCTGTTTTGCCTGTCCAGATGGGTTGGCCACTTTTTCCCCTTTTCCCCCTTCCTCGGATTTCTGGTGACCAAGGGCATTGAGCATACAGTTGAGACAAAATGGAATATCGGATTGTGCCGCCGCCTGCATGGACGCTCCCATGGCTTTCACTGCTTTATTCCAGCCTGGATTGGCTGTACCAGCGATTTCAGCCAGCTTGGACGCTTTGGAGGTTTCCGCCTTGACTGGTTTTGCCCTAAGGGGACTTCCCCCTTCGTTTATGTCCACTTTATTTGCTTTTATGTAAATACCCGCAGCATTCAACGTAATGAAACTGCCACCACATTTAAAGGTAATACCCGCACCGGCTTCTATCACCACTTGGCTGAAAGCTTTATTGCCGCTGTCACCGGAGACCTTTACCGAATGGTTGGCGTTAGCCTTAAATGCCACATTGCCGGTGATGGTTTCAGACAGCATGCCTGAGATGCTTATTTTTGTGTCTGCCCCGGTTTGATGATGGTCATGATTTTTGATTTCCAGGGTGCTGTTATTTTCAATGAAGAGGTGGGTATCTTTCTGGATATGTGTAAAGATTTTGCCACTGTTGTCACCGGGTTTTTCCGGCAGGTGGACAAGGGTGTGACTTTCATTACCCACAAAGGTTCTTTTATCATTGGCAATCCAGCTGTCCATGTTTTTTTCACCATGGATAAAAATTTCTTCGTCCCCTTTTTTATCTTCAAACCGGATTTCATTAAATCCTTCACTGCCCGGGGAGGTACTGGTTTTCATGGTACTTTTTGTTTTTTCATCGGGAAGGGGGTATGGGGGGGGGAGCAGTTCGTTATATCCCCTTCCTTTGATATAAGGTCTGTCCGGATCACCTTCTAAAAACGCCACAAATATTTCCTGACCAATACGAGGGGTAAATATGGTTCCATATGTTTTACCGGCAAAGCTGTTGGATACCCTAAGCCAGCAGGAGCTTTTTTCGTTCATTTCTCCATAACGGTCCCAGTGGAACTGTACTTTGACTCGCCCATAAGAGTCCGTATATATTTCTTCACCCGGGGGGCCGGTGACAAAAGCGCTGTGTATCCCTTGTGCCTCGGGTTTAGGGGTCTGAATTGTGGGACGCAGTGTCACCGTTGAGGGGATGGCGGTATATTCATTGAAATAACTGGATTCCTCTGTTTCCGGAGCGCCTTCTTCAAGGATTTGGGGTTGCTGGCCCCGATGGAATACGTCTGTGATAAGATATTCTTTACAGGCGGACTCCAGGGGGTGATCTGTCATGGTATGGGTAAACCCTGGATTAAAGTGAGGATTATTTCCCCGACCTGTGGTGGTGAGACGGTTTATGGTCTGTTGTTCCAGATGAATGGCGGAAAGAGATTTACCATGGGGATTTTCCTTGAATTTACCAGGAAAATCATACCGTTTCAAATGTGAATATTTTTGATCTGTTTTATCGGATGTCAGATCAAGGGATGGTTTTATAAAGTTATAATCTTTGTGGGCATATTCTCCAGAAGAGATGCGAGCGGTGTGTTTAAACCCATGTATAAAGTAATTGTCTGGATTCTTTCCCACGTTGGCGTTGAAGGCAATGGTCTCTCCAGCATTAACAGGGGTATAATTAGTGGTGCTGTCTCCAAAAATTATTTGGGTCCTTTCCCGGTTATGGTCAAAAAAATAAAAAATTCCCTCTTCTTCCAGAAGTCTTGAAATGAAGTGAAAATCTGTTTCTGAAAATTGAACACAATATTCACGGGGAACATAGGTTGCCTGGAGGTTGAATTGAAAAAGATCGCCGGTGATGCCGTGCTCCTTGAGCAGTTTTTCCACTATTTGCGGAACCGTCATCTCCTGGAATATTCTGCGATCTTGTTTATAGGAGAGAAACCACACAGTGGGGCGGATAATTGCTTTGTACAGATGAAATCGGCGTATATACCCGTCATAGGTAAACCGTTCCATCTGGCCATGAAGATACCGGCTGTCTCCAAGGCTCATCAGTTGAAATACGGCAGCCTTTTCAAGGGTTTCTTCCAGGGAAATGGGGCTTTCTGATGCCAGGGAAAAATGCGCCACAAAGGGGTGGGAGATGGCTTCTTTGATTTCAAAATCAATGGTGGTGAGCTTCAAGCCTTCAATTTTCAGGCTGAAATGGGGTACATTTTTGGGAAGCGTCAGCACCATCAGGTATCTCTCCCCGACTCGCCAGCAGGGTCTGCCTTTTCTGGTGCGGTGGGGGGCTTGATGCTACCCGGAATGCCAGCAAGGGCCATTCCGCCGCTGTTGATAAGTACCAGGGTTCCTTTAATGACAATGCCCGATGGGTTAATGGTGATAAAATTTCCTCCCACCTTGAGTGTCATGCCGCTACCCGCTTCAATGACAACATTATTGCCAGCTTTCAGTGTATAAGAATTGGCCACTTCCAGTGCGTGATTACCACCGTAATCCTGGGCCACGTTACCCTGTACTTTCTCTGATTTTGTTCCATCAATGGAGATGGTTCGATTGCCCTTGACAGTTTCGTTCTGGTCGCCTTTGATCTCGGAAAAGCTATTGTCGTCGATAAGGGTATGACTATCTTTTTCAATGTGCTGGAAACGGTCATTTTTTACCACAAGGTGACTGTCGTTACCCACCCATTCCCTTACGGTGTTTTTGATTCGGACATCCATGTTTTTTTCTGCATGGATAAAGACCTCCTCATCGCTCTTGGCATCTTCAAATCGGATTTCGTTGTATCCATCTCCCCCCAGGGAGGAATCGGTCTTGATGGTGCTTTTGGTTTTTTTATCGGGTAACTTATACGGCGGCATGTTGGCGGCATTGTATACCCGTCCGGTCACAAGGGGACGGTCGGGATCTCCCTCAATAAAATCCACCAGCACTTCATGGCCGATTCTGGGGGTAAATATTTTTCCATAAGCTCCCCCTGCGAAACCGCTGGATACCCTAAGCCAGCAGGAACTCTGCTCGTCATTTTCTCCATATCTGTCCCAGTGGAATTGCACCTTTATCCTGCCATATTCGTCGGTGTAAATTTCTTCTCCTGAAGGACCTGTAACCACTGCCGTCTGACTGCCTTTAACAACGGGTTTAAGGGTATGCCTGTCGGGTCTGAAGTGGACAGATGAGGGCATGGCAATAAAGTGGTTCCGATAAAAAGGAATCTCTTTTTCCGAGGCACGTTCTTCCAGTACTTGGGGTTGAAATCCAGAGTGAGCTACCTCAAACAAAAAAAATTCTCGATTCAGCTCGTCTAAGTCATGGTTGTCCAGAGAAAAGGTGAAGCCCGGTATGAATTGTGCACAGATGCCATCTCCAGTGGCAGTTTCCATTTGGGTTGAGCATTCTTGCTGGCGTATTTTTGCTCGGTTATTACCCAGAGACAGGTCCATATATTTTCCGGGGAAATCATACACTTCTTTTTGCGTAAAGGATTGGCCTTGCTCATCGGTAAGGAGATCCAGGGAAGGTTTTTCAAAGTTGTAGTCTTTGTGGCTATATTTACCCGAGTAGATTTGCTTTGATCCATTAAATCGGTATATGTAAACCTCTTCGGGATCCATATTCCTGGCCCGGGTAATCCAAACCGTGTCATTGCCCTGGATGGGTTGATAATTGGTCTGGGAATCTCCAAACACCATTAGATGTTTATCTTCGGTATGTTCAAAAAAGTAAAAGATGCCCTCCTCTTCAAGGAGGCGAGAAATAAAATTAAAATCTGTTTCACGATATTGTACGCAGTAAACCCGAGGTTCATAGGTACCGGACAGGCGAAAACTGAATCGGTCCGAAGGGATATTACCCTTTTTTAAAATGGTACTGACAATGTCCTGCGTGGTTTTATTTTGAAAAATACGACAGTCACTTTTCAGGGTCAACAGCCAGAAGGCAGGTACCACTTCAGCCCGGTAGAGATAAAACCGTCCTGATATCCCGGTATATTCAAATTGACGTACCACACCGTGGAAAAAACGTTTGGTGTCCTGTTGCTCTATGGAAAGAACGCCCTCCTGCTCAAGCATATCATCATACTCAAATGGTTGCTCCGATACCAGAGAAAGATCCAGAGCATAGGGAGAGGAGACTCTTTCGGTAATTTCAAGCCCCAGTACGGGTATTTCTTGCCCGGATACTTTGAATATAAAATTGGGTTGGTCCGTTCTTCTGGCAAAGACCATCAGCTTACTCCAAATTCAATTTTAAATGATTTGTCCTCGTTCAGATCAATGAAAATTGTTTCCGGCATCTCTTCATCTGTCATTTTTTTGAGTATCATTGCAGACATTTCCGGCAACAAATTTTTTTCCATGATGTAATCAATGTTCCGGGCACCAGTTTCCACCTGGACACATCTGTCGGCGATTTCATTGACAATATCATCTGAATATTCCAGTGCTATTTTGTGGATATTCTGGATACTTCTGGCCAGTTTGCCAAGCTTAAGCTTAACAATATCTGCCATGACATCTGTTTTTAAATTAAAATAGGGCACGACGGTCATTCTTGCCAGGAGTGCCGGTTTAAAGTGGTTGTTCAGTACGGGTCTGATGGCGTTTGATAAGATTTCAGATGAAGGCATCTCTTCATCAGAACACATTTCTGTAATAATATCGGATGCAAGGTTGCTTGTCAAAAGTATTATGGTATTTTTAAAGTCAATATCCCGCCCTTCACCGTCAGAAAGAGTTCCTTTGTCAAAAACCTGGTAAAAAAGATTCATTACTTCCGGGTGACATTTTTCTACTTCATCCAGGAGCACAACGGAATAGGGTCGTTGACGCACCGCTTCCGTGAGGACCCCCCCTTCTCCGTACCCCACATAACCCGGGGGAGAGCCGATGAGGCGGCTGACCGTATGTTTCTCCTGGAACTCACTCATGTTGATGGTGACCATGAATTTTTCACCCCCAAACAACAGATCGGCAATGCAAATGCCGGTTTCCGTTTTTCCCACACCACTTGGCCCCACCAGCAGAAAGATGCCCATGGGTTGATTGGCCGGTTTCAAACCTGCTTTTGAATTTTGAATAGAGGTTGCAAGGGCGGCAATGGCTGGATCCTGCCCTTTTATTTTTTCTTTTAAATTTTGATCCAGCCTTATAAGATTCTGTGTCTGCTCCCGCATTACCTTACCAAGGGGAATACCTGTCCAGTCAGAGACCACCCGGGACACGGTATCGGGATCAACCTCTATGCGGACAAGGGGGGTGCCTGCCTGGGCTGCGACCAGTTGTTCATCCATCTGCTTCAGGGTTTTCAGTAATCTTTCTCGTTCCTCTACCTGTTCTGCATCCGAGAGTACCAGTGATGAAAGTTCCTTCCGGACTCCTATAAGCTGGTGGGCCAACTCTTTTTCCTGGGTCCATTTTTCATGATAATGGTCAATTCTTTCGGTTAAACGAATTAACTCCACTTCAATTTCTTCCATGCGGATTCCATCGATGTCTATCCCATGAAGGGAATCTCTTACCAGGGCTTTTTTTTCACGTTCAATGGCAAGACGGCTTTTTTCCAGATTTTCCAAAATGTCAGGTTTGGCAGACAGTTGAACCTTTATCCTTGCCGCACTGGTATCCAGCAGATCAACGGCTTTATCTGGTAATTGTCGGCCAGAGATGTAGCGGTCCGATAGTTCTGCTGCGGCAGAAACGGCATCATCCCTTATGATGACATCGTGGGCACTTTCATATTTATCCTTTAGACCCCGCAGAATGATTTTGGTGGTTTCGGTGTCAGGTTCGTCCAGTTTCACAATCTGAAACCGTCGTGCCAGAGCCGTGTCCTTTTCAAAATATTTTTTATACTCTGACCAAGTGGTGGCGGCAATGGTCCGAAGCTCTCCCCTGGCCAGGGCCGGTTTTAAGAGATTGGCTGCATCACTTCCACCAGAAGGACCACCGGCCCCGATGATGGTGTGGGCTTCATCAATGAATAAAATAACGGGCTTGATAGATGCCTTGATCTCTTCAATGATTTTTTTTAACCTGCTTTCAAATTCTCCCTTGACACCGGAGCCCGCCTGCAGAAGGCCCATGTCCAGAGCATAGATATCGGTATCCTGCAGCAATTCCGGAACATCCCTGTTTGCAATTTGAAGGGCAAGGCCTTCGATGACCGCTGTTTTTCCCACTCCGGCCTCTCCCACCACAATGGGATTGTTTTTTCTGCGTCGAGCCAGGATATCCACCATTTGCCGAATTTCCCGGTCCCGGCCAAAAACAGGGTCAATGTCTCCTTTTGCTGCTTTTTCAGTAAAATTTTCACAATATTTTTTAAGGGCCTCGGGTGCCCCTCCCATTTTCTGACCGGATGTGTCTGATTTTTGCAGTTGGGAAGATTCTACTGAGCCTTTTACAATGGTACTGTACTGGGACTTTAATGTTTCACCATTAATTGGGGCCAGAATTGTCAGGCATTCAGGGGGAAGGTATTGTTTGTTTTCCTGGAGCAGAGCGAGGACAAGAAATCCAGATTGAATGTTCTGGGCATTTAGCTCTATGGATCCAATAAGGCAGGCATCTTGGATCCATTCCATTAAAAATAGAGAAAATACAGGTCTTGAACTGTTGCCGGTTTGAAAGGTTTCAATGGCGTGGTTTAAGGATTGGGTCAATTCTCCTTCATCAATACTGAAATGGTTCAGGATGAATGTTAGATCGGTATCTCTTATTTCAAGGAGTTTGAGCATCAGATGTTCCACGGTCACTTCATAGTGGGTGCGTGCGACGCACAGGCCAGCAGCGGCCTCCAAACTTTTGTTGCAGCAGTTGTTGAGTTTTGTTAACAATGATTTGATGTCGACCTTAATCATATCGCCCTCCTTTATTCCGATTTAAAAATGGTGAATACTTCATTTGAATTAGTGCCAGAAAACAGCCAAGTGGATATGCCAAGTGATGACCAACCAGCTGGGTCACCCAACCTGGCAGTTCTTACTTCACCTTTTTTGAGAATAACCTTAATGTCATACTCAAGGGGATCGGTGAGAAACAGTCTCACAATTGATGTCCCTTTTTTAAAATTATCTCCACCTGGAATAAATGTGTTGAACTGATGTGTATCCATGGGGCCAATTTCCAGTCTGAATTTACCCATACGATCCATAAGCTCAGAGCCGATCATGATATTATCTCCCACGGCGGTATTGGGCTTTCCAAGAAAATAAATCTGATCATCCGGGATATTGACTTTGCGAAGTTGTGCAGGAATAACCGTCACAGGAATCCCTTTGAATGCATCCTGAAGAATGGTTTCAAGGGCCATGGCAGATCTGGGGTGCTGGCTGAAAAGCCCTGCGTAGCGGAGAAGTTCAAATGGGTTATCCAATTGGTTGCGATTTTCTTCTTCAATGAGCCCCAGAAATGAAAACAGCTGATCTATTTGTCCAGGGACATCAAATTCCACCACTCTTAAATGAATATTGTTTTTTAACCATACCTGGAATAAAAGTTCATAGAAACGGTCATTTAGTAGGGCTATAAATTCCCTGGACGCACTATTGTCATCCCTTTCATCATCCATCAGTTTTTCGGTATAGAATGCAGGCAGAGGGGATGACACCCCAAAAAGTCCAAGGAAATTGACAATAATCTCAAAATCACCATCCATATTTTCATGGATTTTTGATATATCAGATGCCGGAAAGGAAAAAGATAAGCGTGGTTCTGAGTGAATTCTTGGTTTTTTATGCGTATGTGATCGTCTTAGCAGACGGTGGGTCTGGTAAAATGAAAATGCATGTGCTGATTTAAACAGCTGTTGTTTGAGCTCAGCGCTTAAATCAGATTTTTTTCTCCCATTCGGGCTGGCCATTTAAATTTTTCTCCTGTGCTGAGATCAAAGACAATGAAATGGGTGAAGGAATTTAATGACGCATAAATACCCAAAAAATAATCCAGAATTGAACAGAACAGAAACATATCCCCGGTACCGGAAAAGTTTTCACTCTTTATTTCCATCTCAATCTTTCTTCCTCGCATCAACACACCTTGCACCAATCTGTCGGATGGAGAGGTGTTAAGGGTCTGTATGCCGTGAATTCGTTTCTGGTTTGCAAGAAAGGATACTCTGTTTTTCACGGACTTAAAGTTGTAAAGATTTAGAATCTGTTGAAAATTATCTGCACTTGATATGGAAATATAATTCAGAGAAAGATGTGAAATAAATTTCCAGAGAAGATTGTCCCCGGCCGGGGAGTCGATATTTCCGGTGGGAGTGGTGATGTTCTTAAATGAGACATATTCCGGGGTGGAACCTGTTGCATAGGTGATTTCATTTTTGTTCAGACCATTGGCCAAATGGCCGTTTGTGCACAAAATCTCCAATGAGATGGTGGCGATTTCAATGGATTTATCCGGTGGATAGGCCACAGATATGTAGGTATCCACAGCCCTATCCAGGGGAGATTTCCTCTGCTTTGTTTGATAGGTGTACCCCTTTTCTGCTGCATTCTGGTGCAAAAACATTTGAAATGGCTGGTAAGTGATTTGGTTTGCAGATCCTTTTGTGAACCCTTGGACATGACGGATGGTATAAACATTGTAATGGGAGGGGTCGCTTCCGGAAGGGCGTACCAAGTACTCTGATTTTTTGTGATCAAGGCGGATGGGATCTGCCTCATGCGTGAAAATATTGATTGCCGGAACAGCAAACAGGGAAAAGTAGTCCTCATTAAGTTTAAACGAGGGTTTTTCGTTCTCTTTCAGAGTAAAAATGATGTCAAAATGGAATCCTTCTCCCCGGTTAGACCACTTGTTAAACCCAGAAATATCCAGAAAAAGAAATTTATCCGGGCAATGAAAATACTCTTGAAGTATCCGGTAACCGGGAAAAGAATTGGATGGGTAAGGAAGCAGGCTATCCTTGGAGGAGAAACCCATCGACGCAACATGTTGGCTGTTCAAGCGGACAGAGCATTGTGGATCATTGTGATTTTGGAGGGTGATTTTATTGATTTTTTGTAATAAAAGAAAATATAATTCAAATGCTTCCTTGTGTTCTCCAGAAAGATAAAGATGAATTTGATCGATATCTAGGTCAGAGAGTGTGATGCCGTTGAGTTCAAAGGATAGTTGAATTTCAGTGGGTTTGCCAGAGACATCATTACACCTTGCATGGGTCAATTTAAAGGGGTGAATCTCAACATCTCTTGTGGTAGTATAGTTACACCGGGTGCCTTCAATGGGTCTAGAAGACACTGAGGTATTCTTTTTTATAATGATGCTTTCTTTGAGAAGGGTGTTGGGGGTAAATTCAATGATAGTGGATGAAGGGACATCCCTTAAAAAATGGGGGAAGAGAAGATTGGTTAACTCATTTATGACCTCTGGCAAATCACCATCAAGTTTTTCTTTCAGGGTCGCTGTTAAGTAGGCGGCGCTTTCAATGAGTCGTTCCACATCCGGGTCAGAAGATGTTCCGCTGAGCATGGGGGCAAGGGATGGGTAGTCTTTTGCAAACCGGTTTCCGTGTTCCCTTAAAAGTGAGAGCTCATGATTAAAGTATTCAGAAGATTTTTTCATTGTTTTAATTGCACTTTTCCACCGGGTGTAACGTGGCTCTCAAAGGTTACAGGACTGTTTTTTGTTTTATCATGAAGCGTGGCAAGAATTTTAAATTTGAGCAGTAGGGGTGTCTCTTCATCAAAAACAAATCTCACTTGGAGATTTTTTAGGCGCGGTTCATATTTGGAAATGGTTTGTTTGATCAATTTTTCCATTTCCGGGATGGTTGACGGGTAACCGCTTAAGAAATTTGTAAAATCCGGCATCCCATAGTCATCTGCAATGACAACACTTCCCCGTCTGGTGTTGAGCAAAAGTTGCAGGTGAGCCCGGACGGAATTGATAAGTGCATAATCGTCTTCGGCATTTGAATGCGAGGGGGTGGAATGAGTGCTCAAGTGTTCAAATAAGCCAGTTTGTCTCATGGATGACTACACATCTTTAATTTATAAGGTTGAGTGGAAGTTAAATAGTAATTGTAATTAAATATTTTATTTTTCAGTTCGAGAAATACCAGTTCAAAGTGGCCGAAGTTATGATCAAACCCGAATTTTTTGAGTGTAGAGAGGCATACCACTTAACATTCCAAAGATATTTTAGAAAAAAAATTGAAATATTGAGTGGTATTTTTGCATCCTTTATTATACCAAACTCAACGGGTATATTAGGCTTCTCCCATATCGCGCCAATCATCAGAGCCACTGGTTCCTGCTCCTTCATGGGTCCAGGTTATCTTTCTGTATCTGAAATCAACGTCTTCAAGGTGGGTAAAAGCCTCTGATTTGGGGTCCTGGCAATTGGGCATATAAGAGCGAATATCTACAATAACGGCATCTTCAAGGGCTGTGGTAAAGTAGTGCTCTTGTTTTCCTTCCTTGGAGGTTCTGTACCATTTGATTTCACAGGTGGTCAGACGCTCGCCATTGGTCAAAGCCTGGTAAAGAAGTGGAGAGGTTTTGTCAAAGCATTTGGTAATTTGAAGTGCATTGTGAACACGTTGTCCCGAGGGTGCCCCGCTCTGGGGGTCTGTGGGGATGTGAAGGCTGTGTTCAAATGCCTCGACTAAAATTTCGTCCGCATGATTGTCTTGATACTTGTTTCCAACACTTTCTGCAGTTGATGCCCCCTGGGTGATGGGACCCTGGGTGACACCGTCAATGGATAGATAAGCAGGTACTGGCATGATTGCCTCCTAAATTAAAATAAAAGTGGTTAATATTCAACTACTCTTTATCAAGTTTTCCCACAAGGGAAAGGGTAAAGGAAGAACCCATATATTTAAAATGGGGCCGTACCTTTAAACCAACTTTATACCAACCAGGCTCACCTTCAACATTCTCCACTGTTATTTGGGCCTGGCGCAGTGGCCTTCTACTTCTGATATCTGCAGAAGGATTGTCCTGATTGGCTACATATTGGAGAATCCATTTGTTCAGCTCTCTTTCCAGGTCAACGCGCTCTTTCCAGGTGCCGATATTCTCTCTCTGGATCACTTTCAGGTAATGAGCCAGTCGATTCATTATCAGCATGTAGGGCAACTGTGTCCCCAGAGTATAGTTCATCTCTGCCTGTTTGCCTTCCTTGCTGATGCCAAATTTTTTTGTTTTTTGCACAGAGTTGGCAGAAAAGAATGCAGCATTATCACTGCCTTTTCTCATGGTCAGGCCGATAAACCCCTGCTCTGCGAGTTCAAACTCTCTTCTTTCTGAAATTAACACTTCTGTAGGAATTTTGGTCTGTGTGGAACCCATGGCTTCATATTGATGCAGCGGCAGGTCTTCCACTGCACCTCCTCCCATGGGGCCGATGATATTGGCACACCAGCGGTATTTTGCAAAACTGTCGGTCAGGCGACTGGCAAAAGTAAAAGCTGTGTTCCCCCAGAGGTAGTCCTTGTGGCTTTTTGAAACATCTTCATTGTAGTTAAATGCCTTAACCGGTTTGGTTTCAGGGCCATAGGGTAGTCTAAGGGAGAAGCGAGGCAAGGTTAATGCAATGTATCTGGCATCTTCAGACTCTCTGAATGATTGCCATTTGGTATACTTAGGGCTTTCAAATATAGATTGAAGGTCTTTAAGTTGAGGGATGTCCGTATAATCATCCACATCAAAAAAGGAAGGGGCTGCAGCAGAAATAAAAGGGGCGTGAGCCATGGCTGCAACGCTTGCTACTTTTTGAAGAAGAAAAACATCCTGGGGGCCGGGACCAAATTCATAATTGGCCACCATGGCACCATAGGGTTTTCCGCCAAATTGACCATATTCCGCAGTGTATGCTGTTTTGTACAGCCCGGATTTGACAACTTCAGGAGAATCTTCAAAATCTTCCAGAAGATCATCTTTGGAAACATTCATGACTTCAATTTTGACGTTTTCCCTGAAATCTGTCTTATCTACCAAGTATTTCAAGGCTCTCCAGGAAGACTCAAGTGCCTGAAAGGTTTTGTGGTGGAGGATAGTATCCAGTTGGAGCCCTAACATGTTGTCAATGTCGGCAATCATTTCATCGACAACGCCTTTATAAAATTTGACATCTCTGTTACTTGGCTTAACAAGTTGAGCGATGAGCGCTTCAAGGCCTTTCTTTGCCAGTGGATAAATTTCATCCTGGGGTTTTAATTTCGTCTCATCAACGATTTGGTCAAGTAAAGAGATCTCTTCAACGCCCTCTTCAACAGATTCCATTTCCTGCGGGTTCAATTCTTCTACCATGACTATACCTCTTTATTCTTCGTCAATGCCAAGCTCTTTTAATATTTTTGCCCTTGCATCATCATCTTTAATGATGCTTTGAATTTTTTTTCTAAAATCGGGGGAATTGCTTAGAGGTCCCTTTAATGAAGTTAATGCTTCCCTGAGTTCCATGAGGTTCTTCAGTTGGGGAATTTTAGATGCAATGGCTTCTGGTTCAAAATCTTTGATGGATTGAAAGTCCAAAGATAGATTCATCTCATCATCTTCCTCACCGGTCAATTTGTCTGGAACCGTGAGATCAAGCTTTAAGTCATGGGCCTTGAGAACATCGTTAAAATTATCCTTATCAATATTCAGGGGGTCTCTATCTTCAACGGGTCTGTCATCTTCAGCTTGGGTGAAGTCTCCTAAAACAAGAAGTCTCAGTGGAAGCTCAACCTCTTCCTGGGCATCTCCAGTTGCAGGTTTGTAAACAATATTTACCCTTTCCTTGGGGGCAATGGAGCTTTCTTTGGCCATGGGGGTCTCCTAACTTATGCTGATCGTGATGGGGAATATGTCCATAATTAAGTGCCACAGGTAAATAATAATATTTTACCTGGGTTTTACACGTAATATAGAACGAAAGCCATTGTTTGGTTTGCTAAGATTGTCTCTGATAACTGCCATGGGTAGACCTAATCATTGCCCCCTGCTTGCACACAATTAAAAATTGAAAAAACTATAGTATTTGTGTTGGATATTTTTAATAAAAAACACATAGCAGAAGTGTCTACCGCAACAAAACTTAAAACTCTCAGGATTTCAATCTATTCAGGGTGTATTATTAAATGAAGCTTCATAGCAAAATAACAGAATACTGAAAAAAATTTTAGAAATATCAAGAATTTGGATATAATGCGAAAACTTGATTTGTGAAAACAGTAATAATCCTATTTGCTGTATGACTTCCTTTTCAAATATTTATCAAAAGGAAAGAACAAAAACTTAGTTATACTTATAACTAATCATGGGTGTTTATGTCAACCTTTTATTTGTTAACTTCGTATTTTTTCATTTGTTGTTGTTTACTTGAATTTCTGTTAAAAAACAATATGTTAGTTTCTTGGCTTTTCGTAATAGCGATGATATTAATTCAGTATCCGTATTGGTGGACCACCTTATAATCAACTCTGCCAAACTCAATACGCATAGGTATGAATTAAAAAAAAATTAAGAAATAGATAAAAATTAAGGCATCCTTCAAAAACACCTTACACTTTTCATGATTATTCCATATTTACAGGAGTTTTTTCTAAAAGACTGTAAACTACTTTTGGGGTCATATGAAGGATGCCAAAATTAAGTTTGTTTTTTTAATGAAATCAGGTTATCTTTAAAGAAAAATATGAATAATTTGTTTTTATAAAGTCATTAATTATGGTGCCATGGAAAAAAATGATTTCAGCAAATCAATGGAGTTTATAGCCCAATTTAACAATCGGGAAGCATGTCGTGAAATTCATGCTGTTTTGTCCAACATCATTGTTAAATGGAAAGAAGAGAACCCTGGGATCCGAAAGGATGAATTGCCTTTGGCCCAGGGAGATGGGCTGCCTTTTAATAATGTATCTACAAAGGTATTAAGAAAAGCAAAGTTAAAAAAAACAGGCCATATAAGTTGTGAAACGGTAACATTGACATCTTCTGATGTAAACCTCGTTATTGATTTTAGCTCTTCTCTCCATGATAATTCAGGTGGCCGTAAAACGCATTCTTCCTGTTTGCCAACGGATATTCATCCTTTAAACGTTGCCCCCCCGGATAATTTAGATAAAACTGTAATACTTGGAAAGCAAAATAGTGCTGACGGTGGTTTGGAACAGCATGCAGTCACAGAAGAAAGCACGGACGTACCTCCTAATTTGCCCAATGAGGATTTGGAGAAAACAATTATCCTTCAGAGTGCACAAGTGGTGAAAAATGAAATAAATGTGCCTGGAACTGTGGAGAGAGATGGTGCTGATGACGGGGGGGGAGAATCTGGCTGGGATGAAAATGATTTGGAGCAAACAGTCATAATTCGTTCTGAAAAAAAATACTCGGATAAAGAGTTGCATCGTGGTCAGGCGGTGGATGTCACACCGGACTATGGGGGGGAAGAATCCAACTGGGATGAAAATGATTTGGAGCAAACGGTCGTAATTCGTTCTGAAAAAAAATACTCGGATAAAGAGTTGCATCGTGGTCAGGCGGTGGATGTCACACCGGACTATGGGGGGGAAGAATCCAACTGGGATGAAAA
>Ga0307987_1000456_pt1 | contig 24616 bp, 9 predicted proteins | sample EllFjometagen181_FD_203157 | JGI IMG/M metagenome (GOLD analysis project Ga0307987, IMG submission 203157) | Marine microbial communities from Ellis Fjord, Antarctic Ocean - #181 | ecosystem: Environmental > Aquatic > Marine > Unclassified | place: Southern Ocean | collected 2014-10-08 | reverse complement strand
CTGGCCACACCCGGGGTGCACATCGTGGTGGTGCCCGTGGACTACAGCGAAAACGAGCGGGTGCTGCACGAAGAACTGAGCGCCAAGACCTGCCTCATCTAGACCCCTGGAGCCTTCGATGACTACGCTCGTGACACCCTCCCTCGAGGTCCGCAGCCCCTTTGACGACCACTTGCTCGCTCAGCTCCCCATGCAGGGTGAGGCCGAGCTGGAAGCGATGCTCGTACAGGCACGGGCGCTGCATGACGACCGCGATGCCTGGCTCAGCCCCAGCGTGCGCAAGGGCATCCTGCTGCGTGCGGCCACCGCCGTCGAAGCGGGGCTCGAAGAGCTCGCCCAGCTGGCCGCCTCCGAGGGTGGCAAGCCCATCACCGACTCCCGCGCCGAGCTGCTGCGGGCCGTCGATGGCATCCGCTGGGCCGCCGAGGAGATCGCTCGCTTGACGGGCGAGCCGGTGCCCATGGGCCTCAACTCAGCGTCCGAAGGCCACCTTGCCTACACCTTCCGCGAGCCGGTGGGCGTGGTCGCTGCGGTCAGCGCCTTCAACCACCCCTTCAACCTCATCGTCCACCAGGTGGTCACCGCGGTGGCGGCGGGCTGCCCGGTGATCGTCAAGCCAGCGAGCACCACGCCCCTGTCAGCCCTGGCCCTTGTGGACATTCTGGCCGAGGCGGGCTTGCCCGCCGGCTGGGCCCAGACCCTCATCTGCGACAACGCCGTGGCCGAGAAGCTGGTCACCGACCCTCGCATCGCGTTCTTCAGCTTCATCGGGTCGGGCCGCGTGGGCTGGTACCTGCGCTCGAAGCTCGCCCCGGGAGTGGGCTGCGCCTTGGAACACGGCGGCGCCGCGCCAGTGCTGGTGGAGCCCGACGCCGACATCGAGGACGCCCTGCCCCTCATCGTGAAGGGCGGCTTCTACCACGCCGGCCAGGTGTGCGTTTCGGTGCAGCGTCTGTTCGTACACCAGGACGTCCTACAGCCCGTGCTCGACGGGCTCGTCAGCGCCGCGCGACAGCTGCGGGTGGGCGACCCGCTGGACCCCACCACCGATGTCGGCCCGCTGATCCTCGATCGTGAGGTGGAGCGGGTGGACGGCTGGGTGCAGCGGGCGGCGGCGGCTGGCGGCCGGGTTCTTTGCGGCGGCGAGCGTGTCGGCCAGCACGGCTACGCTCCCACCGTGGTCCTCGACCCCCCCGACGAGGTCGAGCTCTCCCGGCTCGAGGTCTTCGGGCCCGTGGTCGTGGTCTACCCCTACACCGATCGCGATGTGGCGATCCGGCGGGCCAACCAGCTGGACTTCTGCTTCCAGGCGGCGGTCTTCACCCGCAACCTGGACACCGCCCTCGAGTGCGCCCGTCGGCTGAACGCCAATGCGGTCATGGTCAACCAGCACAGCGCTTTCAGGGTGGACTGGATGCCCTTCGGTGGCCGGTCCAGCTCCGGCATGCGCCTGGGTGGCATCGGCCACACCATGCGAGATCTCAGCGCCGAGAGAATGGTGGTGATCCGCTCGAAAGCGGTCTGGCCATAGGCCACCGACCCATGCTCACTCGGCGGGCGGGGTGGGCGTGGCCAGCTGTGCCTTCAGGGCCTCGAGCTCGCTGGTTGGATCCCAGGCGTTGCTGATGGCGAAGCGCCAGGGGCCCGAGCCGCTGGCGCAGAGGTAGATGATGCGTAGGCCGGTGGCCGGCGGCTGTAGCTCGCCGTGGTACTCGGGAATGATGGGGGAGGGGACCGGCTCGCCGTGCTCGTAGGCCTGGTTCATGGCGCAGTACAGCTCGAAGTCTGCGGGGGCGATCTCCATGATCTCACCCACGGTGGCGATGCCATCGGGCGCCTTCACCCGTTCGTGCACCACGAAGCGGCTCACGCCATAGGCGCAAGGCTCGTCGTGGACCACGCCATCGTCGACCACCCGCAGGGGCGGGTCGGCGGGTTCGACCACCAGGATCACGCTGGTGGCCCGTAGCACCTCGGCCTGGTCCACCGCCTCTGGGTGGATCTGGCTGGCGAGGGCTGTTGAGGCGGCGAGGGCCAGTCCCAGGACGTGGGGTGTGATCATGGAAACTCCAGCGTGCCTGTGGCGTTAACCCGCGCTGGCCGCGGTGTGTCCGTCGACCGCTGTGCGAGGCTGTTTGACAGGGCCGCGATCCGATCGTGATCCGATCGTGATCCGATCATGATCGGGATCGTGAAGGGTTCAGCGGCCATCCACATGCGTTCGTCACGGTGGCAGTTGTTGAACAGACAGGGAACAACCCGTGTTTTCGCGGCTGGCCGGCTACCGTGGCCCCGTTGGCACGGCGCTTGCTGCCCGCAGGGGCACCCCCCCTCTCCCGACGAGGAATCTTCATGAGCCCCCACAGCACGCACAATGCGTCGGTCCCTTCCTTGGCCCGCCGACTGGGCCTGGCCCTCCCCGTCCTGTTGCTGGGGGTGGCCGCCTTCACTCCCCGCTTCGCCCATGCTACCTGCGGTGATGGCGTCGTCGACACCGGCGAGACCTGTGACGACATGAACACCAGCGACGGCGACGGCTGCGACGCCAGTTGCATCATCGAGGCCGGCTGGGAGTGCGCGGACGCCACCTTCGCGCTGGACTTCAGCGAGCAGATCTGGACCGGGGGAACGGCCGGGATTTGGACCTTGTCGGCGGATGGCCTCAGCGTCGTCCAGTCTACGAACGGCTATGCGTCCGTCTACGTCAGCACGCTCCCCGCGAACGGTGTGACCATCACCTTCGAGATGATGGTGGACAACGCCGACGACGACTACATCGGCTGGGTCGTCGGCTACGAATCCGGAGAGAGCTTGTCACCTACCGGGCACTGGCTGCTGTTCGACTGGAAGCAGAGAACGCAGGGCCACGGCCACACTGCGTACATTGGGATGGCCATGAGCCATGTTCAGGGGGCGGTGGGCTCGTTCTATGACCTCTACGAACACACCAACAACGTGGACGAGGTCGCTCGGGCCAACACGCTCAGCTCTACCGGCTGGGTCAACCGGCAGACCTACACCATCATGATGACCTACAGTACCACCCAACTGGATGTCTGGGTGGACGGCGTCCTCGAGTTCAGCGAGTCTGGTACCTTCCCCACCGGCAGCTTCGGGTTCTACAACCACAGCCAGCCAAATGTAACCTACACGCTGGTCTCCCCCGTGGAGCAGAGCGTCTGTGCCGAGCTGGACACCGATCTCGACGGGCTGAACGATGCCATCGAGGCCAGCCTCGGCACCGATCCCACCCTGGCCGACAGTGACGGCGATGGCGTGGACGATCTCGCCGAGGTGGTGGACGCTGCCGCCCCCCTTGACAGTGACGGTGACAGCATCATCGATGCCCTGGACGAAGACGACGACGGCGACGGGATCGACACCATCGACGAAGACCTCGATGGTGACGGTGATCCGACCAACGACGACAGCGACGGTGACACGACCCCGGACTACCTCGATGATGACGACGACGACGACGGAGTGCCCACCATCAGCGAGGACTACGACGGTGACGGTGACCCGGCCGACAACGACGCCGATGGCGACGGCGATCCCGACTACCTCGATCCCGACAGCGATGACGACGGCGTCGGAGACGCGTCGGACTGCCAGCCCATCGACCCATCGGTGAGTGCGGGAGCCACCGAGATCTGCGATGGCATCGACAACGACTGCGACGGTGTCGTCGATGAGGACGATGCAGCGGACGCCAGCACCTGGTACGCCGACACCGATGGCGACGGCTACGGGGACGCCGCCACCACCACCACCGCCTGCAGCCAGCCCAGCGGCTACGAGGCCGACAGCAGCGACTGCGACGACGGCGCCAGCGCCGTGAACCCGGCGGCCACCGAGATCTGCGACAGCGTCGACAACGACTGCGATGGTACCGTGGACGAGGCGGACGCCAGCGATGCCGGCACCTGGTACGCGGATAGCGATGGCGACGGCTACGGCGACGTTGGGACCACCACCACGGCCTGCAGCCAGCCCGCGGGCTACGAAGCCGACGCCAGCGACTGCGACGACGGCGCTGCGTCCGTGAACCCGGCGGCCACCGAGACCTGCGACAGCATCGACAACGACTGCGACGGCACCACCGACGAGGCCGACGCCAGCGACGCCAGCAGCTGGTACGCCGACGATGACGGCGACAGCTACGGCGACGCCAGCGACTCCACCATCGCCTGCGACCAGCCCAGCGGTACCGTGGCGGACAGCAGCGACTGCGACGACGGTGACAGCGCCGTGAACCCCGTGGCCACCGAGCTCTGCGACGGCATCGACAACGACTGCGATGGCACCACCGACGAGGACGACGCCTCGGGGGCAGGCACCTGGTACGCCGACGATGACGGTGACGGCTTTGGCGACCTGTCCACGACCGACACCTCCTGCAGCGCCCCCACCGGCTACGTGGCCGACAGCAGCGACTGCGACGACGGCGACAGCGCGGTCAACCCCGCGGCCACCGAGGCCTGCGACGGCATCGACAACGACTGCGACGGCACCGTGGATGAGGCCTCGGCTTCCGACGCTCCGACCTGGTACGCCGACACCGACGGTGACGGCTATGGCGACGCCGGCAGCGCCACCGTGAGCTGCAACCGGCCCGCTGGTTTCGTGGCGGACAGCGGCGACTGCGACGACGGCGACAGCGCGGTGAACCCCGCGGCCACCGAGATCTGCGACAGTGTCGACAACGACTGCGACGGCACCGTGGACGAGGCCGACGCCAGCGACGCCAGCAGCTGGTACGCCGACGACGACGGCGACAGTTATGGCGACGCCAGCGACACCACCATCGCCTGCGACCAACCCAGCGGTACCGTGGCGGACAGCAGCGACTGCGACGACGGTGACAGCGCGGTCAATCCCGCCGCCACCGAGCTCTGCGACGGCATCGACAACGACTGCGATGGCACCACCGACGAGGACGACGCCTCGGGGGCAGGCACCTGGTACGCCGACGATGACGGTGACGGCTATGGCGACCTGTCCACGACCGACACCTCCTGCAGCGCCCCCACCGGCTACGTCGCCGACAGCAGCGACTGCGACGACGGCGACAGCGCGGTCAACCCCGCGGCCACCGAGGCCTGCGACGGCATCGACAACGACTGCGACGGCACCGTGGATGAGGCCTCGGCTTCCGACGCTCCGACCTGGTACGCCGACACCGACGGTGACGGCTATGGCGACGCCGGCAGCGCCACCGTGAGCTGCAACCGGCCCGCTGGTTTCGTGGCGGACAGCGGCGACTGCGACGACGGCGACAGCGCGGTGAACCCCGCGGCCACCGAGATCTGCGACAGTGTCGACAACGACTGCGACGGCACCGTGGACGAGGCCGACGCCAGCGACGCCAGCAGCTGGTACGCCGACGACGACGGCGACAGTTATGGCGACGCCAGCGACACCACCATCGCCTGCGACCAACCCAGCGGTACCGTGGCGGACAGCAGCGACTGCGACGACGGTGACAGCGCGGTCAATCCCGCCGCCACCGAGCTCTGCGACGGCATCGACAACGACTGCGATGGCACCACCGACGAGGACGACGCCTCGGGGGCAGGCACCTGGTACGCCGACGATGACGGTGACGGCTATGGCGACCTGTCCACGACCGACACCTCCTGCAGCGCCCCCACCGGCTACGTGGCCGACAGCAGCGACTGCGACGACGGTGACAGCGCGGTCAACCCCGCGGCCACCGAGGCCTGCGACGGCATCGACAATGACTGCGATGGAACCGTGGACGAGGCCTCGGCTTCCGACGCTCCGACCTGGTACGCCGACACCGACGGCGACGGCTATGGCGATCCTGGCCACGCCACCGTGAGCTGCAACCGCCCCGCTGGTTTCGTGGCGGACAGCAGCGACTGCGACGACGGCGACAGCGCGGTGAACCCCGCGGCCACCGAGAGCTGCGATAGCATCGACAACGACTGCGACGGCACCGTGGACGAGGCCGACGCCAGCGACGCCAGCAGCTGGTACGCCGACGATGACGGCGACAGCTACGGCGACGCCAGCGACTCCACCATCGCCTGCGATCAGCCCAGCGGTACCGTGGCGGACAGCAGCGACTGCGACGACGGCGACAGCGCCGTGAACCCGGTGGCCACCGAGCTGTGCGACGGCGTCGACAACGACTGTGACGGCACCGTGGACGATGACGACCCCTCGGTCGCGGACCAGACCACTTGGTACGCCGATGGGGATGCCGATGGCTATGGCGATGATGCTGGGGCCACCGCGGCCTGCGAGCAGCCCTCCGGCTACGCCACCTACGGGGGAGACTGCGACGACAGCGACCCAGCCTACAACCCTGGTGCCACCGAGGACGACTGCACCGATCCTGCGGACTACAACTGCGACGGTGCCACTGGCTACACGGACACGGACGGCGACGGCTTCGCGGCCTGCGAGGACTGCGATGACCTCGACGCTGCGGTGAACCCCACGGCCACCGAGCTGTGCGATGGCGTCGACAATGACTGTGACGGCACCGTGGACGAAGACGACGCCGCGGACGTCAGCACCTGGTTCGTCGATGTTGACAACGACGGCTACGGCGATGCCAGCACCACCACCGTCGCCTGCAACGAGCCGAGTGGCTACGTAGGCGACAGCAGCGACTGTGACGACGCGGTGGCCACCACCAACCCCGGTGCCGTCGAGTACTGCGACGGCGTGGACAACGACTGTGATGGCACCGTGGACGAAGACGCCGCCGCGGACGCTGCCACCTGGTACGCGGACACGGATGGTGACGGCTTCGGTGACGGCGCCAGCACCCATCGCGCTTGCTCCGAGCCCGTCGGCTATGTCGCCGACAGCACAGACTGTGACGACGCGGTGGCCACCACCAACCCCGGCGCAGCGGAGCTGTGCGATGGGGTGGACAACGACTGTGATGGCGACACCGACGAGGCCGACGCGACCGATGCTCCGACCTGGTACGCCGATACCGACGGCGACGGCTATGGCGATCCTGGCCACGCCACGGTCAGCTGCAACCGGCCCGCTGGCTTCGTGGCGGACAGCAGCGACTGCGACGATGGCGACCGCGCGATCAACCCCGCTGCCACCGAGATCTGCGACAGCGCCGACAATGACTGCGACGGTACCGTGGACGAAGACGACGCCAGCGATGCGCGCACCTGGTACGCGGATGCCGACAGCGACGGCTTCGGCGATGTCGGCGACAGCGTCGTCGCTTGCGATCAGCCCAGTGGAACCGTCGCAGACGCTACCGACTGCGACGACGATGACGCCACTGTCAATCCCGACGCCACCGAGCTGTGCGACGGCATCGACAACAACTGCGACGGCACCATGGACGAGGCCAGCGCGGACGACGCGACGACCTGGTACGCCGACAGCGACGGTGACGGCTTCGGCGATCCGGCCGTGAGTGAAGCCGCCTGCGAGCAGCCTAGCGGCACCGTGGCGGATGACACCGACTGCGACGACGGCGATGCTGCCGTGAACCCCGACGCCACCGAGGTCTGTGACGGCATCGACAACGACTGCGACGGCTCTGTGGATGACGCCGGCTCCGATGACGCGGTGAACTGGTACGGGGACAGCGACGGCGACGGCTACGGCGACGCGTCCGACGTCGAGCTCAGCTGCAGCCGTCCCAGCGGCTACGTGCTGGACGACACCGACTGTGACGACAGCGACGCCGCGGTCAACCCCGCCGCCACCGAGACCTGCGACGGCGTGGACAACGACTGCGATGGGACCGTGGACGAAGACGACGCCAGCGACGCGAGCACCTGGTACGCGGACAGCGACGGGGACGGCTTCGGTGACGCGACCATCGCCACCATCGCCTGCGACCAGCCCAGCGGCTACGTCGCCGACGCCAACGACTGCGATGATGCCACGGCCACCACCAACCCCGACGCGGAGGAGGTCTGGTACGACGGCGTGGACGCAGACTGTGATGGCTGGAGCGACTACGACGCGGACTACGATGGCTTCGACAACCGAGACGAGCTCGAGGACGGCGAGGACTGCGACGACACCGATGCAGAGATCAATCCCGACGCGGAGGAGGTCTGGTACGACGGTGTGGATGCCGACTGTGACGACTGGAGCGACTACGACCAGGACTTCGATGGCTACGACTCGGAGAGCTACGGCGGCGACGACTGCGATGACGCTGACGAAGCGACCTACCCGGGTGCCCCGGACGATCCCTACGACGGTGTGATCAACGACTGTGACGACGCCGACGAGTACGACGCCGATGGCGATGGGCACGACGCGGTGGAGCACGGCGGTGACGACTGCGACGACGCCAACTCCTCCATCAACCCCAGCGCGGACGAGACTTGGTACGACGGTGTCGACCAGGACTGCGACGGCAACGACGACGACCAGGACTACGACGGCTTCACGGTGGACGAGGACTGCGACGACACCGACACCGACGTCAACCCCGACGCGGATGAGGTCTGGTACGACGGTGTCGATCAGGACTGCGACGGCAACGACGACGACCAAGACGAGGACGGATGGCCAGTGGAGACAGACTGCGACGACACCGATGCGGACGTGTTCCCTGGTGCCGAGGGGTACGACGATGACTGCAACCCCACCGACGTGGACACGGCCGACACCGACACCGTACCGGCCGATACTGGAAACTTCGAGTTCACCGGTGGTGGTGGCGACTGTGGCTGTGCCAGCGGTGGTCGGGGTGCGGCGCTGGGGTTTGGCTTCCTGCCCTTCCTGCTGGGCCTCACGGCCTGGAGACGCCGTCGCCTCGGTGACCCGTCCGGCGACGAGGGGGTGTCGTCATGCTGATGCTCATGCTCGCGGCCCTTCCCGCTCTGATGGCTCAGGAACCCCCGAATGTGCAGATGCCCGAGCTGGATGCCCAGGCGTTCCGTCCGTCCATCGACAGCCAGGCGACCCTATGGACCGACGATGCCTCCGTGGCGCCCGGAGGTACCGCTTCCCTGCGCCTGGCCGGCAACTGGGCCCATGCACCCCTGGTGATCCGCTGGGGAGAGGGTGAGACCCTGGACCTGGTGCGCGACTCGGTGAACCTGGATCTGCTCGCGGGCGTTACCCTGTGGCGCCTGCGCCTGGGGGCCGACCTGCCACTGTATCTGCTGTCCACCAGTGACATCGACGGTGGCGGTGGCGGACTGGGCGACATCGGCATCGATGTCCGCGGGTCCATCCTGGACGAGCGCAGCCACGGATTCGGCCTGGCCATGAGCGGCCGCCTCGATCTCCCCACCTCGACGGTGGATGCAGCCTTGGGGTCCCCAGGGCTCGGGGGAGAGCTTGGCTTGGTGGGCTCGAAGCACTTCGGTGATCTGCTGGTGGCCGCCAACCTGGGCACCCGCTTCGCGCCGGAGACACAGCTGGTGAACGTGGTGGTGGACGACCAGTTCTTCTACCGGCTGGGTGGAGGCTACGCCCTGAACGACGCTGCTGGCCTGTCCTTGGATGTCGCGGGGCACGTCAACTACAACGAGCCCTTCGGCAACCACGCCGCCAACCCCATCGAGGGCCTACTGGGCGGCTGGTACCGCCTCCGCGAGCGCCTGGTGCTGCGGGGTGGTGTGGGTCACGGCTTCACCAAAGGTATCGCTTCACCGGACCTGCGCCTGGTGGCCATGGTTAGCTGGGAGCCCCCCAGAGAGTCCGAGAGCATCGTCGATACCCCCGTGGAAGTCCAGGAAGCTGTCGCGCCGCCCGAGAACCCGGCGCCTGTGATCGCCCAAGCGCCGCCGCCCGCTCCTGGGCTGGTGCAGGTGCGAGTGACCGGTCCGGATGGCGCGCCCGTGGTAGCAAGCTTCACGGTGGGCGACAGCATGCCGGTCACAGCGAGCGGGGGACAGGGGGAGCTGGAGGTGGCTCCAGGAGCCCTGGGCATCACCGTGCGGGCCGAGGGCTTCGCCGTGGCCAACCGGAAGGTGGTTGTCGAACCCGGTGAGACCGAGGTGGTGGAGGTGCAGCTGCGACCCACCCAGGTTGCGCTGACGGTCGAGAAGATCGAGATCGAGGGTGAGGTCTTTTTCGACACCGCGAAGGCCAGCATCAAGCCGGAGAGCTTCACGCTCCTGGACGAGGTGGCCCAGGTGATGATCGACCACCCCGAGCTGCTCCGTCTGCGCGTTGAAGGTCACACCGACAGTCGGGGTGACAATGCGTCCAACCTGGTGCTGTCCAAAGACCGGGCCGCCGCTGTGCTCGCATACCTGATCGACAAAGGGGTAGCCCCAGAGCGCCTTGTGAGTCAGGGCTTCGGCGAGACCAAGCCCCTGGACAAGCACGAGAACGCCACCGCCTGGAAGAAGAACCGCCGTGTGGACTTTTTCGTGACCCAGAGGGATGAAACAGTGCGGGGCCAAGAGCTGGAAGAATGAGTCAGGCTCCCTCCGCCTAGTTCTCCGCTCCCGCGCCGTTTCGTTGGTGGCATCACGGTCCTTGGCACGCTGCTCACATTCTGGCTCCAATCGACCATGCCCGCTCTCGAAGGTCCGCTTCCAGTTCATCAGGAGCGCTGCGTGGTGGCGCATTCCGGGGCGTGGGTGGAGTGCTCCATCGGGCTGCCGATATGCTCCTGCTCTCAAACATGAGTACCCCCGACCTCACCACCCTCGATCACACCATCGACGACCGCTCTCTGGTTGGCGACGGCTCAGTGCCGCTCGCCGTCACCCTGCTGTGGCACCCGGACCCCAAGCGCATCGGCTACCGGGCCCAGCTGATGCTCGGCCGCACGCCGCTGCACATCAGCCGCAGCGAGCCCCAGTTTCCGGACGAACGCTCCCTGGACGATCCCCGCATCAGCCGCAGCCCCCTGCAGCTGGTGCCCCAGCCTGATGGTGGCCTCCAGCTGTGGCCCAGCGGTCCCTCGGTACGCTTCACTATCGACGGCGAAGCCGGTCAGGGCGGCGAGCACATCGCCCTCGAGGATCTCCAGCGTGGGGTCGTGCTGGGGCTGGGGCGTGGTGCCCTGTTGTTGCTCCAGCTGGGAGAAGCGGCCGCCACCAGCCGCAACTTCGGTCTGGTGGGCGCCAGCGTGGCCCTGACCCGGATCGCGCAGCGCATCGACACGCTGGCCCAGCGGCCGGAACCCCTGCTGATCACCGGCCCCAGCGGTACGGGCAAGGAACTGGTGGCCCGCGCTGTGCACCGTGCTGGGCCCCGAGCCGACAAGCCGTTCGTGGCGGTGAACCTGGCGGCCCTGGCCCCCGGCACCGCCCCCAGCCAGCTCTTCGGCCACGAGCGTGGCGCCTTCACCGGGGCAGGCCGTGCCCACAAGGGTTTTTTTGTCGAGGCGGATGGGGGCACGCTGCTGCTGGACGAGGTGGGGGCCTGCCCGCCCGAGGTCCAGTCCCAGCTGCTGCGAGCCCTCGAGAGCAGCGAGATCCAGCCCGTGGGTGGGGCCGTGCGAAAGGTGGATGTGCGCGTGCTCGCCGCCACCGACAGTGTCATCGAGGATCGGCTCTGCGAGGACGACTTCCGCGCCCCCCTGTACTTCCGGCTGGCCCGCAGCAAGCTGTACATCCCGCCCCTGCGGCGGCGTCCCGCCGACATCGTGGTCCAGCTGGTGCACTTCTTGCGCATCGCCCTGCACGGCTTCGGCGCTGGTGATCGGCTGCGGCCGGCCCCTGCCCGCGCTGCGCCCTGGCTGGGCCGCGACGTGGTCCAGGCCGCGCTGGTCCACAGCTGGCCCGGCAACACCCGCGAGCTCATCAGCGTCGCGGGCGAACTGGCCGAGCGTTTTGGGAACGAGCCGGTCTGCGGCCTCCCGCGCTTCATCCGGATCGGCCCGCGAATTTCCCGATCCCATCCGGAGCCCCCCCTCGGCCCCCGCTCCACCGCACCGGACCCGTCCCCGGTCGAGAGCACCTTGCGCGCCCACGGCTATCAGCTGGGCCCTAGCGCGAAGGCCCTGGGCATCGGTGTGGCTACCCTGCGCCGGCGCATGGCCGCCCTGGACATTCCCCGGGCCCAGGATCTCGAGTCGGACCAGATCCGAGCCGCGCTGGGGTCTCATCCGGACTCCATCAGCGCCGCCACCAGCCTGCGGGTCTCCGCCCACGGCCTCAAGCTCCGCATGAAGGAGCTGGGGCTCGGGGATGCCTGACCCGAAGCTCGGGGCATTCCGGTGATCGTCGCCTGTCCCCGCGGCGGTTCTCAGGTCGAGCTGGACGACGGCGAACACCCCGTCCGCTGCCTGCCCTGCGGGATGGCTCTGCGCGAAGGTCCGGGGAAGCTCGAGTTTCACTACTGCTCCAAGCGACCCGCAGGCATGTCCGAGCAGACCGTGGATGAAGACCACGCGCCCATGCTGGCCCGCTTCCCTGGCTACGAGGTGCGGGAGGTGCTGGGTCAGGGGGGTAGCGGCATCGTCTACCTGGCCTGGAGTCAGGACTTCGAGCGCCTGGTGGCCCTCAAGGTGCTGGCCGCAGGGCAGTGGGCCAGCCCCCGCCAGCGGCTGCGCTTCCAGCGCGAGGTGGCTACTGTCGTCGAGCTGGACATTCCGGGCGTGGTCGCCATCCTGGACGTGGGAACCACCGTGGACGGCACTCCCTGGTACGCCATGGACTACGTGCTCGGCCCTTCCCTGGCCGATCTGGTCCAGGCGCCTGCACCCTGGCCGGCGCGGGAGGTGGCCCGCGTCCTGTACGAGCTGGCCCTGGTGGTCCAGGCGGTGCACGAACAAGAGCTCGTTCACCGGGACATCAAGCCCAGCAACGTGCTGCTGGACGCCCAGGGTCGCCCCTTCCTCACCGACTTCGGCTTGGTGCTGGACGACCGCGATCTCGAGCGCCTCACCCGCAACACCCAGGTGCTGGGTACGCCCCGCTACCTGGCCCCCGAGCAGCTCATGGGAGAGGTCAGCGACTGGCGCCGGGTGGACATCCACGGCCTGGGCCTGATCCTGCATGAGGCGCTGACAGGGCGGTTGCCCCGGGGCCCCGATGGCCGTAGCTCCGTCACACCATCGTCCACCACGGGCATGTCTCCGGACCTGTTGTGGATCGCCAGGCGCGCCGCGGATTCCCAGCCCGAGCAACGCTACGCCAGCGCTTCGGCCATGGCCAAGGACCTCGACACCTGGCTGCAGGGGGGCCGGGTGGTGCCCATCTCCTACGCCCTGTTGCAGCGCCTGCCTCGCTGGCTCAGCTCTGGCCGCACGCTGCTCGTGGTGGGGGTGTTGCTGGGCCTGGCGGGCCTGCAGAGCGCGCTGTCTTTCCAGGCTGGGCGCACGCTGCGCGCCAGGGAAGCGCGGGCCCAGCAGAACCTGGACTCCGCACGGGTCGAGATGGCCCAGCTGCTCACCCTCGGCCAAGGAGACGAGGCGGCTGCGGTCTTCGAGGTCTTCGCGGCCAATCCAGTCGCTACCCGCACCCGGGTGCTCGAGCGTGCCTGGCTCACCCAGGGAAAACGGGCGCTGCTGCTCGAGGACATCAACGCTGCGACCCATGCCTATGGCATGGCCCTCGCCGTCGCTATGGACACAGACACCAAGACAGGCGCGGTGCTGGGACTCGCCGATGTTTTCCGTGCCAGCGGGGATCGCGCGCGCCTGGCCACCCTGCTGGATCTCCTGCCCGAGTTGGCGCCCGAAGCCGCAGAACGTTTGCCCCCGCAGGACTGGACCACCAGGGCCTTGGTGCGTGGCGATGTCGCCACAGCCCTCACCACTGCCTCCGACTACCAGGCCAAGCTGCTGGACATCGTCGGGCACGCCACACCGCAAGATGTGATCCGTGCCGGCGGCTGGGACCGCGATGGCGATGGCATCGACGAGCTGTTCTGCGTGCCGACCTCGAGCCCGGATGAGCTCTGTGATGCCGTGCTGCCCGCAGGTTTCTGGGTCCGCCCGGCTGGAGAGCAGGGCTACATCGTGGATGACCACGAGGGGGGGAGCCGGCTTTCGCGGCTGGATGAAGAGACCATCACCGAGCTGGAATACTGGCCGGGGATGTTCGCCTTCGCCCTCGAAGAGGTCGGCGGCAGGCTCTACGCGGCGGTCACCGGACAGGAACGGGGCCTCTTCGTCCTGGGTCCCGACGGCCCTGTCCCCGCACACCCGGCGACCCACCGGCTGGAGTCCTACTCGAACAACCTGGCGGCCGGAGATCTGGACGGTGATGGCCGGCCGGAGCTGGCGGCGTGTTTCGGATCGCCCTACCACTTTGGGGTCAGAGTCTACCGCCCTGCAGAGGACGGCACCCTCGATCTCATCGCTCAGCGACGCTGGCTGCGGGCCAGTGGTTTGCTCATCGTTCGCAGCCCCCGGGGGCCGCGCCTGGTGATGAGCACCGCGCCACGGATTCGATCCCTGAGGGTGTTCTCCGAGGTGAACAACAGAGGCAAGGTGGGTAGGCTCGAGGTGATGGCCCTGGAAGGTTCCGATCTGCGCACCGAACAGATCCTCCAGCTCCCATCGTCCCAGGACTCCCCCGAGCAGAACTGGATGAACGTCACCGCCTGTGACTTGGATGGCGACGGCTTGGACGAGCTGGTGGCGTTGATCATGCCCTCGTCGGATTCGTCGGACGAGCGCTACACCGTGCTGCTGGGGTGGCAGGAAGACGGAAGCCTGGGTGAGCCCCTCTTCATCGGCCAGTGGGAGCCCAAGCAGTGCCTGGAGCTCGATGGTGACCCTGGTGGCGAGCTGCTGCTGCAGCTCGACTCGCCAGAGGGGCAAATGTCACAGACCGTGTTGGGTCTGGGAGATCAGCAGCTGCCCATAGGGGGCCAATCCTTCCTGGGAGGCGCCGACTCCACCGCCGAGAGGCTGCGCAGCCTCGGCCTGTACAACGAGGCGGCCCACAGCCTCGAGCTGGAGTCCGATGCGGCCAGGAGCGCCAGCGCCCTGTTGGCCGCTGCGCGCTTGCATCAGCAGGCTGGTTTGCTTCCCAGAGCCTTGGACGTGGCCAACAGGGCGCTGCGGGAGTTTCCCGATGGCGCACCCCAGGCCGCGGAGCTGATCATCGAGCTGGCCCTCGCCCACGACGATCCGCAGCCTGCTCTGGCAGCCTTGGTCGACAACACCGCGCTGGTGGCTTCCCTCGAGCCCAGCGACGCAGCGTGGCTCGAGGCCATGGCGACACCCGGCCTCGATCTGCGCTTCGACGTCTCTCTACCCGCCCCATGGCAGCAGGCCTGGCCCCAGGCGGTCATGCACGACCTGCGCACCGGAACCCTGCGCGTGCGCGCACCGCGGGGCATGGGGACCCTGCTGCGCATCCCCCTGGTGCGCGGCGATGGCCCTGCTTGGCTGCGGCTCGAGGGCACCTGGGACCGTGCCGAATACGACTCGAGCCTACGGGTATCCCTACGTCCTGTCGGTGATTTGCCCGATGCCGGACGAGGCTGGTCGCGTGAACTGCGGACCAGCGGAGGCGGCGGGTACCAGTTTCGGCACGTGTTCGGGTTCGGCTGCGAGTGGCGAGACGTGGGCGCGGTCGAGGTCGGTGCGTCCCTGGCCTTTGTGGAGAGCGTGCTGATGCAGCCGGATGGTGATCGGCGTTGCACCATGCAGCTGTCCGCTCCAGGCCAGAGCAGCTCCAGCGTCCTGGGCATACCCTGGCCCGAAGCCGAGCACTGGGAGCTCGTGGTGGAGGCTGGGAGTGCGAATACCGACAACGCGGGGCGTATCTCCGAGCTGGTCCTACAGAGCATCCAGCTGGGGGGCTTCACGGTGGATTCCCATGGCGAATCCGCCGCCCCATCTCCCTGGCGTCGCTGGGCCGAGGGTGTGGCTCCAGCGCCAGTGCGCGGACTGGCGGCAGCCGACGAGCCGGAGCTGGCGGGGCTGGTGCGCCTCGAGCCCCAGCTGATGGGTCGCGTGGAAGCCGAACTGGGCCCGCGGGTCGCTCGGGAGCTCACGGTGCGGCTGTGGGAGGCCAACGCCCACATGAGCCCCCTCGAGCCCCGAGTAGCGGCAGCGCTCGTCGGCCTGCGCGAGCCATGGGGTGGTGATGAACGCTGGGCCACCATCCTGGTGGGCCGCGGTCGGGCGCTGGCCGCCGCAGGGCGCTTGGACGAAGCCGTGGTCACCCTGCAAGCAGCGGTGGACATCGCCGCGGACTCCGGGCGGTCGTCGTGGCTCGCGACCTTCCGGGCCCAGGCCTCCCTGGCCGATGTGCACCTGACACGGGGCGAGGAGTCCCAGGCCCTCGAGCACATGCGCGCAGCGGTGGATGTGGCCCTCGATCCGGATCTGGGGCTGCGGTTTTTGCGCTACTGGCCCCAGATCGCGGGCTACGAGTCCAACGCGCTGCGGGAGCGGCTGGTGGCGGAGATCGAGGGGGGCTGACGGGATGGGGCGGGACCTGGTGTGATCCGATCATGATCGGATCATGATCGGATCGTTGGTGGGTGTCGAGCGGGCGACCGTCGGCGGGACCCAGGCATTCATGTCAGTGAAACCGGCCTTGGAACAATGGCAATGGCCGGCAGTCCGCCAGCTGGCCATCCTTGGCACGGAACCTGCTGTCAGGAGGGTGTCCACGCGGCGAGTACGCCGAGAACATCACCACCATCCGAGGCAACCATGCGTTCCATTCTGATCCCAACTCTCATTCTCCTCGGTGGCTGTGCGGTCGGCACCAGCGACCTCCAGCTCACCCCCGACCAGGCCTCCCTGACCGATGCCAAGAAGGCCGCCAAGGTCGAGATCTGCCACCACACCGAAGGCAAGAACGAGTGGAACATCATCGAGGTCTCCGAGAGCGCCGTCAGCGCCCACATGGCCCACGGTGACGCCTACCCGGGCACCTACTACGTGGACAGCGATGGCGACGGCTACGGCGACGCCACCGTGGCCAGCTACGAGTGCCCCGAAGACGGCACCGTGGATGATGGCAGCGACTGCGACGACGGCGACAGCGCCGTGAGCCCCGCCGCCACCGAGTTGGCCTACGACGGCATCGACAACGACTGCGACGCTGGCACCCTCGAGGACGACCTGGACAGCGATGGTTACCTGCTGGCCGACGACTGCAACGACGCCGACAGCGACATCAACCCCGGCGCGGGCGAGACCACCTACGACGGCATCGACAACGACTGCGACGCTGGCACCCTGGATGACGACCTGGACAGCGACGGCTACGTCCTGGCCGACGACTGCAACGACGCCAACGGCGCCATCAACCCCGGCGCGGGCGAGACCACCTACGACGGCATCGACAACGACTGCGACGCTGGCACCCTGGACGACGATCTGGACAGCGACGGCTACGTCCTGGCCGACGACTGCAACGACGCCGACAGCGACATCAACCCCGGCGCGGGCGAGACCACCTACGACGGCATCGACAACGACTGCGACGCCGCCACCCTGGACGACGACCTGGACGGCGATGGCTACGTCGTGGCCGACGACTGCAACGACGCCAACGGCGCCGTGAGCCCCGCCGCCATCGAGCTGGCCTACGACGGCATCGACAACGACTGCGACGCTGCCACCCTGGACGACGACCTGGACAGCGACGGCTACGTCCTGGCCGACGACTGCAACGACGCCAACGACGCCGTGAGCCCCGCCGCCATCGAGCTGGCCTACGACGGCATCGACAACGACTGCGACGCTGCCACCCTGGATGACGACCTGGACGGCGACGGCTACGTCTTCGCCGACGACTGCAACGACGCCGACGGCGCCGTGAGCCCCGCCGCCATCGAGCTGGCCTACGACGGCATCGACAACGACTGCGACGCTGCCACCCTGGACGACGACCTGGACAGCGACGGCTTCGTCTTCGCCGACGACTGCAACGACGCCGATGGCGACATCAACCCCGGCGAGGACGAGGTCCCCTACGACGGCATCGACAACGACTGCGACGCCGCCACCCTGGACGACGACCTGGACGCCGATGGCTTCGTTCGGGCCGACGAGTGCGACGACGCCGACGCCAGCGTCAACCCCGGCGCGGGCGAGGTCCCCTACGACAGCATCGACAACGACTGCGACGCTGCCACCCTGGACGACGACCTGGACGCCGATGGCTACGTCTTCGATGACGAGTGCAACGACGACGACGCGGGCGTGAACCCAGGCGCCGATGAGGCCTGTGACGACGGCATCGACAACGACTGTGATGGCGACGTGGACGAGGACTGCAGCACCACCGGCCTGAGCTGCGACTGCACCACTCACAATGCCTGCACCTACGACAGCAGCGGCGTGCTCGCCGCTGGCTACACGCTGGCCACCCCCGCGGCGGGGCTCACCTCGACCGGCGCCACCACCCGGGCCACTGGGGTCAGTGTTCCGACGGACGGACTACTGGAGATCTGTCCTGGTGAGTGGAGCATCGAGGCCATTCTCTATGGCGGCGGTACGGTTGTGGGGGCGGGCGTTGACCAGACCTTCCTCTCGGACGCCACCTACGACTGTGCGGTCGAGCTGCCTGCCATCGTCTCGCGCTACGGCAACCACACCAACTCCAAAATCACTGCATACTACGCTGGCAACAGCCTCTCCGTGCAGGACATGACCTTCACCAACAACTGTGGTGGTACCGGGTCGTTGACCGCGTCGGCCCTCGACGGCGTCTTCCTCGACAACGTGTCGTTCTTGGACAACTGGGTGGGCACCAGCAACGATCCGGTCGCGGCTCTCTGGCTTGGCAGCGTGCAGACGGTCGTCTTCCAGGACGTGGTGATGGACGGTACCTACGACCTCGTCGGTGGCAGTGACGGTAGCCACATGGTTGTCTACTACGGCCCCACAGACTCCACCATCGACATCATCGACTCGTCGCTCATGAACGCGGACGACTACGGCATGATCGACCGGCGTGGCCGCTTTGGTGGCACCACGGTGACCTACGACAACGTCGAGTTCGGCGGCAACTTCGATGGCGACTTCTTCAGCACGTTGCTGGTCAGCCCCTACACGGGCACCTGCACCAAGGTGGATGGCTGTACGCCCTAGCCCCGTAGTGCGACGCCTTCGGGCGTGATGCCGACCCCGGTGGGACCTGGTCCTGCCGGGGTCTCCTTCCTCCTCGGTCCCAGCCCCCTACAAGCCCGACTCCGGGTAGAAGAACATCACGTAGCCGCCGTTGTCGTAGGCCGCTGAGATGGCGATGTCGGCGCAGCCACCGCCGCTGATGTCGCCCACGCCCGCCACAGCGGCGCCCATGTAGTTGCCCATGGCCGATCCGTAGGCGGCGCTGTCGGCGTTGGCCAGGCTGTGGGTGCCCCCCTCGAGGGGGCCCATCACCACGTAGGCCGCACCGGCGTAGTTGACCCCGCTGTTCGAGGAAGGCGCGCCTACCAGCAGGTCGTCGAAGCCGTCGCAGTCCAGGTCCCCCGCGGCGGCCACGTGGTCGCCGGCGGCCGAGCTGCTGCTCTCCAGCAGCACCACGTCGGCGCCGCCAGCCAGTGAGCCAGGCCATGACATGGGGGAGCCCCCGTGTACGATGTAGACCTCGCCGTCGCTGCCGTTGCCCACGAACACATCGTTGTAGCCGTCGCCGTTGACGTCGCCGGCGCTGCCCGGCAGCAGGTCCGAGGGGGCCCGGTTGCCCCCCATGTTGCCGTCGGCCGTCGCGGACTCGAGGGCGTGGGCGCCAGCGGCCACCGGCCCCTGGAACACGTAGATGGACGCGGGCTCGGCGCCGCCATTGTACAGGGCGTTGTTGATGCCGACCTCGGCGGCTCCGTCGCCGTCCACGTCCCCCAGCATGCCGACGTTGAAGCCGGCATAGCCCAGGTAGCGCTGGCCTTCGAAGCTGGCCCAGGCCTGGTCGGTGGTCCAGGTGCCGGTGATGGGCCCGTGGAACAGGTAGGCTGCGCCGCTGTCGTTGAGCACCGGGTCGCCGGGGGTGGCCTTGTAGGCGCCCAACAGCAGATCCTCGTAGCCGTCGCCGTTGACGTCCGCGCTGCCGGAGCGTTCGTGGGGTAGCAGAGCACCGCCCACCGAGAAGCCCGCATAGTCCCCCGCCTCGGCGCCGTAGATGACGGCGCTGGGGCTGGGTGAGGCCGAGGTGATGGGCCCGGTGTAGAGATAGGCCGCCCCCGCGGTGCTGGATGCCCCCGGTGCTCCGACGAACAGGTCGTCCCAGCCGTCCATGTTGGTGTCGCCTACGCCGGCCACCCGGTAGCCGTACTGGTCGCCGGTGCCTCCCTGCAGCACCGCGATGGCGCCGCTGTCTGTGCTCACGTTGCCCTCGAGCAGTCGCAGCTCGTAGCCGCTGTACAGCCAGGCGGCGCCGGTGCCGTAGGCGCCGGCGTGACCCACCACGACATCGGGCACATCGTCACCGTCCACATCGCCCGCCGCCGCCATGTGGGAGCCGAAGCCGTTGTAGCCGGAGACCCCCGAGAGGATCAGCTCGGCGTTGCCGGCCCCCAGGACCGCCTGCAACAGCGGGCAGCAGGCGAAGTGCATGGCATCGTAGCCGTCCAGTTGTGGCCAGCTGGGGTCACCGGGCTTCGAGGCCGCCGCTGCGAGGATGGCGGCGTCGGTCTGGGCGTTTCCCCACGCAATGTCGTCGCTGTAGCCGATGTCGTCGAAGGCTTGGTCGTAGGCTTCGAGGATGGTGGAGCCGCCCTCCGAGACGAAGCTCGCACCCGGGTAGCCGGGCAGCAGGTAGCCATACAAGCCGTTTTCGAACAGCGCCGTGAAGGGCAGGATCGTGGCGCTGGAGTAGCCGAGCACGGTGGCGGCGCCCTTGTCGGTGAACACGGCGTGCATGGAGTTGTTGGACATGGAGTTGCAGTTGGACAGCATCACCACCGAGTCGTCCAGGGTGTTGTCGGGGATCTCGCTGTCGAACACTCCGCCCACGCCGAAGACCCGCAGCACACCCTTGCTGGCGTCGTGGGGCTGGACGCTGATGTCGATGAGCTCACCCCAGCGCAGCTGGTAGGGCTCGTAGATGTCCTTGCATGCCTGGCTGTGGGTGCCGTCGGGGTTCAGGGTGCACCACTCGAGGTTGCGCAGCTGCAGCTGGATGGCACCCTTGCTGCTGCCGAAGGGGTACCAGTAGGGGATGCCGGTGGGGGGCGGCCAGGTGGTGGGCATCCAGCCCACGGGCATGTTGCCGCCGTGGCCTTCGATGAAGATCAGCCCGGCCTCGAGGGAGGCCAGGTAGTCGGCGATGTCCGCCTCGGCCGCGGCTAGGCCCGCCAGGTGGATGTCCTCGTCCTGGATGCAGTCGCCCTGAGCGGCCCAGCCTTGCAGCTCGTCTGCGGGGTAGGGCGACTTGAAGTACGGGAAGTCTTCGTCGGTGGTGTAGATGTACAGCGCTTTGGGGATGGTGTCGGCGCTCTGGCCGCAGCCTCCGTCGGCGGGGGGAGCGGGAGGTGGCGGTGAGCTGGGGCGCAGGCTGGGCGGCGCGATGGGGGGCTCGATCTCGGATGCGGGCAGGAAGGGCACGCCGCCCAAGGAGTACCAGAGGGGATCGTCGGTCAGCCAGAACACCCCGTCGCCGGTGTAGAAGACCTTGTCGATGTCGCCGCGGGCCTCGAGCTCGGGCCGCACAGCCGCCCAGATGGCGTCCCAGTCGCCTGGGGTCTCACCCGCGATGGATGCCAGATTCAGGTGCAGGTCGCTCAGCTCGTCGATGCGTTCGGTGCTGGGCTCTTCCCGCACCCACAGGGCCGCGGCTTGGGAGCGACGGTATCGGCCTTCGACGAGAAAGTTCAGCCACAGGTCGCACTGGTCGGTGGCGCCGGGCAGCGTGACCTCGCCTTCGTACAGGATGTGCTCGCCATCACGGCCCGCTTCGGCAACAAAGAAAGCCTGCTGGCCGTCCTGTTGGCAGTCGATGGCGCCCTCGACCCCGCTCAGCTCCCCATCCGCCAGCACTCCCACCGAGAACTGTGCCTGCTCGCCCGGCCGGTAGATGAAGCTGTCGAGGCGTGGGCGGGCGTCGAAGCTCACATCGGATTGCCACAGCACCCGCAGGTAGGCGGTGGCCAGCTCACCCTCGGCGGTGCTTCCCTGGATGCGGATCTGGTTCAGGCCTGACTCGAGGCTCAGCTCCGCTGACCAGGAGTCGGTGCCGCTGGCTACGCCCCCATCGCCGTCCAGGATCTCCCAGCTGACTTCCACCACGTCATCGCTGGCGGTGCCCTCGAGCACCAGCACGCTGTCGTCGGCCTCATAGCGGTTGGAGGTGGTGGGGGAGGTGATGGTGATGCCGGGCACCCGCTGTACTTCGACCATGATGGGCCCATCGGTCGGGCCACTGTCGTCGGTGATCGCCGTGTCGTCGGGCTCGGGGCTGTCCTCACTGGGGTTGCAGGCCCGGCAGCCGGTCAACAGGAGGATGAGCAGGCTGGTGTGGCGGAGGGGGCTGGACGACATGGAGCACCTCGTAGGTAGGCACCCCGCACCTAATGGTTTGTGGCTTGGTAGGCAGCAGATCCTACGGGCCCTTCCAGCTCATCCAGTGATGGGTGCCGGGCGACCGTAGACCGCCAAAAACAAGCTCGGCCCCTGGACCGCGGGGTCTGGGGGCAGGCGGTGCCAGCTCTGTTCGGCCAATCCGGCTCCGGCAGCCAGCGCTGCCAGCTCGCTGCGGTCGAAGCCCAGGTGGCGGTGGCCCATGGTGCGGCGGTACTCGCGGCGGTCGTGTTCGACCATGTCCAGCACTACCAGGCGGCCGCCGGGGCGCAGGCTGCGGGCGATCTGAGCGAAGCTGGCGGGCAGGTCGTCCACGTGGTGCAGCACGAGCATGCACAGGGCGGCATCCACCGAGCCGTCGGCCAGGGGGAGGTCCTCGAGGCCGCTCTGTACGAGCTCGACGTTGCCCATGCCCGCGGTGCGCTGGTGGGCCACCTCGAGCATGGCGGCTTCCTGGTCCACCCCGATCACCTGGGCCACCGACGGCGCCAAGGCCATCACCACCTCGCCTGTGCCGCAGCCCAGATCGGCCACGGTGAGCCCGGGGGGCAGCAGGGCGGTGAGGGTGGCCGCCAGGTAGCCCGAGCCGAACAGCTCGCTGCGTAGGGCGTCCCAGCTGGCGGCGTGGCGCCCGAAGAACGCGCGGCTGTCCAGCTCGCGCTGGGCCAGCACCGACTCCACCCGCAGCAGATCCTCGCCGTAGGGCTCGGGGGCTCCAAGGCTTTCGGCCACCACCGCCCACAGGCCCGCGGCTTCGACGGGCAGGGGGGCGGCCATGCGGAAGAAGCTCGCGGGGCCCGCCGTGCGTTTGTCGACCCAGCCCCGCTGCAGCAGCTGCTTGAGGTGGCGGCTGATGGTGGATTGGGGGGTCTGCAGGGTGCGGGACAGCTCGCCCACGCCGAGTTCGTGCTTGGACAGCACGTGCAGCAGCCGCACCCGGAGGGGCTCGGAGAGGGCACTGAGGTGGGCGAAGAGGTCGGATTCCATGGCCCCCTCAAACTAAACGATTGCGCTTCATCCGTCCATGAGGATATATGGATGCATCACTTCGTCCCACCCCAGAGGATCCCATGTCCCTCGAAGACACCAAGCTCACCACCGCTCCCTTCATGAACACCGGTCTCCCGCTGTTTGCTGGTCTGCCTCACAAGGTCGCCGATCTGTCTCCCGACACCATCCGCTTCGGCCGCAAGGAGATGGAGCTGGCCCTGGTGGAGATGCCGGGCCTCGCCTCCCTGCGCGAAGAGTACGCGGGCAAGAAGCCCTTGGCCGGCGCCCGCATCATGGGCTCCCTGCACATGACCATCCAGACCGCCGTGCTCATCGAGACCCTCACCGATCTCGGCGCCGAGCTCCGCTGGGTCAGCTGCAACATCTTCTCCACCCAGGACCACGCCGCCGCCGGCACCCTCGCGGGCATTGACGGCACCCCCGATGACCTGCAGGGCGTGCCCGTCTACGCCTGGAAGGGCGAGACCCTCGAAGAGTACTGGTGGTGCACGCTGCAGGCCCTGGCTTGGCCAGGTCACAGCGGCTGCAACCTGATCCTCGACGATGGCGGCGACGCCACCATGCTCATCCACATGGGCGTCGAGCTCGAGGCCAAGGGCGAGATGCCCGACCCCTCCACCACCGACAACGCCGAGTTCGAGGTCGTCCTCAGCATCCTGCGTGACGTCCGCCTGGCCAAGGGCGACAACTACTGGACCCCCATGGCCAAGGGCATCCGCGGCGTCTCCGAAGAGACCACCACGGGCGTGCATCGCCTCTACGAGCGCCGCGACAACGGCACGCTCATCTTCCCCGCCATCAACGTCAACGACTCGGTCACCAAGTCCAAGTTCGACAACGTCTACGGCTGCCGCCACTCCCTGGTGGACGCCATCATGCGCGCCACCGACGTGCTCATCGCTGGCAAGAAGGCCCTGGTGATGGGCTTCGGCGACGTGGGCAAGGGCTCGGTCGAGAGCCTCCAGGGCCAGAGCGCCCGGGTGGCTTGCACGGAAGTGGACCCCATCTGCGCCCTGCAGGCCTGCATGCGCGGCATCGACGTTGTCCGCCTCGACGACACGGTCGAGCAGTTCGACATCTTCGTCACCGCCACCGGCAACTTCCGTATCATCGGCCGCGAGCACATGAAGCGCATGAAGCACAACGCCATCGTCTGCAACATCGGCCACTTCGACAACGAGATCGACATGGCCGGCATGGAGCAGTGGGCCGAGGAAGGCCTGGTCGAGAAGA